>Ga0116153_10002647_pt1 | contig 13709 bp, 9 predicted proteins | sample AD_UKC028_MetaG_FD_89896 | JGI IMG/M metagenome (GOLD analysis project Ga0116153, IMG submission 89896) | Active sludge microbial communities of municipal wastewater-treating anaerobic digesters from USA - AD_UKC028_MetaG | ecosystem: Engineered > Bioreactor > Anaerobic > Digestate | place: USA... | reverse complement strand
TGCCGGCCGAGTACGAGGGCGCCCCGGAGCAGCTGAAGGTCGACCGGGGCCACCAGGCGCCGCTCGCTTCGTTCAAGGGAACGGCGTGCTGGCATGAGACCAATTACCTCTCGAACATCACTCCGCAGAAATCCAGCCTGAACCAGGGGCCATGGCAGAAGATCGAGGACATCGAAAGAAAGCTGACCGGTAAGTTCGAATACGTTTACGTCATGACCGGGCCGCTGTATAAAAGGACGATGCCGGCGCTTCCGGGCACCGCGAAAAAGCACCGCATCCCTTCGGGGTACTGGAAAATCATCATCATAACCGATGACGAGTCCGGAAAACTGATGTACGCATCATTCATCTTCGACCAGGACAGCGACCGCGCCGATTACGCGCTCGACCATCTGGTCACGATCGAAACCATAGAGAAAGAAAGCGGGCTCGACTTCCTTCGGGAGATCGAGGATGAAATCGAGGAAAAAATAGAAAACGACGAGAACCGGGAATGGGCTGAAAAGCACTTTTCGTACAGGCGCCCCGGAACAGGCCAGTAGCGGGCTCGGCGCTGTTTGCGCATATTTTATGGACGCGGTCTCTTCGTTGTTGACAGATGCAGGTTTACGGATTACACTGCCATGCGTGAAAAACAGGCGCTCAGGACACAAGGAGATTTCAGGCGCGTAAACCATGCCTACAGTTACCACGGGAACCGCAGTATCCACCATCATCGCCCTCGGAGCGGTCCCGCTCTTTTATTTCATTTATCTACGGCATTTTTTCAGCTATTACCGCCAGGAAAAAGCGGTTCCCGAATACATCAAGCATTTCGAATCGCTGCTCTACGGCGTGAGCCTCGCGCTCGCCATCATCATCTGCGCGCCCCTGATCGAGATTATTTTTCCAAGAGACTCGCTCATGTCAAGCGCCTTCATCAAGGCGGCGCTTGTCGAAAAATCCGGGGTGCTCGTAGCGCTGCTGCTCATCACCAGGTATTACCCGTCCTTCTCGGTCCTTGAAGGGATTCTCTCGGGCATATCGATAGGCGCCGGTTTCTCGCTCGTCGAAAACATCGTGTACGCGTCGAACTTCGGGCCTTCGGTTATCATCCCCCGCCTCCTGTTTTCCGCGCCGCTGCACCTTACCACGTGCGGCATGGCCGGATACTTCGTCTCGGCGATGAGGATGAGCGAAAGCCGCCCCGGCAAATGCTTCAGGCTGGCCATGGCCCTGACCGTGCCGACCGCTTTTCACGGCCTTTTCGATTCCATGCTGTTCACGCAGGGGCCGCGGCTCTACCTGTCGGGCCCGCTGGTCATCGTCGTCGTGTCCGTGCTCGAACTCCTGATCTCCAGGGCGAAGCTGATACCGGACCGGAATTCGCTGCGGGAACAAAGCCTCCGTCTCGAGGACTGGTTCCTCAAATACCGCCAGCCGAGGTTCGAGCGGTGGATCCTGAACTCCATGGGAACCGCCGCGGATATAAAGGTACGGCTGTTCAGGGCTCACAGGAACAGGGCGCTGTGGCCGGTCGCGGCCGCGCTTTTCGCCGCATCGGCCGCCGCTCTTCCCTTCAGCGAAAAAATAAGCTCGGCCATGGGACTCGACCTTGGCGGAAACATCAGCGTGCTCCTCACGTCGGTTTATCCTGCGTCAATGGCGGCGACGCTGGTCCTGGTCGGGATCATCAACCCGGACTTTTTTCGTTTCAACATCGTCAGGCTCCCGATCATCTTCGATTCCATCCTTCATCTCGAAACGGGGGATGAAAGCGTAATCTCCTTCGACATCACGCCGTCGAACTGTTTCCTGAGGTCGTTCGAGCCTCTGGGCGCCGTGCCGATCGACATCCATTTCGAAATAAACAAGATACGTTCGCCCAGGGTCAAGGCGCTCCCGCTGTGGGAAAACCACGGCGAAAAAGGGAACGGGGAGCCGACCGGCACCATCGTCTCGATCACAGGCGCTGAGCCCGGATTTCACCTCTTCGTAATCCGCTACTTTCTTCTCAGAATATGGAAGGGGATCGTGTTCAACCTGAAGCTTCCCGGTTTCGAAAGCATCAGGAGGCTTTTCCTGAGCCCGGTCACGGTCATGCAGAAGGAAGTCATGTACAATCCGGGCACCGAGGTGTTCAGGCAGGGGGAATCGATCAACACATTCTACTTCATCAAGAAAGGCAAGGTCGAAATCATACGAAAGCTCGATTCGGGCGAGGAGATCGTGCTTGAGTCCATGGAGGCGGGGCAGATATTCAACGAGATGGCCCTCCTGGGGGACACCAGGCGCACTGTGACGGCCCGGTGCGCGACGCGATGCGTCCTGGCCGAGGCCAAGTCTGACAATCTCGAGGCCCTGATCACAAACGATCCGGACTTCGCGCTCGCCCTGGTTTTGAAGCTCCTGAACAGGGTCGACTCCACGCAGAACTCGCTCACCCAGACGATCGAATACCTCCAGAACCTGATCCAGCTGAAGGAAAAAGGCTCGCACCGGGCCGGCCTGCTCATCGCCATGCTTCTGGGCGTGCTGCCGAAAGACGGCGCAGTCACCGTGCCGGCGAAGGGCAAAACCGCGACCGTGACGGGAATAACGCGGCCAGACATGCTCTCATATCTGAAAAGGATATACTCGCTCGAAAAGGCGAACCCGGACGAGAGCAAAAAAACAAAGGCCATCGAAAAAATGCTCGATGGCCTGCGTATCGAAATCCAGAAAGAGGATTGAATCAGCCCTCGGCCGCCCTCCTGCGGTTGCGCAGGTACAGCGCCGCCAGAACGACGACTGCTGCGGCGAGCAGGATGAAGACAACGGCTCCCCTGCTTTTCACCGCTGCGGCCAGATAGGCCGCTATCGCCCCGCCGCTTGATGAAACGATCTCCTCGTAGTTATCCATAATCTCGCTCCCGGCAAGAGCCCTGTTGTGCAGCTGCACGCGGTCTATGATCCCGCTGAATCCCAGGTTGCGCCAGCTTGTACTGTAATGCTCGTCCGCAAGCTGCGCGCCGATCACCAGGTCGCCGTCGGTGTCCCTGACCGCGCCGATCGTGTTGGCGATCGTGTCTTCAACCGCACCGTTGACGTACAGGACGATTTCCTCGCTGTTCCATGTGGCGGCGAGATAATACCACTGCCCGGTCGAAAGCGCTTCGTCGCTCTCGACATATACATACTCCCCTGCGTCGTTGAATATGCTGAAACGGAGGATGCCATTCGGCGTCCAGAACTGGAGGCTGTAGGATTCGTCGGAAAAATCAGGTTCATCTCCCTTGTGCACGATCCCGGCAAAGGGCGTGTACGCGTTTATCCACACGAGCGCCTCGATTGTCCCTGCGTCAGCGAGCGTGATCGTATCGCCGTCAGCTACGCTCACGTAGTCGTTGTATCCGTCAAAAAGAAGCGCGTCTCCCAGAACTCCAGCGGCCGATGACGCTTCGAAGACCTGGTAGGTGCCGTCCCCGCTTCCCTCGAAATTCCACAGACCGGCCATGTCTTCCTTCTTCACGGCGGTCACCGTGTAGGTCTTTACCGACCCGTTTTCGGCAGTGACCTTGAACTCGACCGGGCCGGAGTAATCGTTCGCGGTCACGCCGCTTTCCTGCTCGTCAGAACCGACCTTGACCGAAACACCGGTCGAGACGAATCCGGCGACAAGCGAACTGAGTATCTTGTTGGACGGCAGATCGACGGTCACAGTTCCCGAGGTTTCGTCGATCTCGGCGATCTCGCCCGGCTCCCCGTCAAGCGAAAACGAGATCAGCGATTTTGCGGTGTTCTTGCCCACGGTGACCGTGACCGAGTAATCCGCAGTGCTCCCGTCCTCGGCCGTGACCCGGTAGGTCTTTTCCTCCGAAAAAATATTCGACGTGACGCCGGATTCCTGCAGCGCATCGCCGATCGATACGGATTCGCCGGTCGTTTCGAAAGTCGCCACCAGCGGATCGCCCAGAGAGGACCCGTACGGCAGCTCAACGATTATGCTGGTCCCGTCGATGAAGCCGGCAACGCTGTTCGCCAGGTTGTTATTTTCATCACCGGTTTTGATAAACTCGAAAGAAGTAATTTTTTTCCACGTCGCAGGAAGCAGCGACGCGGTCACCGTGTATGCTTTCTTCGAGCCGTCCTGTGCCAGGACCGTATATTCCACCGGGGATGTGAAGCTATTCTCGGTTTTACCGCTTTCCTGAAAGGTTTCGCCTATTTTTACCGCAGCGCCTGTCGATGAAAACGAGGCTACAAGGGACCCCAGTGACGTCCCGGCCTGCAGCTTGACCGATATCGTTCCCAGGTCCTCGTCTATCAGCCCGCCGGTGCCGTTAAGCGAAAACGAAATCATCCTCTTCTCGGTGCTTGGCGCCTTTGTCACGGTCGCCGTGTATGTCCTGCTCTCGCCGTTTTCGGCGGTCACCAGGAATGCGACCGCTCCGCTGTAATCGTTCTTCGTGACGCCGCTTTCCTGTTCAACATCGTTTACTTTGACCGATGAACTGTTGGTCACGAACTCGGCGACGAGCCCGGTCACGTTTGCCGCATGAGGAACCGTGGCGGATATCGCCTCTCCGGAAATCTCCGCCGCGACATCGCTTCCCAGCGAAGGATTCAGCGCGGCGGGAAAGACAAACTGCACGATGGTATTGTCATCCGAAGTGAATCTCGGATAATCGTTTTTTCCGCTCTTGCCGCCTCCTCCTCCGCAGGCGGTAAAAGCCGCGATCAGGGCAGCAAGTGATAAGAGGAAAATATTTTTCATATCGGACTGTCCCTCCTTGAATATTTTTAGGCAATAAACCGTCGAACAACCATCCTTATTATCGGTTGAAACAAGCGGCAATAAACAGTATACCACATGAAAAAGAATTAATACACCGGGGAATCGAAAAAAACTGGCCCCGACCCCGTGAAATCCGGGGCAAACGCCGGTAACCGGCTTCAGGCGATATCGACGCACACCATGCAGATATCGTCCTCGAACGACGAGGACCCCCTGAAATAGACAAGGGATTCGTACAATCCCCGGGTGAAATCACGGCACGGGAGATGCGCGAGGCGTTTGATGGCGTCGTACATTTCACAATACTCGAACAGGCTGTCCGGGTCGGAGAGGCGGCGCGCTTCTGTCAGGCCGTCGGTGTACAGCAGGAGTTTGCTCCCGGCTGGAAGGCCGATCGAGGTAGTGGAAAAGCCCTTGCCCATGCCGGTCAGCTCCGCGCTGCTGAAAAGGCCAAGGGGAAGGCTCCTGGGAGTGGGCAGCGTGTCCACCGAGCTCCCGTTTATAAGGATGGGATGGCTGTGCCCGGCCATGGAGTATGTCACGGTGCGCGATGCGCGGTCGACGATGCAGTAAATGCATGTGATGAAATTGCTGTTCACATGGCGGCACATGATATCGTTGATGTGGACCATGAGCGAGGCCGGCTCCATTTTCAGGGCGCCCGACGAGGCGATCGTTATCTTGAGCATGGATGCGATCAGGGCCGCCGGGACCCCGTGGCCTGCGACGTCGCTGATGAATATGCCCGTGCGCTCCTCATCGTCAAAGGTTATAAACTCGTAGAAATCCCCGCCTATTTTTTCCATGGGCATATAGTGGGCGCAGATATGCGGGGATGGGGATGTTTTGGGAAGATATTGCTCCTGAATCGCTTTCGCGAGCTCGAGGTCCTGCTCCATGCGGGCATTACGCTCTTTGAGATCGCGGTTCTTTTCTTCGATAACGAGAGTCTGGGCGAAAGAATATCGCGCGGCGTATTCGTTCATGTAGGCGATTGACATGCCCACGATGACGATGCCTACGAGGTTCATCGAATTGTGCATAAGCTCCATCCGCCCGATGTCTCCGATCATGGCGTGCGGGACAATATACGAAAGCGCGATGATCCATCCTGAAAGGGTCGCGAGGACAAAACGTATCCTGAGAAAGGCGAAGAGAAACATCATGCACAGCATGACTCCGCTGTGGTAAAGGAGCGCCGGGACGCCGCTCCCCAGGTAGGTGAAGAGCACGATGCCGCAGCTCGCCACGATCGATATGGAGAACAGCATCCATTCGTGGACCCTCCTGAAAGCCGGCCTGAAGGAAAACGCGAACATCGCCATGGCGCCGACGCTGCAGCCGATGCGAATGACGAGGGACACCGACTTCAGTTCCGGGAACATGGTCACGTCGTTGAAAATATTGAGCAGGTACAGCGACAATCCTATGATGGTGGCGAAGCGGGCGTATAAAAGGGTCTCGGGATAATAATGGTCCCTGAAAATCTTTTCGTGCTTCTTACCCGGAAAAACGAAACCCCTCCCCTTCCGGTAAAACTTTCCGGCTTCAAGCTCTCCGGAAATGATGTCGGAGGGTTTTCTTATTTCGTTCATATCGGCTTTGTCTCATACGCAGCGGCAGGGCCGCAGACTGACACTGTATGACACGATTGGAGCACCCTGTCAAGGAGTTATGGGGATTCCTCCTGCAAGAAATTTCTTTTGACATCCGCATGCGAGCGTGTCTATGGTAGCAGAGGAGCCAATCGCCCATATATAACGAAGGACACGCTTATGACCCAGGCCGAAATAATCACCCTGGCATTCATCTTCTTCGCCCGCATATGCGACGTGTCGATCGGCACTGTCAGGATCGTGCTGATTTCCCGCGGCTACCGCTCGATCGCCCCGATCTTCGGGTTTTTCGAGGTCATGATCTGGCTCATGGCCATCAGCAAGGCCCTGGCCAGCCTCGACAGCCCCTACAGCTATGTCATCTACGCCGCGGGCTTCGCCTCCGGCAACTATGTCGGAATGCTGCTCGAGGAGTCGCTGCCCTTCGGGCACAAGTCGCTGCGCGTGATAACCACCAAGGAGATATCCGCCCTGCCGCTCGCGCTGCGCAGCGAGGGTTTCGGCGTTACCGTGACCGACGGCATGGGCCTCAGGGGCCCGGTGACCATTCTCTACTCGATCGTCCCAAAGAAAAGCGTGAAGAAATTCATCGAAATAGTGACCATACTCGAGCCGCACGCATTCATCACGATCGAGGAGGTCAGGGCGTACCGCAGCGGATTCATGTCCGCGCGCAAGCCGTTTCCGGACATATTCGGAAGACTGATCACGAAAAAAAAATAGACTGATAAGGAAGACCAGGATGAAAAATCGGATCGCTTCCCCTTTGCCGGGGACCGGCAGCTATTACATCATGTACAACCCGTCGACCGTCGACCTCATGGGAAAAATCGGGGATGCGGGATTCACCGCGCCCGATATCGTCGAGTACCTCACCGGAAAAAAAATCGAATCGTGCGACGAGCGCAACTACGACGGATACCTCGATTACGATCCCGGACTGCGCAGAAGGGGCATGCTCGAGCAGCTCGGGATAGAATCATACGGATCGTACTACATAGCCAACCAGATCAGCGCAGCCGACCCGGCCGCCCGGGTCATACTCGCGGACGACGCCCGCCGGTGCATGGCCGAAATCATCCGCAGCGAGCGGCGCGCGCCTTCGGCGGTGTTCATGACGACCATGAGCTCGAACTTCCCGGCCGCCTGCGCCGCGGCCATGGCCCTCAACAGGGCGCGCATACCGGTCATTATCGGCGGGATTCACGTGTCGACTGGCCCGCGCGACATCGACACGTATCTCAGGGCCCATGTTCCCCATCCCGGCCTGATTTCACGGGTCATCGGCGCCGGCGATTCGGCGGTCATGAAAAAAATCGTGAACGACGTCATCAATGGATCCCTGAAACCGGAATACCGCGGGAGCGCCGTGATCGAAAACGGCGTATGGGGCGGCCCGAGGGTCATTGCGCTCCCGAGAATCAGGCCCCGCTTCATCGACAAGCTTCCCGTCGCAGGGCCGGTGCTCTCGCGCATGATCGACACCAATGTCTCGACGCCTTTTCTGGGGTGCCCGTTTTCATGCAGTTTCTGCTCCATATCGTCCATCCCGAAAAAAGACAGAAAGTTCAGGGCGCGCAGTGCGGATGACTTCCTCGCCGAGCTTCTGGCCAACCAGAAAAACGGGGCGAGCTTCAGGAACCGGTTCTACTTCATCACGCCAGACAACCTGCTGGTGGGAGGGGCGGCGCTCGTCGAGCTGCTCGACAGGATGATCGACAGCCCGCTGAAGATCAACTACGCGGCCCAGATCAGCATCGAGATCGCGGACAACGAAAAGCTCCTGGAGAAGCTCAGGCTTTCGGGCGCCTCGCATTTTTTCATCGGCCTCGAGTCTCTCGACATCAGGAACCTCGAGTACGTGGGCAAGAACATCGTCCCGCGCATAAAAAAAGAGGGAACCTCGGTGGATGAATTCTACTCGTCACGCATAAAGAGGATACTCGACCAGGGCATATCGGTGCACGGCGCGTTCATGTTCGGGATGCCCCACGACTATTTCAACTCCATGGACGATCATACCGGCAGGGACATCGCCGAATTCTGCGTGAGAAACCGCATCGGCCTGCAGCCGACATGCCTCAGCTACCTGCCCGGCTCCCTCGATTTCATCGAAGGCGAAAAAAGCGGAGGCCACGCCTACGGCAATCCCGGCACCATGGACTACTTCTGCTCCCTCTCGGTCGCAGACCTGACCGAGAGCAACCGGCGGCTGCCCGAAACCCTGCGCGGCAGCCCTCTTGTCGCGTTCTATTGCGTGCATGACGCGATCAGGCGCGTGGGCTCGTGGGGCAACGCGATCAGGTTCGGGTATCACATGGCGAAAAGGTCCTGGAAAAGCCCGACCGCGAAAGGACTGAAAAGCCTCACGGAGCGCGCGACAGGGTCGTTTGCCGGCATGGGCTTCCAGCTCGGAGTAAGCACCTATCTCGAGCTCTATGATATCCTTGCACAGTCAACGGACAAACTTCAGGGAACCTACGAGCGGCTTTATTCGAGGGAAAGGGATCCAGAGATAAAAAGCTTGTTTGAAAATATTGTTGATGCCTATCGGGCCTGAAACCGGAACAACCGGGATCATCCCCAGAAGCAGTCGTGTTCGTCTTTTTCCACGATGTCGAGAAATTCATCCAGGGATGCGGCTTCGGGCGCGTGTCTGTAGCGGTGCCACTTGAGGTCTGACTGCTGCCAGTAAAGCTTCCATGTCCCCGTTTTCGGCGAGTAGGTCGCTTTCGCTACAGGCTCCTCGATGGTTCTTTCAGGATCGCTCCACAGCGGCCTGATCTCGAAGAGCTCCACGCTGTTTCCCCTGATCCTGAAGCCGAGATCGACCTGGTAGCGGATTTCCTTCGGCGGCCTTCGTCTTTCGACGAAATCACCCACCTGCTTCTCGTATTGTTCGCGTTCAATTTTGTTAAATGCCATAGGTTATCTCATCCAGGGCGCTTGTATGATACAATGGCTGAAAGCCGTTCGGTAAGGCTGTTGTAATTATCGGCAGAGTGTCTGAAAAGATGTATCTGTAAATTGCGGATCCGTCGGTCTGCAAAACGCGGTCGGGCCCCGGGCCGCAATCAAGCCCATGGCAATACGATTATCAGTCGGGTGCGAACCGGTATCCCACCCCCGGCTCGGTCACGAGTATTTTCGGCCTTGAGGGGTCTTCCTCGATCTTTTTACGCAGGGCCGCGACGTAAACCCTGAGATAGCTCGTCTCGCTTTCCATCCCCGGTCCCCATATCTCCCGCATGATCTGTTTCTGGGTGAGTACTTTGCCCGGATTCCTCACAAAGAGCTTCAGTAAATCGTATTCAAGCGGCGAAAACTTGACCGGCAACCCGTTCACCGTCACGGTCCTTTTGGCCAGGTCTACCGAAAGATGCCGGTAATCGAACTGCGGTTCTTCCGGGTCATGCCGGGCCCTTCGGAGGACGGCCCTCATTCTCGCGAGGAGTTCCTCCATGCCGAAAGGCTTGGTGATGTAGTCATCCGCCCCGCAGTCGAGCAGTTCAACCTTGTCTCTCTCGGACTCCCTCACGGTCAGGACGATGACCGGCGACCGGTACCATTCGCGGAGCTTTTTCAGAACTTCGGCGCCGTCCATGTCGGGAAGGTTGAGATCGAGGAGCACGGCGTCGGGCCTTTTCATGACGCATTGCGTGAGCCCGTCGCCGCCGCTGTCGGCCTCGTGGACGAGGTAGCCCTGGCTTTCAAGGCCGATTTTCAGGAAACGCCTGATCTGCTCCTCGTCGTCGATGATGAGAATGGTTTCGCCCGGCATACTCTCCTCATGTAGATGATTTCAACCTTGTTTCCACAGGCAAGGTCATGATGAATCGAGCGCCTGAAGGCTCCCGGTTTTCCGCAATGACGCCCCCCCCGTGAAGCTCGGCCACGCCGCGAGCTATTGAAAGACCCAGACCGAGACCCCCGGCTTTCGCCGAAATTCCCCGGTAAAACTTATCGAAAATCCTCTCAATGTCTTCCCTTTTAATTCCCGCACCTGCATCTTCGACAATGACCTTCACGCCCTTTTCCGCCGGGGCGGCAGTGATGCATACGGGGCCATGACCTGAATGAACAATAGCATTGTGTAGCAGGCAGTACAGGGCCTGTGCAACCAGAGTGAAATCGAGGCATACCAGAGGAAGATCGTCTGGACACATCACATCGATCTGCCGGCCATTGCTTTGCTTCTCAATCCTTTCGAGCACCACCCCTATGATGTCCTCCATATCGTTCCAATCGGTATTGATGCTGAGCCTGCCAGACTCTATCCTGCTCATATCGAGAAAATTGTCAACAAGCCCCGCGAGACGATCTGCGGACGAACGTATTCCCGCAAGGAGCGAAAGGCCGCCGCTCTCACCTTTATAAAAACCGCTCTCGACCAGGGTGCTCACCGACCCTTTGATCGCAGACAGAGGTGTTTTAAGTTCATGACTGATAGAATTCAAGATGACCCGATACAATTTTTCAGAAGCCTCCATTAACCTGCCCTTTTCGGCTATCTGGTCAGCCTTGTCGCGCTCGATAAATAGCGCCAGCTGGGCCGCCATCGCCTCGATAATGGTCGCCTTGTCAATTGAGGGAGGATACTCACCTGCCGACAATATCCCGAAAACGCCGACGGTCTTTTCCGGGGAATACAGAATCGGGACGAAGAACCACCGGCCGGATTCACCGTGAGCCCGCATTGAAGGCTTACGGTTATCGAATGTTTCGAGAACCGACGAAAAATCATCGCTTGAAGGAAATGCAGTACTCGCAGGATGAGGAGTTCGGGGAAGACCGTCATCCGTCGCGATGTAAAATACGGATTCAGCATGAAAAAAGCGGCCGACAAGAGATCCCAGATGACGCGCGGCATCATCGATGTTTCTGAATGATGCAAACTCCCTGGTCATGGAATACAGTATCGCGAGTTGCTCTTCTCTTAAACCGCTCGCACGCTCCTGGTTCCTTATTCTTGCAGTCAGCGATCCCGTTACAATCGCGATAAAAAAATACATGAAAAACATGATCGCGTCCTCAATATGCCGGATATTAAAAGTGAAACGCGGCTCAAGAAAAATGAAGTTCCAGAGGAGCGCGCTTACAAACGCATAGGCAAGCACGGACCACCTGTCGAGTACAAGACCCGCAATCACCACTGAAAGAAGAAGAATAAGCGCCACGGAACGTGGTCCGGCAATATAAAGGAACTTGAAATTCACGACAATGACGGTGATGAGCATTACCGACGCAAACAGGCGTTCCTTCCATCGAGACGATCTGGATTTTTTCCGCCATTCGCCTGTTTGTTCGCGCCCTTTTTCGGCGCGCAGAACCACAACATCGATTTTTCCGCTTTCAATTATTACCCTTCTGACCGGAGAAAACGAGTTAAAAAAATCCTTCCATGAACCTTTCCCCGGTTTACCGATTATAAGCTTCCAGGCATTTCTCTGCCGGGCGATTCTCATCAATCCCCTTGAAACATCCGTATCGCTTGAGACCAGGACTTCGGCGCCGAGTCTTACCGCTAGATCTAGATTGTTTTTCAGTTGAGCCTGTTCGTTTACGGAAATTTTTTTCCCGGTATCGACAAATAAAGCTATCCAGTGTGCGCCAAGGTTCGTCGCCATTTGCTCAGCCTGTAAAACCAGGCCCTCTGAAAAAGGACTCGCGCTGACGGCAACCAATAACGGGCCTGGAGCGCCGAAATTCTTTATGCTATTTCCATCGCTCATCTTTCTGCAATATACCCATCATGCAGGATTATTCAAGCATAATACATGAAATGTCATGAGGCGTATAAATACTAACCAACGAACAAATCCTCTTCAGGCAATCGGTACGGCAGCGGCTCACGGGAGCCTATGATGAAATACCCCATGGTAAGCGGTCCCACCCTGCCGATGAACATGGTCGCGATGAGCATTATCTTTCCGGTACAAGACAATCCGGCGGTTATGCCCATCGAAAGCCCGGTATTTCCCAGGGCCGAAACAATTTCGAATATCACGGGAAGGAACGGCGCATTTTCGGTCGAGCCCATGACCAGCATATCGATCAGCAATACGATAATGAACCAGGAAAAGACCCCCACAGCCTTGAGTATCGTTCCGGGCGGGATTTCCCTTCCCATCAGGTTGATCGCATCCTGCTTTCCCCTGAGCTGGCTGAAAAGAAAAACCACGATAACGCCCAGCGTCGTGGTCTTGATGCCGCCGCCGGTGCTGCCCGGGGATGCGCCGACAAACATGAGCAGCATGAGGACTACCAGCGAGGTATGCCCCATGCGTCCGATATCCACTGAATTAAATCCATCGGTCGTTGAAGCCGAAATCGCCTGAAACGACGAAGCCAGGAACTTCACCGGAACGGTATCCGAGGCGCCCCAGTTCCCGGAAAGATAGATCACCGCTGTGCCGGCCGCGACCAGCACCGCAGTCATTATCAGCACGAGCTTGGTGTGAATGGAAAACCTGTGGGGAGTTTTACGCCTGATCTTCCTAATCATTGCGGCATACAGCTCATAGAGCACGAAGAATCCCAGGCTCCCGGCAAGCGATACGAGGTTGATCGTCGCATTCATCACGACGCTGTCGCGGTACTTCATCAGGCTGTCGCTGAACAGCCCGAACCCGGCAGTGCAGAACGCGCTCACCGAATGAAAAATCCCGAGATAAAGGGCATGAGTGAAAGAATAATCACCGAGCCAGAATATTGCCAGAACAATCGCCCCTGCCGCCTCGAATCCAAGCGTGAAAATCATTGTCGTTATGAAGAATCTACCGAGAACCCTGAATTCCGATCCTGCAAGGGACTCAACCGCAATCAGCTGGGTATTGATCGACGTTTTCATGCCGAATGCATGTGTGAAAAACATGATGAACGTCATGTACCCGATGCCCCCGATCTGGAAAACAAGCAGCAAAACGATCTGACCGAAAAGAGTGTAAAATTTCCCGACATCGACCACGGCAAGTCCGCTCGTGCTGATGCCGGATGTCGCCATGAACAGCGCGTCGATAAAAGGCTGGCCCGACCCTGCCGCAGTCGAGACAGGAAGGGAAAGGAGAAACGCTCCGATGAACGTAACGATCATATATCCCGTTACCAGCACATGGAAAGGCGAAAGAGAATCGCGAATTGTTTTTCGCGCCCACGGTCCCGTGAATCTTTTCAGGTGCTGCTGAAAAGGCACATCATGTTTTATACTGTCAGGATACATGACCACAAGGTACTTGCGGGGTTAAAAAGCGGCCATATAGGCGTCGTTAAGAAAAACGTGAAGCGTGTTAAAATTTCGTTAAAAACGGGATCATGAATCCCATTCGATTCAAGCGGGC
>Ga0116153_10002646_pt1 | contig 13711 bp, 15 predicted proteins | sample AD_UKC028_MetaG_FD_89896 | JGI IMG/M metagenome (GOLD analysis project Ga0116153, IMG submission 89896) | Active sludge microbial communities of municipal wastewater-treating anaerobic digesters from USA - AD_UKC028_MetaG | ecosystem: Engineered > Bioreactor > Anaerobic > Digestate | place: USA... | reverse complement strand
TATCGAGTTGGATTTCTCGCTTTATTTGATTCTATCCAGTGTAAAAAAATGAGTAATTTACGTGAAGCGGCCACTCGAAATCTATAATTTCATTTGCCTTTGGACGCTGGCTATCGGCCAAAACCGGACTGCTGCGCATTAATTTTTGTGACAGAAATTAAACACATAGCGGACTATCCATTTACCGCGAATGCAACTCTAGCATATGTTTAGACGCACCTTATCATCGGATGATATGATTAACTATGCGCAAAGAGTCGGGAATAGATACGCTTTTGGAACTTGATCAACAGATTCTTGATCAGGGGAATGGCTATTGGATCAAAATTGAGGCTAGACGAGTGACGTCAACCAAGGAAATTCCGCATGGTATACGGTACTCGCTGACCTTACATGAACCCTATGGCAAGCGGATTCTTGGCTATGACAATGCTCATGCCGTGAAGCCGCCGAAAAAATTCAAATTCGCTGGACAACGTTTACCCTATGACCACAAACACCGGCATATTAGCGACCAAGGCGTGCCTTATGAATTTCAAAATGCGTATCAACTTTTAATGGACTTCTTCGCAGAGGTTGATCGGGTATTGGAGGAACTTAGAAAACTATGAGTAAAGTTATGATTGGCATTCTGTCACAGGAAAAAATGCGGGAACGGGTTCTGGCTATTGCCAAAGGTGAATACAAGCCAAAACCTTCAGAGCCCAAAATTTGGTTCACCTCAATGCGTTCTTTGGCTGAAGTTTTGAGCGATGACAACCGGGCGCTGCTGAAAATCATTCAGGAAACCCATCCGGAGTCAATTTCATCTCTGGCGGTGATTACCGGTAGAAAACCAAGCAATCTGTCTCGTACCCTGAAAACCATGTCGAATTATGGGTTAGTGGAAATGCGACGCGAGAAAAATCAAGTCCGGCCAATTGCTGTGGCTACTGAGTTCCAGATTTTCGCTTGAGTTAATGCCGACTATCGGTATGAGATCTGGCGAGATGAAATTCTCAGTGTAATTTCCAATCAAGAGGTACGCACCCACGATTTCCTCTTCCTGTGGATGTCGGATTCAGTTGACAAATCAGTCATTCGAAATGAGAGTCGGCCGGCCGGTTTGGGTCGATTGCGTCAGTTCGCCACTTACAAAAGCTGTCATTCACTACTGGCGTAACCGTATCAGAATTCTTGGTTAGTTTAGGGTGAAATATGCAACCATGGCGGTACTGCCTGCCGTGGAGGTATATGTTATGAACAAGCTTGAACCTATAGACAATTTGAGCGACGACGAGCGCAAACTGCTGATTGACGGATTGACAGCACTGCGTAAGGAGCGTGGTCAGGCGTGGAATCTTGCCTGTGATGCTGCTGATGCGAATGGAAAGCGCCGTCCTTCCTTGCGTCAATTCGGTATTGATGACATTAAACGGCTTGCTCGGCGAATTGGCGGTAGAGCAGTCCATACCCATTGGCTTGAAGAGTACCGGTAAGTCGTTTCCTGAACGGTTCGACATGCTCATCAAAAATACGTTGTTTTATCGAATTAGAGTGGCATGCACATAGATGCTGCGAAAAGAGGGAAGTTTTGAAAAATATAGCCGGGAATGATGTATCTATTTTTTTATACCGCTTTGAATTGCGCGGTAATAGCATCGACTTTGTTTTGAATGAGGCTATTGCCGAGGATATGTACCCCGATATCGATGAGAAAATGAAACCGTTCGTTTACGCCTGTTGCGAAACACTCTTGCGGTACAAACACCTGAGTGTGAGTAACACCATTATGGATGGCAATTTTCTGGTTACGGGGGAATTTGAGGTCATGCTGAGTAAGGGACTAGGACAATACTTTGCGCATGATGAAAAGCAGCAGTTATTCCAGGATGCCAAAACTATTGCCGATCTTCTAGCGGAGGTTATGGACAGAGGAACTCAAGACCTGGAAAAAGGAATACACCGGAACCTAGCTCCAATTGGGCATACGCCAAACTCAAGGGAGATAAAAAAAGAACTTGAGAAACTGGGAAATACAAAACACCAACAGGCAAAATTGCAATGGCTTACGGAGGGATTACCAATACGGCCAGGGTTAAGGCAGTTGCGTCCTGATGATTTACCGCCTGATGTCACCGCATCCAGTGGGTATGACCATAGAGGGCTTTGTTATGTCTTTGATCATAAGAAATTTGGGGAGCTGGGGAGGATCGTATTTATCCAGCTTCGCGAACAAGAAATGTTGATGCAGGCCGATCTTTACATAGGGCAGGAAAACCAAGAATCCACCATTGCCAAAAAGAAAAAGGCAATATTTGAGGAAGTGGTTGCAACGGTCAACGCCTGCTTTAATTTGTAATCATCAAAAATAGAACAAATCGCCTCCTGTGATTTATGTTATCGCGCCTTTAAGGCTAACGGTCACTGTATTTCGTAGTGCAAACTTGCCTGGCGTCGCATGTAACCGTTTTTTTGATCGTCACCGGTTTCTTAATGGGTTGATTTGATGCCACGGTATCGAAATTTCCGGGCGGAACCTGAGCTACGCTATTGATCGTCTTGTTATTGGCTACCAGCGACAGTGTTTTGCCTTCTTGAGTCATACGAAAATACTTCAAGGTGTTCATGCCAATCAACACCTCGTCCAAATGCGCGTTGGTATGAGCGTCGAGATTCCGAATTACCGCATTACCAATCTGTATGGTGTTAATTATGGTTTCGCGCTCGGCGACTTTTCCGCCGGCCGTGTTGGCTTGAACGTATCGACCATAGGGTAGTCTTGCGGTAATTGCCATCTTGGCAGGGATTACGGTTTTTGTTGCGCCGGTATCAATCAGAAAAGGCATCGGTATGCCATTTATCAAAGCTGTGCCTCTGAAATGGCCTTGCCGGTCCGCTTTTAAAGTTATTCCGCCGGCCCTGGGGTCTGCAACATTAGGTTTGATCGGCGATACAGGGATAGTTGGATCAGGGGAGGGCACTGACAAAATCGGTGGCAAAGAAATCACTTTTCCAGTCGCCTGGTACTTTAAGTATGCATCGGCACCGTACCAAAGTCCGGCAAGCGCTATTAACGGATAAAAAAGGAATACGATTCCATTGTTGCGTCGTTTTTTCCTTTGTTTTGAGCCATGGGTGAGTGCATCGTGCTTTTCCCAATAGTAATCGCGGTCTTGTAGTCCCATTTCCTTTTCTCAAGGTTGTAACGTTAGCCATAATGCGCCAATTATCATTGAAGATGCATCGTCGGGGTGAGAAGTGCCGCACGAAGCCAATTCAAGTTTGATCAATTTTTGGCCAATTTAAGCGGTCTTGCTGCATTTACGGTAGGTTAGGGCAGTTTTTCACCAAGTTGTAACAAATTTATCCACAGGTTCTGGGGATAAATAGCGTTAGCTCCTATGCTTCAGACAAAGGCCCTTGAGTAAATGGCGGCTCATAACACAACTGCTGGTTTTAACCTTATTAAGAGCTATGCCAGATTTCAAGGATTGCCAGCAAGATTCGTTAACGGTATATTCATATTTGTTATCTATGAATAAATAGGGTTGAACGATGGCTACGACCAGTTTGAGTCTTGGGGAGCATTGGGAAGGATTTATCAAAAACGAAATCGCCAGCGGACGTTATGGTTCGGCCAGCGAAGTTGTACGCGACGCATTGCGGGAACTGGAAGAGCGCAAGCAAAAGCTTGAAGCTTTGCGCTTGCATTTGGCGGAAGGCGCTGCGCAAGCGGCCAGGGGCGATTTCGTGCCGAATTATTCCGTGCAAAAGCTTATCCAGGATCTGGATAATGAAGGATGAACCCCGATTATAGACTGACTCCGCGTGCATTCGATGACTTAAAGCAGATTGGCCGCTACACCTTGCAAAAATGGGGTAAACAGCAACGTAACCGCTACTTGCTTGATCTTGACCAACGCTTTGCATGGCTGGCCAAGCATCCTCGATTGGGCAAGCACCGCCCGGATATTGCCGAAGGTTACTATTGTTTTCCGCAAGGGGCGCATTTGATATTTTATCTTCTGAATTCTGATGGCATCGACATTATCGGCATTCCTCATCAAGCCATGGACATTGCGTATTACTTCGATAACGAAAATGACTTTTAACTGAAAACCAATGGTATGGCTAAGCGCTGATTAACTTATTCTGCCCGCTGATTTCTTAGATATCATGTTGGAGAATGAGGAAGCGGTTCTCGCCTACGCATTGGCAAACAAGACATTGGTAGAGGTGGTCTGCAATGAAAAAACAATACCGTAGCTCTTTGATGGCCACCGTTCATGAAACCGCCGAAGGCTTGCATGAGGCAGGCATCATGGATAAACGCACTATGCGGGAATTTGATGAACTATGCTTAACGCCTGTCAAACCTTTGCAGCCGGAAGGATTCCTTGCGGCTCCGCATACGCCAAGCGGAAAAATCCTGTGAAACAATTCTGTCGTTTGTTTAGATTCACCCATTTTTGTCAAAATGAGTGATCTCAGCAAAGTTCCCTTTGGATTACGCCTTACGGATGAGGCAATCGTAGATGTCTGCGAAGTGCCAAACGGAAGTCGGTGCGGTTGCATTTGCCCTTCTTGTCGAATGCCATTACAAGCTAAACAGGGCACACTCAAACAATGGCATTTTGCCCATGATAGTCAGCATGCCCACGAACAAACTAAAACGGTTTGCAACTATTCGTTTTACCCGTCAGTTCGTCTCATGGCAAAACAAGTAGTCGGCAACAGTTTCCAACTTGATTTGCCTGGGCTGATTGGAAAAATTGCGTATTACCAGGGTGTGCGATGGGTTTTAGAACACAAGGAGTTTAAAGTCACCGATCCGGCGACGGTTGTGATAGAAAACCCTGTTGTTGATACTACATTTTCTGGCACATCAGTTGACATTATCGGCACCGTCAGAGATTTTCAATTTGTCATTTTCTTTTCGCAACCAGATAGAGTTGTTCCGGAAAGACTATTTGAGCCAGAAAACCCGAAGTGCGGCATACTCGAAATCAGCCTAAATTCGTTATCTAACGAATTTATTCGACTACGATCCCAGCACAGAACCTATCGGGAAATCCTCACCGATTTTTTACAGCATGACCTAGCATCTAAAAAGTGGTTATATCATCCCAGGTTCAAGCCCAAAGCTAGCGAAGCAATTGAGGATTTACAGCGGGTAGGGAATATCCTGGAATACAGTATTGTTCCGATAAACAAAAAGGTTGCGCCTATGGCTGTAAATCTAATTCAGCCGATTGTCACGGTTAATAGGACAGTCCGATTCGAATGCGTCATGTGTCGATTTCAATGGGATGGACCGGAGGCCGGTGGTAATTGCTGTCCAAAATGCCAGGAGTATCTCTATACTAAAATCGTCGATTGACGGAACAACTTTATCAATCAGGATGCGTGCAAATGGGGCACTCATTTGGTCATCATGGAAGAGAATAATCAGGGAAGTTACTCATTTATGAAGGAATCCTTACGGCCCCGCCCCCTTGCATCACTCAGCTAACAGCGCCTCGATGGCTGCCTTGGCATTACACTGCGCAACGGCCTCAGCCATTTGAGTATCGGTGAGTTTGTGTTTGATGGCCTGGCTGTCCTGCCAAGCGAACGCTTGATATTCCTTTTGGGCAAACGTGGCAATTTGGCATTTTTTAGCCGGCGAGTTTTCAAAGGGCATGTTATCGTCCGACTTAATCGGTTGCATGCCTTCCGAGCTGGGCGCATAAATCAAGAAATCACCCTTTATCGCTAGGACAGCACGGTATTGGTTGGCCGTGGTGAAATATAAATCGCCTACCTCGATGTCGACTTCTTTCAACCAGAGGTTTTTGTTTTTCTTACTCGGTTTTTTCATCAGATATCCAATTCAGGCATCGCCTTCAATAGTCTCTCGCCAATTCACCATTAAAAAGACTTGCAGCATCTTTAGCAGCGGCAATCCCCTTGCGTACATCCTCATTAGTCAAGTCGAGTACGCGAAGTTTTCCTAATGCATCTGCTACCGACTCAATCCGGCGGTAAACCTTGGCATGCTTCTCGGCATACAAGGCAAGCCCTTGCAGCTTTGGTAGCGCATCGGCCAAATGTAGGCCGTGCGGGTCAACAATGTCCGCCACGACGGTTCCATCGGGATTGTTTGCAAAGAATATGAAATCAGGTCGTACAATGCTGTACTGATCACCGGATAGATAGGCAATCCCAAGCGATGATTGTCCTGGCTGCTGCGGATTGCGATACCAAAACAGGAAGCCGTCACGCTTCATCTCGGTTGCAACAACCTTTTCCTCCCAGGAATTCAGTTCTGCGGGGTAATTCCCTTTCTCATCGCAAAGCAGATGGTTTTTATATGTGGGAAGCTGCGTTTCAACATCATTCTCACGTGCCTTGGTTGGCTCGAATTTCCCCTCGGGTTTCACCAAATCAACATCTTGCGGCTCGGTGCTCATTTCCCTGATTTGGCGATACGACTCTTGCCGGTCATGAGACAAACTTTTTATGACTGGGCCGTATTTCTCCAACCAACATTTGGCTAGCTTGTCTGCCTCGGTATCAAAATAGGGCTGAGATGCTGCGACTAAACCGAGCGCGGCAACAGAAACCCGTCCATCAACCAACGCATCAATAAATTCCTCTTCATCTTCTGGATCGGCGGTCCGGTATGCGAGAGCATCGACATAGGTGCGCGAAATGTCGGGGCTGAATAGTCGGGCGGCGCGCCGGTAGGCGTCATCAATCACAGCCATGTCAGCCGATTCAAGAAATTCGTTGAAGGTTTTTGTTTTCCCCTTCAGATCGGCCACCACGGTTTTGCCGTCAACCGTCATGACGCCATTGCGCTTTTGCTCAATGTCTGACTTCAGTTTTTCCTGGAGCGCATCCAGCACTTTGTGCATTTCTGCATGGGCTAACTTGCCTGCTCCCGGCAATATGCCATCAAAAGCCAATTCATGGGCCAATGCTGTTAGACGTTTTGCCGGTTTAGCCCCCCGTTGTGGCCGGGTTTGCGAGGGTAAGGCTTCAAATTTATCCCACACAGCCTGCGTAGCATCGGGATTTGGCAGCATTTCTACTGGGTTGATTAGAACTCGGCCACCGGGCGGAGGCGAAGTATCGTCGCCATTCATCAGGGTATCAACCACCTGTGTGACCGTTTTGGCATCGAACTTAGGTAACAAGCAGTCCACCGAATTGAGGCGTTCATTGCCGGGAATGCGGCGAGCCAAAGGAGAGCGGACCATACGGCCCAATAGCTGAGTAATGTGGGTGCGATCAACAGCGGAGCGGAAAGACACCATGACTTCGGCGCGTGGGCAGTCCCAACCCGTGCTGATAGCGTCCTTCGCAATGAGGATACGTACCCACGTTGAATCCTGAACGCGCTCAGGTGAAATATAAGGCACGTGGCGATTACCGAACTGTTGCGTTGTGTGTTCGCCGAAAACATGCGCGATACAACCACTCGGAAGCTCAGGCCATTGCTGATATATGGTATCCAGGGCCCGGCCAATATCATTCGGGTCTGGTGTGTTGGGAACTTGCAGCACCATCAGCGGAATAACAAAATGGGGATCATCCTGCTGCTTGGCATATTCGACCCAAGCTGCTGTGATGGCTTTTAGCTTGTCGGTGGCACGGCGAACCAAGACCGTATCGAAGTCACCGACCTCATCAGGAATATCCAGAATAATCGTGTCTTTGATAAGTCCCGATTCCTGCACTTTAGCGGAATCCACCACCACATCCGGCAGGGTAATACGCTTTTGTGCCCCTTCCATTGCCTTTTTAAAGCGTTCCACTGTAGCGGAAATACCCCACACCACAGGTATGCCTGGCACATCACGAGTACCATTGATAAGGCGTTGAACAATCGTGCTCTTGGCGCTCTCCATGGCTTTGCTGGGGTTACCCATGCCACGGTGCGCCTCATCCAGCACCAAATACAGAGTTAAATCGGGGTCTTCTATGGTGTTGCGTATCGTGTCCCAAATCGTGTATGAACGCATATCGGGACGGGTTTCCGGGAACAATGGTCCCGCTTTTTTATCCAGTTCTTCATCGCTATAGCCGCGTACCAGTAGACTATTTTTTCCCAATTTCTGCGTGTTCAGAAAGTAGATTTTCTTAGCCTCGAATCTGGCTCTGTTGAAAGTATTCTCGATCACCACCAAATCGGTATGACGAATGCGATCAGAGGCTTCCATAAGACGGAAGCGGGTTTGTTCGTTCAGAGCCGGATCATCACTAAACCAGATGACGACCGCGCCGGGGTCCGGATCGAAATCATATTCATCATCGCCGTGGAAAAGCGCCTCGAAAGCGGCGGCAGCCATTACCGTTTTACCGGCGCCAGTGACAGCGGTCAGCGCAAAAGCGTGCTTGTCTGCGTCTTCATGCCAGCGTTTTTTGGCTTTTCTCAAGTTATCCAATGCATCCCGCACCGCATCGGCCTGGTAATCTTTCAGCGTGAACTTCATTCCTTATTCCCCGTTGGCAAAGCTGAAATTGGTTAAGTACGATTCATACAGGCGGACCGGCTCCACATGAGCGGGCAGGCGGCGTGCTATCGATTGGAAACGACGATCATCGTCCGTGACGATGTAGGCCACAGTAAGCCCTTGCGACTGCGTAATGGCCTGTATAAACGGCTCGGCACAATCGACATCGACCATCAAACCATAGGCGTCCGCGACTGCCCATCCGGCTACTGGAATCTTGCCGATGCGCCGCCCGCGAGAGCCGGCCCGTAGCCACAGCAATGGCGCAATCCGAGCGAAGGCCCGGTTATGACTAACCGAGATAGGGGTTTCATAAGTCAAAGTGAAAAATTCCGCATTCTCTTCAAAGCCGTCGGACATCGGAAATTCATCGGTGAATTTATAGTCACCTTTGATCGGTTCGCCGTCGGGTGTTATGCCGGTTATTGAGGCTTTCACACGCGGTTTAGTGATGTAGTCGCAGATGCCATGTTTTTCCCATTCGGTGTCGCCGGGGCGCAAACCTTGTTCACGTAGCGTTTTCTGCTCGTCGGCAGCGACTTCGTTGTTGGTAATGGAGATGCACTGGCGACGGCCACCGTCTTGGCGGTTGAGGCGCATGACGGCATGCGCAGTCGTGCCGGAGCCGGAGAAAAAGTCGAGGATGACTGCATTTGGCTTATCTCGAACGGTAAGTCTAAGCACGTCCTCAACGGCGTACAGTGATTTCGGGTACGGAAATTTTCGCCCAGGGAGCAATGTTTTAAGAAGGCCAGAACCATGTTCACTTGCACTATGACTCACCTTATCCCACACGGTACGAGGTGCGGATATTCGTCCTCCAGCCTCACGGAAGAATACTTGCAGTACACCCTCTGGAGATTTGCCACGCACCTCCAACTCTCCCGACTTGATAGCCGCAAGTTGTTCGGATGTGAGGTAAAAAATGGGAAATTGCCCTTCGTCGGGTTTTACGCGTCCAACCCTGACAGCTCCCATCTTGATCAAATCCCGCAATCTCTCGGGAACTACTGACCATCGCCCATCTTCACCATCGGGACGGGGGGTAGGCCACACAGCTATTAATCCCTTTCGAATAGGTACAGAGCTTGCATCCTGCTCTATTGGCAGAGCGTCACCAACATCCACAATCTTGCCAGATTTGTTGAAATAAATTGGATAGAACGCGCCTGGCGACTTACTACGGATACCGTTTGCGCCGGTTCTTGTCAGGCCGCGCCAACGGACTTCTGTGCCACCACTTCCTTCTTTGATATCACCAACAATCTTCGATGAACCAAATTGTGCGACGAATATGTATTCGTCCACGCGAGAGAATCCATCTCGTGGAACACCTTTGGGGTTGATGATGGAACTCACCATCTGAATTCGCGCTTCAGGAAATACCTGTTCGAGTAGAAGCCCTAACCGCAAATATTCCTTCTCATCAATCGTAACAATCAGCACCGAATCCGCCGGATTCAGCAATTCCCTCGCCACTAGCAACCGCCGCTCCATCATCGCCAGCCATTTACTGTGCCGGTAAAGGTCGTCGCCCTCGACGTAATCGTTGTTGTATTTCCAGTCTTTTGCGCCTGTGTTGTAAGGTGGATCAATATAGATGGCATCCACCTTACCGCGATGCGTGTAGGTCAGCGCCTTGAGAACATGGTAATTTTCACCGTTGATAACCGTATGAAAAGGCTTATCGCCACCGCGCTCAACCTTGCCGGTACTCACTAGCCCCGGATAAATAATGTCGCGGAATTCGGCAACGACGACTAGATCATCCAGCGCCACAGTCTGCGTTTCCGCCTCTATTGCGCCCAACAACTCAAGATCGGCAACCTTGCCGCTAACTGCCTTGTGGATGGCCTTGACCTGCCATAGCCGTTGATCGCCTTTCTTCGTCGAGCCACGCAAGGGCAACACGCGCACCTTGTCGCCCTTGCGGATTGGCCGTTGCGGCAATTCCACTGCCTCGGGGCTATGGCGCTCGAAATTCAATCCGAATGGCAGGCGCGAAGACAACACCTTGAACTCTCTTTCTAGGTCCGCACCTAACTGAGGGTCCCTGGCTTTGGTCTGTGCAATTAAATCAGTCAGTCGTGACATTGCTTGTTTTTACTTTCCGTATCAATTGGCGTAAATGCCTTGTCAATTGGAGGGGTACAAATTCAAGTCCGGAATGAATTTGAAATCCTTGGTATTCAGGGTGTACAACGTCACATCATGGCTGAGCGCGGTCGCCGCAATCAACATGTCCGGGACCGACGCTTTATGACTGAGCGAATAGTGCCGCATCAAGTCGATAAACAAGGTGGATATAGCAGGATTTAGGCCGTAGCAATGGCACTTCTCAAGATGGCGTTCGATTTTTGCCAGTTCTTGTTTGTCTCTAGCGCCGTAAAACAGTTCGGCTTTGGTGATGACACTGACCGCGATATTGGCCGGCCCTATCGTTCTAAGAGTTTGGATGATCTCCGGATTGCCTTTGTAAAATTCAATCAGAATATTGGTATCGCAAAGAATCATCCACGCTGATCCGGCCAGGCTTTTGCACGAATGGTAGCCTGATCGATTTCTCGTGACTCCCAGATACCGGCACAGTCAAAGAAATCGTCGCCGTTTGTAGGTTGCGCGATGACTTCCAATTCCTTGATCACGTCTTCATGATCGATGACTTCGCCACGTTCGGCAGACGCTATGCCCTGATTGATTTTTTCGATCTGCCGGGCATGAGTTTTCAGATATTCGCGCAGGGCTTGGTTGACCAAATAATTGCGCGAGCGATCTAACGCCCCCGCCATGCTATCAAGTTGATGCACGATGTCTGATTCGGTTCTAACGGTAAAAGCTTCTGTGGCCATGGTTGTTGCTCCAGCTAGGCGGTTCACGTGTAATCATAAAGGAAATTGATTATCTGGAACAGTGTTTAAATCGGGAGTATCCGTTAAGGATTTATGTTGGCTTCCTACCTTATTCTGCGGCTGGCGAACGTAATCCGGGGTTTCATGGCCCTCCTTAAACAAAAGTTAGGAGTCTGTCATGAACCAAGAAACTCAAACCAAGCAACGCATGCCGTGGAACAAGGGCAAACTGATTGGTCAAAAATCGCCACTCAAACTGAAGGAAATTTGGGCCATACGCATTCGTTTGCAGATGGCAAATAACACCCGTGAACTGGCTTTATTCAATCTTGCCATTGATAGCAAGCTGCGGGGGTGCGATCTGGTCAAACTCAAAGTCTGCGATGTGGCGCAAGGTGGTCGAGTGTCATCACGCGCAATCATCATGCAGCAGAAAACGCATAGGCCGGTTCAGTTTGAGATAACGGAACAAACCAGAGACGCATTGGCAAATTGGATAAGCCAAGCGCAACTAAAATCCGATGAGTACCTGTTTCCAAGTCGGATTCATGATTCGCCACACCTTTCTACACGGCAATATGCTCGCATCGTTGAGCATTGGGTGACATCGATTGGTCTTGATCCGGCTGCCTATGGAACGCATACGATGCGCCGAACCAAAGCAACCCTGGTCTATCGTCGGACCAAAAACTTACGGGCTGTTCAGCTATTGCTAGGTCATACAAAGCTCGAAAGTACTGTTCGCTACCTAGGCATAGAAGTTGACGATGCCCTGGAGATTTCAGAGCAGACAGAAATATAACCCTTCAAAAGGTAGCAGTCGCTTATTTTGGGCTGCTACCGATTTTGAATGAGCAAATCACGTCCCCTCGGCTCCCAAAGAAAAAAAGGGTAGGGCAGTGTTCTGTTCCGCCTCATTCATGTCCCTGGGTCAGCGCTTGTTACAATAGGGTACGTTCCACTCTGTCGCAGCGCAAAAATGGCTTCCTCTATAAACATTTGATACCTATGGCCAACATCCTCCACTTATTCTGGCATCCGGAGCTCAAACAGGATTTCCTGCAAATGGGTTGTTTTCGCCTGTGGATCGAAACAGCGGATTCGGCCAAGCCCCAAAAACAAAACCGGCATCCACGGCAAATGAACAGTGAATCCTTAGACCAATGGCTGAAGGACTGTGCTGGCCTGCAAGCTATCGTGCCTGCCCGGTTTGATCAGTTAGTTTTAATGTTGCCAACCGCCCAAGGCCAGCCGTTGCCCTGTCCGGAACTGATGATAGAGGTGGAGGATGAACTGCTCGATCAAGTCGAATGGGCTGCCTGGGCGGTTGACTGTTATCGTCTGGCCGAAAGCCCTATCAACACCATCAATGAGCTCCATTACCGGCTGATTTTTCAGGGCCATGACATCAGGCCAGGCCAGGATTTTCTATTCTGGTACTACTATACCCAGTCACTGAAAACGCTGTTACAAAACGATCAATACATCCCTGCACTACGCTGCCGACAAGAAGAGCCCAAAAGCCCCTACGAATTCCATGCTGGCTGGGAATTTTTGAACGAAGAGTATGATGCCTTATTGGCTGAAGCGGCCGAACGCATGCCTGCCAGTGCGGCGCCGGGTTTCGAGGCGGATTCCGTCTTGCGCCATTGTGCGGAAGTGTTATTACGCCAAGCGGCCGGGCAAGCCAAACTCACCCAGGCTTTTCAAAAGAAAATGGAAGGCACCTTTTTGCCTTTTGCCTGTAGCCCTTTGACCGGAAAACCCTGGTATACCGGCATCAACCCGACCTTGGGCGAACAGTGGGCCAAATGGCGGCGGCGAGTCGCCGGCGGGGAAGGGGCGCGCTGCTTTCAATTGGCATTACAACTGTATGAGCCTAGTCCTGTAAGGCCTGAACAATGGCGGCTGGAGTTTTTGGTTTGGTCGCGGCAAGATCCTTCTCTGCAAACACCATTAGTGGACTATTGGGCTTTAAAAAATCAGCCGCGCGACTACTTGTTAAACGCATTCGGTCAGGATTTTGAAGCCCTGCTGTTAGCCGATTTGGGGCAGGCGGCGGGTATCTATCCGGCCTTGTGGTCTGCGCTGGATTCTGCCGAGCCAACCGGCATGACGCTGGAGCTGGATCAAGCCTTTGCCTTCCTGACCGAAACGGCCTGGATTTTGGAAGGCGCCGGTTACCGGGTCATCGTGCCGGCCTGGTGGGCGCCGCAAGGCCGCCGCCGAGCCAAATTGCGCATGCGTTCCGCGCCATCCGGCAAGAAAGCCAGTAGCGCCTCCAAACGCAAGGGCCTCAGTATGGACGAGCTACTCGCCTATCGCTACGATCTGACCCTGGGCGGCGAAACGGTTGCGCCTGACGAGTGGGCGCAACTG
>Ga0116153_10002636_pt1 | contig 13748 bp, 10 predicted proteins | sample AD_UKC028_MetaG_FD_89896 | JGI IMG/M metagenome (GOLD analysis project Ga0116153, IMG submission 89896) | Active sludge microbial communities of municipal wastewater-treating anaerobic digesters from USA - AD_UKC028_MetaG | ecosystem: Engineered > Bioreactor > Anaerobic > Digestate | place: USA... | reverse complement strand
GTTGCTGTTATGCTCTTTCATGGGTCCGCTCCGTACTCTCAGTAGAGGATGGTTGACAACATCACCTAGTGTGCCCGCTTTGGACTCCTTGGGGGAGCGGGGCGGACCATCCCATTAGTCTCTCAGGCAGCGCCACAAACCAGGGAAATCGCCAGGAGGAAGGGTGCATGGTCGATTTACATGAGCCTCATTTCGCGAGGTGGCTCAAGGCGTTACGCAGCGGCTCGCTGGCGATCTGGATCAGGCCGCCAAAGGGTTGGTCCAGTTCCAGGATCAGGTAGATGGCGCCCGAGACGGCGAGGATCCCGACCATCAAGGCGAGGTTGGCGGTCGCGTTGGGTGGCGCGAACAGGCTGAAGCTGAGGAAGATGACCACCAGCCAGGAGACCACCACGATCAGCAGCGGCATGGAAATGGTGGGGATCGACTGGGCAAGCAGCAGTGCTCGAAGCTGGCCGATTTCGACCGCGAGGGTCGCCGCCTGGGCCTTGAGGCCGCGTTGAATGTCATCATGCGGGGAGAGATGCTGGATGGCCAAATAGACCGCATCGCCCGCTTGGGTGTTGGGGGCCAACTGGACCGGCATCTTCCCTTCTTCAGGCCACATGCGCCGGACCCCCTCCTCGGTCATGGAGCGAAGCTGGGCGCGGACCTCTACGGTTTCGGGTCCGTAGTCGGCCAGCACCCGGTCGAGAAAGGCGACCTTGGCGGCCATCTGGCTCACGTCGCTTTGTCCGGTGTCGTGGTCGCTCTTGGCCGAACTCACGAGCAACCCCAGGACCAGGGCCGCCATGGTCGCGACCAGACCCATGGCGAGCTTTACGGTATCCTTGGTGTCATTGCTCAGGTGATGCGCGGGAAGGAGGCGACGCAGACCCATCCCGAGCAATACGGCTCCGAACAGGCAGGCGGCGGCTATGGCGGCGGCGAGAAAGGAATTCAAAGTGGTTTCTCTTGTGCGTTGATTGGAGTCTGCGGACGCCGATGGTCGAGGTTACGGAGCGTCCGTCTGGCTATCGGCTCGCGTTCTACCAGCGGAACGTGGCCCCTAGCGCCGGACCGGCCATGCGCAAATCCTCGACGATCTCATCGCCGCTCGTCGAGTAGGCGAGGTTGCGGTACACGAGCGTGACGTCGCCCCAGCCGAAGCGATAGCCGATCCCCGCCCAGCCTTGCCAGGTCCAGTTGGAATAGTTGCCCGCGCCGATGTCGAGATAGTACGGCAGGAACCAGTCGCCGCCATCGCCGAGTTCCACCGCGCCGCGCACGCCGATGATTCCGTCCCACACGTTGACCCGGTCAGAGCCGCTGCCCGAGCGACCCAGCACCCCGTCTGGCCCGGAGAAACTCAAGTCGGTCGATGTCTCCAGGCCCAGATAGCGCACGCCGCCGAATAGGTCCAGCGTCCCGGCGGCGCTCCGGGCCACGGTGTAGCTGCCGATACCCGTCCAAACCAGCACCTGAATGTCCACGCTCAGGTTCGTGTCGAGCGGCAGCGACAGGTTACCCCTCGGCCCGCGCACGGTCTTGATCTTCCCTTCCTGATCGCTGAAATCGTTGTAGATCAGGTCCATCGCCAAAGCCCAGTCGCCCTTGCGCGCCTCGAAAGTCCCCATCAGGGCGAAATCGAGGTTACTGAGATAGCTGTCCGGCTTGACCTCGACTTCGACGGTCTTGCCCCCGCCCAGCGGAGTGTTGAACTGGAGCGTCTGGCGGATATTCGGGAACCAGGCATAGGGCGTGAGGCTGTAATGCCACTGGCCATCGTACATGTCCACATCAGCGCCCCAGGCTGCGCCGTTCGATACCAGCAGGCCAGCACTGGCGACCGCTGTCCAGAGTCCCGCTTGCATTATCTTTTTCCGAATCATGGTATGCCTCTCCAGGGTTGGTCCCGATTGATGGGGATAACAAAATCACAGCAGCTTTGCTTCAGGTTTTCTCAGGGGGATTGCGAATCCGTGCTGGCCACCGCCGTCTCGATTCGGTCGGGGGAATTCTGGGTGGAATAGACGGCCACCAGGCGAGATACCAGCACCGCCATATAGAAAAGGCCCGAAAGGGTCTCCATCACCACGAGCATTCGCGCCACATGTGAAGCTGGAATCACATCGCCGTAACCTACCGTGCAAAGAGTGATAAAGCTGAAATAGAAAGCGTTGAAGCCTTTCATTGCGCTTCCATCCTGAAATACTGCAGTAAAAACAAATGCGCCCGGCGTCAGGTAGGCGATGAGCACATACGCTGGAACCCATAGCAGTCCCAGCATCAAGTAACCGGCAAGACCGGCGCAGAGTACATTCGTATCCACCCGCGGAGTGCGGAGAATGAATCGGAGTAACTGCCCCACGATAAAGGCGAGGAATAGTGCGGTTGCGACCAGAAACACTGGGACGGGGACCAGACCCGGAGCAAGATAATTCAACCATTTTCCGGCCAGCGCCGGCGTGACCAGAACGACCGCAACCGCCAAAGTCCAGCGTTTGCCCCCGGTGGCCAGCACCGCCGATACCATCACGAGCGTCACCAGGATCGATTCAATCAACCCCCCGTAAGGCAGGGTTTCCACAAAGGGTGCGGTTATAAAAAGGAGTAACAGCGCCATCAACAACTCGACGGCGGAGTAGTGAAATTTCTTCAATGGCAAATTACCCGTGTAATCCTGGATCGATGCGAATGCGCGGACCGCTCTTTACGAAGCAGCCCGCGTGGTTTTTCACAACCTGAACCTTGGCCGGGGATAGTCTCGATCCAGTTTTGCGGGATGCTCTTGCGAGCAGCCCGTGCGATTCATGATCGAAAGTTACTCCGCAGCCTTGACTCGCGGAATTTTCCATGAGCCATCAAGGATTGAGGGATCTTTCTCCTTCGGCCAATAGAGCCGCAGCATGAGGATGAACTTGTCCTTCGGAGCCGGGAGCCAGTTCGATTCCTGGTCGGGACCGGGGTTTTCGTTCTGGATGTAGAGGTCTACGGAACCATCGGCATTGGCCTTGAGGTTTTGCCGGGCGCTGATGCTGTAACGGTTGAGCGGGTTCGGCACGAAGAAGTAGTCCTTGTCGTACATCGTGAGCGACCAAAACCCGTTCACGGGCGGCAGTTCGCCTTTGTTGAAGTGCATCACGTATTTCTTCTCGCCGGTATACGAGCTGATCGCGGAGGGTCCTTCCGATGTGGGATAGACGGCGTCCTGCGGACGATTCGCTCCCAACCCGATGGCGGTGATCAAGGCGCGTTGAAGGTAGTTCGCACCGTAGTTGCCGGTTTTGGTGGTGAACAACCAGCCGTTCTCCAATTTCAAGTCGCCTTCGACGATGCCTTCCTTCAGCCAAAGCATGATCTTTTCATTGGCGACCTTGGGCACAAGGGAGAACGCTTCGTGGGCCACGGGGGCCAGTTTGCTGCGATCAAATGGCTGACCGGGAACGATCCCAATCTTGGCCATCTTTTCCAGGATGGGCTTGTCCGCAGCGGCGGGCGGATTGTTCACCAGCAATTTGGCCAGCAGATTGAAATATTCATCGGCGCTGAGTGCGTTCACCTGATCCCGCACGGCGGTTTTCATGTCGATGGACGGATCGACCTTGCCGGGCGGCGGGGTGTAAGGTTTGCCGTAGGCGCTGAGCGGGACGAGCGAAATCTCATCCTGCAGCTTGTGGACAGCAGCGTAGTCTTCTGGCGTGCCAGTGCAGTAGATGCGACCCAGTAGCCAGACCATGGCGGTGGGCGATTTATATTCCTTGACACCCTCCGGTAGCGTGCCTTTCCAGCCGGGGCCGGTAATCGCGTAGGTCTGCGGGCCGGTGCCGGTCGTGCGTTTGCCCGGTACCTGGAACACTTCCGTCCAGCCATCGAGCATGGGGAACAGATAATAACGGTCCTGTGCATCCGGCAGGCTTAACACCCACGGTTCTTGCCCCACGTCCAGCCAGGCAGTGGTGTAGAGCGTGTCAGCGTTCGGGGCGGTGACGTCTCTGAACGTCGCGGAAGGATACTCGCGCATCCGAATAAACTGCCCCATGGGGGCGCGCGTGCCTTCCGGCTTCTCGACATTGGTCATCACCCGGCGGGTCATTTCCATCGTGACCAGCGGATAACCATAAATGTAGGCTTCAACGCCTAATGGCACGGCCTCAAAGGCATTCTCCCTGGCTTGGCCGCTGGAAACGAACAAGGCAGCCGTCATCAAGCCGGTGGCCAGTACCGAATTGAACAGGATTCGCTTCATCATTTCTTTTCCTCTCATTTGCCTCACAACAGTTGATTGATCGAGTCGCGGGCCATTCCGATCCCTCCGGAACGGCCCGCGCGGTTCACGACTGGAAAAATTTACTTCGCGTCGGCGGCTTTCGCCATGCCTTCTTCAAGTTTCTTGATGTCCTCGGGCGACAGTTGCGGCCGGTTCACCGGGATCGTCAGCTTGTTGAGCCTGGCGGTCAGCGGGAACGGCGGCTGATAGTCGGCGTCGTCAGTTCACCGCCACGATGGCCGGCGGCTGCCAGGTACCCTCTCCAGGTGGCAGGATCGAGGGTGGTTCCGTCTTCGGCCAATACAGGCGCATCACCAGGTAGATGGGGCCGTCGGGCGCGGGCAGCCAGTTCGACTCCTTGTCCTTACCGGGCGAATCCTTCTGGATGTAGAGCGTGAGCGAGCCGTCCGCGTTCTTCTTCATCGACGGCAGCATCGGCGAGTTGATCAGGTAGCGGTCGATCGGGTTCTTGATCAGGAACTGGGTCTTGCCGTCGTACATGGTCACCGACCAGAAGGCGTTGACCGGCGGGAACTGGTCCTTGGCGAAGGTCAGCGTGTACTTGTGCTTGCTGCCGTCGAGCACGTCACCGTTGGGCAGCGTCTTGGTGAGGGGATACATGGCTTCGACGGCATCGTTGCCGTAGATGCCGCCCTTGGCGGCTGCGGCGCGCTTCAGCCAGTCGCCATTGTAGAAAGCGCGGTCACCGAACAGCGAGCCGACCTTCCAGCCGTTGATGTCCTTCTGCCCGGCCTCCAGGTACTTCTCGACCTTGCTGTCGCCTTCCTTCATCGCCAGCAGGATGGCGGCCTTGTGCTCGAGCGAAAGGTCCTTGAAGTTGAACTTCTTGCCGGGGCCGATGCCGATGCTGGCGAGCTTGGCGCGGATCGCTTCTTCCTCGGGGCCGGGCGGCGCGAACTGCAGCGCGAAATCCAGGTAATCGAAGAAGTTGGTCTTCACCATGTCCTTGTCGATCTTCGGGAAATCGATGACCGGCGCCGCCGCAGGGGGCGGTTGCTTGAGATACGCCGACAGCGGCTGCACCTTGTAGCCCGCCTGCACCTTCTCGACGTTGGGCATGTCCTCGGGGTCGATGAGCTGTGTGCGGTACGCAGCCAGTGAGAAATCGGTGGTCGAGCGGAACACCTTCTTGATGCCCGCCGGTGTTTCGCCCTTCCAGTTCGGGCCGACGACCAAGTAGTCGCCGGCGTCATTGCCGGTGGCGCGGCTGCCGATGTAGCCGTAGTTGAAGGTGTTGCCGTCGGTCAGCATCACCGAGTAGTAGCGCTTCTTGTCCACCGCCGGCACCGAGAGCACCAGCGGCTCGGCGCGCAGGTCCATCCACAGCAACGAGTAGGGAGTGTCGCTGTTGGGCGTGATGATCGCCGTGTCCTGGTAGGTGAAGACGCGGGCCTCGTTGTGGATCTGGTTGAAGGGCGCCTTGAACTGGCCCGAGTTCTTGTCCACCGCATACTCGTACATGACGGCATAGTTCATCACGATCGGCAGGCCGTAAATGAAGCCTTCCTCGGCGATGGCCTTGGTTTCGACGATGCCGGGCCGGTGCTTCTCGCTCTTCTCGGCCTGGGAGATGGCGTCTTGCTCCGCTCCGTAGCCGGTAAGCGGTATGGTGGCGACGGCAAACGCCAGCGCCACGCTCAAAACAATGCGGTTCATTGTCGTCTCACTCTCATGTTCGGATTTGATTCGGTTTTGAGTTCGCGGGCCGTCCCGGAATGACTGGAACGGCCCGCACGGTTCACGACCAAAACGACTTACTTCGCGTCGGCGGCGGCCTGCATGGCGGCCTCAAGTTTCTTGATCTCCTCGGGTGGAATCTGCGGGCGGTCCACCTTGATCGTCAGCTTGTTGAGCTGGGCGGTCAGCGGGAACGGCGGCTGGTAGTCGGCGTCGTTCACGCCGGTCAGCGTGTCAGAGCCGATGTCGAAGCTTTCGTCCCATTGCAGGATCATCGGCAACGTGTGATCCATGGTGATGGTCTGCACGGCCTTGCCGTCCACCTTGAGTGTGCCGGCGCCAGGCCGGCCGAGGCCGCTCATGTTGTTGAAGGCCAGCGTTCCCGTGCCCAATCCCTCGTACTTGAAGTCGAACTCCAGCGTGTGCGGGCCGGGCGCGAGGACTTCCGGGCCTTCCCACTTCACCCGCTTCAGGTCGACCAGGTTCCACAGGAACACCGGCTTGCCCTTCAGCAGGTAGAAGCCATAGCCGGCGAAGCGTCCGCCGGAGGTCAGGATCATGCCCTCGCCGCCGCCTTGCGGAACTTCGATGTCGGCGGTGATGGTGTAGGACGAGTTCAACAGGAACGGCGAGTCGCCCTGCGGAAGCCCGACCATCGGCCGCGTGTAGACGAATTCGGTACGCCCGGCGGTGATGTTCGGGCGCGGCGCGACGATGCGGGCCGCCACCGAAGCATCCAGCGGGAAGACCTGGTATTTCTTCGCCTCGGCGATAAACATCTCCTTTAGCTCCTTAACCTTCTGCGGATTTTTGGCCGCGATATCCTCGGACTGGGTGAAATCCTCGGTCAGGTCGTAGAGCTGGAACACCTGGCCGTTCAGCGGGTCGGTGTTTGCCTCACCGAAAACCTGCCAGGGTGCCCGGTTTACCTTGGTGCTCAGCAGCCAGCCGTCGTGATAGAGCGCCCACTGGCCGAACATCTCAAAGTATTGGGTCTGGTGCCGCGACGGCACCTTGGCGTTCTGCGGGTCGAAGGTGTAGGCGAAGCTCGTGCCTTCGATGGGCGCCTGTTTGATGCCATCCACGACTTCCGGCGCATGGATGCCAGCGGCTTCGAGGATCGTCGGCACGACGTCGATCACATGCACGAACTGCTCGCGCAGCGCACCCTTGTCCTTGATGCGCGCCGGCCAGGACACCACCATGTTCTGGTTGATGCCGCCGAGCCGGGACGCGTTCTGCTTGAACCAGTCGAACGGTGTGTCGAAGGCCCACGACCAGCCGGCCGACATGTGGTTGTAGGTCTGCTCGGTGCCCCAGACGTCGTACCACTTCATCTGCACGTCGACCGGCAGTTCGTTCAGCCCGTTGAAGAACGCCACCTCGTTGGGCGTGCCCAACGGCCCGCCTTCGGCGCTGGTGCCGTTGTCGCCGTTGATGTAGATGACCAGCGTGTTATCGAGCTTGCCGAGGTCCTTGAACGCCTGGATCACGCGCCCGATCTCGTGGTCGCTGTAGGCCGCGTAGGCGGCGAAAACCTCGACCTGGCGGATGAAGAGCTTCTTCTCCTCCGCGCTGAGCTGATCCCACGGCTTCAGGACCTTGTCGGGCCAAGGCGTCAGTTGCGAATCCTTGGGGATCACGCCGAGCCGCTTCTGGTTCTCGAAGATGCGCTCGCGCAGCGTGTTGTAGCCGTCGTCGAAGAGGTGCATCGCGCTGATCTTGTCCACCCACTCCTTGGTCGGGTGGTGCGGTGCGTGCGTGGCGCCGGGGGCGTACTTGATGAAGATCGGCTTGCTCGGGTCGATCTGGTGCATCCGGGTCATATAGTCGATGGCATCGTCGGCCATACCGGTGATCAGGTTCCAGTCTGGCTTGCCGAGGAACGGATAAATCTGCGTGGTGTTGCGGAACAGGTTCGGCTCCCACTGGTTGGCGTCGCCGCCGACGAAGCCGTAAAAGTACTCGAAGCCCATCCCGGTCGGCCACTGGTCGAAGGGGCCGGACTGGCTGGCGGCGAAGGCCGGCGTGTTGTGGTCCTTGCCGAACCACGAGGTGTTGTAGCCGTTGTCGAGCAGGATGCGGCCGATGGTCGCCTTGTCCTTGCCGATGATGCTGTTGTAGCCGGGGAAGCCGGTCGACTGCTCGGAGATCACGCCGAATCCGACTGAGTGGTGGTTGCGCCCGGTGATCAGTGCGGCGCGGGTCGGCGAACACAGCGCGGTCGAGAAGACCCGGTTGTAGCGCAGGCCTTCATTGGCGATGCGGTCCATCGTCGGTGTTGGAATGACCCCGCCGAAAGTACTCGGTACGCCGAAGCCGGCGTCGTCGGTGATGATCAGCAGTACGTTAGGCGCCTGTTTGGGCGGCACGATGCGCGGCGCCCACCAGGGTTTCGATTGCAGGGCATCGTCCTTGATCACGCCGCCGAACGACGGATCCGGCGGCGGCAACTGCTTGCCGTTGATGGTCGTGGTGGCGTCGGGCGAGCCAAGGACACCGGTGATTTGCGGAGTGCCGGCCGGGGTGTCGGCGGCAATCACCAGCTTCTGGCCGGCCTCAATCACGTTCGAGCCGAGCTTGTTGCCCTCCTTTAACTCGACGACCGTGACGCCGAAGCGTTCGGCGATTGCGGCCAGATCGTCGCCCTTGACGACCGTATAGGCGCCGGTGGCGGCATCGAATGCGCCTTCGGCATAACGGCGCGGCCCCTGGTCAGCGGCCTGGACGGCGCCGACAACGAGGCCGGCCAGCAAAATCAGGGTTAAATAAACAGGTTTTCTCATCATGCAATTTTTCTCCAGATCTGTGATGTTTCCGGGCTAACTGCTTGCAAAACTCCCTCGCTCCCCACCCCTCTCCCGCGCGGGGAGAGGATGGTTGGGGGTGGCCTCCTCAGCCCTCCTTGTTCTCGAACCACGCGCGGGCCAGCAACACCGACAGGACGGTGTGCAGGACGACCGCCGGCCACAGTAGGATTCCACTCAAACCGCCCGCGAAGCCGAGGTAGGCGAGATACAGCGTGACGGCCGCGCTGTAGGCCAACATGCCGACCAGCGGCGTGCCCGGCCAGCAGGCGACCGCCAATGCGATGAGAGCGATGCCGGCCACCCGGGCGACCGGGATGGCGATGCCGGTCAAGTCCTCGCCCAGCAAAAGCCGGCCGACCAGACCTGGAACGATCAGCAAAGCCAGACCAGTTGATGCTTCACCGACGGCGGCGAAGGTCAGCGCTCTTTTCATGACACCCCCCAGCCTTGATCAATTGCGCACGCCGACGCACTTATCACGTAACAGAACGCTGCTTACTTCTTGCAAGCATCTCATTTCGCTTAACGCCGATGCGGCGAGCCTACCGGGTTCGCAAGCTGAGGCGGTGGAAAGGGCTCAAGCTTGAAGGTCAGCTTGTCGATCGTGCCGGTGAACTTGAACGGGGAATCGTAGCGATACTCGATCATCGCGACGCCGGTGCGCGTGTCGAGACCGACGTCGAAGGTCTCGTCCTCGGCGAAGGTGATCGGGGTCGAGTGCTCCATCGAGTTCCTCGCCACTTCCTTGCCGTCCACGCTGAGCACGCCCGTCCCGCCCTTGCCCAGGCCCGGACCCTCGGACTTGAAATCGAAGACGATGGTGTGCTTGCCCTGGCTCAGTTCAGGCCCTTCCCAGACGGTGCGCTTCAGGTCGATCAGGTTGTAGAGGAAGACTACCTTGCCCCGGCCGATGCCGAGTTCGCCCTTGCTCAGGAACAGCCCGTAGCCGCCGAATCGGCCACCATCGGTAACGATCATCCCTTCTGCGCCGCCCTCGGGGATCGTGACCTCGGCGGTGATCGTGTAGGACTTGTTCAGGATGTGCGGCGCCGTGCTGCCGGGCACGTTAGCCAGCGTGCCTGAGTAGGTGAACTCGGTGCGCCCGGCCGTCAGGCTCGGCTTCGGCGCATTCCAGCGCGCCAGCGTCGTGTTGTCGAGCGGCAGCACGTTGTACTTCGCCGCCTCCAGATAGAAGATGTTCTGCATCTGCTTGAGCTTGTCAGGCATCTTGGCCGCAAGGTCGTTGTTCTGCGTCGGGTCCTCCATCACGTTATAGAGCTCCCACCTGTAGCCAGTGATCACGTCCGGTGGCGTCTTGCTGCTCAGCTCCCAGGGCAGCGTCACCGGCGTTGTCGCCGCGACCCAGCCGTCATGGTAGATCGCGCGGTTGCCGAGCATCTCGAAGTACTGCGTTGTGTGCCGGGTCGGCGCGTTGGCGTTGGCCTTGTCCCAGGTGTAGGCCAGGCTCGTGCCTTCGATCGGGAGTTGCTTGATGCCGTTGATCGTTTGCGGCGCCGGGATGCCGGTGGCTTCGAGGATGGTCGGCACGATGTCGATGACGTGGTGGAACTGGCGGCGGGTGCCGCCCGGGTCGCCGATGTGACCGGGCCACGATATGGCCATGCCCTGCGCCGTGCCACCGAAATGCGAGGGTACCTGCTTCATCCACTTGAACGGTGTGTCGAAGGCCCAGGCCCACGCCGCCGAATAGTGCGGGAAGGTGCGGTCAGAGCCCCAGAACTCGTACCACAGGAACTGATCCTTGACCGGCACCTCGATACCGTTGAAGGTCGTGAACTCGTTCGGGGTGCCGTTAACCATGCCTTCGGCGCTGGCGCCATTGTCGCCGCTGATGTAGATGATCAGCGTGTTGTCGAGCTGACCCATGTCTTCAACCGCCTGGATGACACGACCGATCTCGTTGTCGGCGTAGGCCTGATAGGCGGCATAGACATTCACCTGCTTGATGAATAGCTTTTTCTCTTCCCAGCTCAGCGAGTCCCAGCGCGGCAGCTTGGCGCCGTTGTAGATCTCCTGTCCGTCCGGCCACGGCGTCAGTTCCGCGTTGGGCGGCATGATGCCGAGCCGCTTCTGGTTGGCAAAGATCGTCTCGCGCAACTTCTCCCAGCCCCCGTCGAACAGGTTCATCGCGCTGATCTTGTCGATCCATTCCGGCGTCGGATGATGCGGCGCGTGCGTGGCGCCGGGCACGTAGTAGACGAAGAAGGGCTTCTCCGGGGCCAGCGCCTTCGACTGTCGCATGTACTGGATTGCCTCGTCGGCCATCGCCGTTTGCATGTTCCAGCCCGGGTTGCCCTGGAACGGGAAGATCGGCGTCGTGTTGCGGAACAGGTTCGGCTGCCACTGGCTGGCGTCGCCGCCGACAAAGCCCCAGAAATACTCGAAGCCCATGCCGTTCGGCCACTGGTCGAACGGCCCGGCCTGGCTGTTGGCGAAGAAGGGCGTGTTGTGGTCCTTGCCGAACCATGAGGTCGCGTAGCCGTTGTCCCGGAGGATCGTGCCGATGGTGCCCTTCTCGATCGGGATGATCGAGTCGTAACCGGGGAAGCCGGTGGCGATCTCGCCGACCACGCCGAAGCCCACCGAATGGTGGTTGCGCCCGGTGATGATCGCCGCGCGCGTCGGCGAGCACAGCGAGGTGGAGTGAAAGTTCGTGTAGCGCAGCCCGCTATTGGCGATGCGGTCCAGCGCCGGGGTCGGGATCACACCGCCGAACGTGCTCGGCGAGCCGAAGCCGTCGTCGTCGGTCATGATCAGCAGCACGTTGGGCGCCTTCTTCGGCGGCACCACGCGCGGCGGCCACCAGGGTGTCGATTCCGAGGCTCTTTCCTTGATGACGCCGCCGAACTTCGGGTCGGGTGGCGGCAACTGGTTGCCGGGAATCGTGGTGGTGGCACTGGCCGAGCCGAGCGTGCCGGTGATTTGCGGAGCGCTGGCCGGTTCCGCCTCGGGGGCGCCGGCAGCTACTACCAACTTCTGGCCCACCTTGACCTCGTCCGATGTCAGCTTGTTTTGCGCTTTCAGCGACTCCACCGGAACCTCGAAACGCTCACCGATAGCGATCAACTCGTCACCCTCGACCGCCGTGTAGGTGGCGGTGACGGTCTCGTACTGGCCCTTGGCATGGTGGCGCGGCCCCTGATCAGCCGCCTGGGCGATGCCAGTAGCAAAACTTATAATAATGACCATTAAGGTCAACGAAAGCATCTTCAATGTGAAGACCCTCCAGAGTGATGGTTAGATGGGTTCCAGCCTGATTCCTGATTGGAATCGTCGGCCGTTCTTGTTATCCGGCGATGCCAAGCCCGGATTGCCGGGCTTGGCGGTTGATTATTCGTTACCGACTTTGGGCAGATTGAGGCTGGGCGTGGGCGCTGGCCCGACCGCGATACCCAGTTCCTGAACGTAGTGCGCCACGACTTGATCGCCCACCTTCAGGTCTTTGAGGTCCATATTCGCCGGGATCTTCAAATTCACATGGTGCATCGCACCCTGAATCAGCACCGTGCGTTTTGCCTTGTCAATGGCGATGATCGTGCCAATCATCTGCACATTGTCCTCAATCGTCGCACCGGGTAATGCCCCTGCTGCAGTGCGGCCGGCGCTGACGGTATCTTCCCGCACGTTGACGCCGCCGCTCGGGGCTTTTTCCAGCGCTACAGCCAACGCTTCCTGATACTCTACCTTGACCACCGAACCCGGGCCAATTTGCGCCAGGTTCCGCACCTCCGGCCCGGCATGGATGGTGAAAATCTTGCCATCTTCATTCTTGATGCTGACCAGCCGGCTTTGCAGATCGACGGTTTGCACAACGCCGACTGCGGTCGTTTTTTCGCGAGCACCCATGGCGTCAGCAATCGCCGCCATGGTCGAGGTGGAGGCGGCCGGGGCCTTGTCCTGCGCCATCGCGGGCATCGCCAACAGGCTGGCTGCGGCTAATACGGTTAACGTTACGGCTTTCTTCATAATGCTCTCCTCAGGTTGGGTTGATCAAAACGGATTGGCCACAACGGTGTAGTACACGCCGTTGCTGCCGAAATGCGGCTGGTAGTAGGCGCTGCCGCAATTGTAGTAGCGGGTGCCGTTGGCGCTGACGCTGGAGCAACCGCTGCCGGGCAAGGCGAACACCTCGCTGCCGAGGGCGGGTCCGGTGACATACACCGGCTGTTGCACCACCACGGTTGGACTGGTTGCTGCCGAGCCGATGGCCGCGCCGGCGGCCAGTCCCACAACTCCAGCCGCCGCGACCGCGCCGGCGCTGTAACCGCTCGCGCAGCCCCAGCAGCCGCCCGCCGGATAGGCGGGGTGATAATAGGCGCCGCCGCCATAGCCGGCGTGATAGGCGCCGCCGTAATCGACGTGAGTCACCCCGCCGTAGCCGACGTGGGTCACGCCCCCGTAGCCGGCATGATAGGCCCCGCCAAAGCCGCCGCCGCCAAAGCCGGCGTGATGCCAAGAGGTAAAGCCGCCCGCCCCGGCGTGAAAGCCGCCGCCAAAGCCGCCGCCGCGCCAGGCCTGGGCCTGCAACGGCAGGAGCGCCAGGCCGGCCAGGCCGAGAACTCGTAGAGGTTTCCGATAGTTTCGCATCACTGTTGCCTCCAAAGTCGTTAGCGGCCCGCCCCGGTCAGGGCGCGGAAATCCATCGGCGCGGCACCTTCGGGTTTGGCGAAGGTGAAGAGCTTGTCGGGGAGTTCCGGCTTCAGTTTCCAGTCGTAGAATTCCACCGTGAAGCGGGGAGCGCCTTGCACCTGCGTCAGCGTGCCGGCGATCAGGCACGGCAGGTCAGTCTTGGCGTCGATCCAGATCTGCCCTTCGATGCCCGGCGCGGCGAGCGCCACATGCTCACAGCGAGCGCCGCGAATGACGGAGTAGCCAGCGTAGAACGCGCTGGTCAGGTCTTGGGTCAGGACGGCGTAGGGATCGCTGTAAAGCACATCGGCGAACGGCAGCAGGATGCCGGCCGTTTTCGC
>Ga0116153_10002631_pt1 | contig 13774 bp, 13 predicted proteins | sample AD_UKC028_MetaG_FD_89896 | JGI IMG/M metagenome (GOLD analysis project Ga0116153, IMG submission 89896) | Active sludge microbial communities of municipal wastewater-treating anaerobic digesters from USA - AD_UKC028_MetaG | ecosystem: Engineered > Bioreactor > Anaerobic > Digestate | place: USA... | reverse complement strand
TACCGCCCTGGGTAAGCGTGATGACAAAATTCAGTCCTTGATAAACTCCTCTGTAAGAGGGATCAAAAGGAAATTTAGAAAGAGCGCCGGGTAAATAAGCCGTAAGCTGACTTAAAGCCTTTCTTGTCTTCTTGGCAGAAATAATGCCAGCTGCCAAGACGATTATGACGACTAATACAAAAATTAAGTTGTTAACCAAGAAAGCTTCGTTCATATCTGACAAATATATGGTCCCTCGCTATCAATATCTACATTGGTGTAGCTCGGGATAAATGGGCCCAGGGGGGCTCGAACCTCCGACCTCTTCCATGTCAAGGAAGCGCTCTAACCAACTGAGCTATGAGCCCAATTTAGTATGTAGGAATTAGTAGGTAGACCATAGGGAAATTTTCCCTAACCCCTACCTGCTACCTACTACATTCTAACAAATGGGCAAGGAGGGAGTCGAACCCTCACAGCCTTGCGGCCAATGGATTTTAAGTCCATCGTGTATGCCATTCCACCACTTGCCCAATGAGCACAAAATTTATGAAACGACAGTGAACATAAATTTTAAGTGCGAATTGGGTCCCGAGTTGCCATTTTTCTTTCTGGCAACGAGGGACCGCTATGCTGCATAAAGAACTTTGTCCCTCGCGACTAAATAAATACTAAACTTGCTCGGGATCAAATTTTGCGTAGCAAAATTTGAGAGGCGACGACCGGACTCGAACCGGTGAATAAAGGTTTTGCAGACCTCTGCCTTACCGCTTGGCTACGTCGCCATCAAAACAAAGAACAAAAGCTATTTTAATAATTTCGCTAATTCTTGAACAATTGTATCTACTTCTGCCAAGTGGCCGACGCCGATCTTGCCATTCGCAAGCCTACCCTTTATAGGGCCAATAAATTTATAGCCTGAGCCTTTTAATCGGGTAATATTGTCCTGCAAGATTTTATTGCTATACATACCATCGTTCATCGCTGGGGCAAATATAACCTTTGCTTTCGTAGCCATAATAACGCATGTTAACAAATCATCGCAAATCCCGGACGCAACTTTACCGATGATATTGGCTGTCGCCGGTGCGACTAAAACTGCATCTGCCTTATCGGCTAAGGATATGTGCTCAACATTATATTCTTCGCTAGCCAAATCAAACATGTTACGATGGACTTTATTTCCGGAAAGTGTCTGCAGCGTCAAAGGCGTAATAAATTCTTCAGCGTCCTTGGTCATTATGACCTCAACGCTAAAACCTTTTTCTTTTAGTTGACGGATAATGTCGCAGGCTTTATAGGCTGCGATGCTGCCGGTTACTCCCAAAATAATATTTTTGTTCTTCATTTAGACTTCTTTTTGTCTTTTTCTTTGGGCTTAGCCTTCTCTTTAAACTCATCTATCTTCATATCGACTTTTCCTTCAGCTATTTCATCCAACGCAACCACTGTAGGCTTATCGGAAAATCTCTTTTCTAATAATGAGGGCATACCCTCAGCTAATTCCAGCGCCCTCTGAGATGCCAGGGCAACAAGTTTATAGATACTATCTTGTGAATGAGGCAATAATTTTTCAATCGGCTGATACGACATTACATCCTCCTTAATCGTTCCTGAACGATAATGCTCTCGAGCTCCGATATCGCATGCGCTAGCTTATCGTTTACAATTACGTAATCATATCTCTTGGCACAACCCATTTCCCACCTTGCCAGTCTTAGCCGCTTCAACATATCTATTCTTGACTCGGTTGAGCGCTTCAATAATCTCTGCTTAAGAATATCGACAGAAGGCGGCATAATAAAAATTCCGCAGGCCTCAGGATAAATCTTTTTGACGACTGCGGCGCCCTTGACATCTATAGACAAAATAACATCTTTGCCTTGCCTGATATTGTCTTCAACGAAACTCTTCGGGGTTCCATAAAAAAACCCAAAGACCTTCTCGTGTTCCAATAATTGGCCTCTGGCTTTCTGTCTTAAAAATTCACCCTCTGAAACAAAACGATAATCTTTATTGGCCTTTTCTCCGCGGCGTCTCGGCCGGGTAGTAAGGGATATCGTCTTTACTATTTTGCCTTTGGCCGATCTTTTTAAAAGCAGTTTTTTACACAGAGTGGTCTTGCCGCTTCCCGAAGGACCAGAGACGATAAAAATAATGCCTGTTCTTTTTATTTTTAAACTACTCAACGTTTTGTAGTTGTTCTCTGATTTTTTCAACTAAATCTTTAATCTTAATCACAAAAGAGGTAATCTGCGTATCGGGCAATTTTGCGCCCACAGTGTTTATTTCGCGCTGCAATTCTTGAGAGATAAAATCAAGTTCCTTGCCTGAGACAACCGGCAACTTAAGCTTCTTTTGAAAATTATTAATGTGGTATTTAAGCCTGCTTACTTCTTCATTGATGTCTGAGCTTTTTAAAAATAGCGGTAACTCCTCTTGTGACAACGACTTACTCTTCAGGCTAATTATGGCTTTAGCTCTAGTCGGTATCTGCGCCAGCAAGCTCTGCAACTGCTGTAGCTTGCTATTCACATCCTGATAAATGCTTAATCCTTCCTGCTCGCGCATTTTAATCAAAGCATTCAAGGCCGAATCAAGAGCTGAATTTATCTTTGGCAACATATCGTTCGATATCTTGGCGTTTTGGATCTCTACCACCCCGCTTAAGGCTACAACATCGCTTAATTTAATCTCGTCATTTAAACCCAGTTGTTTTTTTAGAGCCTTTAAGCTATTGTAATAATCTTGCGCCAATGATTTATTTAATACGATGGCCTGTTTGGGAGCGGAACTGAAGTTTAAGGCGACGGTAATTCTGCCTCTTCTAATTTTTTTCTGCACTAGTTTATTGATTTTGCTTTCAAAGACATTAAATCCCGGCGGCAGATGCAAAACCACGTCTAGAAATTTATGATTAAGGCTTTTTATTTCCAGAACAAATCTTCCTCCAGAGGTCTCTCCCGTTGCCTGGCCGAAACCCGTCATTCCTTTTATCATGCCCACACCTTCTTTTTTACGCTCTTGATATCTTCGGTTTTTGTAGGGTAAATATCCACAATCATTTCATCGGGCTCGAACCAAAGCTTTATCTCTCGTTCGGCCTCCTCGGGCGTCGCGGAAACATGCACCACATTTTCATAGACTCCTCTAGTCGTAATTCTGCCGTAGGAGCCGCGAATGGTTGTGGCCTCCGCTTCTTCCGGGTTAGTCGAGCCAGCAAGCGCTCGGCATTTCTTGATCGCATCTTCTCCCCAATAAACAAGCGCCATGACCTTTCTTCTCTCATGAAACTCTCCTTGGAGATATTTAATCACGTCGGGAAAAAATGGCTTGTCTTTTAAGTGGGCATAATGTTCCTCGGCCAGTTTTTTAGATACCCGCACTATTTTTGCCGCTACGATTTCAAGTTTGGTTTCCGAAAGCCGCGTAAGGATATTCCCAGTCAGCGACTTTTTTAATCCATCCGGTTTTATGAGTATTAAGGTCTGTTGGTCTTTCATCGTCTTATAATATCAATGATACGGTTTAAGTCATCTTTGGAGTAATATTCGATAAAAATCTTGCCCCGTTTCTTACCATGAAATATTCTAACCTTGGTACCAAGAGTATGCTGCAATGCCTCCTCGGCCGCCAAAAGAAAAGGTTCTTTTTTTTCATCATGTGCTCGTTTCGCATGCCTCTTGGATTTAGTTTTAATGAAATTCTCTAACTCTCTGACAGACAAAGAGTTAGATATTGTTCTCTTGAATAATTCAGCCTGCTCTTGAGTGTTTTCTAAAGAAAGTAGGCAGCGGGCATGGCCCATAGTGATTGTTCCACGGGAAACAGCCTCCTGCATTTCTTGGGGTAGATTTAAAAGTCTTAATGTATTAGCAACGGTGCTGCGGTCTTTGCCCACTGATTGTGCGATTTGTTCTTGGCTAAAATTAAACTCATCAATCAGTCGTTGAAAAGCGTGAGCTTCTTCCATGGGGTTCAATTCTTCTCTTTGGACATTTTCTATAATGGATAACACCAAAGAATCTTCTTCCGAAACTGATTTGATCATTGCTGGTATTTCGGTCATGCCTAAAGCCTGGGCTGCGCGTAAACGGCGTTCTCCAGCAATTAATTCATAGCCATCAGGAATTCTGCGCACCAATATCGGTTGTAAGAAACCCTGCTCTTTAACAGAAGCGATTAAATCCTGCAATCTTTCATCATTGAATTCTATGCGGGGCTGATAACGACTAGGTCTAATTTCTTTAGCAGGCAAATATACAATCCCTGTAGGCTCTGAACTAATTATATCCCGGTTGATCTCTGTCTCCGGAATCAAAGCAGATAGGCCCTTGCCTAACACTTTTTTCTTGTCCATCATTAGCCTCCTAATTCTTCTTTAACTTTTTCTTGTTCGGGAACATTTGTATCTTCGGGCAATTTAATACCTAATAGCTCATGAGCTAAATCAAGATAACTCTTTGCCCCAGCAGAAGTTCTGTCATATGTTAAAATGGGTTTGCCAAAGCCCGGCGCCTCACTTAGACGAATGTTTCTGGGTATCACGGATCGATAAACTTTATCTTTAAAATAATTTTTGATTTCACTAATAACCTCGTTAGTTAAATTAGTGCGAAAATCGGCCATAGTTAAAACTACGCCCTCGATCTGCAAATTAGGGTTTAGTCTTTCTCTGACTAAATTTACAGTCCTAAGAAGCAACGTGACGCCTTCTAGGGCATAATATTCGCATTGTATGGGGATTATCACTGATCCGGCAGCCATGAGCGAATTTAACGTCAATAATCCTAAAGAAGGTGGACAATCGATAATCACAAAGTCGAATTTGTCTTTTATCGACTCTAAGGCTTTATTAAGCCGGTTTTCTCTGGCTACATAGCCTACCAATTCTATTTCCGCACCAGTTAATTCTAGATTGGAGGGAACAATGCTTAAATTTTTAATTTCCGAAGTTAAAATAGTCTCTTCAACGGGGATATTTTGGATCAAGACATGATAAATGGAATGTTTTATTGAATGCTTATCTATGCCCAATCCGCTGGTAGCATTGCCTTGGGGATCGATATCGATAAGCAGCACTCTTTGACCGCTCATAGCCAAAGCAGTAGACAGGTTGATTGCAGTAGTCGTTTTCCCTGTTCCGCCTTTTTGATTACAAATAGCGATGATTTTAGCCATTTTGGACATTTTTTATCAATGTTCCACGTGGAACATTTTTGAAATTCAGGTCGTTTTTAGATTATTAATTACTTGTTTTCTGCCGCAATGATCGAGGCCCTGATTTTGGCAGGCTTTTCACCCTTTAAACCAAAAAGCCCCTTTTTTTCTTCCGAAAGAACTTCGATTTTAACTTCGTTTCTTTTAGCTTTTAATTGCGCCAAGGCTTTCTCAATAGCTTCTTTTAATGTTTTGCCTTCAACTTCAACAGATTTCATTGGTTGCCTATTTTCTTTCTGCGCGGGTAGCTAGACGCTGCGCCAATAATGATAATATTGTATAACTAACCCAGTATAAAGTCAAGCCGCTTGGAAAATGGTAGAATAGATAACCAAATAATAACGGGAAGGCAAACATCATAATCTTTTGTTGCTCCTGCATCGTCGACGAGGTTGATGATTTCATCGACATTTTTTGCTGAAAGAACATACCTATAATCATTATTATAGGTAAAATATTAATATCTTTACCGATTAGCGGCAAGGAATTATTTAAAGTAATTAATCTATCTGGTTCGGATAAATCTTTGATCCATAAAAACTTGGCTCCTTTTAATTCTACGGAACGCATTAAGGCTTGGTACAATCCAAAGAAAACCGGTATCTGCAAAAACATCGGCAGGCAACCACCAAACGGATTGATTTTGTGACCCTTGTAAAGGTCCATGATTTCTTTATTGAGTTTCTGTGGTTGATCTTTAAACTGCTCACGTAGCCGTTCAATCTGAGGCTGTAACTCCTGCATTTTTTTCATAGAAGACAGGCTTTTGGCAGTAAGAGGATAAAGCACCAAAAATACCAAAAAACTAATCAGGAGAACACAGATTCCCCAGCTATGCAGGTAGCCATCTAGAAATCTCATGGCGTATAAAAGTGATTGGGATATTATGTCAAAAGTACCAAAGCTAACGATGTTCTCCGAACCGGCGTGAGCATCGCTTAATAATTTTAAATCTTGAGGACCGATATAATAACTGCAATAAAAAGTGTATTTTGTGGCCGGCGGTATATCCAAGGCTACGGTTTCGATTCCTGTTGTAACACTCTGTCTGCCAATAGGTTTGATGAAGACTTTAGAAATTGGAGAGAGCGGGAAAAGCATGGAACAGAAATACCTATCGCGCACGCCCACCCAAGTTGCTTTTTCAAAAAATGTCTGCTCTCCTTTTAGTGCGGCTTGGAAATTTTTTCTTATAATTTTATCCGGAAGAGAAATAGAGAACTCCAGGAAATATTTATCGCGCGCTACTAATTCGTCCTTGGTGTATCTTTCTAAGTCTAACGTGCTATTATAGATGCGATAAGACAATCCATTGGTTTGTGTACTAATATTATTAAATATTATTTCCATGTCTATGATGTATTTCTCCTCGGAGAAATTAAAAATCTTAATTAGCTGCAAATTCTGATCCTGGTATGTGTATACAACCGAATTGCCTCTTTGGGATAATTTAAAAACTGCGTTTTCAAAACCAGTTACAATACCTAAGTCTCTTTCTAGCAAAGTCTTAGCATAATCTTTGATCATTACCTCTTTAATCTTTCCCCCAATATTGGAAAAAGTTAAAATGTACTTGCCGGTTTCCTTTGTAAACAATTCTTCCTGGGAAGCCGCAATGGAAATTGAAGGCTTTTCTTGGGAAGGAGAAGGAATGGCTACGGGAGCCGGTACTTTTTGCGTAACTGTTTGGGAAGCATTGGGATACATCTTAGTCATTACAACCTGATAGCCCAATAATATTAATACTGATAAAACGACTGCAATAACAACTCTTTTTTCCATATTTAACCTCTTTGCGGTTTTACAGGATCGTATCCTCCATCACAGAAAGGATGGCAACGCAGAATCCTCTTAAATGACTTAAATAAACCTTTGATTACTCCGTAATCGGTTATGGCCTCGATAGAATAGTCGGAGCAGCTAGGATAAAAACGGCAGCTCCTCGGTAATGCCCAACGAATGTACTGTTGATAAAACCTTAATAAAAAAAATAAAACCGATTTCATTGGGGATTAGATTGACAGTCTTTTTCGACCTTTGCGACGTCTACGACGCAAGACGTCACGGCCATTGGATGTGCGCATTCGTCGACGGAAACCGTGAACTCTTTTGGCTTTTATTTTTGTTGGGGTCTTTAAATGTTTTTTCATAGTTTTAGCATTATAACATAAGAGGTTTGTTAGTCAAGAATTTTTAGCAACAGAAACAAAACTTAATGATACCTATTAAGTTTTACTTCTTAAGAATCAGGCTCTTGCTTAAAAGCTATTAGTTTTAGATAAGTGATTCTAAAAACTTTTTGCTGCCCCTATATATGCTACAAGCCGCAAAAGCCGCCGAGAAAACCAGCAAAACACACTGAATAGATAAGCCAGATTTTTTGACTCAAAAAATTTTACTTGCAAAACATTTTTTCTTTGTTATAATTAGAACACTTCAAAAATTTTAACCTGTTAATAAGTTGTGGATATTCTGATAACAAAAATTCGCTGGTTATGGATCACAAAAATATCATAGAAATTTGGCCTGGGGTCGAAAGCATCCTCCGGGACAAAATCGGCCCGGAGGCCTTTAAAACCTGGTTTTCAACCATCGGGATTAAAGAACGTCAGCCAAACGTCCTCATTATCGAAACACCCGACGAGTTTTTTAAAAACTGGCTGGTTGAACACTACTTCGCCTTAATTAAAGGCTGCCTGGAACACTTGTCTGCAACAGAGATTAAGCTTGAGTTTACGGTCAACCCGGAAGTAGCCAAAGATGCCGACAGCAAAGAAACGGCTGTTTTAAAATCCGCCGCCGGGATACAGGCCAAGATTTCAGAGCCTCTAAATCCCAGATTTACCTTTGAAAGCTTTGTGGTTGGACCGTCTAATCGCATCGCCCACGCCTACTGCCAGGCAGTGGCTAAGTCGCCCGCCAAGACCTACAATCCTTTATTTATATACGGAGGGGTGGGTTTGGGCAAAACGCATTTAATGCAGGCCGTGGCTCACGCCATCAAAGAGGAAAACCCGAGATCTAGCTCTTGCTATACCACCTCAGAAAGGTTTACTAATGAACTGATCGACGCTATCCAGCATCGCTCAACCCATAGATTCCGCGAAAAGTACCGCACCGTAGACATCTTACTAATCGACGATATCCATTTCATCGCTGGCAAGGAAGCGACTCAGGAAGAATTTTTCCATACCTTTAATAAATTATACGATGACCATAAACAGATTATAATATCCTCTGACCGTTCGCCGCGTGAAATTTCCAATCTAGAAGAAAGGCTTGTCTCGCGTTTCGGCTGGGGGCTTATCACCGATGTGCAAGCGCCGGATTTGGAAACCCGCATCGCCATTTTAAGAAAAAAGGTTGAAAGGGAACCGATTAAAGTTCCCGACGACGTAGTCTATTTTATCGCGGAACAAATCAAAACAAACATTCGCGAACTAGAAGGCGCTTTGATTAGGGTGGTTGCCTATTCTTTATTGGAAGAAAAAGAGATTTCTTTAGCTATGGCCCAGGATATATTAAAGGATATGGTCAAGGAAACTAAAAAGAATGTAACTATAGATACCATACAAAGAAAGGTGGCGGATTTCTTTGATTTATCCTTGCACGATTTAAAAACCAAAAGGCGTAACAAGAATATCGTTTTGCCTCGGCAAATCGCTATGTATTTAGCACGAGAATTAACCAATCAGTCGTTGCCCGAAATAGGCGAATTATTCGGCGGCAAAGATCACACGACCGTATTACACGCCTGGAATAAAATTAAAAATAGTATTGATAAAGATAGTAATTTAAAAAATACCATAAATTCTGTAATCACCGAAATTCAACATAGATAATATAGTTATGCACGGTTTATCCACAGTTATTTGGGCTGTAATATATTGCAAAATATAAGGTTAAGGAGTTATCCACTTTTTGCACAGGCTTTACTAAGAAAACTACTGTTTTTTAGTTATATATTTAATAATTATTAGGGGAGGATTAAAATGAAGATAGTTGTTTCTAAAAGTAACTTACTAAATGGAATCCAATCGGTTCAGAATATCGTATCTTCTAGAATTAATTTACCGATTTTAACTAATATATTAATAGAAACTTATGATAACCAATTAAGGCTTGTAGCAACAGATTTGGATATTGGTATATCGTGTTTAATACCGGTGAATATTTCAGAGCAGGGAGGAATTACTGTACCAGCTAAGAGATTTGCTGATATTATTAAAGAATTACCCGATGGTCAGGTGACAATCGCGGTTAAAAAGAATGATATGGTAGATATAGAGTGCCTTAATTGTCATTTTAAAATAATGGGAGTGCCAAGAGAAGAATTCCCCAAACTTCCGGAGTTTAAAGACAAGGAGGCTGTCAGCATAGATCAGACTCAATTAAAAGACATGTTATACTTAACATCTTTTGCCGTATCGCATGAAGAAAGCCGATATATTTTAAATGGTATCCTTTTTGAATTAAAAAATAATGTATTGAAATTGGTGGCTACCGATGGTAGGAGGTTAGCCTTTACTGAAAAGCGGTTGCCCAAAGAAACTAAAAAGGAAATAAGGGCGATAGTGCCGATTAAGGCAGTCCAGGAAGTGTTAAGGAATCTAAAAGACGAGGGCGAGCTTTCTATTGTGGTAAGTGAAAACCAAATACTTTTTGGGATTAATAATGTTTTGATCGTCTCCAGGATTATCGAAGGAGAATTCCCGAATTATGGACAAGTTATCCCCAAGCCTTCAGAGAAAAAAATGGTGGTGGATCGCGAACAATTTTTGGCTTCCATCCGACGGGCCAACCTCTTATCAACACCTGATTCACAGGCGATAAAATTTGAGATTTTTCCGGCTCGCGGCGGATCAAGCACAGAAGGTAAAATCACGATTTCCAAAACCACGCCCGATATCGGAGAACACCGCGAAGAATTATCTATACAGTATGAGGGTAAGGAATTGATGATCGGTTTTAATCCGCACTATTTAATAGACGTATTAAAAAACTTGAAACAATCTGAAATTGGGTTAGAATTTACAGAATCGGATAAACCCGGTGTTATCCGCTTGGAAGATTATATCTATTTAGTTTTACCAATGAAAATATAGTGATATAATGGAACAAATAAAAACCATAGTCCACGATGTAATAAAGAAATTATCCATACAGGGAGCGGAACAGGCTCAGGACATACAACGCGCCTGGTCTGAGGCGGTGGGTAAGAAAGTCTCCTGTCGCACCCAGATAGAAGGATTAAGGAACGGCAGGATGTTGGTATTGGTTGATTCGCCAGTTACAATGTTCCATTTGAACCTAAAGCGCAATCAGCTGTTAAAAGAATTGCAGAAGATAGATAAAGCAATCACTACAATTGATTTAAGGGTAGGAAAGGTGCAATGAAAAAGAAAGCCAAGAAAGAAGCCAAAAAAGAAAATAAGCCAACTCAAGAAGCCGAGAGTAAAAAACCGCAGGCAAAGGGCGGATACGATGCGACCACGATCCAGGTTTTAGAAGGGGTGGAGGCGGTCCGCAGAAGACCTGCGATGTATATCGGCGATACCTCAACCCGTGGTTTGCATCATTTGGTTTATGAAGTCGTCGATAACTCGGTTGACGAGGCGCTAGCCGGATATTGCAACAGTATCGAAGTCGTGGTCAATTCCGATAACAGCGTCAGTGTAATTGATAACGGCCGTGGCATCCCCGTCGATATCCATAAGACTGAGAAGAAACCCGCTCTAGAAGTTGTTATGACCACGTTGCACGCTGGAGGTAAATTCGACCATCGCGTCTACAAGGTCGCTGGTGGTCTACATGGCGTAGGTGTTAGCGTAGTTAACGCCCTGTCGGAGTGGCTCGAGGTCGAAATCAAAAGAGAAGGCAAAGTTTATCACCAGCGTTATGAAAAAGGGAGGCCTAAATCCAAGGTAGTCGTAATAGGCAAGGCAAGTTCAACCGGCACCAAAGTTACCTTTAAGGCCGACAAAGAAATTTTCCAGACCGAAAAGATAAATTATTCCTATGATATATTGGCCCAGCGCCTAAGAGAATTAGCATTTTTAAATAAAGGCTTGAAAATTAAGCTGGTTGATAAACGCGCCGACAAGGAAAATGAATTCAAGTTTGATGGCGGCATAGTCTCTTTTGTGGAATACCTAAACAAAAACAAAAATTCGCTGCACCGCAAGATTATTTATTTTGAAAGAGAAAAAGAAGGCGTTCAGTTAGAGTGCGCCATACAGTTTAATGACGGTTACGCGGAAAATATATTTAGTTTTGCCAATAATATCAATACTATCGAGGGCGGTTCACATTTAAGCGGTTTTAAATCTGCATTAACCCGCGCAATTAACCAGCACGCCAAGAATAAAAACATGCTAAAGGATGACATCGCGATTACCGGCGACGATGTGCGCGAAGGCCTGACCGCGGTTATTAGCGTTAAGCTTCCCAATCCACAATTTGAAGGTCAAACCAAGACCAAGCTAGGCAATTCTGAGATCGAGGGCTTAGTCGCATCAGGCGTATTTGAATCTTTAAGCAGTTTCTTCGAAGAAAATCCGTCGGTGGCCAATACTATTGCCGACAAAGCTCTTCTTGCATCTCGCGCCCGCGAAGCAGCCAGAAAAGCCAGGGAATTAACGCGCAGAAAAGGTGCTTTGGAAAGCGGCGGGCTTCCCGGTAAGCTAGCTGACTGCTCGGAAACAGACCCGTCATTATGTGAAGTCTACATTGTCGAAGGCGACTCTGCCGGCGGTTCGGCCAAACAAGGCAGGGACAGAAAATTCCAGGCCATCCTTCCTATAAAAGGAAAAATTCTGAACGTAGAGAAGGCAAGATTAGATAAAGTTTTAAGCAATGAAGAAATCCGTACCATTATCACCGCGCTAGGCACAGGAGTAGGCGAAGAGTTTGACCTGGCTAAACTAAGATATAATAAGATGATACTTATGTGCGATGCCGATGTTGACGGCTCCCATATCCGCACGCTTTTATTGACCCTTTTGTACCGCCATATGCGCAAACTGGTGGAAGAGGGCCATGTATATATTGCCCAGCCGCCCCTGTATAAGGTTAAGTTAGGCAAAAGAGAGGAATATATCCAGACCGAAGAGCAGATGGATAAGCTTATTTTGGACCTGGGATGCGAAGGCCTGAAACTGACCATTTTAAAAGGCAAGGAGCAGTTTACAGACAGCAAATTCAGGGAGATTTTAGGCCTTTTGGTTGAGCTGGGTAAGCTAGAAACCATGATTATTAAAAAGGGAGTGGATTTTCAAAAATTCCTGGGTTCTAGGCAGGCAAAAACCAAAAAACTACCTATTTATATGGCAAAAGTGGAGGGAAATACTCAATTCGTTTATACAGAGGCTGAACTAGCCAAGCTTAATAAAAAGGGCGACCAAGAGGTGGATTATATAGAGCTTTTTGAAGCCAACGAGATCGAGGGTATTCTTACCCGGCTTGATAAAATAGGCATAGATACCGACACCTATTTTTCGGCTCCGCTTGACACAGGCAAGAAAAGCAAAGAAAAACCCAGGCCGGAATACAAGATAACCAATGAAAAAGAGAACCAGCTGTTTTATAATTTAAAAGAAGTGCTTAATTTTGTCAACAACCAGGCCAAGAAGGGCATGACCATCCAAAGATACAAAGGCTTGGGAGAAATGAATCCCCAGCAGCTCTGGGATACCACCATGGATCCGGAAAAACGCACTATTTTGCAGGTCACCCTTGAAGATGCTGTTGAGGCAGATAAGACTTTTACGGTTTTGATGGGCGATGAGGTAGAGCCAAGAAGAGAATTCATTGAAAGCCTCGCTCATTCAGTAAAGAACTTAGACATATAACAAAGGATAGAAGATGAAAGATTTTCAAGCTAAAGAAAAAATTATCCCGGTTTACATCGAAGAAGAAATGAAGGACTCCTACCTTTCTTACGCCATGAGCGTTATCGTAGGACGTGCTCTTCCCGACGTGCGTGATGGCCTAAAGCCGGTGCACAGAAGAATCCTCTATGCTATGCAGGAATTAAATCTCGAACATACCAAACCTTACAAGAAAAGTGCGCGTATCGTGGGAGAGGTTTTAGGTAAATATCATCCTCACGGGGATATGGCAGTCTATGATGCCTTGGTAAGAATGGTCCAGGATTTTTCCCTGCGCTATCCTTTGATTGACGGCCAAGGAAACTTTGGTTCTGTCGACGGAGATGCTCCGGCAGCCATGCGTTATACCGAGGCGCGCCTAGCAGCGATTTCTGATGCCATGCTTGGCGATATTGAAAAAGACACCGTGGATTTTTCCCCTAATTTCGATGCTTCTTTAAATGAGCCCAGGCTTCTGCCTGCGATTCTGCCGAATTTACTAGTTAATGGCTCAAGCGGAATTGCCGTCGGCATGGCAACCAATATTCCGCCGCACAATCTTAATGAAGTCATTGATGGGGTTAGCTATTTAATCGACAATCCCGAGACGGATGTAAAAACTTTGACTAAATATATTAAAGGTCCGGACTTTCCTACGGGAGGGATCATCTGCGGCAGACAAGGCATCAAAGATGCCTACGAAACCG
>Ga0116153_10002625_pt1 | contig 13798 bp, 9 predicted proteins | sample AD_UKC028_MetaG_FD_89896 | JGI IMG/M metagenome (GOLD analysis project Ga0116153, IMG submission 89896) | Active sludge microbial communities of municipal wastewater-treating anaerobic digesters from USA - AD_UKC028_MetaG | ecosystem: Engineered > Bioreactor > Anaerobic > Digestate | place: USA... | reverse complement strand
TAAGGCTGCAAGCGCCCAAATGGGTTCTCCGCATTTGGAAGAAATCCATATTTCAAAGAGACCATAGGAGAAAAAACAACCATACGGCTGCTGCCACCGGATATGTATGCAGGATAATTCTTTGGACCGGTATCTAAATGATACAGATTTCTCTGCTCTCTCACCATCACAACCTGTTGATCGTAGCTCAGGTTTTCATAAGTTACATCCAGCATCACACCAAAATATTTCATCCAGAACGGCCAGTCCCGCCCCAGAAAACCTTGATTGATAAAATCATAACCCACCGTCAAGCCGCCTGTTACATTGACATCAAACTTGACTTCCTCATAAGTTTTCTCAAAGTTCCAGCTGGTCCTTTGCACCATGTCTGTATTGGGAATATAGCGTGGACCGCCTTGCACCCCCATCCACAATCCTCCCCAGACCACTCCGGGCAACATAAACATAACCGCAATCGGCATGGCCAAAATTGCCAGCAACCACTTCCTGCTAATCGGCATCATTTTCACTCCAGTTAAAGAAATTTATAACTACAAAATGTTGCTTTATATGACCAAACAGACAAGTTAAGTCAAGAAAATTTTAGAAAAAAAGCCAAGAGGGCTATGATGAACCCGGTGATCAGATACATTTTAACGAACTTGTTTAATATAACAGGATTTTCAATGAATAAATTTCACGATTCACGGCTAACCATTAGGAATATCTATCTTTGATAAGGTCTGAGGCCCCGCATCGTCTCTCTGTTACTCAAACGGGCGGTTCACCACTGTAAAGCTGTGTCGGGCTGATATCGCATATTCAAAAGGGCTGTAGCTATAATAGGCACGGGCCTCGTATTTTCCCGGACGCGGAGACTTGAAACTCAGAACGCCCCGCCCTCCTCTGGGAATGTATTTGTAATTCCCCGCCGCCGTCCGGGACGACCCCGCCCGAACAACACATATCCAGTCTCTGGAATAACCCGGGGCATTGTAATAATACACTTTTATTCTTTCACCGTAAGTATAGACATCCTTGTCTGTTACGACAAACGGTCTGCCGCCGGCAACCGTGCCGCTTCTTTGAAGAACCCTGGGTTCCTCGGGTGACATCTGATTGTCGTTCCCCGCACGATCAACGTTGTCGGCAAGATTCGAGTCACTCCCCACGGTTTCTGTTTGCGACATGGCCGGTTTCGACCGGTCTGCAAAAAATAGATAACCGGCCGTTCCCAGAGCCGCAATGACGAAAAGAACAAGAAGCACCAGCAGAATCTTCTGAAAGGGTATGCTGCTTCGGGAAGCCCTGTCTCCCGTATCCACATGCATTTTGGGTTTCAGGAGAACCGTTTTGAATTGCCAGCCCTGCTCGGCGGCAATAGATTTCACAACTTCGCGTAGCTTGCCATACTCAAAACCGTATTTTCCCCCGAGTAAAAGCTGACCGTGGATTTTTTTGTCAACCTCGATCCCCTTCTGGACTTTCACTTCCTTAGAAAATCCGGCGGTCGTTCCAACAGAACGTTCCACCATCTTTTCCCAAAACGTTAACTGCTTCTTTTCCGGCTCCAGTTGAACAACCGCGTCATACTGGATATTGACCTTCTGGAGAGGTGATTGCGCGCCTGTTTGTGACGAAAATTCAAACCATACCGGACTCACCTCACGGATCGTAAGGAATTCGTTGGCCAATGCTGTAAACTGTGATCGGAACAGGGATGCTCCTCCAGAATCACCTGCATTTCTTTTTTCGGAGCGATTTCCGCAATTCGTGCAAAAGACGGCACCGGGTTCCATCGGCTTACCGCAGGCAGAACATTTTCCCAAACCGGTTTTTTCTGTGAAACGGCTTCCGCAATTCCTGCAAAAGGCGTCTTCAGCCCCCATCAATTCTCCGCAGGAGGAACATTTTTTCTCTTTTCCTTTTTCCATAGGTAATTTTTCCTTTAATCAGATCCCTCGCAGTCAGGATTAAACTTTTTTTTCGGGCCTCCTGCTCAAACCTGAAGTTTCCCTGCCGGCCATTCAACTACTGGTAAAAGAGAGAAACGACCGTAATCCCCTCGCCTGATTTGTCGCCCCTTACATAATGGACCGACGCACTGCGGTATTTGGGCCACTCCCAGCCGTACTGGGATTCTTTCGGGCTGCTGTAGCGGGGAGGACCGATAACGCGCTTGACGGCAGGAAGGACCTGCTTCGTTCGATCCTCACCGGAAATCTGCAGTAAAACGGAGGACACGCGGTTACTGTCAGGATGCGTTTCAACCGTTATTTCAATACCATTATAATTGCCGCGATAATACGCACAGCCTTGGTTGATTGATTTGGCGCGCTTTAAATAGCTCAGCGCAGGCACTGGTTGATCCTGTCGAATCTCCCGAAGTATCTTTTCCACATCAGCCGGAATATCGGACGCAACGGCTGTATAGCCCAGCATAATAATCATAGTGACCGTCAGAATGAGACCGCAACAGATTGGTTTCTTAAGCATCGTATGTTTCCCTTCGTAATCGTCCTGTTTCTCTGGACTGCACATTTGTTAAAGATTGAGTATCATAGGGCACGTGACTTAAAAATCCTTGCTACCTCGGACCGCCGCCCGGACCATGATGACGACCGTCGGGACCGCCTCGCGGACGCCTTCCGGGGCCGGGATGTCCCCAACCATGATCATTGCGCCAGTGGCCCCCACGCCAATGCCTGTCAAGATCCCGATGATAAATCCGCGGAGGGTTCCAGGGATGTCCATCCCACCTGCGGCTTCTGTAATTATTTCGCCAATACGGAGGTAAGATCTCAAACCAGACGGGATAACCGGAATAATAATCCCATCCGCGGTCATACCATTGTGAACGGTACCAGCGTCCATCCCAGTATCTCCACCACCACCCCTGATGAAAAAAAAGGTCATCTTCGAAATCGGGAACGGCATAGATATCCGTATCCGGAATGATGACCAGTTCAGGCGGCGTGACAAACGGTATGGGTGGAGGCAGCGGAAATGCGAAAGGAGGCGGAGGTGGCGCCATGGCATTGGACATGATTGGAAAAACGAAAGTGACGACCAATATAAATGTCACAAATATTGACTTTTTCATTGCTTATCCTCCTTTCGCAACGGCTTCCCTAATCAAAGATTTATCGGGGAAGCCAGTCTAGGCAAAAAAATCAAATTCATTTTTCAGTTTTCTTTCAATACGGATTGAAATATATCATAAAATGAAGTTTTTGAACACAGCACATAGAAGGGGGAAGCATGAAGGAATAATCATCGATTTTCCATTGCGTCGGTCAAATACTGCTGCTGCATACCTTGTTGAACCGGCATGCAACAGCAACTGCATCCATCATCATGATCGCAGGATCATCACGAAAATTTCAATGCCGGGCAGACCTTTTTTAAACTTTCGAAAGCAGCAGAGAGCTTTTCCGGTTTGAAAGCTCTACTTTTCCGCCATCCCTGAAAGAAATTCAGCTTTTGCATATTCAGGATTCGGGTAGGTATAAAATCCTTTTTTTGTCTTGGCTCCAAGCTCACCCTTTTCCACATACTGTTTCAGAAAATCCGCATTGGCCTGTATCTGGTTGGCCGGGATATCCTGTGTATTTCGAGCCCAGTAATCGTTAACGTGCCAGACCGTCTTAAGGCCCATCTGGTCCATCATGCCGAAGGGACCTATGGGCATGCGCATCACCCCCATCCAGGCCCTGTCAACATCTTCGACACTGGCAACGCCAGTGGTCACGAGTGTCAGGGCCGCCGTGCAGATGCTGGAAAGCATTGCGTTAAAAACATATCCGTTGTTTTCACGGTGAAGCATGATCGCAATCTGGCCGATACTCACGGCAAAATCCCGTACTAACGCTGTAACTGTAGGGTCTGTACCCGGATGGGGCATAACATCCACGATATTGGTGGTGCGCACATCATGGAAATGAAGCGCTATCAACTTTTCAGGCCTGCCTGTGGCCGCGGCAAATTTCGAAGGCATGAGAAGCGATGTGTTGGTGGTAAAAATGGTACGTTCAGGACAGAGTTTATTGAACTTTTCAAAAACTTTTGCCTTGATTTCCGGATCTTCGGGCACGGATTCGCTGATCAAATCAGTCTCTCTCGCAGCTTCTTCCGGATTCGAAGTGGTGGTGATGCGGCCCATGATTTCTCTGAGCTGCTCTATGGTTATTCTTCGTATGGGCACAAAAAATGAAGATCCGAGTTTTTCGATGCGCTTCAAGGATTGACTCAATATTTCATCCGAGAGGTCGTAAAAAGTCACATGGTATCCGTGCATGGCACACACAAAGCCAATTTGCTGGCCCATGGTGCCTGCACCCAGAATAAGTACCTTTTTAATATCTTTGAGTTCCATCTGTTTTCCCCTTTCATTTTCCCGAAACAGCCCTGATCATCGTAAAATTACCGCAAATTTGTATCATATATCAAGTCCAAGTCCAAGTTTAAAATCAGAAACGATACTCCACATTCATCATTAAGGCGGCCTGATCCGACCATACTTTCACTCCGTTGTCCCAGCTTTGATCGATGCCATACACATCATGCTGCCATTGATGCGAACCTGTGGAGCGGATTCGAATATAGTCCATTTCAAAGCCCGCGCTGACATTTTCGGTCAATACGATTTTGAGGCCGACAGATGCATGCAAGGCGCCCCCTCTGGTTCTATCATAGGTCATACGGGCCCCACCGTCTCCCCTGATCAGATGTTCATCGCTGTTGTTTCCGTCAACATAGGCCCAATCCAGCTGGCAAATCACTTTCAGGCGCGGGAACCGGATATGTTTTTCCATATTGTAAACCGCCTTAATTCCCAGAAAATAATGCCAGTAGGTCTGTTTAAAATGGATGGTGTCCCCCGGCAACGGTTCCGGCGGGTCATTGCTCCAGGGGGCCGGATACATCTGGACGCCGTTATGGGCATAAAATTCCAAATACTGCCAACGGATTCCTGCAACCGGACGCAGGTCGAACCACCCCGGCAATTTCAACCAGTCGCTAATTTTCAAATCAACATCTACTCTCGCCATATAGCTTGGCTGCAATCGACACTGCGCTTCTGAATAAATGTCCTTGATCCAGAAATATTGCGTGTCGGTCCAGTCTGAATCCTTGAACGAAAGGTCAGATTCCATGGGAACGGTTGCCGATACTTCCGCTCCTGCCGAAAAACGTGAAAAATTTCTTCTGAACTCTCCCCCGAACCACCACGTGTTCATGGGAAATTCCAGACGGCTCAGAGGCTCCTGAAACGGAGGATAAGGATTACCGAATTCATAGGATGTATGGCTTATGAAATAGCGTTTTACATAAAGTTCGATGGACCATGGTTTGTCCTTTGACGGAAAATTCCCAATTGCTGTTTGCCGCCGGATCGTCTGCTCCGGGCTGTCACTTACATCTTTTGTTGCTGGATCTTCCGTATAAATGTTCATTTCAGAGGGCACAGTGTATCCGTCATCTTTTTCTCTCTCGATTTGCGCAAAACAAAATGAAGAAAAACATACGAAAAAAATTATGGTGAATGTAAACATGAAACAATATCTCTTTTGTAATCTCATACCGGCTGACCTTCTTGTTTACGTAAGCATGGATAATAATTTTACTTGAATGAATATAAACCGTAAGTTCAGGCTGCGCAAGGAATTCCTGGCAGCCGGGTCATTTCCCCGATTAAATTTTTCAAATGTAAATGAAATAAGGAAGTAATTTTTATTTATACCAGTTTTTCATCCTTTTTAAAAGTAAAATTATGAAAACATATTGACGAATTCAAGATAAAAATGTTATTTATAAATTTCATTTTTTAATCAAACATCAGGAGTAGATTATGCCAGCAAAAAAAGAGAGCTCCCGAAAAAGTACAGCAAAGAAAGTCGCTTCAACTGCCAGGAAAACAAAAAAGCCTGACCTGCAGGAATTCCTCGACAGAGTTGAAAAAAGAGCTTACGAACTTTACCAGGAGAGAATGATTACAGGCGCGCCCGGTGATGACATTTCCGACTGGTTTCATGCGGAAAATGAAATAAAAAAAATGTATAAACTCTAGCTTGCTTTTCTTTTGTCAGCTTTTTTCTATAAATTGTCTGTTATCGGTTTTTCAATGATCCTGCAAAACCATTTTGAACGGTTGTGCGTCGAGGGTCCTGTTTGTCCTTGACTTACACGAAAGGGTTCCTTTATACTGATAGTGCATGACAGCCGGTTCCTGTAAATTCTTTCTTGCCGGGAGGAAACGAATCATGAGCATCAGAAAAAAACGGACGTTGAATCTCCTGGATCATTATAATTATGTTGACACAAAGATTGCTACAGAGGTGACACGCCGGACTCTGGTGCTGATACTAGCGGGAGGAGAAGGCTCCCGTCTTGGAGAATTGACAAAATGGCGTGCCAAACCCGCCGTCCCCTTCGGCGGCAAATACCGCATGATCGATTTTCCCCTCTCGAACTGTGTTAATTCAGGCTTGCGCCGCATTGGTGTGCTGACCCAGTACAAAGCACATTCACTGATACGCCACCTGCAGCATGCATGGAGCTTCATGAGGGCGGAAATCGGTGAATTTGTAGAAATTATTCCCGCCCAGCAACGTATGAGCAAAGAATGGTACCGAGGAACAGCCGACGCCCTCTACCAGAATATCGACATCATCCACCGTCACTCGCCCGATTATTTACTGGTACTTGGCGGCGACCACATCTACACCATGGATTACTCGAAGATGCTGATGCAGCATGTTCAGTCAAAGGCGGACATGACCGTTGCTTGCATTGAGGTGCCGCGCATGGAAGCGCGTGAATTCGGGGTCATGTCCGTTGATGAAAATATGCGCATCTCCCGCTTCACTGAAAAACCGGCCAATCCGGAGGCCATACCAGACAAACCGGATCAGTCCCTGGCATCCATGGGAATCTATGTTTTCACGACCGGATTTCTCTACGATAAGCTGATCGAAGACGCCAAAGATGAGAATTCAGACCATGACTTTGGTAAGAACATCATCCCCCGCGCTATCCCCAACAGTCGGGCAATGGCATATACCTATCGCGATGATCAAGGCAAGATGGCCTACTGGCGGGACATCGGCACCGTAGACGCTTACTGGAAGGCAAACATGGAACTGTGCTCCATTGAACCGGAATTGAACCTGTATAATCAAAGCTGGCCCATCTGGACTTACCAGGTCCAACTGCCGCCGGCAAAATTTGTCTTTGACGATGAAGGCCGCCGCGGTGAAGCCATAGATTCACTGGTCAGCGGCGGGTGCATTATAGCAGGTGCGCATGTCAAGCGTTCTGTCATCTTTTTTGCGACACGCATCGAAACCTGCAGCATGGTTAAGGACAGTGTTGTTCTGCCGGGAGTATATATTGGAAGGAACTGCCGCATCAACCGCGCCATTATCGACAAGGGAACCCACATTCCCGATAACACCATTATCGGAGAAAACCCGGATGAGGATATCAAGCGATTTCAAATCAGTGAGCAGGGCATCGTTTTGGTGACCCCGGAGATGATGGGACAGAACATCATGTATGACGGCACACTGATTGGATGATTTTTCGAAAGCCTATTAGACACTGTAGGTTCAAGGCTAAAGGGTTGGTCGCTGAGCTTGTCGAAGCCGGTCGCTGAGCTTGTCGAAGCGGGGCAATGGGCAAGGTACTTCAAAAAATATCAATATAAAAATGATGATGTAGCATATGTTTATTTGTAACTCGCAACATGTAATTCAAGACTCTAAAATAATCTGTGAAAATGTAACCATTTCGTGTTAGCGAGATACCATCATCATAGATTTTCATTCTTCACACAGTGCTTTGCCGTTTTAGTTCATCTCTTATGGCCAAACCGATTTTTTCTAGTACATAGGGCTTCTTTACATAAGCACCCGCCCCAAGTCTCTGTGCCTCTCTGACGCGATCCGTTTCGGAAAAACCACTGACAATGATAGCCTTCTGTTTCGGGTTGATCTCCAGAATTTTCCGGTAGGTCTCCATGCCGTCAATTCCCGGCGGCATGATCATATCCAGAAGCAGCAGGTCTGCCTTGTTTTTCCCGAGGTATTCAACTGCCTCCTCCCCGCTGGAAACGGTATGAACATTATATCCAAGTTTTTGAAGCAACCCAGAAGCGATGTCCCTTTGATCAGCCATGTCATCAATAATTAATATCGATTCCCCACTGCCCATGTAACGTTCTATCGGTTCACCAGGTTCCGTTGCAATTATTTCTTGACGTGTTATGGGAAAGTAAAGAGTAAAGGTTGTCCCCGTGCCGACTTTTGTCTGCAAATCAATATATCCGTTATGATCTTTTACCGTTCCCCACACAATGGGCAAACCCAGGCCGGTTCCGCTTCTTCTCGCTGTCTTTTTTGTATAAAACGGTTCAAATATCTTTTCTCTGTTCTCGTCCGGAATCCCCGTCCCGGTATCTGTAACACTCAGGATGGCATAATCGCCATGAAGGATTTCATCATAGCCCTTAACCGGTTTATCCAGGTAGCGATTCTCTGTCCGGACGATGACCTCTCCCTCTCCTGGTATCGACTCTGCCGCATTCAACACCAGATTCATCAAAGTCTTGTCCAGATGGACAGGAGAACCTTTAATGTTCAGGAGGCCCTCTTCACATTCTGCCCTGAAGGTTACCATAGGATGATTGCTTGTTATTTTCTCAAACAATGGTGTTTTAAGAAAAGCCGACACAATATCGTTTAGATTGATCACCTCTGAAACGGTGACGCCCCTTCTGGTCAGCGTAAGAAGATCCTGAATAATCGCAGACCCTTTCTCTGTGGACTTCATAATCTTTTCAGCGTAATCTCTGGACGTATGTCCCTCCGGAATTTTCATCAGCAGCAGCTCCGAATAACCGGAAAGGGCTCCTAAAACATTATTCAGATCATGGGCCACGCTGCCTGCCATTCTTCCGAGAATCTCCATCTTCTCCGCACGCTGAAGGCGATCCTCCAATTTTCTCTTCTCATCCTCCGCCTTTTTCTGGGCGGTGACGTTTCGCGCAATACCCCGAAATCCGATCGGCTCGCCTTTGGTATTTCGCTTCAGGGACACTGAAACTTCAAGAAATCTTTTCATCCCGTCTTTTCCGATGATTTCTACATCGGATAACGCGACCGGTTCACCTGTTCTGTAAATTCCGTTGAACAGCCGATACATGATTTTAGCGTTTGTTTGATCCTGATACTGACGATTGTTCATCCCAATCAGTTCATCTCTGGAATATCCGAGAATTCTGCATTGCGCATCATTCACATAGGTATAATTACCTAAAAGATCGACCTCATAATAGCCTTCTTCCATCTGTTCTATGATGGTACGATATTTTCCCTCGCTTTCCAGCAACGCTTCTTCGGCCTGCTTGCGTTCGGTAACAACAAGCTCAATTCCATCCCACCGAACATCGCCATTTTCCATCACAGTGGGAGTTGATGACAGGTGAGACCACCTTATTCCTCCCGAAGGCTCCCTCTCCCGTACCTCCACCGAAAAAGTGGATAAAGTTTTTAATGCTTCCTCTTCAGTTTTCATTAACAAGGCGATATCATCTTCATAGACGTTGCCGTATATGAGATTCGCATCAGCCATGACTTCTTCCGGTGTTGCGCCGTGCAGCCTTTTTACCGAATCGCTTACATAGGTAAATTGCCTTGTTCCGTCGACCTTCTTCATAATCTGATAGATCATTCCCAAGGGAAGATTGTCGCTGATGGACTTGATGCGAAGTTCATTCTCCCGCAAGGCTTCGTTGAGCAAACCCAGCTCTTCATTTTTCCTGTTGAGCTGTCCTTCGGCCTGTATCCTTACCCTGATCTCACTTTCATAGCTGCGGGCCAGAAGCCAGATCATAACTGATATACTCACGAGAAAACCAACAATAAGCACAACCCTGTTTACAAATACAACTTCAGCCGTTCGGAAAGGTTTTATGTAACCAATGGATATCACCCAGGCAAGGCCAAGATACGTCGCAAGACAGATCGCAAGTGCGATCCACATTTTCCTCGGCCCGTAAATAAACGCCACAAACATGATCAGAATTGCATACATGAAATTGCCCGGTGCATCGATTCCGCCGATATAGTTTGCGTTGACTGCAGGGATGTACATCAGCAGCGGGAGGATGATACCGGCAGCTCGCCAGAATCCTGCTTTCGTGAGCAACATGGCCCCGAAAAGAAGGATCGAAAGAATAACAAGAATCAGCAGCGTATCAAAAGGCATTTTGCCTAACAGATACAGGATGAAGGTTATTAGAGAAAAAGAGAATGTAATGCTAAATGAAAAAAACAATAAATTGCGGGTGATATATTCCCGCCTCGCCATTTCCGGATCGGTTTCGTTTAACTTACGGATGAATGTTAATGGGTTCATCTTTTCATTATCATAAATTTTATGTTATTTTTTTTACTATATGAAACCTGACGATATATGTCAATTCAATAACAGCCGAAAAGCACGTGGAGCATTCTCTTTGATTTTGTCCTTCATGTCACTGCGAAACGTTGAACCGGATCCTGTTTTGTCCGGCAGCCTCATCGTATCGGACAGCTCCTTCTTTTCCGACCCATTCAATCTTTTCCATTATCAGAAGTTCATCCGGACCGGCATCAACGACGGCCAGGGCTCTGCCACCATTTTTTAGCCTTCCCACCACAACCCCCTGTAACGGATTGCCTGCACTGTCGTGCCGGATCACATAGGCCTCAACGAGAAGAGATCCGGATGCCTTTTCCACGGGCACGGGGAGAGCCTGTGCATCGATGGCACGCTGTATCGACGAATCATCCCTGTCAATCCAGGGGTGGACAGGGGGCGTTCCTGCGTAGATACCTATCGCATGCTTTGTCAGGTACCAGCCGTTAGCCGTCACCATGGCTTTAAGCGCACGGTCTTTTCTGATGAGCTCGACGACCGTCGCAATGGCATGCATCACATAGTTATTGCCGGGGCCGCCAAAAAAGGGAAGTCCTCCGGTTACGCTCAAGTCCCTCGGATCGTCATCCGGAATGCCTATCTCTCTCCGGGCAATCTCAAAGGCGGAAGGGAAACAGCTGTAAATATTGAATACACTGATTTCGTCAAGCGTCAGATTAGCCTGTTGAAGAGCGATGCGTGACGCATGGCATATGGCCGGCGATTTGTGCAAACACGGTCTTCGGGTAACATACCAGATGTCGTTGAAGTCCGCCCCACCGATGGGATAAACCCATTTATCACCGGGAATACCAAGGGAGCGCGCAGTGTCCTCCGTGGTCATAATGAGCGCAGCAGACTGATCGACATCGACATTTGCATTCATGTACTTGGTATAGGGGTATCCAATGTACCGGTTGTCCGGAGACGGCGTAGAGATGATTTCAGCCGACAGTGCATTTTGGGACCACGCAAAGGGATTTGTCGAAGCAATCCGGGAAAGACGTTCGAAGGATTCCCCCATGTGTATCCGGTGTTCATCGGGAGATCTGCCGGATGAAGCCCGTAATGATGTCTCAAACAACGGATACATCAAAGAAGGAAAAAACAGGTTATATGCTTCCTCGATTTTATCCACACCGCTCGTATTCTCGCCGTCGATCCTTTCAGGCGGCTCACTGGGCGGCCAGTTCAACGCAAGGGCACCCTTCATGGCACGCTTCAGCGAATAGATGGCTTCCGCTCCGGTCATGAGAACGGCCCTGCAACGGCCCGCTGCCAGGTCCCTGGCAGCGCTGTTGACCATCATCTGCGGGGTATTGCCCCCGATCGCGAGATAAGAGGCCTGATTCGGCTTGATGCCAAGCCTTTCGGAGAGCATCCCGGGTGCGTCACGATAGGACCACTGAAACAAATTCATTACATACACGCAGTCGATGTAATCCTTTAGTTGTAACGCACCTGTATCGATCAATGCATCTGAACTTGTTTTTTCCATGAGGCTGAGCGGATCCAGAGGTCGCTCCGTTTTCTTGTGCTGTGTGAATTGTGCTGCACCCACAATGACGGGAGTATAAGACATTTGCATTTCCTTAAAAAAGATTATTTCATCGTCAAAACTGCCGACGCTATTTTTTATATAGCATTAGACAATAACTTCTTTTTATCGAGGAAGATTGTAATGAAAGTTGAAAGTGTATGCAATGAATAAAAACATATTTCCGGGCGAATCGTGTTTGCCGTGAATCAAAATGCTTTCTTTTAAGAAAAAAACCGGTCAGGATAATATGTGGGGAATCGTTTTTAGTTGGCAGAGCAAATGAAAATGAGGATGGCGACGGATCTCGTATCCATGTTAACCCCTCAAGGGAGCCAGAAAATCCCCTCGTCCCTATTGCCGGCTCCACAGATGATTTACTGTCTCGTTGATAAAGCAGAATTCATTATTACCGGTTTTTTTTATCCTGTGCATGGCCTCTTCAGACTGCCTGCTCAGTTGGTCCAGATCATCACCGTCGAAAGGACAAAGCGCGATTACGATGCTTGTACTGACGACAGCATGTTTCCCTTCGAAAAAAAAGGGTTGAGACATTAAATGGATGATATTTCTGGCAATTTGAGATGCGTTTTCAGGGGTATGGATCCCGTTTGCAATGATTAGAAACTCATCTGATCCGCCAAGGGCAACGGTATCGCTTTCACGAACACAGACAAGAAGACGCTTCACTACTTCTTTTAGCACATAATCTCCTGCGTCATCTCCCAGAGTATCGCTGATGGAATTAAGACCGTTGAGGCCTACAAACATCAGAGCCGTCAGATTCTTGTCCCGGCGCGCCCGAAGGATGGACATCGACAGGCGATCCTTAGCCAGCCTGAGTCCCGGCAACTTCTCCAGTAAATCATCATTTTGTGCTACAGTTTTCTTGCGCCAGGCTTCCAAATTCCCACCGCCTGTTGCCATCCCCTGCAGGTATGGACTGGCCTTATCCGGATTAACCACAGGACATCCTGCTTCTATAAATGGTGCATATTTTCTGGCAGGGGCATATTTTTTGTTCAGGCAATCTTCTATTTCCGAAGCTCTTGCAAGGTAAAAAATAATATTTTTACCTCTGGGCAGTGCTTTCTCGATATTTTCAATGACAGACAAATGCGGGTCAGCCATAGCTGCGGTCACTTTGGTTTTACTATTGCTCAAGACGATGATGTGATTCTCCAGAGCATACTTTTCGCCGATGGTCTTTTGCAGAGAAGGATTTACCTGATAATTCTTCAGTCCGACAATGGGCATGCTGTAATGCGCGGAAAGGGCATGGATATAATGTTCTTCGCCGATAACTCCGTTGTTCGCCAGCAATGTACCCAGAGGCATGTGCACGCCCCTCTGTTTGAGCTGCGTCTGCTGCAGGAGATTATCGTCCAACTGCGCCGCGGTTATGATGTTCAGCTCAACAAGAACCTGTCCGAGTTGTTTTCTTTTGCTGCTGTAGTGAATCCCCTTGATGATTTTGGATTGAGGAAGCCCCATTTCACAAAGAATTTGTCCCAGATACTTGTTTGGTTCCTGTTTTTTCCTTTTCAGTGCCTCATCCAGATCGCGCGACGTGATCACTTTTTTCGAAAGAAGAATCTGACCAATTTTTTCATTCGAGGATTCGGCCTGTTTAATTTCTAATTCGAGCTTTTTTGCGGCAGCCCTCAAATTACGCAGCGCATTTTGAAGATTGACCCGGGAATTAGACTGAAATGAACTCGTTTCAAAGGACAGTTGTCCCTGTGTACTGGCTGTTGCCTGCTTGTCCTGTTTGACAGCCTCTCCAAAACCCGATGACGAGACTTGCTTTTTATGTGG
>Ga0116153_10002617_pt1 | contig 13830 bp, 14 predicted proteins | sample AD_UKC028_MetaG_FD_89896 | JGI IMG/M metagenome (GOLD analysis project Ga0116153, IMG submission 89896) | Active sludge microbial communities of municipal wastewater-treating anaerobic digesters from USA - AD_UKC028_MetaG | ecosystem: Engineered > Bioreactor > Anaerobic > Digestate | place: USA... | reverse complement strand
CCGCCGGCCGCGCCCGCAACGGCGGCGTGAAGCTGCGGGTTCAGAGGAGCAGCGTGAAGCCGCAGGCTCAAAACAGCGGCCTGAAGCCGCGGGCTCGGACCAGCGGCGTGAAGCCCCGCCGTCAGAACAGCGGCGTGAAGCCGCTGAGGGCGCTGCGCGGCGGGAACAGCGTGTGCAGGCCGCGCTGCAACTCGGCGCGGCCGGCCGTGTCGGGCAGCAACTCGAACACCAGCCCGCGCAGCAGCCACAGGTCGGCCGGCTCGGCGGCCTGGCGCACCTGATGGCGCAGCCAGTCGGCGCGGCTGCCGCACGCGCCCTCCAGCACCAGCAGGTAGGTCTGCTTCAGGTTCACGAAGGCCCGCCGCGCGGCCAGGCGCGCGAGCTGGCCCTGCGCCAGGTGGTCGGCCGCATGGCCGACCACGTCGCGTTCGAGGTGGTGGCGCGGCGCGCCGCTCATGACAGCAGCGGCACGAAGCCCGAGCGCGGCGCGCGTGTCGGGAAGTGGCAGTTCAGCCGCGCCAGGCGCTGCTCGGCTTCGGACTGGCTGTGGCTGCGGGCGACGACGTTGAAGACCTCGGCGCGCAGGTGCCACAGGTCGCGCAGCGAATGGGCATGGCCGATGCGGTCGGCCAGCGTGCCGGCGGCGGGGTCGGCGACGTCGGCGAGCGTGTCGAGGAAGGCGCGGCGCACCGGCGGCAGGCGGTGCACCGGCGGCGACGAATGCCATGCGCCCGGCGCCAGCAGCCAGCACCACATCCGCTGCCAGGCCGATCGCGGTGCCTGGCGCAGCGACGGCGGGCAAACCTCCTCGCGCCAACCGATGCGCGAGGCCAGGGTCTCGCGGTAGCGGGGGCGAAGCAGCAGGCTGAAAGTAGGCATGGCTGTGACTTCGGACACGTCGGTGGGAACTTGAGCCATTGTTCGGCGCTGCCCGGCGTGCAAAAGCCCGAACAACGGGCGCCGGGCCCGGCACTTCGGCTGCAGTGCCGGTGCGGCGCGTCGTCTGGCGTTGCACCGCGTTGCGGGAAGCGCAGCCGCGCGCTTCAGGGCTCCTTGGCCTCGACCGCGGGGCAGGCCGTCGTCGGGGTCAACAGGCGCTCGGCCGGCGATGGCCGCACGATGCCGTGCCTCGGTGCCGGCGCGGCCCTCGAGCGGCGACGCGGGCATTGCGCAGCGCAAGCGCAGGGCCGCACACGGCCCGAACGGGCGCGGGCCGGGCAATGCCCGGCCCTGACGATCTCAGACGACGCAGTTGCGGCCGAGCTGCTTGGCGGCGTAGAGCGCGCGGTCGGCTTCGCGCCACGCGGCTTCCCAGCGGTCGAGCGACGCGAATTCGCGCGACAGGCCGACGCTGACGGTGCACTGCACCGGCTGCGCGCCCGGCTGCGGCAGCGCGATGCGCAAGGCGCCGATATCGGCGCGCAGGCGCTCGGCCAGCGCATGTGCGGCGGCCTCGCCGCCGACGCAGCCGATCACGAATTCCTCGCCGCCGACGCGGGCGACGAAGTCGCCGGCGCGCACGTGGTCCGCGAGCGTGCCGGCCACGGCCTCGAGCACGCGGTCGCCGATGCCGTGCCCGTGCTCGTCGTTGATGCGCTTGAAGTGGTCGACGTCGACCTGCAGCAGCGTGACCGGCTGCACCGGGCGCCGTGCGAAATGCTGCTCGAGCCGGTCGTCCAGGCCGTTGCGGTTGAGCAGCCGCGTCAGCGCGTCGCGACTGGCCAGGTCGGCGAGCCGGGCCTGCAGCCGCAGGAACACCATCCACAGCAGGTTCAGCGACTGCAGGACCACCGCCAGCGTCGCGTACAGGTAGTACACCGTGCCCGACGTGGTGCCGTACATCGAGCCGATGCCGTCCTGCACGATCGTCGCGCCGCGCAGCAGCGTCAGCACGCCGAGGGTGCCGATCAACGGCGCGGCGACCCGCATCGGCGCGCGCACCACCGGGTCGTCGCCGCGCAGCAGCGAGCGCAGCGCCGTCGCGCCGAACGCGAGCCAGACCGCACCGAGGGTGAAGTTCAGCAGCGCGTAGCGGCCCTGCAAGCCCCAGCTCCACAGCGCCACGGCCAGCGCCGCCGTGTATGCCAGGGTGCCGGCCGCCACGCTGCGCCAGGCGCGCGACGGGCGCCCCAGGAACTGGCGCAACCCGACCAGGAACATCGCTGCCGCGGCCACCATCATCAGGTCGCACACCGGCGACAGCAGCGTCGGTGCGTGCAGCCCTTCGGCCAGGCGCACCAGGTACGCGCCGCCGAACACGACCGCGGCTGCCGACCACATCCCGAGCCCGCTGCCCGCGGGCATCCTGCGCTGGATCAAATAGAACAGCCCGCCCGAGCAGATCATGTTGATCCCGAGCAGCAAGACGAGGGTCGTGGTGTCCATGGCGGCGGCGCGCAGTCTGCCAGATCGATCCCGGTTAGGGCCTTCCGATCAGCTTGCAGGCGTTCGGCCGCAGGCAGCATTGCACGGCTGGTGCGGCCCGATCGCGTTCAGGGGCGCCTTGGCGGCGGTGCGACGGGTGCTCAGGGCGCCGCTGAGTCCGGCCAGCGTCGGCCGACCCCGGCCGAGCCTGGCGCGAAAGGCAGTGCACCGCTTCAGCGCGGTCTTGCCGCCGCGCCGCCGGCACTCGCGCTGGAGCCGGTGCCGGTGCCGGTGCCGATCACGGCGTACATCCGCTTGCGCTGCGGCGTGTAGTGCCACCACGGGGCCGGTGCGGCGCCGCGCATGAAGTCGCACGCGGCCATGAAGGTGTCGAGCACGCAGGGATCCTGGCGGCGGCCGGTGGCGCTGCACAGCGCTTGGTACAGCGCCAGCGGGTCGCGGCCCTGCAGCTCGGCCGGATGCCGGATGCCGATGCGCCGCAGATCGGCCGCCAGCGCCGGGCCGATGTTGGGCAACTGCTCCAGCTCGCGGCAATCGGCCGCGCCGGCAGCCTTGGGCCACTTCAGCAGCCGCGCCATCGCTACATCAGCATCGTGTTGCGGATCAGCCCCACGCCGATGCCTTCGAGCGTGAAGCTCTCGTCGTCGGGCGCGACGACGATCGTCTGGAAATCGGGGTTCTCGGGGATCAGCTCGACGCCGGCCCTGGTGCGGCGAAAGCGCTTGACGGTGACTTCGTCGCCCAGCCGCGCCACCACGATCTGGCCGTTCTTGGCTTCGCGCGAGCGCTGCACCGCGAGCAGGTCGCCGTCGAGGATGCCGGCGTCGCGCATGCTCATGCCGCGCACCTTGAGCAGGTAGTCGGGCCGGCGCTGGAACAGGCCCGCTTCCATCAGGTAGGTCTGGTCCACGTGCTCCTGGGCGAGGATCGGCGAGCCGGCTGCAACCCGACCCACCAGCGGCAGGCTCAGCTGCGCCAGGCTGGGCAGCGGCAGGGTGTACTGCCTGCCGACCTGGTTGAAGCGCGACGCGTGCAGCGCGCGCAATGTGTCAGACTGCAAGCGGATGCCGCGCGAGGTGCCGCCGACCAGTTCGATCACGCCCTTGCGCGCCAGCGCCTGCAGGTGCTCTTCGGCGGCGTTGGCCGAGCGGAAGCCGAGTTCGGCGGCGATCTCGGCGCGGGTGGGCGGCGCGCCGGTGCGCTCGATCGCGCTTTCGATCAGGTCGAGCACCTGCTGCTGCCGGTCGGTGAGCTTGGGGCTGTCGATCATTGCGCGGCCAGCCAGGCAAGGGCTGAGGGTTTATCCAGTAGTTGGATTTTCATACAGGTTGCAGACAAATGCAAAGCCCCGATCCGCTCGTCGTGGTGCTGGCAACCGGCGGCACGATCGCCGGGCTGGCCGACAAGGCCGGCGACAACACCGGCTACCGTGCGGGCCAGGTCGGCATCGCCGAGCTGCTGGCGGCGCTGCCTGCCTCGATGCGGCTGCGCGTCGAGGCCGAACAGGTGGCGCAGATCGACAGCAAGGACGCCGACTTCGCGTTCTGGCAGCGCCTGGCGCAGCGCGTGGCGGCGCAGCTGGCGCGCGCCGAGGTGCGCGGCGTCGTCGTCACCCACGGCACCGACACGCTCGAAGAGACCGCCTACTTGCTGCACCGCGTGCTGGCGCCGGCCAAGCCGGTGGTGTTGAGCGCAGCGATGCGGCCGGCCAATGCGCTGTCGGCCGACGGCCCGCAGAACCTGCTCGACGCGCTGGCGCTGGCCGCGCATGCCGACGCGCGCGGCGTGCTGGCGACGATGGCGGGCCGCGTCTTCAGCGCGCCGGGCCTGCGCAAGGCGCACAGCCGGCGGCTCGACGCGCTGGATGCCGGCGATGCCGGGCCGCTGGGCCGCATCGACGACGGGCGGCTGAGCCGCTGGCGTCCATGGCCCGAGGCCGAGCCGCTGGGGCTGGCGGCGGTTGCGCGCGCACCGGCGCAGTGGCCGCGCGTCGAGATCGTGCTCAGCCACGCTGGCGCCGACGGTGCGGTGGTCGATGCGCTGCTGGCGCAGCCGCCACGCGTGGCCGGGCTGATCGTGGCCGGCACCGGCAACGGCACGATCCACCAGCGGCTGGAAGCGGCGCTGCGGCGGGCGCTGGCGGCCGGCGTGGCGGTGCGGCGCAGCACGCGCTGTGCGGGCGGCGGCGTGGTGGTCGGTGTGGGGGACGGTGTGGCGGCCGGTGGGGCGGCCGGTGGGGCGGCCGGTGGGGCGGGCGCCGCCGATGACGCGCTGCCGTCGGCCGGCGAGCTGACGCCGGTGCAGGCGCGGATCGAACTGCTGCTCGAGCTGCTGGCCGCCGGCCGCACCCGCTGACGGCCGCGGCTTGCGCCGGGTGCCCCGCCGCGTGCGGAAGGGGCCGGTCGTCAGCGCGGCCGGAACGCGGCCAGCGAATCGAGGTGGCCTTCGCCGCGGGCGATCGCCGCGTCGTACACCGCCGCCACCGCCGGCATCACCGCGAGCGGGAAGCCGTGCGCTGCTGCCTCCTCGATCATCAGGCGCACGTCCTTGCGCGCCATCGAGATTTCGAACGACGGCGGCTCGTAGGGGCCGGCGGCGATCTTCGCCGCGCGCGCCGGCAGCACCGAGCCGGGATTGAAGTGCGCGAACAGGCCCACCGCGTCGGCCGGCGCGATGCCGCAGGCCTGCGCCAGCCGCGTCACGTCGCCGAGCACGCCGGCCAGCCCGATCAGCGTGAGGTTGCCGAAGAGCTTGAAGGCGGCCGCGCGCTCGGGCGCGTCGCCCAGCCGGATCACCCTGCCGGTCATCGCCTGCAGCGCCGGCTCGAGGGCGTCGCACAGCTGCGGGTCGCCCGACAGCAGCATCAGCCCGGTGCCTTCGTGTGCGTTGGACGGCGCCATGAAGACGGGCGCGTGCACGAAGCGGCGGCCGCGCGCGCGCCAGCGCTCGGCGCGCTCGCGCGTCGGCGTGGGCGCGGTGGTGGTGTGGTCGATGATCGTCACCGCGGCGCCGATGGAGCCGGCCAGCGGCTCGAGCACGGCGTCGACCGACGCATCGTCGGCGAGCGACAGGTGGATGCGCTCGGCGCCGGCCACCGCGGCCGCCGCGTCGGCAAAGGCCTTGGCGCCCTTGGCCTGCAGCGCCTGCGCGCGTGCAGGGTTGCGGTTCCAGACCCGCAGGTGGTGGCCCTGGTCGAGCAGGCGGCAGACGAAGCCGCTGCCCATCAGGCCGGTGCCGAGGAAGGCGATGGTGCTCATCGGGTGCTCCAGTCTTGTGCGTGGGTTTGGCAAGTGCGGCGGCCGCGCATCAGGCCGCCGGCTGCAGGCGCAGTGCCGGCATCAGGAAGTCAGGCGTGCCGCCGTCGGCGCGGGCCGCCTGCGCATGGCGTGCGGCCAGCGCGTGCAGCGCCGCGGTGTCGACGCGGCCGACCAGGCGCGGCAGCTCGGAGTAGCGCACGCCCTGCGCCACCAGCCAGTCGATGCAGGTGTTGCGCAGCGCCTCCCAGTCGAGCGCAGCCGTCTGCGGCAGGCCGGCGTCGAGCGCCGCGCTGACGATCGCCGACGCGATGTCGGCCTGCGACCACGGGTTGCCGGCGCCGTCGCGCAGGATCGGCTCGTCGGCCGGCAGCCCCGGCGCCAGGGTCTGCGGCAGCCAGGCCGGCATCGGCAACTGCCGCGCCCAGGCGCCGCCGATCTGCAGCTGCAGGCGGTCGGAGTCGAAATCCTGCGTGCGCAGCGCCAGTGCCTCGGGTATCGACAGGCCCATCAGCCCTGCCGCGCACACCAGGCGCGCCGGGCCGGCGCAAGCCGCGAGCAGCGCTGCGGCTTCGGGCTGCTCGAGCAGGTGCAGCGGCGCCGGCAGTGCGGCATAGGCGTCGATCGGCGACGGCAGGGGTGCCGGCCGGTCGGCCGCATCGGGCAGAGCGCGGCGCGCGGCCTGCCAGTCGGGGCTCAGCACCACCGTGGCCGAGGGTGCGACTTCGGGTGCCGGCGGCCGGTTGAACAGCTCGACGACGCCGGTCGTCGCCAGCGCCAGCAGCGTGGCCGCGACCAGCACGATGACGGCGTCGCGCACGCGGTCGGGCCGCGCCGGCGCGCCCGGCACCGTGGCGGCTTCGATCACGGCGACGCCGGCCACGCGCCGCTGCTCGTCGGCCTCGAGCCGCGTGACCCGTTCGAGCAGGTCGCGGCGCGCCTTGTCGACCTGCGCCAGGTCTTCCTCGTACACCTTGGCTTCGCCCATGCGCTGCGTCGTCTTCAGCAGCTCGGGCCGCGCGGCGCGCGCCTGCTCGCGCAGGCGCTCCACCTGCGCGCGGGCGCTGTCGAAGTCCTCCTGGGCCGACTGCAGCGCGGCCTGCTGGCTGACGACGCGCTGCTCGGCAATCTGGCGCTCGAGCTCGGCCAGGCGCGATCGCATCGCACGCGCCTGCGGATCCTTCGCGAGGAAGTCGGGCGTCCAGCCGCGCTCCAGCTCCTTGAGCTCTTCGCGCAACTGGCTGGCGCGCGTCTCGAGCACGGTCAGCGTCGGATCGGCGCGCACCTGCGTGCTGACCTTGCCCTGGGCCGCGGCTTCGCGGATCGCACGCAGCCGCGCTTCGGCCGCGGACTCCTTCTCGACCGCGACGTTCAGCGCCTGGTTCACGCGCTTCAACTGGGCGACGGCTTCGTTGTCGTCGCGCTCGGCGAGCACGCCCGCATGCTGGCGGAAGTTCTCGAGCCGCGCGCGGCGCTCGGCCGCGGTGCGGTCCAGCCGCGCCAGCTCCTGGCGCGCGGCCTGGAGCTGGGCATCGGCCTCGCCGGCCTGGCGGCTCGCGAGCTCCTGGCGCACCACGCCGGGCAGCGCGTTCAGCGCATCGGCCAGCAGGCCCGGATCGGGGCCGGTGGCCTGCACCTCGACCACCTCGGTGCCGGCGACCGGCCGCACCTGCAGCATCGCCTGCAGCCGGCCGGCCGGATCGTCGCCGAGCTTGGCCGCCGGTACCCCTTGTGCGAGCAGCGCGTCGGCCAGCCGCGCGAGCAGCGGCCGGCTGTTCAACAGCTGCAGCTTGTTGTCATACGCGCTCGAAGCCGAGCGGCCGGCGCGGCCGACCTCGGGCAGGGTGGCCTGCAGCCGGGTCTGCGCGAGGTACTCGGGCGCTCGGCTGAAGTTCCAGATCTGGCCGATGACCAGTGCGGCGACGAAGGTCGCGGCGAAGACCAGCAGGCGGCGGCGGTTGCCGCGCCGGGCCACCGCCGCCGGCTGCGCATCGGCACTGCTGCCGGCACCGGGGCCTGGGAGCATTTCGATCGGCTTCACCGATGGCGGCCTGGGCGTCGGCCCGAAGTCAAAGGGGGGCGATTGTGCGGCCGCCCGGGCGCTGGCGCATCACCCTGTTCTGGGCAGGCCGGCAGGCGGCGCGCAGGCGCGCCGCGCCGTTGCCGCTACATCCCGGCGTAGTTCGGCCCGCCGCCGCCTTCGGGCGTGACCCAGACGATGTTCTGGGTCGGGTCCTTGATGTCGCAGGTCTTGCAGTGCACGCAGTTCTGCGCGTTGATCACCAGTTGCGGCCCGCCGTCCTTGTCGACGAACTCGTACACGCCGGCCGGGCAGTAGCGGCTCTCGGGGCCGGCGTACTTGGCGAGGTTGACGGCCACCGGCACCGCCGGATCCTTCAGCGTCAGGTGCGGCGGCTGGTTCTCTTCGTGGTTGGTGTTGCTGATGAACACCGAACTCAGCCGGTCGAAGGTCAGCGTGCCGTCGGGCTTGGGGTAGCGGATCGGCGCCACCTGGCCGGCGGCGTGCAGGCGCACGTTGTCCGGCTCCTTGCGGTGGACCGTCCACGGCGGGCTCTTGATGCCGAGCCGGGGCAGCAGCCAGTGCTCGACGCCGGTCATCAGCGCGCCGACGGTGTTGCCCTGCTTGAACCACTGCTTGAAGTTGCGGCTGGCGTTCAGCTCCGCGTGCAGCCAGCTGCGCTCGAACGCGGCCGGGTAGGCGTCGAGCGCGTCGCCGGCGCGGCCGGCCTGCAACGCCTCGACGATCGCCTCGGCACACATCATGCCGGTCTTGATCGCCGCGTGGCTGCCCTTGATGCGCGACGCGTTCAGCGTGCCGGCGTCGCAGCCGACCAGCGCACCGCCCGGGAACACCAGCTTGGGCAGGCTCAGCAGGCCGCCGGCGGTGATCGCGCGCGCACCGTAGCCGATGCGCTTGCCGCCCTCGATGTGCGCGCGCACCGCCGGGTGCGTCTTCCAGCGCTGCATTTCCTCGAAGGGGCTGAGCCACGGGTTCTGGTAGTCCAGCCCGGTGACGAAGCCCAGCGTGATGCGGTTGCCTTCCAGGTGGTACAGGAAGCCGCCACCGTAGGTCTGCTCGTCCATCGGCCAGCCGGCGGTGTGCACCACCAGACCCGGCCTGGCGAGCGCGTCGGGCACCTCCCACAGCTCCTTGACGCCGATCGCGTAGCTCTGCGGATCGCGCCCGGCATCGAGCGCGAAGCGCGCGATCAGCTGCTTGCCCAGGTGCCCGCGCGCGCCTTCGGCGAACACCGTGTACTTGGCCGTAAGCTCCATGCCGAGCTGGAAGTTGTCGGTCGGCTCGCCGTCCTTGCCGATCCCGAGGTTGCCGGTGGCCACGCCGCGCACCCGGCCCTCGTCGGTGTACAGCACCTCGGCGGCCGCGAAGCCGGGGAAGATCTCGACGCCCAGGCCTTCGGCCTGCTCGGCCAGCCACTTGGTCACGGTGCCCAGCGCGACCACGTAGTTGCCGGCGTTGTGGAAGCAGCCCGGCACCAGCCAGTCGGGGGTGCGCATCGCGCCGTCGGCGCTCAGGAACAGCACCTGGTCGCCGGTGACCGGCTGGTTCAGCGGCGCGCCGCGCGCCTGCCAGTCGGGCAGCAGCTCGGTCAGCGCGCGCGGGTCCATCACCGCGCCCGACAGGATGTGCGCACCCGGCTCCGAACCTTTCTCGAGCACGACCACCGTCGCATCGGCATTCAGCTGCTTCAGGCGGATCGCGGTGGCCAACCCCGCCGGGCCGCCGCCGACCACGACCACGTCGTATTCCATCGATTCGCGCGGGCCGTAGGTCTCGAGGATCTGCTGCGGGGTCATCGGCGTTCTCCGGTGGGGGTGCCCCGACGATTCTAGCCCGCGAGAATGTGAAAAAGCACGATCGTGCTATTTTGCCGGGCCGTACGGGCCGGCACCCCGTCGCACCCGGCAATGCGCACGATCGCGCGTGCTATCGTGCCCGCGCCTGCGGTATTGAAAGCGCCCCCGGCGCCGGGCTGCGCCCAGCCCGTCCCCCGCGGGGGCGAGGAAACTCGGGGCGGTCCGGCGTTTCGTCGAGAGGAAGGGACTGTTGCATGAGCTATTCGATCGACCTGTCCGGCCGCGTCGCGCTGATCACCGGCGCGTCCAGCGGGCTGGGTGCGCATTTCGCGCGCACGCTGGCCGGCGCCGGTGCGGCGGTGGCGCTGGCCGCGCGGCGCATCGAGCGGCTGAAGACGCTGCGCGCCGAGATCGAGGCCGGCGGCGGCGATGCGCACGTGGTCGAACTCGACGTCACCGACCACGACAGCATCCGCGCGGCGGTCGCGCATGTCGAGACCGAGATGGGCACGATCGACATCCTGGTCAACAACTCGGGCGTCAGCACCACGCAGCGGCTGGTCGACGTCACGCCCGAGGACTACGACTTCGTGACGGACACCAACACGCGCGGCGCCTTCTTCGTCGCGCAGGAGGTGGGCAAGCGCATGATCGCGCGCAGCCGCGGCGCGGCGCCGGGCACCTTCATCGGCGGGCGCATCGTCAACATCGCGTCGATCGCCGGCCAGCGCGTGCTGTCGCAGATCGGCGTGTACGCGATGAGCAAGGCGGCGGTGATCCACATGACGCGCGCGATGGCGCTGGAGTGGGGCCGCTTCGGCATCAACGTGAACGCGCTGTGCCCGGGCTACATCGACACCGAGATCAACCACCACCACTGGCAGACCGAGGCCGGTGCCAAGCTTGTCGCCACGCTGCCGCGCAAGCGCGTGGGCCGGCCGCAGGATCTGGACTTGGCGCTGCTGATGCTGTGCGCCAACGAGAGCGGCTTCGTCAACGGCGCGGTGGTCAACGCCGACGACGGCTACGCGCTCTGACGGCGGCGCACGTGGCGATCCGGGCCCTGACTCCGCTGGAGGCGCGCGTGCTCGGCGTGCTCGCCGAGAAGCAGGCGACGGTGCCCGACACCTACCCGCTGTCGCTGAACGCGCTGGTGGCCGGCTGCAACCAGAAAACCGCGCGCGACCCGGTCGTCAACGCTACCGACGCCGAGGTGCTGACCGCCGTCGACGGCCTGAAGAGCCTGAGCCTGGTGTTCGAAGGCAGCGGCAGCCGCGTGGTGCGCTTCGAGCACAACCTCGGCCGCGTCTATCGGGTGCCCGCCGGTGCGCAGGCGCTGCTGGCGACGCTGCTGCTGCGCGGCGCGCAGACCTCGGCCGAGCTGCGGCTGCACAGCGAGCGGCTGTACAAGTTCGCCGACATCTCGTCGGTCGAGGGCTTCCTCGACGAACTCGCGGCGCGCGACCCGCCGCTGGCGCTGCGGCTGCCGCGCGCGCCGGGCGCGCGCGAGGCGCGCTGGGCGCACCTGCTGTGCGGCGAGGTGGCGGCCGACGCCGGCGCGGCGCCGGCAGGCGAGGCCGGCGTGTCGGCCGGCGAGATCGCCGCGCTGAAGGCCGAGCAGGCACGGCTGGCCGGGCAGCTCGAGCGCCTGCAGCAGTGGGCGCAGCGCGTCGGCGCCGAACTCGGCATCGAGCCGCCCTGAAGCGGAGCACGCCACATGCGTTTCGACATCCCCGAACAGAAGAAGCTGGTGCACGAGATGCGGATGCCCATCCGCTGGGGCGACATGGACGCGATGGGTCATGTCAACAACACGCTGTACTTCCGCTACATGGAAGTCATCCGCATCGACTGGCTGCACAGCGTGGGCGGCCCGCCCGACATGCAGGGCGAAGGATTCGTCATCGTCAACGCCTTCTGCAACTTCATCCGCCAGCTCGCCTATCCCGGCGAAGTGCTGGCCCGGATGTATGCCGCCAACCCGGGGCGCAGCAGTTTCGACACCTACGTCACGCTGGAGCGCAGCGACGAACCCGGCGTGTTCCATGCCACCGGCGGCGCGACGACGGTGTGGCTGAACATCCCGCAGGGCAAGACGGTGCCGATGCCCGACTGGCTGCGCCGGCGCATCACATGAGCACAGATGCCGGCTCCGAGCCGCGTCGCGCCTGGGTGCGCGAGGCCGTGCGCCGCATCGACGCCGACTTCCAGCGCTCGAGCGACACCCACCTGATCCCGCTGCCGCTGCCCGGCTTCCCGGGCGTCGACCTGTACCTGAAGGACGAATCCAGCCACCCCACCGGCAGCCTGAAGCACCGGCTGGCGCGCAGCCTGTTCCTGCACGCGCTGTGCAACGGCTGGCTGCACGCAGGCAGCACCGTGGTCGAGGCCTCGAGCGGCTCCACCGCGATCAGCGAAGCCTACTTCGCGCGCCTGCTCGGGCTGCCCTTCGTCGCGGTGATGCCGCGCGGCACCAGCCCGCAGAAGATCGCCGCGATCGAGTTCCACGGCGGCCGCTGCCGTCTGGTCGACGATCCGATGCAGGTCTACGCCGAGAGTCAGCGGCTGGCCGCCGAGCTGAACGGCCACTACATGGACCAGTTCACCCAGGCCGAACGCGCGACCGACTGGCGCGCCAACAACAACATCGCCGAGAGCATGTACGCGCAGATGCGCCAGGAGCGCCACCCGTGCCCGGCGTGGATCGTCGCCAGCGCCGGCACCGGCGGCACGCTGGCGACGATCGGCCGCTTCGTCGCCTACCGCCGCCACCCGACGCGGGTGTGCGGCGTCGATGCCGAGCATTCGGTGTTCTTCGACCACTACCTCAGCCGCGATCCGGATCTGCGGCTGGACCGCGGCTCGCGCATCGAGGGCATCGGGCGGCCGCGGGTCGAGGCCTCGTTCATCCCCGGCGTGCTCGACGCGATGATCCAGGTGCCCGACCGCTGGAGCCTGGCGGCGATGCACAGCCTGAGTGCGCGCCTGGGCCGGCCGGTGGGCGGCTCGACCGGCACCAACCTGGTGGCCGCGCTCGCCTGCGCGCAGGATCTGGCCGATCGCGCGCAGGGCGGTTCGGTGGTCACGCTGCTGTGCGACGACGGCCAGCGCTACCGCCACAGCTATTTCGACGATGCCTGGCTGCGCGCCAACGGCCTGGAATGCGCAGCCGAGCGCGCCGCCTTCGATGCGCTGGTCGACCGCGGCGAGTGGCCGGCCGCGCTGCGCAGCACCTGGCGCGCGGCCGGCGACCTCGCACCCGCCGCCTGAGCGGCGGCTTGACACCCGCCGCCTGAGCGGCGGCAGCCGCGCGCAGGGCGCGTCAGCGCGTCAGCAGCTTGTGCACCAGCTCCGGCGTGGTCGCGGCGCCCGTCTTGCGCATCAGGCGCGCGCGGTACACGTCCACCGTGCGCGGGCTGATCGCCAGCCGCCGCCCGATCAGCTTGCTGGTCAACCCGTCGATCAGCAGCGCGGCGATCTCGCGTTCGCGCGGGGTCAGCTCCACCCGCAGCCGGCGGCGCGACGACAGGTCCTCGAAGGCCCAGATGCCGGCCGCGTGCGGGCGCACCGGGTCGAGCGCGCGCCCCGACACGTGGCACCAGAACAGCTCGCCCGCCTGCGCGCCGCCCAGGCGCTTCATCACGCGGTCATCGGCGTACCAGCCCCGCGCGTCAAGCTGCACGGCGATGCGCTCGCCGGTGCGCTCGAATTCGCCGGTGCTCGGGTACAGCTGCTCGAAGCTGCGGCCCACCAGTTGCGCGCGGTCGGCGCCGAAGATCGCCAGCGCCAGCGCGTTGGCGTCGGTGACCAGGCGCTCGCGCGACAGCATCAGCCCGATCGGCGCCTGCTCGAAAGCGGTGCGGTAGTCCAGCGGCGGCAGTGCGGCAGGGCCGGCGGACGGCGGGCCGGGATCACGGGCGCTCATGGCGGGCGGCGGCTTCGGCCAACGACGCGGGCAGGGTAATGAATTCTACGTACTGGCTGCGTCGCGGCTTAGGCAGTACGCTGCGCGCCTTCGCGGCGAAGCGGCCGCATGACCGGCGAACGCGGCGACGGAGGCAGGCGGCATGAGAAAGATCTATCCAAGCGCGGCCGACGCGCTCAAGGGCATCGTCAAGGACGGCCAGTTGATGGCGGTGGGCGGCTTCGGGCTGTGCGGCATCCCCGAGGCGCTGATCGCCGCGCTGCGCGACAGCGGCGTCAAGGGCTTGACGGTGATCTCGAACAACGACGGCGTCGACGGCTTCGGCCTGGGCCAACTGCTCGACACGCGCCAGATCAAGAAGATGATCTCGAGCTACGTCGGCGAGAACAAGGAGTTCGAGCGCCAGTACCTGGCCGGCGAGCTGGAGCT
>Ga0116153_10002606_pt1 | contig 13868 bp, 21 predicted proteins | sample AD_UKC028_MetaG_FD_89896 | JGI IMG/M metagenome (GOLD analysis project Ga0116153, IMG submission 89896) | Active sludge microbial communities of municipal wastewater-treating anaerobic digesters from USA - AD_UKC028_MetaG | ecosystem: Engineered > Bioreactor > Anaerobic > Digestate | place: USA... | reverse complement strand
CGGCTCCGATAGCGATGCGCCCGTCAACACGCGCTTTAATTTTTCTTAGCGCGTTGGTTCTGGATCGCCAGATTTCGTGAATGAGTTCGTCGCGCCCTCGTTTGTCTCTGGCGATAACGTCTTCCATCCAGAATTGTTCGATTTCGTTGAGGGCTTTAGCCCAGCCAATATGTCCTTCCGCTGCCAGCGATAGAATATGGAAATGAGCGTTAACAATTTTGTCGTGTGATGTGGCATCGTCTTTGATTCCCTGTTTGTGTTTTTCGACGGCTTTGTTGATGACGCGACATTGCTCTGGGTCGTCCCAGAAAGTTGCGTCAGCCCAGGCGTAGATTTCGTCTACTGACGAATCCATGTCGATTCGATCTGTTTCCCCGGCTGACATTTTCCCTTGGGTGAGGTACTTGAGCCATGCTTCAGGGAGTTCCGGTAGTTCGCGAGCGTCGGGGATGGTTCCGTCAGCGGCCCAGCCGTCAACAATTAACGCAGCCCCTGGTTCAAACCAGTGATAGGTTTCTCCGCCGGGGTGTTTTGAAGGGGCCACAACAGCAAATCGGTGGCCTTTCTGAATGCATTCTATGTCTTTGTCGATTTTTCCTCTGAATCCGAGGCCGCGAGGCACGCGGTAATACCGAATTCCCGATATCCCGTCACAGCGAGCCGTTGAAATCCATGTCGGCGGCAAAACGCCCAAACGTTCTTCCAACGCATCAAGTTGATCCCCTCCTTTTTTATCTTTCTCTCCTGAAACGTAGTGGTCTACGTCGATGCCGATAATTTCGTGGTCTTTGTCCACTCCCGCCAGTCGCAGGCAGATGTTGTAGCGCTTGCCGTCGCCCATCCACTCTTCGATCTGCTCCCTGGCGGGGTAGGGTGCGGCGTGGCCGGTGAATCCTGTTGGGGGAGGGTGTTTTTCGCCGTAGGGAATGGGTAGCACCCCCGCCCAATTTTTTTGGCGATAGGCTTGCGCTGTTTCGCGGTATGGGTTGAGGTGCTGGATGGTCACGCGGTGACTCCTAAATTGTTCAAGCGCAAAGCTGTTCAGCGGTCGCTAAAGACACCGTCCGAAAACGGTCGATAAAGGTGCTGTTCAGCCTATCTTTTTATGGCGCAGGGCATTTCATTGACTAGATGTGCCGCGAGTCTTTTCAGAGGCCACCAGATGTTGTGGACGAGCCGGAACCCAAACCAGAATCCAAATTAGAACCGGAGAAATAGTCTTTGAGTTTCTTTTTATTCCAGCATTTCGGGCACCACGGCGCGTTGGTTTTTGGATCGTAAACGATTTCAGATTCGTGGATTCCAGTGGCGTTGCAGAGTTTGAAATGCCAGACCACGCAGGAGTCGTCTTTTTTGCTGCGGAGGACTCCGTGTATGTCCACATAGGTGTCATAGGCGACTACCATTCCGGCTGGCACGTCGGTCCACTTTTTGACTTCGACGTTTTGGTGTCGAACGTCTTTCTTTTTACCCATTCTGTTCCCTCTTTCTTTTCTCAATTTCTCTTTCCACGTACCACTTGGCTTTTTCCAAATCTTCAATGGCACTACCCTTTTCGTCTGCTCGCCACAGGTATTTGATGGCGTTGCCAATGCAAAACCCCATGTGCTCGGTGATTTGAATGCACTCCACTCCGCTGGGGTGGGCTGTGTAGTGGGGTGGGTGGTTGACCATGTCTACAGACGCAGCCCCCACCGACGCAGCCTCAGTAGCCGTCCGCCCTGCCACCCAACCTTCAGGCGTGTAATCACAATCATGTAATTCAAAGAGTTTTTCGCTGAAATATCTGTTACAAGACGTACAGAAAAACAATTCATTATTATCCATGATTCGATCTATCTTTTTTCTTAAGTCTTTTTGTCGCATTGGCTTTCCTGGCATTGCTACAGCACTGTGACGTGAACGTGATCGAAATGTGCTGTGACGCGCCATAATAGGTATTTCATGCCAAAGCGTGAGCTTTGGGCGCGAACGTCAGCGGCGACGGTGTCTCCGAGGGCTATGTTGCTACCGATCATAATGTCTAGCGCGTGGCCTGACGGGTGATCGGGCAAACGATCCTGGCGTACCCCGCCAATGGACAGCACGCCGGGGTAGGTACCACGAATGTAGGCGGCGAGCGCAGATGCGTTGGGGCGCAAGCCTTGTCCTCCGATCAGAGGGATGGCTGCGGCAATCCCTTGTCCCGCACCGCCGTTGACAATCACCCCCGAAACGAGGGTCGTGGTTGAAATACCTACTGCCGCAATGGTTTTCGTCATCGTGTTCGTTATCAACTTCAGCATTGTTTGATACTTCCTTTCGGCGGTGCGTCGTGGCTCACCGCCCATTTGTGTATATCTTTCAAAGCTTTGTGGTAGCCGGTTAGAAATGCATGTTGTCTGGTTTGTTCCTCTATTTCCCGCCCCTCGTCTTCGGTGATTTCCTCAACGGGTTTACTTTTGAGAAAACTCTCTACGTCGTCAAGAACTGAATCGGCTTCTTCTTCGGTTGTTTTGATCCGTTCTTCACAAACCAACACCAGCGATTGCCGCATGATATAGCCTGGGTGGTTTACTTTCTCAGTCATTTTCCCGCACTTTCTTCCACGCTTTCCTTTTCTTCCTGAAGAATTTTGAGCAACATGCGTTCGGCCATTGGTGTCATGTCGCCATGTGCCACGCAGTTTCTGGCGAACGCGGCGATCCGGTCACGCAGTCCTTGGTCGTTGGCCGTGGTGAATGCTTCGGGGTCTACCTTCATGGTCCCCACATGGGGAACTACCGCCTCTCTGGACGCAGTCCATTCGGTGACGTAGCGACGCACAAGCTGTAAGTCCTGTCTGACATAGGGTGGAGCGCCAACGTAGTCCTTAACAGCGGCCTCGGGCGTGCGGTATGTGTTGACAATGGGCGGCCTGAAGGCCACGTTTCTTATGGCCTTCTCCTCGCGCAGCCCAATCTCGGTGACCACCGAGTCGGCCACATGGACGTGCCATGATGCGCCCAACCTGGCGGGGCGGTGGCCGCAGTAGCAGTGCGCGTCGGGTGTGCCGTTGTCGATCCACCCAACCCCGTGAGCCTGCATCGCTCGCCAGAGCTTGTCGTGCAAGTCGTCAATCACTGGTTCAATTCATCCTTTCGGTCATCACGCACCGGCATTCCGAATATCTGATCCTGTTCACGCCCGTACCACGCCTCCCGGCGATTGACGGCAGCATTGAAATGCGCCAGACACCCGAACAGGTATTCGGCCAGAATGAAATCAGGTGTGCCCGATCCATTTTCTTTGCTGTGCCGATTCAGCAGAGCCGCAAGCTCTGATATGAAGTCACTCACTGCTTCCTCCATCACTGGCACTCCTTCGGAGTCAGTCCTGATTGCTGCTGCCCACGGCAGCGTGGGCACAGCCAGTTACCCCACTTTGGGTCGTCGTCCAGATCGGAGAAACGCTCGACCTCACACCCGTCGTGGCTCATCACCCCGCAGCAGGAGCACTCTGCCGGGATGGTCTGATATTTGAACTTCACTGCTTCCGCCACCCGGCGTCGTAAATAGCAGCAGCGACGGCTGGAGCAATACAATCTCCACAGCAGCCGTGTACCCATTGCCAGTCCTGGTTGGTCGCCGCCCAGTACGGCCCCTGATCGGGGTCGGGGTGACCGACACCGTGCGGGCACAGGCGCTCGAAGATTCCCCGGTCGTCGCGCCAGATCAGCCGCCAGTGCCGCATGTGGTGGTCGGTGCGGTTGTGGATCACACAGCCCTGGTCGCAGGTGTCGGTGCGGGCGTGGGTGTTGCTGAGCGTCATCCAGGCGACCTCCCGGCCATCGTCCTTGGCCCACTTGGTAGGGATCGTCACGTCACCGGCGTGGTAGGCCATCAAATTATCCCTGGAACGGTTACGTCGCCTTCTTCTTTGAGAAGACGTTCCATGTCGGCAAAGGAAAGGAAGCAATCTCCATTGATTCCCCATTCTGGGGTCCAGTGGTTTCGGAGCCGGAAACGTTTGTTGGTGAAATCGACTCCGCGAATGAGGATTTCGTGACCTCCACAGGCTGATCCGGTGGGTCGGATGACTCCGGTCTTGTCGGGGTCGAACATGCCCTGATACCAGTTCACGCCCAACATGGCGGGTTGTTCGATGATGGTTTGGAGCAGGGTGGGGAAATCGAATACGTGGTAGTACCTTTCGATGAACCCGAATTTTTGCAGTGCTTTGGCACCGCCCAGCCCTGAGCTTCCGGTGTCATTGGGTTTCCAACTACCGGGGAAGTCGTCTAAGGCGGTGGCGGTGGCGTATAGCTGGCGTGCATCGTCATCGTTGAGGTAGGTGGTGGGCTTGAAGCCGACTCCCATGCGCCGTCCTGGCATGAAGCCTCGTCTGCGGTTCTTGGCGGCACGGGTGCAGTTGAGCCATTGGGCTGCGGTGTGGCCGACGCAGGAGCCGATATCTTCTTGGTTGAGGGCTGTTGCGCGGATTTCATGCATTCTGCTGCGGGGTTGGAGAAGTTTTCGTGTCGGGTAGGGGAAGTTTCGGGATCGTGGGTCGTGGTTGACGAACCGGCCTAGCAGGTGTTCCCCTACAGAGATTCCCATTTAAGTTTGCCTCCAAACGTATTTGCATTTGCCGCATATTCTACGGCAGCTTTTCGGTAGAGCGTCTTTAATCCTGTGTAAGTCCAAAAATAAACAGCGTGGGCATTCGCTCCACGCCGTAAATTTCTCAAATCTAAGCTCCCTTTCGCGGAAAGCTTCTAGGTATTCCCTTTCAGTTGGGATAGTGAGAGCGGAATTTTTTGGAGATTCAGAGAAGAACTCAGATATCTTGATAAAAAAGAGGGAAATTGATCCGATTACAAGGCTTAGGATGATTAAGGCGTTCACTCAAGATTTCTTTTCCTTGTCGATCAAGCTATTGAGTCCAAGAATCATTAATTTGCGGCCAGCTTCTGAAAAAGACAAATTAAATCGTAAAGCAAAGCCGTTTATTTCGGTTTTTAAGCTTTTTTCGACGTAAATTTTGCAGTGCTGGTCGCGTTTTTCGGTTGGATTGATAATCACCACCCCTCCTTTCGCTCGTTTCACCACTGATCGTCGTCCCACTCGCTATAGCCTACCACTTTTGGGCTAGCCCAAGCCGGTGACACGCTCCCCAATTCGCCTGCTAGAAGCTTTTTTACGACTCGCTGGTCTAGCCAATCCATGAACTTCTGGGTCAAAAAACAAATCAGGCCAAGCACAATGACGCTTGCGAGCAGCGTCAGAGCCATTACCGCGACAATCACGGAGAAAGTAGAAAGCATGGCGAACGGCATCCCTAGCATGAGCACCGCTGTGTCCGTCATATAAACCCCAAACTTTAAGTCGATCATCAGTACACGTGGTTTTAGCTAAAGAACGGTTTTGAATGAAGATTCTTTCCAAAGCTTTTTCACCGAAACTGTACTGAATGAGAGTGGAAAACCCTGAAATAATTCTCACCGGAAGTAAAAGATCACGCCCACGGTTTGCTTTGTGAACGTCGAGAACGAAATCCTCCAAAACAATGCATCCGTCAACGGATTCCCAGACATTCAACATGTCGATGATGCCCCGATACTCACCGGGCATATTCAACCCGTCGTGCCCCCGGTGCATCCCGACTCCGGTTTGGCCGTGACGGGTGCCACAGTCGATCTGTCCGTAGTCGAACAGCCTCAGAGCGTTGTCTAGCCCACCACCGGCTACCAGATCGTCAGGGTGAATGCCCATGACGCAGTAGCCGGTGGTCCCGCCAGGGTCGAACGCGGTAACAATCGCAAGGCCACTGGTGTCCTCGCTAAAACGTTTGCGTTCAAATGGAGTTGACAAATCAATTAGCCTTGAACGCGACTCACGTCGTATTCGTAATCGTCGTCGTCACACGTGGGGGGGACTGGTGGGGGAGTCGAAGGGCCGAAATACTCAGGGGCAGGGAGGATTTCAGTCGGTTCGATGGCTTCCTTGGGCGCTTCCTTGGAGAGGGTTTCCAAAAGGAAATCGCCAGCGTGAAGTTTCCAGATATGCTGCCAGTTCCACGCCGAAAGGATCGCTTGCCCAAGCTCTTTCGGAGTGTCATCGAACATGGTGTAAGCGCACTGTTCATGCAGCGGCATTTGCATGTTAACGAAATATTTGTCTTTGGGCATGTTCAGTTGGTTGGAAGTGTTGGTGACCAAAACGCTTTCCACCAAAGCGAATTCGGTCTTCCATCGCCAGACGATGATGCCGTTGCCGATCACCTGTTCGTCGGGCTTGGGTAGCACGTTGGCGACCGCTCCGGTGTCGCCACCTTGGGCAGCGCCGTCTTTCATCTTTCCTAGACCGCCAGCGATAGCGTCGAGAATCTGTGCGAAACCATTCTTCTCAGTCATACTTTTTCTTCCTTTTCTTTCTTAATCCTGTTCCAGAACCCAGATATTTTTCACCTGGACTGAATTGGGTCGGTCTTTGAATGTCCTGCCGTAAGCAACCACGATATGATGGTCCGGTTTGATTGCGGCAAGTTTATATTCTACTGATGGGTAGACGAATCTCGACAGCCGCAGTGCGACCTCCCCGAATTCGTCGTGGGCAAAGATCGTCGCCTTACGGGTCTTGTCGCTGAAATCCATTTCAGAGAGAATCTGTTCGACAGATTTACCGGTTCTGGTGCGAATGATTTCCACTTCATCTCGAAACACCACGTTTTTAACGAACCCAACAAATGCAACGTATTGATCTGCGTCGGGAAGTTCGTTTGACGAATAAAACCATTCCTCGCCGGGAATGCCGTAGTCAAGGAAATCTCCACGAACCGCTTGAATTCTGAACGCCGTGAGTTGTTTGGCTGTTTTGTGAACCCCAAATGGGTCGTCCTGATCTACAAAATCTTTGATCTTTTGGATTGTTTTCGCCCCAATGCCTTTGATGGCGCTAATGTCATCCCAGTCCAGCCATGCCTTGCTGGTTCCGACCTGATCCCGCCACGTGACAATGTCACTGGCAGTAGCCTCGCCAATGCCGTCGATCTGGGAGAAGCCGGGGCGTAGAGCGCCCTTGCCATGCACCGGCACCCAGGACTCCCATGACTGGTTCACGTCCACGGGCAAGATTTTCAACCCGTGATCGACAGCGTCCTGAAGAAGCAAAACTCTGCGAGGGAGATTGTCTTTGCCGTCGCCGTTCTTTGCCAACGAGGCAGCGAAGAAAACCGCCGGGCGATTAATTTTGAACCACATCTGCCACCAGGCGATTAGGGCATAGGAGTATGCGTGTGCAGTATTAAACGCATATCCAGCAGCAGTCGTGATTGCTCCCCAGATTCGTTTTGCGGAATCTTCTTCAAGACCAGACCGTCTAAGTACACCGCTTCTAAACTGGTCCCAGAGTTCTGCAAACTGGTGCTCTCCAAGCTTTTTTCCAATAATTTTTCTAACGCGGAGCACAGTTGCTGTATCAAATCCGGCGACGTCCCGCAAAATCCACATGATTTGTTCTTGGTAAACGATTTGTCCATAAGTCCACTCCACGTGTTTGTCGAAATTAGGGTGAATGCGCTCTAACTCTTTTTCGCCTTTTTTGACGGCAATGTAGTCGGCGGTCTGGCCCCCGTAGTACGGGCCGGGTCGTGACAGGGCACCACACGCTGCCAGTTCATCGAAGTTCGCCGGGGCTACGTCGCGCACCACCTGGCGGGTGGTGCCGCCTTCATACTGGAAGATTCCCGCCACGTCGTCGTCGCGAAACCGTTGCAAAATTTCGTCGTTTTCCTCGTATGTTTCGTAGAACATAGAGTAAAGCTTTTCTAGTTTTACACCGGACCAGTCCAGACATAGGCCCAGCATTCCCATTGTGGTCAGCCCAAGGAAATCCATCTTGAGCATCCCCAGATATTCTGCGTCCCTTTTTTCGTAGGGAATGACCTGAGCTAGTTCTCTGTTTCTTCCAGTCCCTTTTGTTTTCGCATATATCGCACAAACGTTTGGGATTGGATCACTTGAGATAACGAATCCCCCAGCGTGAATCCCCATAGAGTGCTGATTACCTTCAAGTTTGATCGCTTGACCAATGACACTTCCATATTGAGCCACCAGCGATGAAATTGCAGGGTCACTTGAAAAGCTCGCGATTGTATCTTGAATTGAGTCGTCCACGCGATCATCTGTTTCGACCCGTATTGTGCAGCGTTGCCCGATTGCATCGAAGGTTTTAAGTCCGAGGCCATACGCTCTCGCCACATCTTGAAGTGCTTTTTTGCCACGATACTTTGTGTGGTTAGCGACGTTGGCAACGTTCTCTTGCCCATAGATTTCTCTGGCTCTTTCTGCGATCATGTGACGCTTGGAGTCGTCAAAATCCAAGTCGATATCGGGCATATCTGCTCGGTTTGGATCAATGAAACGCTCAAAAACCATTTTATCAAATAGATTATGGACAGGGTCTATTTCTGTGATACCCAGGACATAGCATGTCAGGGAACCGGCAGCCGATCCGCGACCGGGGCCGACAGCGATACCCTGTGACTTGGCCCATTGAACGAGGTCGGCCACGACGAGGAAGTAGTCGCAGAAATCCTTATCTATGATAATTTTTAACTCATGTTTGAGTCTCTCTTTATATCTGCTCAGGTTTTCTTTAATATCTGGGCGTTGACGCAACCTCTGTCCCAACCCAGTAATAACCTCATGCTTGAGGTAGTGCTCTGAGTTCCTGTAGCCAGTGGGTAGGGGAAACCGTAACGGTCTGGCTTTGGGTAGTTCTACGTTGCATTTTTCAGCCAAAATGCGAGTGTTATCTACCGCACAGTAGGCTTCATATTCAGTTAAACCGGTTTGCGTAAGATTTCTGATTATTTGCGAATCGTTTTCTGGGTACGTCAGCAGAATGTCATACTCCCACTGAGCCTCGGTCACCGCCACGGTCGATGAACGCCGTGAGGCGTGCAGCACCTTCTGCATCTCGTTGTCGCTGCCGAACGGGTAATGTACGTCAGCGGTGGCGATCAGCCACACCCCGGTTTCCTCTGACAATCTGGCGAAAGTTGGGTTTAAGACACGGGTTCTTTCCAGGCCAGGAAAACGTTGCACTTCCAGGTAAAAGTTCTCCCCGAAAACGTCTTTGAACTGCTCAATGCGACGTTTTGTTTTCCGGTAGTCCTCGTCAGAGAATTCCAGTCGCTTGTCGCCTATGGATTTCCCACCTAGAAGGGTGCAGGAAATGAGCGAGTCTGAGCAACCTGAGAACGCGGCAATTCCACGTTGATGTTTAACGAGATTATCCCACGAAACAGTCGGATATTGATATGCGTCGATGTAGGACCGAGTGACAATTCGATTGAGATTTCGATACCCCTCTTCGTCTTTTGCAAAAAGAGTTATGTGGAACTTCTGCTTTGTTTTCGGTGGAGAAAAGTACGCTTCAACCCCAAAGATCGGCTTGATCCCCGCTTTACGGCATTCGCGTTCCAGGGCCGCGTGGCTGTTGACATTGCCGTGTTCGCTCACCGCCAGGGCTGTCATACCCAGGTTGGCGACCCGTTGGACGTGGTCGTGGACGCTGCCGAAACCGTCGCCGTAGGAGAACGTGGTGTGGGTATGAAAGGAAACAAAGCGCATTGGTTTCATAGCGAATTCAACCCCCCCATAGGGTTGATGTGTTCGTCGCTACACAAGTGATAGTTGCTGGTCGTAGCGCTGCGAGAGTTTCCATGAGTCCAACCGGCACGAACGAAAGAAAGGTTGATTTGGTTTTCAGTGCCGGTAAACATTGTGGATTTATCACAACGAGTAAGTTTTTCTTTGTACCCGTTACAGTAGAATGCAATTGTTTGGACTTTTTGCTTCATGTTGTCCGATTCCGTTCGATTTAGTTATTGATTTTCAAGTAGCTTTTCTGCGGTTGATTGGGCTAGTTTTTGCAGGTTTCTGATGGCTTTTGCTTGATCGAAAGCGTTACCGCCGGATTGGGCGATTTCTTCCAGCCTTTGACCGTAGAAAATGTGGATTCCTGCGCTGATTGCCTCTATAGAATCGCTGGGTTTCTCTTTCGGTCCTTGATCGGCAATCTTTTCTAACGCAGCGGCGATTCGCTCAAGTTTGCTCTCACTTCGTGGCACTGTCGTCCTCTGCGGGTACAGGGTACGCCAGACCGGCGATGGCTGTGGGGAAGACTTCGATCCGGTAGGGCTGATCGTCTAGGCCATCGACCAACGCGGGGTCACCCACCACGTCGAACTGGACGAACGGCACGGGCTTCGGCCCAGCGGTCTTGTAGAAGTGGAAGCTCCCCGGCACGATAGACACCCAGCCGCGCTCCAGCAGCACACTGGTTACGTCATCAGCGTGAGCCTGGCTCCGCACTCCATCCGGCTCCAAAAGATTCAGTTTCGGACCTTTAGCGCTTTCCTCAATTTTCATTGTTTTCTCCTACTTCTTCGATGTTTTTTATTTTACTTGAAATGGTGTCCACTGTTTCAGGGGCAGACTCAAGGGTATACATCCCGTACTCAATGAGTTTTACTACTTCCTCTTTATCTTGCGCCCAAACAAGATAGCTTGTGACTTGAACTACCGTGTCTTCTACGTCAACGAGGTAATACTTGTTATCGTTTGCCATGCCACATCTTCAACTCTTCGACTTTCGCTTCCGAGAGGGCTTTAAGCATCTTTTCAATGGCAGAGATATGTCCCACAAGGGCCATGACAAACAGGGTTTGAAACACCAGTAGAACTAGAATTGCTGTGAGCATATTTTTCCTTTCTTCCTCACGTACCGCGTCACGGGATCGAACCGTGGACCCACTGATTAAAAGTCAGTTGCTCTGCCAACTGAGCTAACGCGGCATTTTTAAATGTTTTCTGACGCTTTCCCGTCTGGATTTGAACCAAAACTAACAGAACCAAAGTCTGTTGTGCTGCCAGTTACACTACGGGAAAAAGAAATGGGGTGTGGCAGCAACCCCATGCAACTGCCACACCCCATTTCCGGCCTACTTACTCGTCATCGAAAATGTCATCAAGGCTATCCTCTTCCTCTTCGATGACGGTTTCCGTAGCTGGCTTCGGCTTGACAGCGGTCCCGCCACCGGGGAGGAAGCTGTCGATCCGAGAACTTTCCGTAGTTTGCTTAGTTTCAGGATTGAAATAAGAAGACTTCTTGATCGCGACCTTGATCGGCAATTCTCCATTCGGAGAGTTGATTGTCAGCGTCCCGATCTTGACCACGTGCTTCTGCTCGTTGTCAACAATCGGCCCGGTTTCGTAAAAAGCCTTCTCAATCGCTTGAGTCGACTTATCGCTGCCATCAGTCAGAGCGTGGAGAAACTGGTTGATGTAAGGGATTCCAGAATCAATAAGATTCAGCGATCCCCAGGCGATGAAACCGTCATACTTGCCGTCCGTTGTGTCGGTGAGTTCGACTCCGATATTGAATTTCGGCTTTCCCCGGTTGGCGGGGTTCTTGGCCGCTTGGCTGATAGCGCCGACGCTGACGACCTTCAGCTTGCCGGTATAGGCACCGGTCGGGGGAAGTTCCCCTGACCATCCGGCGCGACCTTCTGCTGCGCCCTGACCGACTCCGTTGATATCCAGTGAGAACTTAGGCATTGTGAAATACTTTCTATGATGTTTTGATGTTTTATTAGTGTCATTGATATTTTGTTTACGAGATTGATATTTTGGCGCTGGGTATTTCATCCCCTGCCTATGCTTCAATAAGGTCGATTTCCTCTCTTGCCACGTTTGGTGGGGGTACGTCTGCCTCCGCACTCGACTCTACCTTATTTTCGATTTGTGGGCTAGCCTGCGGAGCCGTTTTCTTCGCCGCTCGTTTAACCGGTGCAGAAACATTCGGGTCCACGATTTTCCCAACAGAGTTTCGAGTTAAAACTCCGTCGATAGCCAAACGAATTTGCTTGAGCTTGGCGCTCACCGTGAACGGAGCTAGACGGGTGGTGCGATCCTTGGCGCGAATCGTACCGGTGTCCTCCCAGTAAATCGTCCGACGCTTGACTGTTTTCGTCAGGTCAGGGTTGTCAGGGGTGGGGGCCGGAACCTCCACAAGTTCAACCCGCATGTGACCATAACTAGTCATCAGAGCAACGATTTTCATAGCCACGCCGTAATCTTTACCGGTGATTTCGGGCACAAGAAATTCATTGTGATCTGCGTCTTCGGCCTTACGAGAAAGCGCCGTGTAAAGAACGTTTACGTCTAGTTCGTTGATCCGGCGAACCAGATTTTCAAACAAAACGTGGAGCTTTCCGTAGTCCTGAATCTGCGGGGTGTCAGGGTCTTGACCCTTGGACAGCCGCTCAGCACGGCTGGACTCCAAGATTGCCGCCATGCACATCTTCTGCATTTCGGTCAGGGAGTCCACCGCGAGAACATCGTACTTGGCGAGAATATCTGGGTTGTCTTCCAGATATTCCACCGCTTCGCGAATGTCATTCCAGTGACGAACGCGAATCTTTTGCGCTGACGAACCCATTCGCAGTGCCGACAGCGTACCGGAGTCCTCAGGAGCGAGAAAAAGCACGCGGTCGTCAGAACCGGCGAATACAGTCTTTCCCGCTCCGGAATCTGCGTGGATCAAAATGTTCCACTTGGGAATGTCATCTGCAAGGTCAACGATTTGAATTGGCATTGTTATCTTTCTAGTGTGTTTTAGTTGGTTGGTGTTGTTGTGTCGAGATACTTGTTAATTTGATAGTGTTCGTTGTCGATTCGTGTCAGTGGTCCGAAATTTGTGGGCCACGCCCCAAAGGCTACATACTCAACCCCCTGAGCGATGAAGAACCCTTTAATTGCATTTTTTAGAGTTTTGTATCCCTCCGATCCGTCAGCGACTATCTCATTATTGATGGCTTTTGTTTGCCAGTACCACTGTTTATCTTCACTTTGATTAAAAGTGGTACGGGTAGTAACTTCCGGCTTCCCGGGAAGCTGCGGCGTGGTCATCGAACTTCGGTTCCTCTCCTACAGGGTAAGCGATTTCGTCATAGTGGTAGTTGGACAGGTGTACACCCAACCTCCGACGAGAAGCCATCGAGTCACTGGCGTGCCAGTAACAGATTGGGCACCAGATGTTATTTGCAGTATCAACCATTACCCTTTTCTTTGTTTGTTTAAAACCTCCCACTTTAGGAAACTCCAGTTTCTTTTTTAGTCGCCACAGACTCTTTTGAGTTTGCAGCGCCCTCGCGGTGATCTGCATAGGGGTCGTGTTTTTTGAAAACAGCTTGAATAAACCCCTGGTAATCGTCGCCGTTTTCATCTATATCGCACAAGTCGCTGAAATCACACCAGTTGCAATGCTCGCCGGGTGCCTTGAGGATGGGCAGTAACCCTTGACGTGCCATAGCGATCTGCTCAGCGTCCTCCGCAATGCGCTCGACCTGCCGTATCCGGTTCGCCTTGCCCCGCATCACTTGTTCCCGCCAGAACAGCGGTGCTGGCTGAACCTTGGACACGCTGCCGTCCTTATTCAGCACCTGACCCTGAGCGTTGCGCGGCTTATCCGGTGCCTTGGCCTTTCTGAGATAATTGAAAATCATTCCCTCAATAGCTTCGTTTTTCCGGATAAAACCTTTCGCCCTGAGATAACTTGTTCCGACAGCGATATAGGTTCCAGCCTGATCGTCTTTCACAAGATGCTTGGTGTTTTCTCTTTTATTAGTTGTCTTGTGGTCAACGATCATAACGCGAGGTTTTGAAAACGAATGATCCCGCACCGGCATATCAAAAGTTCCAAATATCTTAGCGATAATTTTCTGACTATCGTCATAATTGAAAAGCGCCGCCGGAACTTCTCGCCGCAACTGGTCGGCAGTGAACGGAATGTTTGCCTCAAACCGGGTTTCCGGCATCAGCACTTCCCAATGCGGATCGT
>Ga0116153_10002605_pt1 | contig 13873 bp, 14 predicted proteins | sample AD_UKC028_MetaG_FD_89896 | JGI IMG/M metagenome (GOLD analysis project Ga0116153, IMG submission 89896) | Active sludge microbial communities of municipal wastewater-treating anaerobic digesters from USA - AD_UKC028_MetaG | ecosystem: Engineered > Bioreactor > Anaerobic > Digestate | place: USA... | reverse complement strand
TCTGCTCCCTCGCTTCCTGCTGGAGGGAGACGAACCTCTCCGAGTATTTTACGTTCGGAGGTACCGTATATGCCGATGCGTACCCGCCACGTACCAGTTCCTCGTTCACGAATATATCGCCGGCATACACGTAGGCAAGCGTCCTGCCGTACCTATCCCTTTTCCCGGCGTCGTACTCGAGCCTGACTCTCCTGCCCTTTACGAGGCCCTCGTTCTGCCTCTTCGCCTCGTTATAATACGGGCGTCCCTTCTCGGGCGTATCGATCCCTATATACCTGACGTGCTCGCCGCTCTCCATCACTATCGTATCGCCGTCGATCACCCTTGTGACGAACAGTTCGTCGGCGAAAACGCCGTGATCCATTAACGATAAGGATAAGAAGAAGGCTGCCAGCAGCGCTCTGCGGCTCTCAAAACAACTTAACATAACGTTTGATTTTATCACGGGTAAGGCAAATAGTCAACACCGGAGGCCGGAAGAAGCCCCTTTCAGATAAATCCTTTTTCCCGAAGGAATTCCATCGTTATTCCGGCGGATTCGCTTTTATTGATATACTTCCCGAGGATATCTGTCTCGAGGTTTACCTTATCTCCCGCCTTTTTCGATGCCAGCGTCGTCATCCCCGCAGTGTGGGGTATTATATAGACCGAGAACGAGCTTTCTTTCACCTCCCCTACGGTAAGGCTGATGCCGTCGACAGCTATCGATCCCTTCGGCACAATGCCTTTCATCAGGTCTTTTCCCGTTCTTATCTCAACTGCCATCTGGCCTTTACGCTCGGTGGCCGATACTATCTCGCCCGTCCCGTCTATATGCCCTGTAACGAAATGTCCGCTGATCTTTGATCCCGCTTTAAGCGCGCCCTCGAGATTAACGTCATCTCCCGGCCTGCGCATATTAAGAGTGGTCCTCTTCAGCGTCTCTTCGACCGCCTCCGCCGAGAAGGCGTCTCCTCCTGCCTTAACGACCGTAAGGCATACGCCGTCTACGGATACCGAATCCCCGGCCTTAAGTCCGGCCGCTGTCCCGGCCGCCCTTATAGTTATCAGCGACGGCTCGCGTGACTTCTCAAACTTCTCTACCGTCCCGATCTCTTCGATTATTCCCGTAAACATCCTATCTCCTTACATACCCTTCTACCAGTATGTCCCCGGCCATATCATGCAATTTTATGCCCCTGATCCCTATCGAGTCCTTCATCTTCGCGATACCCTCACCCTCGACGGACGTCTTTGCTTCCCTTCCTCCGGATATCTTGGGCGCTATAAAGAAGTAGACCTTGTCGACGACCTTCTGCCTGAGTGCCGAGGCGATGACCTCCCCGCCTCCCTCTATCAGGACGTTCATCACGCCCCTGCCGGCAAGCCCCCTCAAAAGCCTCTTCAGGTCAACCTTGCCCGTCTCTTTATCCGGCATGATCACGAGGGCCTCTCCACCCCTGCTATGCAGGACCCTGGACGCCTTAGGGATGCCATTTCTTCCCGCGAGGACCACCCTCAACGGCTGTTTTGCTTTTCCTGATCCTATCCTCGCCGTAAGAAGCGGGTCGTCCTTGACCACCGTATTAGAGCCGACGATCACCGCATCGGCCTCACTCCTCAGCTTGTGCGCGAATCTCCTTGATACGCCATTTGATACCCATTTCGAATCCCCGGTCCTCGTCGCTATCTTGCCGTCGAGGGTCTGGGCAGCCTTGACAATAACGAAGGGCATCCTCTCTTCCATATACTTTATGAACGGCCTGTTAAGTTCCCGGGCCTCTTGCCGCATTATGCCGGATTCCGCTTTTATCCCGCATTTCCTGAGCGCCGCGAGCCCCTTGCCGTTATTCAGCGGATTCGGGTCCTTCATGGCCGCAACGACGCGCCTGATACCGTATTCCTTTATCATATCCACGCAAGGGGGCGTCCTCCCGTAATGCCTGCATGGTTCGAGGGAGACGTATAATGTCGCGCCCCTGGCTTTCTTTCCCGCCTGCTTCAGGGCATACACCTCGGCATGCGGCCCGCCCGCGTGCCTGTGGTACCCTTTCCCAACTATCCTTCCGGCCCTGACGACCACCGCGCCGACACACGGGTTAGGGCTTGTCCTCCCCTTAGCCGCCGACGCCAATGTTATCGCGGCGCTTATATATTTTTTATCCTCTTTGCGCATCTCTTCAACCCTTCGACGAGCCCGTAGGGCACCATGACCGTCCCCATGAGCATACGGCCCTTGTTAAGCCCGTGGCAGTCCGAGCCCCCGGTCACCAGCAAACCGTTCTCTGCCGCGATCTCGGAAAATTTACGGGCGACAGATCTCGACTGTTCCGAATGGAACGCCTCAAGGCCGTCGAGGCCGTATTTAACGAATTTCGGAATGAGGTCCTCTCCTCCCATCAGCTGCGGGTGCGCGAAGACCACGACCGCGCCTACCCGTTTAAGCTCTGCTATCGCGTCCTTCGCCTTTATCTCGTAGTGCGCTACATAGCAAGGGCCTTTATCCCCTATATACCTGTTGAACGCCTCTTTAATGGATGAAACATATCCGCGCTCTTCGAGGGCTGAGGCGATATGCATCCTTCCGACGGAACCGGGACCGCTCAACTTGAATACCGCTTCAGGGTCAAGGAATATATCGTACTTCCTGAGTTTCTCGATGATCTTATATGCCCTGTCGACCCTGTTCTGCCTTATCGCCTTGAGTTTCCTCAGGAACCGCGCGTCCTCAATATCCGGGTAATAACCGAGTATATGCACCTCGCGCGATTTCTCCTGCGCGGTCATCTCGACGCCCGGGATTATCTCTATTCCCTTGCCCCTTGCAGCCTTCCTCGCGGGCGCGATAGCATCCACGCAATCGTGGTCGGTGATGGCAATGCATGAGAGGCCCGCTTTCTTCGCCCCCTCGACAACTTCTGCCGGCGTGAATGTCCCGTCCGACAGGCGCGTATGGACGTGAAGGTCAGCCAGCTTTTCCATTCTTAACCTCTTCTTTGCTAATCTTGTCAAGGATACCGTTCACGAACTTCCCTGATTCCGTATCTCCGAACTTCTTCGCGAGATCCACCGCCTCGTTTATGGAGACCTTCTGCGGTATGTCATCGCAAAATAACAGCTCATATGTGGCAAGCCTGAGCACGTTCCTGTCGATGACCGCCATGCGGTTCAGTTTCCAGTTGCTCGCGTAGCTCGTTATCGTCTCGTCTATCTTCTTCATGTTCTTCAGCGTACCGAGCACAAGCGACGAGGCAAAATCCGACACTTCGGCGCCTACCTCGTTGTCCCTCCAGAAATCGAGGAACAGCTTCTCCGGCGGCTCTTTCCTTATGTCCGACTGGTACAGTATCTGGAGCGCGCACTCGCGCGCCTGTGTGCGTTTTCTCATCAGATGTTCTCTAACAGGTTCGCCATCTCTATCGCCGACATGGCCGCATCGCGCCCTTTATTGCCGTCCTTCGTGCCCGCGCGCTCTATCGCCTGTTCGAGGTTCTCCGCCGTTATCACGCCGAATATCACGGGTATGCCGCTGTCCATTGAGACCTTTGCGACACCCTTTGCCGCTTCGCCCGATACATACTCGAAATGCGGCGTGGAGCCCTTTATCACGGTCCCCAGGCATATGACGGCGTCGAACTTTTTTGTTTTTGCCAGCTTGTTCGCAACCAGGGGTATCTCGAACGCCCCGGGTACCCATACCGCCTCAACCTCGCTCTCTTTGGCTCCGTGCCTTAAAAGCGTGTCCACAGCTCCTTCGAGAAGCCGTTTCGAGATGAAATCATTGAACCTTGAAATGACTATAGCAAATTTTTTCCCTTTCGCTATCAATTGCCCTTCTATCGTCTTCACCATCTTCCCCTCCTTTAGTTTAACCTTTTGAACACGTGGCCCATCTTCTCTTTCTTCGTCCTCAGGTACCGGACGTTCCTCGGGTTTGAAGGCATCTCTATCGGCACCCTGTCTACGACCTTAAGACCGTACCCTTCCAGCCCGACGATCTTCTGCGGATTATTCGTCAGCAGGCGTATATTCTTCAGGCCGAGGTCCGCGAGGATCTGCGCGCCTGTGCCGTAGTCCCTCAGGTCCGCGTCGAAACCGAGCGCCTTATTCGCCTCGACCGTATCAAGCCCCCGGTCCTGAAGCGCGTAGGCCTTGATCTTGTTCTCGAGCCCTATACCGCGGCCTTCCTGCCTCATATAAAGCAGCACGCCCCTGCCTTCCCTGCCTATCATCGACAGCGCCCGCTTTAGCTGTCCGCCGCAATCGCACCTCAATGAGCCGAAGACATCGCCCGTAAGGCACTCGGAATGCACCCTTACGAGGATCGGCTTGCCGGACAATTCCCCCATTGAAAGCGCCATATGCACCTTCTTGTCTATCATCGACTCATACAGCGTGAGCCGGAATTCGCCGTATTCCGACGGGAGCGTCGTCTCCTCGATAAGCCGTACGAGCTTCTCCGCGGCCATCCTGTACTTTATCAGGTCCGCTATCGTGCATATCTTGAGCTTGTGCTTCTTCGCGAATTCCTTAAGCTGCGGGGTCCTCGCCATAGTGCCGTCGTCGTTCATTATCTCGCATATCACGCCGGCCGGCTTCAGCTTCGCCAGCTTGGCGAGGTCCACTGCCGCTTCGGTGTGGCCCGTCCTGACCAGCACGCCGCCTTCCTTGGCCCTCAGCGGGAATATATGCCCCGGCCTGCTGAAATCTTCGGGTTTCGACCTCGGATTCACCATGGCTTTCACTGTCTTTGCCCTGTCATGCGCCGAGATGCCCGTCGTTACGCCTTCCTTAAGGTCTATGGACATCGTCCATCCGGTATTGAAGTTGCCGCCGCCTGTCTCGGAGAGCACCTCTATCCCGAGCTCTCTCAACCGGCTTTCTTCCATCGGGACGCAGATGAGACCGCGCCCGTACTTGGCCATGAAGTTTATTGCGTCCGGCGTCACGAATTCCGCGGCCATCAGGAGGTCTCCTTCGTTCTCGCGGCCTTCGTCGTCGATGACGATAACCATCCTGCCCTTCCTGATGTCTTCTATCGCTTCTTTTATCGTATTGAACATACCTCTCCTTAAAATAAAAAATCCCGAAGATAAAATCTCCGGGATAAAATAGTGCGAACGCAAGACGCATCCGTCGCGTCCGCAGGGTCTTCTCCCATCTAGACTTTAACTATTGGCCCCTGAGCTTCCCAGGGTCTGTCACGGGCTCACTTGCTTATTTCGCCCGGGACTCGCAGGCTCTACTGCCAGTGGGGAATTTCACCCCTCCCGAAGAACCACTAAAGCATATACCAAAGGCCCCCGTTTGTCAAGCCCCTGTTCATGCCCGCCGGCCTGCCTTGACAAAGGGTACTTAATAGGGTATTATTACTGCCACTATGGAAAAGAGATCATTACAGGAGATGCTTGACAGGATCCGCGCCGAGCTCACGATCTTTTACGAGATCGGCAACGCCATGCGTTCCACGCTCAACCTGGACGAGATCCTCTTCATCATCCTCACGGGCGTTACCTCGCACGAGGGGCTCGGCTTCAACAGGGCCATGCTCTTCCTCGTCAACGAAGAGGACAATACTATCGAGGGCAAGATGGGCATCGGCCCCCATTCTGTCGAGGAGGCCGGGCGCATCTGGAACAGGATCAAATCCGAAAGGATGAGCCTCGAAGACCTGATATCCGCCTACAGTTTTTATAAGAAAGGCGGCTCAGAGCTGGATAAGATCGTCCGCAATATCAAGGTCCCGCTCCGCGAGGATTCCGGCGTGCTCGCGATGACAGTCGCGGAGGGCATGAGTTTCGAGATAACAAACGAGCATACGAGGCGGAACATCGAGGGCGACCCGGTCCTGCAATCTCTTAAGACAGAGTATTTCGTGACGGTGCCGTTGAGAGCTAAGGACAAGGTCATAGGAGTCATACTTGCCGATAACATCTTCACGAAGAAAGCCATAACGAAGGACGACATCAGGACATTAACGATGTTCGCCAACCATGCCGGCCTCGCCATCGAGAACTCCCGCCTCTACGAGCAGACGGTCCACCAGGCGAATACGGACATGCTGACTCGCCTGTGGAACCACGGGTATTTCCAATACTCGCTTACCGAGGAGCTCAAGAAGGCGTACGAGGGCAAGAAAGAGCTTTCTCTCGTAATGTTCGACATAGACAATTTCAAGAACTATAACGATACGCTCGGGCACCAGATGGGAGACCAGCTCCTCAGGGATGTCGCGAGGATCCTGAAGGCTACCTGTGACGGAAAAGGCTCTGTTGCCCGTTACGGGGGCGAGGAGTTCGCGGTAATATTGCCCGGGATGCAAAAGGACTCGGCTTACCAGATAGCCGAGGTATTAAGGCAGGCGATCGAGGGATTCCAATTCAAAGGACAGGAAGTCCAGCCGAGCAAGATCCTTACCATAAGCGCGGGCCTGGCTACCTACCCGCAAGACGCGCTCGACAAAGAAAAGCTGATCTACCTGGCTGACATGGCGCTGTACGAAGCAAAGCGAACGGGTAAAAATAAAGTCTGCGTTTACACATCCAAATAACCCTAACCCTCGCCAGGGCTACTATATCAGGCTGTCTTCGCTTCCAGCTCCTGTGAAAACTTAACTGAAACGATCTTCGATACACCCGACTCCTCCATAGTTATCCCGTACATCACGTCGGCAACCGAAATCGTCTTCTTGTTATGCGTTATCATGATGAACTGCGAGGTTTTCACGAAATCCCGGAGCACCCTGCAGAACCTGTCTATGTTCGCCTCGTCCAGCGCGGCATCCATCTCATCCATCACGCAGAACGGGCTCGGCTTTACCTTGAATATCGAGAAGAGCAGCGCTATCGCGGTCATCGACCTCTCGCCGCCTGACAGCAGCGATATCGTCTGAGGTTTCTTCCCGGGCGGCCTCGCTATTATCTCTATGCCGCTCTCGAGTATGTCCTCCTGGTCGATCAGCAGCAGCTCGGCGTCACCGCCACCGAAGAGCAGCCTGAACATGTCCCTGAACTCGACCTGTATCTTCTGGAACGTCTCGAGGAACATCTCGCGTGTCGTCCTGTTGAGCTTGTTGATCGCCTTATGCAGGTCGTCCTTCGCGGCCAGCAGGTCCTGCTGCTGGGTCGTAAGGAACGTAAACCTCTCCTGCAGTTCCTGATGCTCCTCTATCGCCACGAGATTGACAGGGCCCATGCCTTCGAGTTTCGCGCGCAGGGCTTCCATCTTCTCGTTCGTCTCATCCCAATTTATCTCTTCCGGGACCACGACCTGTTCGAGGTCTGACTCCACCTTATACACCTGCTGGAGCCTGTCCTTAATGCTCGACCTCTTATAGCTGAATTCCGTGGTCTTGACCTCAAGCGTATGTATCCGACCGCTCAGCTCATTGATCGACTTCTGGGCCTCCCTGGCCTCGGCCTCTACGTGCGATATCGCCTCGCTCACCGACCTGCGTTCGTCCAATATCTTCTGGGAATCCGCCTCGGCGGCAGAGCGGCTGCCCACCAGTTCTTCGTTCTTCTTCGAGAGCCCTTCCGATTCCGCCACGAGCTCGGATATCCTGCCCTTCGAGTCCTCCAACTCCCTTTCCTTCGCGAAATAGCCGGACCTCTCGTCTTCGAGCGAACGCGACATCATCGTCAGCGCGTTTATGACCGAAGTCTCCTTGTCCTTGAGCATCTCCAGCTCGGTCTTCAACTGCGTTATCAGCACGAGCGTATCTTCCCTTTCCTTCAGCTTGCCCGTGATGGCGTCCTGGTTCCCTTTTATCGTCTCCTGGACCTTAGAATCCTCGTCGTTCAGCGTCGCGAGCTCCTTCTTGAGCTCTTCTTCTTTTACGGCATACGTATCTATCTCGGACTTCACCTCGCCGAGCTCGAGGTTAAGCAGAGACTCTTCGTCCCCGAGCTTGTTTATCGCCTCTTCGAGGCTCGCCTTCTCGCTTATCTTGTTCGCGTTATCTATCTGTATCTTATGTATCTGCTCTGCCGTCATCTTCGCGTCCGCTTCGAGCAGGTCCCTTGAATGTTCTTTTTCGCTCAGCTCCGCCGCCGCGGCCTCGGTCCTCGCCTTAAGATTTTCTATGCTTATCCTGAGTTCCTTTATCTTGGCGTCCCTGCCTATAAGGCTGAACCCTTCCGCCTTGGGCACCTTTCCGCCCGCGGAATACCCTCTCTCGACCACCTCGCCGTTCTTTGTTATGAACCTCATTCCGTCCTGGCGCTCCGCCGCTGACGCGAGCGCGGAGTCGAGGTCTTCGGCAAGGCACGCGTTCCTCAACAGGTATTCCACGGCGGGCCGGGCCGCCTCGTTGACCTTCAGGAAATTCAGTATGTCGCTTGAAGTGTCCTGCCTCCTCAACCCTTCCAGCGGGATGAACGCGGCCCTTCCGAGGGAACCCTCATCGAGGAACTTTATAAGTTTCCTCGCGGTATCCCTGTCCTTCACGATGACCGCCTGGACCATATCGCCCAGCGCCGCTTCTACCGCGCTGTCATAGCCCTGGAACGGCTCAATGAGGTCCGCAACCACTCCGACGACCCCTTCAGACACTCCCGAACCGCGCTCTATCTCCTTGAGGACTGTCTTGACGCCGAGCGAGAAACCCTCGTATTTCGCCTTAAGGTCCTCGAGGAATGTGAGCCGCGATTGCGCCGTGGTAAGCTCTGAATTCAGGACCTGCAGGCCGGTTTCAAGGTTGGCTATATCTTCGTCGAGGCTGCTGAGGTTCCCTTCGGCCTGCGCTTTCTTCCAGTTCAGCTCCTCGATATCTTTCCCTATCTTCTCGACGAAAACGACAAGGTCGCCGAGTTTCTGGTTGAAGGACGACCTCTCCTCTTCTACTTTCCTTTTCTCTACTTCTATCCTTCTCTGGCGCGCGCCGAGGTGCTGAGTATGGGCGACCATCTTCGTAAGCTCGTTATGGACCCTCGTCTGCCCCTGGGCTATATCCACTATATATAATTTCGCCTTCTCGATATTCTCCTGGCATGTCCTCACGGTCTCCGCGATCGAGTCGAGATATGCCGTCTTCTGCCCGATCTCCGCTTTCTTGTTCTCTTCGTTGCTCTTGAACTGGCCTGATTCGAGGTTGAGCCTCGCCACTTCCGCTTCCACGTTCGCGAGCCTCTCCCTGCTGGAGACGAGGTCCCTATCGAGGGCTGAGATCCTCGCGTTGAGCTCGTTGCTCCGCTCGGAATTGTAGGTTATCCTGTCCTTGTTCCTTTCGATCTGGCCTTCGATATTCACCACGTTGGCTTTCGCTTCCGACAGCCTGTGGTCCACTTTATCGAGGTCGGACCTCAGCGACGCAAGCTTCAGGTCGAGTTCCGATATTACCGCATTAAGCTCGTTCTCCTTTGCTTTGAGTCCGTCCCTGTCGGAATATATGCTCCCCTCCTCCGACTTTATCTTCCTGAACTCATTCGCCGCGGAGACGACTTCCATATCCTTGAGCTTCTCGAAATCCTCCTTGTACTTCCTCGCCTTGTTCGCCTGGCGCTCGATCGAGTTGATCTGCCGCTTGACTTCCGTTATTACGTCGCTTACCCTGAGGAGGTTCGCCTCTGTCTGCTCCAGTTTTCTCAAGGCCTCTTTCTTCTTGGCCTTATACCTGGTGATGCCGGCGGCCTCCTCGAATACGTAGCGCCTCTCTTCGGGGCGCGAGTCCAATAATTCGGCTATCCTGCCTTGTTCCATGAGGGAATAGGTGGAAGTGCCGATGCCGGTGCCCATGAACAGTTCGTTGATATCTTTTAGGCGTACTGGTGACTTGTTTATGAAATATTCGCTCTCCCCGGAACGGAATACCCTTCTCGTGATGGTGACTTCGTCGTATTCTGTGGGGAGGATCTTCGGCTGGTTTACTATAGTGAGGGATACTTCCGCGAACCCGAGGGCCTCTTTACCGTCCGTTCCGCTGAAGATGACGTCTTCCATCTTGTTTCCGCGGACTTCCCTGGCCGAGGTCTCACCGAGCACCCATTTTATGGCGTCGGATATGTTCGATTTACCGCATCCGTTCGGGCCGACGATCGCCGTTACGCCGGGCTCGAAATTCAACTCAGTTTTGTTGGCAAATGACTTGAAACCGAACAGTTCCAGGCTCTTAAAATGCAAATTGGCACCCTCCTTTGAAAACAAGACCACCAAAATGGTGTCTTAGTCGGGGAGTGCCAAGACAATTTTGTTATTTACTGCCCTGATTGTTACCTAAAAAATACCATACGCCGCGGATTTTGTCAAGATAAAACGTTGTATTCGCAATCAATTTTAGTCAATTCCAGTATGTCTAACACTCCCTCGAACTTAAAGCTAAAACACTCCCCTTCATACCCCACTACCACCTTATCCACGAACAATCTGATGTACTTGTTCCATTGGTCTTTTGGTAGATTATCAATTTTGTACGACAATTTAGTCAACAATGGCTCTATTGAGGCCAAGGTATGAGTCAACTTGGATTCGCCGTGGACTCGGTCGTGTAGCTGGGTATACGCTACCTTCAACTGGTCTATGGTAGCCTGATATTCTCGACCTTTGGCCTTTATCTGTTCCTCTGTCCAGTACCCCGAGGCCACATAATCCAACAACTTGAGCTTGGCTCGCTCATAATCCTTTATATCCTTCTCACATTGTTTAAGATTTGCCTCGTCCTCGACTTTATTTACGAACCTGTTATCTTGCCACTCTTTAACAAGGACTTTAAGCTTGTTTGAATGCTTTACCAGATACTTAACTTTACCCCAAAGGACTGAATCAGCGGAATCCATATCCATAAGAGGCAGACCTTCTGGCGGTCTTTTCCTTGTCAATGGAGCGTTCTTCCCTATTCCTCGACAAGTGGGACAACCGTATCTTTTCCAGAAGTGGTCTGGCTTTGACTTCCTTCTTACAAATTCAATTTTTCCATAAAGTTTAGTTCCGCAGAACCCACAGATAAATACATCTCTACCGACAATGTCTTTTGTAATCGGCGGGCCTTTTCTAACTATCCTTTTCATACTGGACAGGACTTGTTGAACCTGATTCCATTTCTCTTCCGATATTAACGGCTCGTGGATTCCTTGGATATACTCTCCTTTAACCTTCAGCTTACCTAAATAAAATGGATTGCTTAACATATAATTTATCGTAGAACCTTTCCAAACCCTCCATACCTTTTTCCAAGTCCTAGGGCCTGTATTATTTTCATATTTCTTATACTTATGATTAAATGCAGGTGGCTCGATTTTTCGCCCATTTAATATATCCGCTATCTTATTCGAGGAATTCCCCTGAAGGCATAGGTCTACTATTTCTTGATAGATTACTGCTTTATCTTCTTCAACAAGATATTTCCTGCTCCTTCTTTCGCCACCTACCTTATACCCATAAGGCAGGACGTGTCCTGTGTACTTACCCTCTTTTCTTAAACTTTCCTTTGCCTCTTTTGATTTTTGTAAAAATTCACTTGTTGCTTGCCTTGTTGTCGAAGCCTGAATCGCCCCTAATAACCTGCCTATTCCTTCGATTGTTTGGATTCCAGAAGCAAATATTATCTCAGGGATTCCCTTCTCCTCCAATTTTCTAATAAAATCCCAATACACGACATCATCCCTTGATAATCGTTCATAATTCCAGAAGGCAGGGATATCATCAGGCCCAAGTTTTTCCAATAGCTCTAACAGGTCAGGCCTATCCTCTAAATATTTTGGTTCAATAGATGACTGCACTTTCTTTATAACTTCTATTTCATAGTTCCTATACTTACTATGTCCTGATATGAATTTACGGAGACCTGCCTCTTGAATCTCAAACCCCTTACCATCAGTCTGAACCTCTGTCGATACCCTTAACAAAAGATATATTTTCGGCATCTATATCACCTGTCCTTTCCTCGTAAAAATATTGTCCAATGACGTATACCTACAATACCTCTTTACTATAATACTAAGAGATATAGAGTTATATAGGGCCCCTATGGGGCCTATTGGCCCTGTCAAAGCAAAGGCAATCTTCCTTGACCTGAAGACTGCCTCTTTACTCCTTAACTTTTTTCTCATTTTACCTTCTCCACGATTTATTTGTTAACCACCGATAGGGCGGTTATCTTATCACGGGAGATACTTTATATGTATCTGGCCTATGTTTCGCATTACACTTCCGATACTTCCGCACCAATGGGCCTCTTAGCTGAGGCCTCTATCGGTTTTGCTTTCGTTGACTCTTTATCTTTATAGAATCGGGATAAAAGTGCCTCGGTTCTTTTTATGTAGCCCGACTCTTCCAACTTTTTCATATCCTCTTCTGATTCGAGATTTCTCCATTTTTCAGCCTGATGTCCTGAAATATAGTTCATACAGCCTGCCCATCTTTTTTGAATAGCAAGCCACGGATACTTAGACATCCAATCGTAAGTATCTTTATCTTGGGGCGTTCCCAGTGCCGAGTTTGCGTTATTTCTCGCCAGCAAATACTCATGCAATACCTTTAAAATATTATCTACCACTTCTCGTCTTTCTTCTAAAGCCTTGACCTTCCTGATTTCAGAATCCAGTCGGTATATTTCCTGTTCTATTTTATTGATGTCCAGATTTTCTAATACGTTCATTGGATATATCCATCCTTTGCCAGTTTATCGGTAGCTATCCGAGCCTTCAGGTCTCTTTTTCTTTCCGCTGAGGAATACTGCTCGTGAAGCGGAAGCTCTGAATCGGGAATCTTTTTTATCAAATCTTCAAGCATATCCGAGTAGTTATTTATTAAGCGGTCGCCCTCGGCCTTTTGCTCTTTTCGAGTCGAGGCTCGTACTGAGTGGTCATATTCGAGGTCTGTCGTGTCCACGTTATCATCAACTACCTGATACTCAGGCCCGAAAGTATCTGCCAAGTATCGGCGCAACTTACTAAGCAGACCTCCCCCATCAACGCCATCTGGTACTGCAATTTTTACCTCTAACTGTTTCACTGTTCGCTCCTTTCCTTTTCTAACTTGTCTTTACACGCTTTACATATCTTTATCAGGGTATTCTCATTTTCCTTTACACGACACCCGAACTCATCTTCCGAAAAGAACCATTTCTTACATTTACCGCAACGGAAGACACATTCGCCTTCCATATTACCAACTATACAATCGCAATACAGCGTCCTCTGCTGATACCCCGTGCTTTCGCATATAGTCCTCAATCTCCCGATTACTTGTGTCTAAGTAGGCGTGGGGATTTTCCTTGAACTTCTTCTCTTCAATATAATGCTTGGCCGAGAATCGCCGTTTTTCTATCTCTTCGTCAACGGCCCTTTCTAACATTACCGCTAACTGATTATTCGTTAACATTTGACGCCTCTCTTTCCTTTTTCTCGGCCTTCGCTAATTCCTCCGCTTCATAGCAATAAAAGGCCAAATGCTTTAACCAATTTGAACACCCTTTCGGGCCTTTGAAACTGGGCATTCCCAACCTGTAGCCTTCAAGATACCACTCGTACATCCTGCCTATCTTATCCGCTTCAGTCATTTTCCAATTCCACGATTTTATATGACAGGGCTGAATGTCGCTCCACGTAGCACTGCACAAATTTTCGTTGAGTATCAAATAGCCCAGCTAATCTCAATATGAAATCTTGGAGCCCTTCCACCTCTACCCCTTGCTCTCTGCAAGCTTTGTATATCTGGGCCAATTCATTGGTATATCCTGCCCCTACCTTTACGGAACAGATTAACCCTTCATCTACATCAAGCACACGATTCATAAGCGGAGATAATCCTACGTACTTCTTGGCCTTGGGCTGAACAAAGTCCATCGTGTACACCTTATAGGCCTGTGTCATACCTCTCCTTTCCATATTTTTTGTGTATATATAAATATCTCGGGGAAGCACGACACGCAGACCAGACCGCTGGCACGGAATTGTCT
>Ga0116153_10002596_pt1 | contig 13959 bp, 8 predicted proteins | sample AD_UKC028_MetaG_FD_89896 | JGI IMG/M metagenome (GOLD analysis project Ga0116153, IMG submission 89896) | Active sludge microbial communities of municipal wastewater-treating anaerobic digesters from USA - AD_UKC028_MetaG | ecosystem: Engineered > Bioreactor > Anaerobic > Digestate | place: USA... | reverse complement strand
TACAAAAAGCCGCTTTGCACAGGAGAAAGTATAAAAAGGCGTTTCCCCCCGTGGGGGGAAATTGAAAGGGGGGTTATAACTAAAAAAGTGTTACATGAATTCTGAAGAAATACATAGCTATCGGGAGGGGGATGAGGTATTTTTATTGTGAATCTCTGTGTAAGTTTTTAAATCTTCCTTGTAATTTTAACAGCAATATCCCTCAGGTATTCGGGAGATGTGATTTGCAGCCAGCCTCCGTTATGACCGTTATGCTGCCCGGATTTTTCAGCGCCGTTTTTTGTATCGAGCCATTTAATATCGTATGATCCGGCGGGAAGATTTACCTCAAGTGTGCTTGTAACCTGAACAGTATCCTTTGTTGAAAGATAAAAGGCCCATACTTTTCCCTCCTCTTCAAGTCCGTTGATGCTGGTTCCGTTAACATCGGGTCTTACAGTCGCATCTGTAACAGGTTTCATACTGATAAAATTCAGGCTGTTCATAAAGCCTGCCAGGAGCTTGAACTGATTTCTCAGCTCCCTGCTGCCACCACCAGGCTCTCCCTTCTGAACAACATTTGTACCATCCTCATTATCAGTTGTAAATGAATAATCGAGATGGTTGAACAAGGCACCGCCTTCAAGCATGAAGCGCCAGGCTTCAATACGGTAAATATCACCCTCAATTCCCCTGAAACCAGTCTCATTGTCGCCAAGCGGAAGGTTAAGGTGATAATTAAGAGGAATTGTCACAGGAGGCTCGGCATAATGGAAATTATATATTGACACATGCTTTCTGGGTTCCGGCAGATACTTTTTAAAATTCTGCACATTATTGGATATCAGATGCTTAAGCTCAAAATCCTTTTCTGCATCTGCAACAACAGAAGTCATGTATTCCTCCCATTCCCGCAGAGCTGTTGTGTCACCAAAATATGGTTCGTTGCATACCTCATAATAGAGATTGTCAAAATCCTTCAGTTCTGAAGTTATCTTTTTCACCATCTTCTCCTGTTCTGCGAGCAGTTCCGGGTGTCTGAGTGAGAGTACTTCTTTCCAATCCCTTATAATCTGTGTGTTGTTGATATTGTTACTGTAATACAGAGGAGAAAATTTCCATTGAATTGTATCATATATACATGAAAAAAGATCCAGCTCCACAACAATATTTCGTTTCCCTGCTTCTGCAATAAAATCTTTCAGTCGTGTAAAATATGCCTCGTCCCATTTGTTGAGATCAAACCTGTTTCCCCCGTTTGAATATCCAGGTTCAGGGCTTCTTGCCCAGGGAGCTATGTAACGTTCTGGAGCCGGAGCCATGGTATTTTTCAGAATGCCAAAGGCCTTTTGTGGCTCAACATACACTCCTGAAAAAGTACGTGTTATATTCATTCCGCATGCTGCAAGCTCATCCAGATATTTTACATAATCGAAATCGAGGTTCATCACAGCGCCATAATGCTCTGTGGAGCCAATAAACACTGTGGGATTGCCCCGGAATAGAAAATAGTGGGGATTTTCAGGATGAACGGTCAGAGGAGTAGGTTGATCGGGACTGCATGAAGTAATCAGGAATGCAGCAGACATGATAATAAACAACTTTGATGATTTCATTTTAAAACTGTATTGTTTACAATAAAATTCCTCCTTATAATTCACCCCTAAATCCCCCAGGGGGGACTTAAAATCCAACTATCCTAACAATCTTTTTCAATCTTATTTTGAAGACTCTTAAAGCCCCCCTTGGGGGGTTTGGGGTAAACCAGCTCAAACTTTTACAAATACCTCCTTTTTATACATATACCACAGCAACAGCCATTCAGCGGCTATTGAGAACAGTACAGCAATCACTGATCCGGTATCACCCATGGGTTTTGTAATCCAGCCTGTAAAATAGCTGACCACATTTCCAACCGGCACCACTCTTACAAAAAGGTAGATAAATATCGAATTCATGCCAATTACTCTGAAGAAGAAAGACCATCCAGCAAGTCCCCTGACATCAATAATAAAGTAGAACAGTGCCAGCAGAAGGAAGCTGATGCCTCCGGCCACAAAATTATAAGGAGTTGTCCAGCAGACTTTTATTACCGGATATACAGGTGACAGAAGGATTCCTGCAGGGATCATGCAAAAACCAATTATAACCATAGTGAGGGTTTTCCTGTAGTCAGAACGGTTTTTATCCTGCAGAATCTTTCCTGCAATAATTCCCATAAGTGTGATACCTATTGCAGAAAATACTGATAAAATTCCAAGTGCATCATAAATTCCGTTTCCCTGCACCATTCCCTGCGGGCCATAAGCCAGACGGCCCGGAAGGTATAACCTGTCGATATGGCCATTTATACAGCCTTCGGGAGTGAAAACGCCGGCCCCGACACCAGGTACAGGCACAAAAAGCTGCATGACCGATACCCCGGCCAGTATAGCTGCAATCCAGATCACTGTTGCCCTTATTGATCCTGAGAAAATATATATGACAGAGGCAAAAAAGTAAGCTACACCAATCTGTCCGAGTACACTCGCATAGCGTGCATTTTCAAATCCGTCTCTGAATACACCATTATATAATATTCCCAGGATAATCAGAATTGCCATCCTTTTGAAGACCTTCAGTACCAGTTTTGCTTTTGAAGGATTCTTTGCCAGCGCTGATTTTACCGAATATGGAATTGCAACGCCGGAAATGAACATGAAGAGAGGAAAGATCAGATCGTAGAAATGGAAACCATTCCACACAACGTGTTCCATCTGTTTACCGAGGGCATCAATCCATGGAGCATCAGTTACCTGAGCCAGGGTTGTGAGAAAACCTCCGCCACCGATTATCCAAAGCATGTCAAAGCCCCTGAGTGCATCAAGGGAGAGCAGTCTTCCTTTTGAAGCTGCAGGTGTAAGTTTAATATTTTCTTTCATTTAAGTAATGGTGCTGTTTGTTCAGGTGAAGTAACTCCTGAAGGTAATTCAATAATTCTGATATTCCGGAAATGAATCGGCGCTCCCTCAGACTCGAGGCAGATATAACCCTTCTTCTGGGTAGCACCTGCAATACCATTTACAACCTTTCCATTTACAGAAAGTTTTATCACACCATCAACACACACAACATCATAAGTGTTCCATTCGCCTTTTCCCTTGCAGCGGTTCTCAACAGATTTACTTCTTGTACCACGGGGATTGTCGGGCACAGTTGTAACACCTCCGACTCCGAACAGTTCACCATGAACATAAGCTATCGGAGGAGTGACACCATCTTTCTTATTAATATTAACCCATTCAAGTTCAAGCATTTGCACCTCAACACCATTTGGAAGTCGTGCTCCCTCCGGAGGAGTAGCATTGCTCCAGACAAAAGTGCCGGAGTTGCCGCCGGCTTCCATGTGCATCCATTCAATATGCAGGATGAAGTTTTCATACTGCTTCTCAGAACGCATGACACCGATAGGTTTTCCTGTACATATAAGAAGATCTTTCTCCACATGCCATGTATCCGGATCAGTATTTACATTTTTCCACAGAAGGGGCTGCTCCTTCTCTTTGGTTTTGAATAAGGCCTTATCAAGGGAAAACGATTTCCCGAATGAGATCATCTTCTCCTGTGCTGAGGAAAATGGAATTGTAACAAATGTTACAAAAAACAGAAACAATGTTCGTCGTATGTACTGCATTTTGAAGTTGATTTAAATAGGTTTATCAAATATAGAAAAATAAAACCACGGAGTTGATTGGCCTCACCCTAAATCCCTCTGCGTTTGATTCACCTCACCCTAAATCCCTCTATTGATGATTGGCCTCACCCTAAATCCCTCTCCCGGGGGGAGAGGGACTTTATGAAATCCAGGAACTCAGTACTTCAGACGCTCCCCTTCTCCCCCGGGAGAAGGGGCCGGGGGATGAGGCTCTTCCTTCAGATGGCCGGGGGATGAGGCTCTTCAATCAGATGGCCGGGGGATGAGGATATAGAAGTATTACAATTGCCTGAATCACTTCTTCTTCACATATATCAGCCAACCCTTCTTAGGTTCAACAGGTATTGCTTCATCGGGCATAAAAGTCCTTTCTTCCTGGAAATCTTTTATATAAGGTGCATATAATATTGTATTTGCCTTATCCAGGCCAAGAAGTTTCCAGTCGATAAGCAGTCTGAAATTAACCTCCTCCCCGGCCCAGCTTGCAGCTGCAACAAGGGCAGAATTATCCTTTATATAGATAGTTGCTTTAACATCTTCCCGGTCTGTTCTGACAGGACAATCCTTATCCCAGTAACCTTTCATCTCAGAATTTTCAATTCCGAATTCATCCCATATCTTCCATACAGGGCGCGGATCACACGGAATACTTTCTGTAACCCAGGGAAGACGAAGTGTCATTCCATAAACCATCCCTCTCCACCTGTTACCACCCCCCTGGAGCATATCTCCCATCAGTCCGAATGGTATACCTGAAGACTCAACAAGCCAGTTTTCAGGAGGCATCTCATCGTATTTAAAACTTTCTCCAAACCAGAGCTTGTCGATATATGGAAAATATTCAGCATACTGATTTGCAGGACCTTTTGAGAAGCCTGTATTTGAATGAAGATCAAGCATACAGCCGGGTTTCAGACTGTCAAGGACTTTTCGTATCCTCTTCACAGTGCGTCTGTCGTAGGTCACATCATCGAGGTAAAGACCATCGATATCAACATTTTTGACAAGCCATGCCAGACCCTCAATATAGTAATTATACCAGCGCGAGGCTCCCGGGGCGCTCACAACTGACGCGTCAGGACTCTTGTCGGGAAAATGCTGGTACCACTGCGGGTGGTAGCCAGTGATAAAATGTTCCCTGAGCCACATATATCCCCCACCATTTCCATCGCCTAGTATCTCATCACCAAGGCTTCTCAGTGCCCATATTTCTGTGGCATAGTTTGTAAGTTCTCTTATAGTGTAATAGATCTTAACTTTCTGACTTTTTGCATGAAGCTGATTTACAAACCATTTCATTGAATCTACAGCAATAAAGGGATAATTGATGTGAGGATTGTAATTGTTTGCATGATGCAGGTTAACCACACGAACACCACAGGAAAGGTCTTCATCTGAAGGCATTGGATTTCCCCCGTTATGATAATACCTGTTCGTGAACTGGCTCTGGGTATCGAGTTTTTTAACAGGAGTGATCAGAAATGACCATTCAAAGCTGATAGAATCACCTGCAATGAAACTGCGCGAGCCACTGAAGGCGATAGCCCTGGTTGCATTGGGCTCTTTACTTACCTTGAATCCTCCCTTGCCCTCATTATACCATGATGCGGGATATGGCGGCTTGTAAAGGTTGAGAAGCGGGCCGTGATACTCTCCTCCTCTCAGCTCGCACCATAAGCCTCCCATTGTATTACCAAGCCAGAAGCTGTCAAATGGGCCATTCCATCCACCCTGATAATTCTCAGTGAGGAGTTTACCAGGAAGCCCCATGCCCATAATATACTGTGCCACAGCAGGATTGAAGGGAATTTCCAGCCTTATATCCTTAACAACAACATCAGTTTTAGCCTTCAGGTTTATCTTATAATTGAAATACCCGTCTGCCTCAATGATTCCTGTTCCACTCATTTCGAAGTTACCTGAATAGGATTTCCATGAACCCCCTATAACACCGGGTTCATTCTTTATCAGGACTGCCTGTTCCGGAAGTGAAAATTCTTCAGCACCCTCATCTGTTTCAGCAATGAAGTTGAACGAAGCAGCCAGGATTTCTGTGCCATCAACACTTATTGATTCAGGATAGCCATTTGTACCACGAGTAAAGAATTTATTTGTAAGCTTGTAAGCATTGTTTCCCGCGAAACGTATTACATCATAAGGCTTAACATTATTATAATCGATGCCCAGGGTAGAGTTCAGCCACCGCAGTCGTGAATGTCTCCATGGCTCACTGTCACCACGGTCTGAAAGCACTTTATCATTTACCGTAATTGACAATTGAACCTTACGGTCAGGCATATTCTCTGCTTTGAAAGTCACCTCCCCGCTGTAAACTCCTGCAGGAACATTTTCACCAATGTCTATGCCAACCCAGAATGGCTGCACCATTCCGGCAGGTACATCGACACGTTTTGTAAACGGTTCTCCATAAGGATCAGTGCCTCCCGTATTAAAACAGGTAAGGGCAGCCTGAGGAATTGTATAAGCAGTTCCTGAAAGTGGTGTAAACTCCAGCCTTACATTGCTGACATCTGATTTTGAAGCATATACAGCCAGCTGAAGAGCATAATACTCATTGCGGCATGCTTCACCTGCAAACTTATCAGCAGGACCTGCATCAACCCATTTTTGGGGGATCTCATCCTTCATCCTTACCGGGAAAGACCTGTCTTCAGGAAAAATCAGATATTCCGATTTGTACTTAGTCAGAAGCGCCTTTTTCTCTGATGCCAGCGGAATTATCTCCATCGGCCAGAAGGAGTCAAAGGCAGAACGTGACTGAATTTCAGTTACATTCGCTTTCTGAAACGATTTTATCCTGGTCATGTCGCCGACCTTGTTACTGTTCACCCAGGAAGCAGTTAAAGTCTTCTCCGGCCCCGGGTAATCGGTTCCATAAAATCCCCACTCCTCCTGAACATGATAAGGCAGATAGTAGAAATAATAGGTACCACTTGTCTTTACCGGACCGAATGCTATGAAACAACGCTCCTTTGTAACTGAATACCTGTAAATATTTTTTACAGTATCTCCTGTTGCTGCATTCACAATTATAAACCTTCTCTTCTGGGGATCAGGATCATGACGACGCCAGAAAAGATCGAGAGTAACTACATCGGAAGGTTTTGCAATTTCAATTACAGCCCTGTGATTACCGAAGGCTTCCGGCCAGGGCGTCGAAGGGACGAGGTACCTTAGGTTCTGATTTGCCTGAGAGAAACCTGTCAAAGGAAGGAATAGTAGTAGAAGAAATTTAAGTGATTTCATGTTATATTCTTTCGTTAACCACTGAGTTTCACAGAGTATCACAGAGTATCACAGTGTAAAACACGGAGGATAAAACAGTGTAACTCTTCGAAAACTCTGCTAAACTCCGTGGTAAAAATATTACCTGAAATTCCTCGCTGTCTCAATCAATACTTTCAGGTTTGCAGAAGGTGTGGTTGGAGGAATAGCACATCCTGCATTCAGGATGAAACGGTTAGAGTTTTTGTAAATCTCAAGCAACTCGAGGGTCTTTTTTCTGACATCATCAGTGCTGCCCAGAGCAAGAACTCCGCTGGGATCTATGTTTCCTATGAAGGTTGCCGAATCATGGAACAAGTTGTATATTTTATGAATATCTGTCTGATAATCAAGTTCGAAAGCATCAGAACCTGATTTCTTCATCAGCTCAAGAATAATATCAGTATTACCGCAGATATGAAGAGCATAAGGCAAGCCGGCACTGTGAGCTGCAGCCACAATCCTTTGCTCGTAAGGAAGGGCATATTTTTCAAACATTTCAGCAGAAATCATTGCCGGTCCTGCCGGACTGTCACCGTTTGACACCATATCACAGCCAGTCTGGGCCATAAGCTTAATAAACTGAGTAGTAGCTTCAGTACAATATTCCAGAAGCGCCGTAATCTGTTCATCAGTTCCCATCATAAGGTCAAGCATCCAGGTCTGGGCACCGCGCATCATGCTTGCAAGAGAAAATGGAGCCTGGTCGCAGTTTCCACGAACATAAATCTCATCTTTAAAATGATCCTTAAGCATCCTTACTGCTTCAAGCCAGATCTGAATATACTTATAATCGCCAACCCTTGGCGGTTTGAGACTGAAGACATCATTCAGATCATTAAGGTTTCCATCATGTGAACGGGCAGCATCATTAACCGGAAAATCAACAGGCACACCAACTGCACCGGCAAGTGTGACAGTGTCAATATCAACAAGGATACCGTCATACCGGTATTTCTCAACAGCAGAGATGAAGGTCTCTGCTATTGCCTTAGGGCTGTTTCTGTATTGTTCCATTGTAACACCATGCTCCCTGGCAGCCATCAGGAAGTTATGCAGCATTACCGGTACCTTGTCAGGTTTTTCGCCTTTTAGTGCTGCTGTAATTCGATCGTGTCCGTTCATGTTTTTTATTTATTAATATTTTCCAAATTCATTTACCAGTTCAGCAACTCTTTTCACTCTTCGTTCGAGTCCGTCGGGTGGCACCTGGTCGGCAACGCCAAGCACAAAGCGGGGCTTCTGTTTCATAATTTCAAGAAGGTATTTTACATGCCTGTCAAACTCCTCATCATCAACACATTCAGTAAAATAAGACCCTGGAATGCCACCCCATAAAATACTTTTTGAATCTCCGGTAAAAGCTTCAAGCTCTTCCCATTTCATATCACCTACCGGATGCGGTGTAAGTGCTTCAAGCACAGTAAAACCGACTCCGGCTTCCTGTTTCAGAAGTCCGGCCAGGGTACCGTCAATATGAATATAAGAATACTTACCGGCTTCCCTGATTTTTGTTGTCCATTCTTTCTGGTAGTCATACATATACAGGCTGAACAGGTCAGGACCCACCATTTCAGACGAAAGGTTCTCAGGTATCATAAGTACCTCGGCCGGACTATCCACAGCAATTTGTGCTGCCTTATCAAATGCCTTTTCCATTATATCAAGTAGTTCCCTGAACTCATCAGGTGCAGTGAGGGCTGCCATTGTCACAGCCATCACCCCGGCTTCAAGAGCCAGCAGGTGCATGAAAGGACTCTTAGGCAGATAGCACAATACAACTCCCTGGCTACCAACCTGTTTGCGACGGAGAAAAGCCTGGTCATAATCTGGTTCAAACCGGGTGTTATCATAAATATATTTCATGACAGGTATCTCGGCTTCAGATTTCATGAAGTGTTCAACAGGTGCATCGCAATATGATCTCGGGACATACTCCCAGCATTCACGCACAGAACCGACTGGCGTTTTTATCTTTTTGAAATGTTTGTTCCCCTCCCACCAGTCACTGACATCGCAATTCTCAATAATCTGTTTATAAGGAAAATAGCCCTGAAGATAGAAGCCTACACCAAGATCCCTGTGCCAGTTTATATAGTCATCGGAAAGTATAAAATCCTTCGGCTTCAGTCCTCTCCTTACAAGCGAATTAGCCCAGTAGTCAAGGTCGCCGAACCAGGGTACCTGGTCGGGTTGGCCTCCTCTCAGTATTGTCAGTAATCTCTCTCGATGTGTCATAGTTGTCTTGCGTTCTTGCAGTCTGGTGTCCAGCGTCTAGAGTCTAGAGTCTTGCGCCTTACGCCTAATACAGTACCTCTTTCTCTATCTGTTCCAGCGACTTCCCTTTAGTCTCTATCATATTTCTCCTCAGATAGAAGTAGCCGATCAGTGTAACAAAAGCAAGGAAAATAAATGCGAAGCTCATTCCCTTCTGCTGCTGTTCGAGTGTTGTACCAAACAGGCCGACAACTATCGGAAAGAAGAAGTTCAGAGAAGCACTTACTCCCCAGTTTGCAAATGAACCAAGGGATGCTCCTCTTGCCCTTATGATATTCGGAAACATCTCTGAAAGGATGACCCAGATCACAACTCCCATCGATGCAGCAAAGAAAGCGATATAAGCAACAAGCAGAACAACAAGCCAATAGCCTGTAATATTACCTGATAGCAATCCATAGCCAAACAAGCCCAGCACAGAAACCATTCCGAGCTGGCCTATTAGTATAAGTTTCTTTCTGCCTACTTTATCAATCAAAGCCATGGCAAGCAGTGTAAAAACAAGGTTTGTGAGACCCAGTATTACGCTCTGCAGCATTGAAGTATCGGGAGAGAAACCTGCAATGCTGAATATCTGGGCTGAATAGTAAAAAACAACACCTATACCGGTAAGCTGACTGAAGATCCCAACCCAGATTCCGATAAAAACAATCTTCCTGTAAGGTCTCTTAAACATATTTATCTGTCTGCCGGCATTTTCAAGACTTATTGATTGCTCAATCTCCTTTATTGTCTGATCAGTGTCAATTTCATGAGAAGAAAGCTCTTCAATATTTCTTTTTGCTTCCTCAATCCTTCCCTTCTTCACAAGCCACCTGGGACTTTTCCTGATGAAAAAGAGCATAATGAAGAATGCAACTGCCGGTATAGCGCCGCTGAAGAGCATCCAGCGCCAGTTATTTTCACCTGTGTTAAGCAGGAGGTAATTTGAAATGAGTGACAAGAGTATCCCAACAACAATAGCAAGCTGGAAGGTAGATGCAAGCAGCCCCCGGTGTTTAGGTGGTGAAATCTCGGAAATATACACCGGGCATATTACTGATGCGCCTCCGATGGCAAGTCCGCCAATGAACCTGAAAGCAATAAAAATGCCGATAGTTGGTGCCAGGCCGCAACCTGCTGCAGAGATAAAAAACATCACTGCAAGGATCTGAAGCAGTCTCTGGGCTCCGAAAATATCTCCGGGCCGACCAATTATAAGAGAACCAAGCAGGCAGCCGACAAGGGCAGAACTGACTGTCCATCCCTGGATTGCAGGAGTAAGCTCAAAATGCCTGACCAGATCAAGCATTGCACCATTTATTATTACAGTATCATATCCAAAAAGGAGTCCCCCGAGAGCAGAGGCAACAGTACAGCGAATTAGTATTTTGTTCATTGTGTTTTATTGATTTCAGGACATTATCCCATAAAGTAAAAATAGCTATTTAACTCAGATTTTATTACCTATCTTTATATTGATTGATCATTATCTCTAAAAAATTAAATGCCCCTACAATGAAACGCAGGAACTTCATTAAAACCGCAGGAATCTCAGCTGCTGCAGCTCTTGTCACTCCGGGACTGGAGCCGGGAACCTCAGATTCATATTCTGGAAATTCAAAGGATCAGATATCACCTGCTTCGGTAAAAGTAAAGGACAATATAGTATACATTGAAACTTTTTCACTGTCGGCAGTGATTGATAAGGGTATTGTAATATCACTGAAAGACAAAGCTTCGGGAGAGGAATTCATTGAAAAACCTGACACAACAAATTTCAGGGCTCTGCAGCTGTTATACAGGAACAATGAGCTTTCAAACATCAATGAGGAGAAATTCGGGAACACTGAAGTACATCAGATTTCAGAAAGAAGAGCAGAGATTGTCTTCCATAGCTGGGACGGAGACGGAGTACTCACAATAACTGCCGATGATCAGACAGGAGACCTGATGATAGAACCATCAGCAAGCACTTCCAGACCCGGGGTGCTTGCCTGCAGGTGGAATATTACCGGGCTCAGGCAGTCACTTGAACTTGTTGCTCCCTTCTTTCAGGGTATTAAGCTGAAGCTCAATGATCCGCTGATAAAGAATATACGGTGGGGATGGCCCTTCCAGTGGGAAGCAGGGCTTGCAATGTTCCAGTCGGAAAAAGGCGGCTTCTGGGTACATACACAGGACAACAAATACAGGTTCAAGGCAATTCAGACAGGAACACAGGATGATCCGTTCACAATCGGCTTCGACAGCGAGGCTTACGGACCTATTGATGACAATTTAAGTGCCGGCGGATTGTGCTGGAGAATAAACACTTACAGGGGAGACTGGAAAGTACCGGCAGAAAGATACCGCCAGTGGTACTGGCAGGCGTACAATCTTGATGCTGAAGAAAAGCTTCGCCAGAAATGGATAAATGATATCAGCTTTGCAATATCCTGGTGCCCTGGTGATCCGGCAATACTTGATGCTCTTTCAAAAAAGATCTCACCAAAGAAGGTTCTGATACATTTTCCTAACTGGAGAACAGACAATTACGACGAAAACTACCCCACTTTCATCCCGAGCGAAAGTGCAAAGACTTTTATAAAAAAAGGTCAGCAGATGGGTTTCCATATAATGCCTCATTTCAACTCAATCGACATGGATCCGTCAAATCCAGTATATTCTTATGTAAGGGATTTTCCATACAGATCCGTTGAGAACAAACAACTTCAGGGCTGGAGCTGGTATAACAGAAGAGTAATAGGTGTTCCCGAATCAAATACAAACAGGCTGAATAACCAGGATAAGAAAGTAATGGTTAAAATACATCCCGGATTGAGCATCTGGCGGTCAATCCTTGGACAGAATATGCTCAAACCGGTTAATGAACTCTCCCTTGATCTTGTATTTATTGATGTTACCCTGTGTATCTGGAATATACACAATTGCCTTGTTGAGTCAATGCCGCCCACTGAGGGAATGAACAAGCTGATTAAGCATGTTTCGGAGCTCGGTCCGGGACTTGTTGTTGGAGGAGAGGGTCTCAATGAGATCACCGCTCAAAGGCAGTCATTCGCACAGGTACATCTTTTCAGGAGCTCCCAGGATTCGATAGAAGGAATTGAAAGATCAGGAGGCTGCAACCTCAACCAGGTTCTTTTCGGCAGGCTCGTGAAGACATTCGGATACTCAAACCTGAGCGGCAGGAACAAGGATACTGAAACCAGGATGCAACTCCATCTTGAGCATGGTGCAGTACCTACTGTGACTATCAGCTTAGCCGACGAAATTGCAAATCCCAATGCCTCTGTAAAAAGAATGCTGGAACTGGCCAATGGTTAAAGGTTGAGGTTGAGATTGAGGTTGAGGTTGAGGTTGAGATTGAGGTTGAGGTTGAGGTTGAGGTTGAGGTTGAGGTTGAGGTTGAGGTTGAGGTTGAGGTTGAGGTTGAGGTTAATGACCAATGGATCTACTTAACTCATTATCATGCATTTAGTTCCATTTCAAAAATCATCCTGTCGATTCTCTTCATCATCTCCATCATTGACCTGCCATTGTGATAAGGGCATTTCCACGGATCGATTTTCCAGTCGTTCCTGTAATACGGTGAAGGATCATCCTTTGGTTCAACAAGGAAGGGTACACCAAGCCTGTTAAGCTTTGTATACCATTCACCACGCTCATGATCAATAAGATATGTATCGATAAAGTTCCAGGAGAGTTTTACTGTCTCCCAGTATTTTTCATTGTGTGTAAGCTCAAAGGCATTCATGAAACCAACAAGTGTTTCAGACTGCTGCCACCAGTGTTTGTTTGTTTTTACATGACTTCCGAACCTTGTTGATTCAAGGAATAGTCCTCCGTCCTTATCAACTGCCACACGTTCAATATTATCAACCATTTTTATGGCAAGAGGCTCCATCTTTTTCATAATATTCTTATTCCCAAGAATTTCCGCAGCTTCCCAAAGGAGCCATGAACCTTCAATATCATGACCAAAAGAGCATATTCCCTTTGATGCTTCAGCCTCATTGAAGCGCTCATCGAAGAAAATTCCGAAATGACCTTCCTTCCTGATAATTTTATCAAGGAACAGGTTCATCATTTCGGTAAGTCTTTTCTTTACAAGAGGATCCTTCCAAACCGAATATAACGTTGACCATGCTTCAAGAACGTGAAGGTGAGTGTTCATTGTCTTAGGCTCGTTGTTATCTGCCATCCTGTTTTTATCATAAATTTTCCAGTCCCGGGTGAATGACTCCAGGTAACCGTCGTTTTCAGTGTCCTTTGTCTTTGTCTCGAGCAGGAGAAAAAAGTCTTTAATTTTCTGCAGAGTCTCTTCTTTCCGTCTGAATTCATAATATTTGCACAGGGAATAAAGTACAAAGGCCTGAGCATAAGTGTGCTTGATATCGTTTGCAACCTTATCGGAGGATGTAAGCTCCATGTAGTAGCCTCCATATTTCTTATCCTCAAAATCTTCAGTAATTACTTTGTAAGCCCTGTCGGCCATTTCTGCATATTTTCTGTTTCCATCAAGCATGGCAGCAGCAGAAAAGGTCCATAAAATCCTGGCATTCAGCACGCTTGTCTTGTTTGCACTCAGAACCGGTTTCCCGTTCAGGTCAACAGCTCCATAGAAACCATGACCTTTCTTTTCCACTCCGTACTTTATCCAGTAAGGAAGGATATCCTTATGGAGCTCATTATGGAAGAAGCTCCGGTACTTTTTAAGTTCTCTTGTTAGTTTGTTCATAGCT
>Ga0116153_10002594_pt1 | contig 13967 bp, 13 predicted proteins | sample AD_UKC028_MetaG_FD_89896 | JGI IMG/M metagenome (GOLD analysis project Ga0116153, IMG submission 89896) | Active sludge microbial communities of municipal wastewater-treating anaerobic digesters from USA - AD_UKC028_MetaG | ecosystem: Engineered > Bioreactor > Anaerobic > Digestate | place: USA... | reverse complement strand
GTCGCCAGCGCGAGGACCGGCGCGATCCGACGGATCACTTCGGCGCCATGAGGTTGTTGCCGCCGGCCGTCGGCGTGAACTGGTCGTTCCGGTTCTCGGCCCATGCGGCCTCGTCGTTCGCCGGGTTGACCGGGCGCTCCTCGCCGTACGACACGATGGTGATCTGGCTGGCCGAGACGCCCTGGTTGATCAGGTAGCGCTGCGCGGCGGCCGCGCGGCGGTTGCCGAGGGCGAGGTTGTACTCGTCGGACCCGCGGTTGTCGCAGTTGCCGGCGATCTGGATGCTGAGACCGGGATTCGCCTTCAGGATGGCGGCCTTGCGGTCGAGATTGGCCTGGTCCTCGGGCTTGATGTCGGCCTTGTCGAAGTCGAAGTGGATCATCGCACTCACCTCCGCCGAGAGCTGCGCCTGCAGCTGGGCGGCGGCACGCGCTGCGGCGTCGGCGGCCGCGCGGGCGCGGGCTTCGGCGGCGTTGATCGAGTCCTGGCGCATCCGGGCCTTGATGGCGGTGCTGTCGATCGGCGCGGGCGCGGGGGCGGGCGCGGGGGTCTCAGCCGGCTTCTTGCCGCCGCAGGCGGCGGCAGCGAGCAAGGCGAAGACCAGCAGGGAACGAGACTTCATGGGGTGCACTCCAGTCAGGGGGTTCTGTTACGGTGAGGCCGCGCCAAACCGGCGGGACCAATGAGGGAGGCGAACCTCACCCGTCAGCGAAAGCTGGCGGATGCGCCCCGTCTCGGTATCGATAATCCAGACCTGCGCCCGGCCACTCCGGTCGGAGACGAACGCCAGATGCCGGCCATCGGGAGCCCAGGTCGGGTCGGAGTTCCGCCCGCTCGAGGTCAGCTGCTTGAAGCGACGGCTCCCCACCTCAAGGATGAAGACCTGCGGCGCCCGGTCGATGTCCCGGTGAAACGCCACCGACGCGCCGTCAGGCGACCACTCGGGCGCGTTCGACGGCCCGGTGGCTCCATAATCATAAGGCGCCAGCAACTCCTGGTCAGTGCCGTCGGAAGACATCGCGTAGATCTGCGGCGTCCCGGGCCGGGTGGAGACGAACGCGATCCGCCGTCCATCGGGCGCGTACGTGGGCGAAAGGTTATCCGCGAAGCGCCCCACGGTCAACCGCCGAAGGCAACACTGGTCGGTCACGTTCACGGCGTAGATGTCGGTGCCGCCCTGCTGGTCGGTTCGCGCGAAGGCCAGGGAGCGGCCATCGGGCGAAAAGGCCGGCGTGAAATTGAGCTGCGACTCGGTCCCGAATACCCGCTGCGCGCGCCCGGTGGCCAGGTCGTGCAGCATGATCGGGCCCGCGCCATCGAGAAACCGGGTGTAGGCCACGTATCGGCCGTCGGGCGACCAGGTCGGGGAGAGCACCGTTTCCGATGCGGGCGTGATGGGCGTCACATCCGCGCCGTCGCTGTCCACGCGATAGGCGCGCTTGTTCATGAGGACCACCAGGCGCGTCGCGGCGACGCCAGGCGTCCCCGTGACCCAACGGACCACCTCGTCGGAGACCCGATGGACGGCCATGCGGAACCCGGGGGCTGACTGGGCGGGCAAGGGGAACGGCTGCTGCTGCCGGACGGTACCGGAGCCGATGTCGTGCAGGCGCACGACGACGCCCGCGGCGTCCGACCGCACGTCCACGCCGTACTCGGCGCCGAGCGTCCGGTAGAGCTGGTAGTTGACGGTGGATCCGGAGGCGGCGCTGCCGGACTCGAGCGGCAGCACTTCGAACCGGTCGCTGAAGTCGAGGTCGCGCTGGAGGATGGCGCGGACGGAATCGAGCCCCGCGCCCGGCAGGAGGACGAGCCGCGGGCGGGTGCCGGCCGTGTAGGTGATGCCGACCCGGACTCCACGGTCGATCGGATCCTGCGCTCTGAGTGGGGCGGCGGCGAGCACCAACAGGCCCAGCGCGACGGCCGCCCTCACGACCCGCTCCTCGGCGTGAAGAAGAAGCTCACCGGCAGGACGTCCGCCTCGTAGCCGTCCGGAAGGGGGCCGAAGGCCTTCGCGTTGCCCGCGGCCTCGATGGCGCCCTGGGCGCTCAGGTCAAAGCTGAAATTGCCCGAGGGGGTCACGAATCGGATATCACGCACGCTTCCATCCCGCAAAATGAAGAAACTGACCTCGGCCCGGAGGGCCTGGTTCCCGCCAGGACGTTCCCAGCGGCGGTAGACCTGCGAGACGATGTTCCGAAGGTACTCCGGGTAGGCGAACTGCAGTCCGGGCGTCTTGATGTTGACGGCGTCGGTGCCGGTGCTGGGCGTCTCGCCGGGCGCGGGGGCCACCTTCGATTCCGAGCGCGGCGCTGGTTCCCGCTTGACGTTCGACGGTTCCGACTTCGGCGCGGTGGACTTCGGCCTGGGCGGCGCCTTGGGCGCCGGGATCGGGGTCACCTTGGACTTCGTGGCCGCTGGAGGTCCGGGGTCGGGCGGCTCCACCGGCCGACTGACGGCCTCGGGCGCGGGACGGCGAGACGGCGAGGGCAACGGGGCCGCCACGAGTTCCACGGCGTAGACGGGTGCCATGGGTGCCGCGGTCTTGATGCCCCCGATCAGGAGCGCCAGGAGGGAAAGATGAATGAGCGCCGTGCCCGCCGCCCCCGCCGCCACCTCCGGCGCTCTCCGCCGCACCGCAATCGGTCGACTCACCGCCCCTGATCCTCCTCCTCCGCCACCAGGCCGACGTCCTTGATACCCGAATTCCGGATGACCGCAAGCACGCGGACGACGTCGCCGTAGGGGACGCGCTGGTCGGCCCGGAGGTACACGCCCGACGGCTTCCGGCTCTCGACGAGCGCCCGAAACGTCACCCGGAAATCGTTGTAAGTCACCCGGGTCTGGTCGATGAAGATCCGGCCTTGCCGGTCCACAGAGACCACCATCGCCTCGCTCGAGGGGAGGGGCCGCGCCTCCGCCCGGGGCAACTGGACGTCCACGCCCCCGGTCATCATCGGGGCGGCGATCATGAAGATGATGAGCAGCACGAAGGCGACGTCGACCAGCGACGTGACGTTGATATCCGCACTCGGGCTCATGTCCCCGTCGTCGCCGCCGCCCAGACTCCCGAGCCGCGACACCTAGAGCAGCCCCTCGCGCGCCATGGTCCCGATGAGCTCGTTGGCGAACCCCTCGAGCTCGCCTGCGAACACGCGGACGCGATGCACGTAATAGTTGTAGGCCATCATGGCCGGGATGGCGGTGGCGAGGCCCGCCACGGTGGTGATGAGCGCCTCGGCCACCCCGGGGGCCACGGCGGCGATGTTGCCCGAGCCCTTGGCCGCGATGCCGATGAAGGCGTCCATGATCCCCAGCACCGTGCCGAGCAGCCCGAGCAGCGGCCCGACCGCGCCGATGGTGGCCAGCCAGGGCACGAGGTGGGCGGCCAGCTCGCGCTCCGCCGAGATCTCCTTGCCCAGGACCATCTTCAGGGCCTCGAGCTGGGTCATCGTGAGCGAGTTGCGCGTGGCGGGGGCGTCCTCCCGCAGGGCGCCGGGACGGAGCTCGTTGTAGAAGCTCATCCCCTCGCGGAAGAGCCGGTTGTAGGGCGACGGGGGCTGCTTCATCAGGATGGTGTAGGCCTCCTGCAGTCGCGTCGTCCGCTCCAGCTCGGTGAAAAAGCGGTCAGCCTGCCGGCGGATCCGGCGGAACTGCCACCACTTCAGGACGATGATGAACCAGGAGACGATCGAGAAGAGGGCGGTGATGGCGAGGACGACCTTGGTCTCGCCGCCGGATTGCTGCAGGAGCTCGAGCGACGTGCGCGGAACTGCGCCACCAACCTGCAGGAGCATTACCCCTCCGTTCGGAACCAGTCCATGAGCATCGCGAGGCCGGCATCAAAGGTCACTTCGGGCCGCCAGCCGAGCACGTCGGCGGCCTTCTTCACGTCAAGCGCGCTGCGGAGGATCTCCCCGGGACGGGCGGCCTCCATCCGCAACTCCGGCTTCCGGCCGGTGACCCGTCCGGCGGCCTCCGCCAGGTCGAGCACGGTGCGCTCGACACCGGTGGCGATATTGAAGGCCCGCGCATCGTGGTCGTCGTCCGTCGGGAGCACGGCGCCGCTCGCCAGGACGTTGGCTCGGGCCACGTCCTTCACCGAAACATAATCACGCGTCTGCTTACCGTCTCCGAAGATCGAGAGGGGCTGGCCCGCCAGGAGCCGCGAGACGAAGATCGAGACGACCCCCGCCTCCGACTTGGGGTCCTGCCGGGGGCCGCAGACGTTGGCGTAGCGCAGCGCCACGCCCTCGAAGGCGTGCAGCGCCCCGAGCGCCCGGAGGTAGTGCTCGCCGGCGAGCTTGCTCACGCCGTACGGCGACACCGGCCCCTTCGGCGCCGTCTCGGGCGTCGGGATCACGTCGGGATTGCCGTAGACCACGCCGCCGCTGCTCGCGAACACGACCCGCCGCACGCCGCCCGAGGCCGCCCCTTCCAGCATGTTGACGAACCCGGCGATGTTGATGTCGGCGTCCGCCGAGGGATGCTCGACGGAGTACCGCACGTCGATCTGGGCAGCGTGATGATTGAGCACCTCGAACCCGCCGGTGGCCGCCGTGCTGCGCGCCAGGTCGGAGCGGATGTCGGCGACGATCAGCGGGACGCCGGCCGGCACCTGGGACGCCTTGCCGCGCGAGAGGTCGTCCAGCGCGGTCACGTCCCAGCCTGCCGCCAGGTACGCTTCGACGATGTGGGAGCCGATGAAGCCGGCGCCGCCGGTCACCAGTACGCGTCGTGCCATGCACTGCCTCAGGGGTGAGGGTAGAAACGAAGCACGCGGGGCCGACCCGGATCGGGCGGGGGCCCCGCGTGCTCGGGGTGCTGACCAAGACTCAGTTCAATTCGGCAGCTTCGCCACCTGCCGCGCCGAAGTGCCCGGATTGATGTCCGCCGAAATGATGCGCACAACCAGCGCGGAGGAAGTCTGCTCTCCCACGCGCACCACCTGCAGGCGCGCCATCGGCTCCGCAACGGTGGAGGCCGCGTCCCAGCGCTCCTCGGGCGTGCGCCAGAGCTCGAAGACATCGCCGGGTGCCACACCGTCCGCCCGCCCCTTGTTGAGGAACAGGATCGTCTGCTGCTCGGTCAGGACGGCCTCGGACCGGGCCTGGACGACCTCCGCCTGGATCCTGTCCGACACCGGCACCGCCCGCGCCGTACCGCCCGGGGTGAAGCGTTCGAGCGGCAGGGCGACCTGGCCGATCCGGATGCGCTTGTACTGGTTCAGGATCACGGCAGTGGTCTGCTTCGGCCCTACTTCGATGACGCGCGCCATGCCGGTCGGCCAGATGACGTCGCCGTACTTCGAGTAGCCGGTGATCCGTTCCGCGATCATGAGCGAATCGCCGACCTGGTAGGCCGCGCCCTTCGGCGGAACGATGCCGATCCGGGAGAACTGGGAGGCAGTAGTGGGCGACTGCAGGTTGGCGATCTGCGGGGGCTCGACGTCGCCGAGCACCTCGCCGTATGCCAGCTTCTGGCCCTCGGTCAGAAAGCCGGCAGAGTAGAACTCGCCGGGCCGGAGCGGGCGATAGGCCTTCTCGGCGTAGGCCACGAGCATGGCCTCGGAAGCGGCCTGCGGATTGGTCCGACCGAAGAGGGCGGTCGGGTCACCCGGAATCGGCCCGGGGCCGCGAGCGCCCCCACCGGCGGCCGGCATCCCCACCTCCGCCACCGCTTCCTGCTCCGCGAGCGGCATCGCCTCAGCCGCCGGGGCCGCCTCGACCGCGGGGGCCGCCTCTGCGGCCGGGGCCACGGCGACGGGCGCAGGGGCTTCGGCTGCAGGCTGGGCCGGAATGACGCCGGCACCGGTGCCGGACAACTGGAGCACCTCACCAGGGTAGATCCAGTGCGGATCTTCGATGACGGAGGTGTTCATCTTGTAGATCTGTGGCCAGGTGAGCGGGTCGCCGAAGTACGTCTTGGCCAGATCCCAGAGGGTGTCACCCTTCCGGACCGTGTGAGTCTCCGGAACCTGGGCGTTCTGGGCGTAGGCGATGGCGGGGACGCCAAGCAGGAAGCCGGCAGCCACGATAGCCCTCACGGAGAACTGCCCCGTCGACGCGTTGCGCATAGCCATGGGTGTCCTTGTGGTGTAGAGGCGCTTCGGTTTCCGGAAAGAGTTGCGGTGAATTGCAACGCAGCCCGGGGCGGTCGGCCAGCCCGCTCGCCCACAATGTAACACGTTGCGGGACAAAAGCTAAGAGGACCAGACCTGCTCCACTTCCTGAGCGGCGGAAGCGACTGGGCGGGAGAAAAAGCAAGAGCTGTGCCCTCCCCTGGAAGACGAGGCCGGCGGCCGGGCTTTGCCCGACCGCCGGCTGAGTTCCGGAGAGGCCCCGGCAGGGATCAGAACGGGAGGTCGTCGTCCTCGCCGTCGAGCGCCTCGGGGAAGTCGTCGAACGATTCGTCCTTCTTGGGCGCCGAGGCGGCCGCGCCGACCTTCGGCGCGCTGTACGACTCGTCCGAACCGCCACTCCGGCCGCCGAGCAGGATGAGTTCGCGACCATTGATTTCGGTCGTGTACTTCGTCTGCCCTTCGCGGTCCTGCCAGCTGCGGTACTCAATGGACCCCTCGATGTAGACCTTGTCGCCCTTCTTGCAGTACTTCTCGGCGATGTCGGCCAGCTTGCTGAAGTTGGTGTTCCAGAGGATCACCCGGTGCCACTCGGTCTTCTCCTGCTTGTCGCCGCTCTTGCCGGTCCACTGGCGGCTGGTGGCGACCGAGAGGGTAGCCACGCGCGAGCCGTTGTTGGTGCTGCGCACCTCCGGATCCGCCCCGAGATTCCCGATCAGCTGGACCTTGTTCAGACTCCGACTCACAATGACCTCCCACGCATCAACAGGGTTCGGGACTGCGGACAGCCATACGGTACTGCCCTGACGGCTGAAATCTACACCAATGGCTCGCCGTCACCATCATTCGAACGCACCGGCGCCATCACCAGGCGGAGGACCAGCGCGTCCTCGTCGGGGCGGCGGTAATACCCACGCCGCCGGCCCTCGGTCCGGAAACCGCGGCCGGCGTAGAGGGATTGGGCCACGGCGTTCGAGGCCCGGACCTCCAAGAACACCTCCGTGCCGCCGCGCCGCCGCACGGCCGCCAGGCCGGCATCGAGCAACTCGGCGCCGAGCCCCCGGCCACGGAATGCCGGCACCACGGCAAGGTTGAGGACCTCGGCCGTGCCGAGAATCTCCCGCGCCAGGAAGTAGGCGATCGGCACGTCCGCGTCGGTCATGACCAGCCCGACGCCGCCGGGCATCGACAACACCTCGCGGAAGCCCTCGAGGGGCCAGGGATCCGAGAAGCACTGACGCTCGATGGCGGCCATGGCCGCCGCGTCAGCGAAACTGGCCGGGCGAATCGGGAAGTGTGTGCCCATGTTCCCGCTCCCACTTGGCCTGTGCCTCTGCCGGCCGTCCGTACTGGGGCTGCCACCCGGCAGGGTCGGCGACAACGGCGACACCGCCGCGGCGCGCCGCAAGCTCGAGGAGCCCGCCCGCCGTCGCGAGTCCGTGCACCGTCCGCGGATGACGGCCACCCTGCCACTCCGCCAGTCGTTCCGCCAGCCCGTCGGGGAGAGTGCCCGAGAGGATATCGGGCACGGGGCAATCCGCGAGGAGGCGCTCCGGCAGCCAGACGGTGGGCACCTGCAACACGTCCACTCCTCCCTCGGGAAACCGGTACTCGGCGGCGTAGACCTCGCCACGCAGGGCGTTCGCGACCGCGAGCACACGGTCGTCGGGCGCGGGACGGGCGGCCCACGCCACCGCCATCAGCGCGGGAGTGACGTGCAGCGCGACCCCTCGGGTGCGCACCAGCGCCTTGGCGACGGCGGCCCCCACCCGCAGGCCGGTGAAGCTCCCGGGGCCGCCGCCCAGCACGATGGCCTCGATGGCTGACAATTCCGTGTTCGCCTCGGACAGCACCTGCTCGATCAGGCCGGGCAGCGCACCGGCGTGCCTGCGCGCGCCCTCGAGCGCCCCTTCCGCCACGATCCGGCCTGGGCGGCCGACGGCCACCGAGGCCCGGTCGGAGGAGGTCTCGAGCGCGAGCCACATCAGTCAGCCTCCAGCGAGCGGCGGCCCGGGTCGTCGAGGTGCCCCAGACGAAATCGCATGGTCGGCTCGGGCACCCAGGCACCGGCGCGTTCAGGCCACTCGATCAGCACGGCGTCGCCCTCGGACAGGAGCGATTCCCAGTCGAGATCGGCGGCTTCTTCGGCGTCCCGCAGACGATAACAATCGAGATGGAACACCGGCCCCCGCCGGCCTGCATACCGGTGCACCAGCGAGTAGGTCGGGCTGGTGGCGGGCGTCTCGACGCCGAGCCCGCGCGCGATGGCGCGGATGAAGGTGGTCTTGCCGGCCCCGAGATCGCCCTCGAAGACGAGTACGGCGCCGGGCGGGAGGGTACGGCCGAGCTCCTCACCCTCCGCGACGAGCTGCTCCTCCGTGAGCGCGCGGGTCAGGCGAACCTCCGCCGCCGGCCGCCCTCACGCCGGACATCGGGGGCGCCCAGCGCCTTCAGGTCGTTGACCTGGTCCCGGAGGAGCGCGGCGAGTTCGAACTCCAGGTTGGCCGCAGCTTCCTTCATCTGCTGCTCGAGCGCGGCGACGGCCTTGGCGCGCACGGCCGGGTCGTGGAGGTCCTCGCGCACCAGCGACCCCGCCTCGATCGGCGCCGGCTTCTCGGAGCGGGCGTCGGCCACGTAAGTGGAAAGCCGCACCTGGTCGAACGACTTGATGATCGAGCGCGGCGTGATGTGGTGCTCGGTGTTGTGGGCCACCTGGATGGCGCGCCGGCGGTCCATTTCGCGCAGCGCGCGCTCCATGGACCCGGTGATCCGGTCGGCGTAGAGGATGCCGAGCCCGCCGACGTGGCGCGCCGCGCGTCCGACCGTCTGGATCAGGGAACGGTCGGAACGGAGGAACCCCTCCTGGTCGGCGTCGAGGATGGCCACCAGCGACACCTCGGGGAGGTCGAGCCCCTCGCGGAGGAGGTTGATGCCGACCAGGACATCGAAGTCGCCAAGCCGAAGGCCGCGGAGGATCTCGATCCGCTCGATGGCGTCGATGTCGGAGTGCAGGTACCGGACGCGCACGCCGGCCTGCTGCAGGTAGTCGGTCAGGTCCTCGGACATCCGCTTGGTGAGGGTGGTGACGAGGACCCGCTCCTTCCGGCGGGCGCGCTCGCGGATTTCGTGGAGCAGGTCGTCCACCTGGCCCTTGACGGGCCGGACCTCGACCAGCGGGTCGATGAGCCCGGTGGGCCGAATGATCTGCTCGACGACGGCGCCGCCCGAGAGCCGAAGTTCGAGGTCTCCCGGGGTGGCGGAGACGTTGATCATCTGCGGCGCCAGCGCGAGGAACTCGTCGAACCGCAACGGGCGGTTGTCGAGGGCCGACGGCAGGCGGAATCCGTACTCGACGAGCGTCTCCTTGCGGGCGCGGTCGCCGTTCGACATGCCGCCGATCTGCGGCAGGGTGACGTGCGACTCGTCCACCACCACCAGGAACTCCGGCGGGAAGTAGTCGAGGAGGCAGGCGGGGCGTTCGCCCTCGGCACGGCCGCTCAGGTGCCGCGAGTAATTCTCGATGCCGGCGCAGATGCCGACCTCGAGCAGCATGTCGATGTCGAAATGCGTGCGGGACTCGAGCCGCTGCGCCTCGAGGAGCTTCCCGGCTTCCCGGAGCACCTTCAGCCGGTCGGCCAGCTCGGCCCGGATGAGCCGGACAGCCCGCTCGATCTTGGCGCGCTGGGTGACGAAGTGCTTGGCGGGATAGATGGCGCAGCGGGGCATGACCTGCAGCGATTCGCCGGTGAGCGGGTTGATCTTGGTGATCCGCTCCACGGTGTCGCCCCAGAGCTCGATGCGCACCGCCCGCTCCTCGTAGGCGGGGAAGATCTCGACGGTGTCGCCGCGGACCCGGAAGGTGCCAGGCTCGAAACTGACGTCGTTCCGGCTGTACTGGATGGCGACGAGGGCTTCGAGGATGGAGTCCCGCCCGCGCTCGCTCCCCTGCTCCACCGTGACCATCTGGGCCCGGTACTCGACCGGGTCGCCGAGGCCGTAGATGGCACTGACCGTGGCCACGATGACCACGTCTTCCCGCTCGATGAGGCTTGACGTGGCGCGGAGCCGGAGTCGCTCGATGTCCTCGTTGATCGAGGCGTCCTTCTCGATATAGACGTCGGAACTGGGGACGTAGGCTTCCGGCTGGTAGTAGTCGTAGTACGAGACGAAATACTCGACGGCGTTCGTGGGGAGGAACTGCCGCAGTTCACCGTAGAGCTGGGCGGCCAGCGTCTTGTTGTGCGAGAGGACGAGCGTGGGGCGGCCGTAGTTGGCGATGACGTTGGCAAGCGTCATCGTCTTGCCCGACCCGGTGACGCCGAGGAGGGTCTGGTACTGGTCGCCCCGGCGGAGCCCTGCAGTCAGCTGCTCGATGGCGCGGGGCTGGTCGCCCGCGGGCTCGAACGGCGCCTGGACCTGGAACAGGGTGGTGGCCATCCATTCAATCTAGCGCTTTCGGGAAATCTTCGGTAGCGCCTGACCCTCCCCACCGCCCGCGCCGGCCAGGGGATGCACCGCCTCCCATTCGTCCTCCGTCACCGGCATGACGGAGAGGCGGGTATTGCGAATCAGCGGGAGGCCTGCAAGGTCGCGCTCGGCCTTGAGTTCAGCGAGGGTGACCGGCCTCCGGAGTTGCGCCTCGAAGCGCACCTCCACGGCGGTCGACGTTCCCTCCGTCCGGGGCGCGGAGTCGACCAGGGCGCGGCCCACCACCGCCTTCTCCTTGCCTGAGTGGTACAGCAGGAGTCCGTCTCCCGGGCGCATGGCGCGGAGGTGGATCAGCGCGAGCGCGTTCTTGACGCCGTCCCAGGTGGTGCGTCCCTCCCGCTCGAGGTCGGCGATCGAATAGGTGGACGGTTCGGTCTTGAGGAGCCAATATTGAGTCATCGTCTGTCGATCCCCGGGGCTGAGCCCCGCCCGAGCGCGGAGGCTCCCCCATGAAGTGGCAGCGCGGCTACCAGAGTTCCAACGTCGAGGACCGCCGCGGCAGCGGCGGCGGACGGATGCCCGGCGGCCGGCTCGGCCTGGGCGCGATCGTCATCCTGCTCATCCTGAGCGTGGTGTTCAAGCGCGACTTCCTCTCGCTGGCCGGGGGCATGTCCGGCGACGCTCCGACAGCCGGAGGCTCCGGGGAAGTGGTGTCGACCCCGGCGGAAGACTCCGCCAAGCAGTTCGTCTCCTTCGTGCTCGACGACGCGCAGCAGACCTGGACCGCCATTTTTTCCTCGAACAACGCCACCTATACCGACGCCCGCCTGATCCTGTTCCGCGACGGCGTCCAGTCGGCCTGCGGGTTCGCGGAGTCGGCCACGGGCCCGTTCTACTGCCCCGGCGACTCGCAAGTCTACATCGACCTCGGCTTCTACGACGAGCTCCGGGAGCGTTTCGGGGCGCCCGGCGATTTCGCCGAGGCCTACGTGCTGGCGCACGAGATCGGGCACCATGTCCAGCGCCTGACGGGCGCGGAGGCCGAGGTCCGGCGGGCGCAGCAACGCGACCCGGCCCGCGCCAACCAGTATTCCGTGGCCCTGGAGCTCCAGGCGGACTGCTACGCCGGCGTCTGGGCCAGTTCGGCGCAATCACGCGGACTCCTCGACGTCGGCGACGTCGAAGAGGGGCTTGGGGCCGCGGCGGCGGTGGGAGACGACCGGATCCAGCGCATGGGGGGCGGGTACGTGAACCCGGACGCCTTCACCCACGGATCGGCGGCGGATCGGACGGCGTCGTTCAAGCGGGGGTTGGAGTCGGGAGATCCGGGGAGCTGTGAATTGCAGCGATAGGCGGGGAAGCGGGGAAGCGGGGAAGCGAATCGCCTATTGCTGAGTCGTGGGGCTCGTCCCGCCCGTGCCGGGGGCCTCGCGGCGCTCGACCTCGACCACCCCTTTGACCCGCCGCACCGCCTTCAGCACCTTGGCGAGGTGGACGATGTTGTCCACCTCCACGAAGACCGTCCCGAACACCGTGCCGTCCTTGGTGTGGATATCCGCCGAACGAATGTTGGTGCCGGTCGAGCTGATGGCCGCCATGATGTCGGCGTAGAGCCCCCGCCGGTCCTCGCCCGACAGTGCAAGGCGCACCGAGAAGGCCTCCCCCTCCACTTCCTGCCAGTCGATGTCCACCCGCCGCCCTTCCGAGCTCAGCGTCAGCAGGTTGGGGCAGTCGGCGCGATGGATCGAGATGCCGCGCCCCTGCGTCACGTAACCTGTCACGGGGTCGCCCGGCACGGGCTGACAGCACTGGGCGTAGCGCACCATCAGCCCGTCCACCCCGTGGATCTTGATCCCGCGCCCGAGCCGGATCCGGTCGACCAGGCGACCGAACACGGTGGGCTTCGGCTCCTGCAGCTCGTCCGGCGGCCGGTCCGGGAAGAGCACCCGGAAGACCTGCCCGATGGCCACGTCGCCGCGCCCGATGGCGACCTCGAGCGCGGTGCCGCTATGGAGTCCGAGCGCCGAGGCACCGCGCTCGAGCTGCTCCGGGGTGGGCACGTCGAGCCGGCGGCGCCGCGTTTCCCTCGTCAGGATCTCCCGGCCGAGCTGGAGGCTGACCGTCTCCTCCTCCTCCCGGATCCACTGCTTGATCTTGTGGCGCGCGCGCGCGGTGTGGACGTGGTTCAGCCAGTCGCGGCTGGGGCGCGCATGCGGGCTGGTCAGGATCTCCACGGTGTCGCCGTTCTTGAGTTCCCGGTGCAGCGGTGCGATCCGGCCGTTGATCTTGGCGCCCTGGCAGTGCAGCCCGACCTCGGTGTGCACGTGGAACGCGAAGTCGATCGGGGTGGCGCCCTTCGGGAGTCGCTTCACGTCGCCCTGCGGGGTGAACATGAAGATCTCGTCCTGGTAGAGGTCCACCTTGAGGAACTCGAGAAATTCCTCCGGCGTGTGGGTGTCCTGCTGCAGCTCCAGCAGCTGGCGGAACCACCCGAGTGCCTGGTCGAGCTCGTCGTCCCCCTTCCCTTCCTTCTTGTACACCCAGTGCGCCGCGATGCCGTACTCCGCCGTCCGGTGCATCTCCCGGGTCCGGATCTGGACCTCGAACAGCTCGCCGCCCGGCCCGAAGATCGTGGTGTGCAGCGACTGGTAGGCGTTGGACTTGGGACTCGCGATGTAATCCTTGATCCGCTCCTGCAGCGGCGTCCAGTTGTGGTGGATGATGCCGAGGACGTGATAGCACTCGGGCACCGTGTTCACGATGACGCGGACCGCCATGAGGTCGTAGATCTCGTCGAACGGCTTGCCCCGCCGCTTGATCTTCTGCTCGATGGACCAGAGGTGCTTGGGGCGACCCGTGACCTCCGCGGCGATGCCGGCCCGCTTGAGCTCCTCCTCCAGGGGGCGGCGGAGCCGGTCGATCATCTGCTCCCGCGCCTCCCGCTCGGCGGCCACCTGCTCCGCGAGCGACCGGTATTCCTCGGGCTCCAGGAACCGGAAGGCGAGGTCCTCGAGCTCCGCCTTCATTCCCGCCATGCCGAAGCGGTGCGCCAGCGGGGCGTAGATCTCCCGCGTCTCCGTGGCGATCCGCAGCCGCTTCTGCGGCTCGAGGTGCTCGAGCGTCCGCATGTTGTGGAGGCGGTCGGCGAGCTTGATGATGATGACGCGGGCGTCCTTGGCGATGGAAAGAAGCAGCTTCCGGTAGTTCTCGACCTGCTCCTCGGCCGTAGAACGGAACGTCAGGTGGGAGATCTTCGTGAGCCCGTCCACGATGACGCCGACCTCGGGGCCGAAGTCGCGGGCGATGTCCTCGACGCCGACGTCGGAGTCCTCCACCACGTCGTGCAGCAGCGCCGCGGCGATGGAGGTCGAGTCCGGCAGCTGCTCTGCGAGGATCATCGCCACCGCGATGCTGTGCGAGATGAACTCCTCGCCCGACGCCCGCTTCTGCCCGTGGTGCG
>Ga0116153_10002581_pt1 | contig 14021 bp, 13 predicted proteins | sample AD_UKC028_MetaG_FD_89896 | JGI IMG/M metagenome (GOLD analysis project Ga0116153, IMG submission 89896) | Active sludge microbial communities of municipal wastewater-treating anaerobic digesters from USA - AD_UKC028_MetaG | ecosystem: Engineered > Bioreactor > Anaerobic > Digestate | place: USA... | reverse complement strand
TCTGCCGGCCTACCGGTACGTTTTCGCCGGCCCCTTCCGGGCCGTACTGGCCCCGGCCATGGAGACGGGCTACCGCCTGTTCATGGGCCTGGTCCTGCGGGCCTACGCCCGGGGCATGTCCCGGGCCGGTCTGCCGCCCATCCTGGTCTGCGAGAACCTCCATCGGTTCTCTCCGGAAAGCCTGGATCTCCTGGGGGAGCTGCTCCTGTCCTCGGACATACGCATCGTGGCGACCACCGCCCGGAACTGTCCCCAGTCGTGGCCCGAATACGGGATCCTGGAATGGGACCTGCCCCCCCCGGATTTCGAGGAATACTCGGGCAAGCTTTCCGAGGTCCTGCCGGAGGCCCCCGAGGAGACCCGAAAGTCCCTGTTCTCCCGGGCCCGGGGCGACCTGCCCCTCCTGTACCGCTGCGCCCTCCTCGAACTCGAGCACGCGTCCGGTCCGCCCCCCTCCGAGGCCATCCTGGGCCTCATGCCTCGGGAGGCGGCGGCGGCGCTGTACGCCGCCAGTCTCTGCGAAAATGTCCTGGACACCCCCAGGTTCCACGACTTCCTGGAAAGCCTGGGGCTCCGAGCCAAGGCCCGTCAGATCGTCCTGGATCTCCTGGGCAGGACCGGCTACCTCTCGGGTCCCGGTCCCCGGAATGCCTCGAGGATGTCGAACCGCAGGCTTTCCGCCTTCGTGGGGACGGACGCCCAACGGATCGAAGCTTCCCTGGCGGAGTACCTGACCGGGCTTTACAGGAATCGGGAGGCCTACCCCTCCCTCGGCCTCCTGTCGGCCACGAAGGCGTTTTCCGGAGAGGACCGGCAGCGATTCGAGATCGACTGCGTGCTGTCGGACGCCCTGGAGGACCCCCAGGATCAGTCCCGGCAGGCCTACAAGGACATCCCCCCCGCCCTGCGGAAGCTCCGGGAGCTCGCGGCCTGCCTGGTCTCCGGCGACGAGGCCCGGGCGTCAGCCCGGCTGGCGGAACTGGAGGAGACGGACAGCCGCTCGACCCTTCCCCCGGGCCTCCCCTTCCTATTCCGGGCGGAGCTCTCCCTGGCCCGGAGGGAGTTCCCGGAGGCGGCGAAGCAGGCGAAGGAAGCCCTGCTCTCCGCCCGGGGTGGACCGGAGCCCAAGCTGGAAGCCCGCTGTCATCGCCTCCTGGGGCTCTGCGCCCTCGCGCGGGAGCGGCCGGAGGAGTCGATCGAGTATTTCGAGAACGCCCATGATATCTCCGGGGCGGCCCGGGACGAATACGAGCGGCTCCTCTGCCGGTGGTTCACGGCCGTCGCCCTGTTCGCCTCCGGACGGCTCGACAAGGCCCTCAAGCTGACGAACCAGGCCGAGGCGGCCTCCCAGGCCGTCTTCCGCCGGGACTGGGAGGCGGCCAGCGTCTTCCTGCGCGCCCGGATCCATCTGGAGCTCGGCCGCTACGAGGAAGCCCGGGTCGGTTTCGAGGGGGTGCGCGCGATCGCCCGGGCCTACGGATTCGACGAGGCCGGACGTCGCGCGGACATCTGGGACGCCCGGGCCCTGGCCTACGCCGGGAGCCACGAGGAGGCCCGGACCCTGCTCTCCCGCCACGAGGGGGACGGGGAGGCGGAATTCTTCCGGGCGGAACTCGAACTCCTCCGGGGAAACCCCGGCGGGGCCGCGGAGATCCTGGAGGCCCTTCCCCCCTGGGAGCACGGTACCTTCGATCCCGCGGAGAGGCTCTTCTGGGATTCCGGATACCGCGGCATCGAGCGCAGGGCTTTCGGCGCCTCCGCGCTCCGCCCCTTCGACGCGGATCTCCGGGCCGCCTACGCGTGTTTCGCCCGGGGCTTGGAACGCCGGGAGGGGGCCTGGGCCGTCCAGGTGTACCGCATGACCCGGGAGGACAAGCTCTCGGCCGAACACCCCGCCTTCTCCACCTACCTCTTTTTCTGCTTCCTGCTCCTGGAGCGGCTCGCGGAACCGCCCCTGGACAAGGCTACCGTGCTGTCCCGGGCTTTCAAGTACCTGCAGGAGCGGGCCGGACGGATCGAGGACGCGGCCGCGGGTTCGGATTTCCTGGAACGGAACCTCTGGAACCGCCGACTGGTGGAGGCGGCCCGCAGGTACAAGCTCCTGTGATTGGCGCGATCCCCCCGGGCGCCCGGCCCCTCGAGGCCGCGGTCTACCACGCCGCCCCGGGCATGACACGGCACCTGCTCGCGGAGCTCGGGGAATGGGACCGCCAGGACGGGGACCTCCTGCTGCGGTCCGGGCCGGTCCTGCCCGCCCGCTGGGTACGCAACATCTGGACTCGGCCCTTCCTGCTGGAGTTCGCATCCTTGGGGGAGGCCGCCGCGGCCCTGCGCTCGGTCCAGCGGAACTGGGCGCCCTGCCCCGCCCGGCTCTTCCGGCGCACCGCCCTCCTGGCGGAAAAGCTCCCCCCCCTGCCCTCCAAGCCCAAGGTCTTCCCCTTCGATCCGCCCCCGGCGCCCATGGGAGCCTTCACCCTGTTGGACGAGGGGCTTCTCCTGGGATCCGCTGCCTGCTCCAGTCCCTTCCCCAACGGGGAGCTCCGCTTCGAGGAGGACACGGAGGGTCCCCCCAGCCGCGCTTACCGCAAGCTGTGGGAAGCCCTGGTCCTTGCGGGCAAGAGGCCGGGACCGGGGGACCGCTGCCTGGACGCGGGGGCCTCCCCGGGCGGCTGGACCTGGGCCCTGGCGGGCCTGGGCGCCTCGGTCCTGGCCGTGGACCGGGCCCCCCTGGAGCCCCGGATCGCCGCCCTGCCGGGGGTCGAGTTCCGGAAGGGCAGCGCCTTCTCCCTGAGGCCCGAGGACTCTGATCCCTTGGACTGGCTTTTCTCCGACGTGATCTGCTACCCCCCGGTGCTGTACGACTGGGTGGAGAAGTGGCTGGACTCCGGCCGGGCCCGGAATTTCGTCTGCACCATCAAGATGCAGGGCGAGGAGTACGACCGAGCGACCACGGATCGTTTCGCGGCCATCCCCGGAAGCCGGGTCGTGCACCTGTGGCACAACAAGCACGAGTTGACGTGGATAAAGGTGAATGAGTGAATGAGTGAATGAGTGAATATGGGGCATTCTATTCACCTATTCACCTATTCACCTATTCACCTATTCACCTATTCACCTATTCACCTATTCACCTATTCACCTGTCCACCCCCTCCCCCCACATCTTCCTGAGACCCGCGAACACGGCGTCCGCGGCCTCCTCGGTGACCTCGGGTTCCTCGTAGTAGGTGACGAGGTGGGACGGGATCTCCGCCAGGAAGGGGGACGGGGCGCAGTCCACCGCCTGGGCCTGGCGGCGGCGCTGTCGGCAGGCGGAGATGTAGAGCTTGCGGCGGGCCCGGGTGACGGCCACGTAGAAAAGCCGCCGCTCCTCCTCCAGGTTCCCCTCCCCCTCGGCCAGGGCCCGGGCGTGGGGCATGATCCCGTCCTCGCAGCCCGCTATGAAGACCACCTCGAACTCCAGGCCCTTGGAGGCGTGGACGGTCATGAGGTTCACCTTGCCGGCGTCCGCCTCCTCGTCCAGGTCGTCCCGGGTGATCAGGGATATGCGGTTGAGCCAGTTGAACAGGGAGGGATCCAGGTTGTCCGGGTCCTTTTCCCAGGTCTCGATGGACTGGATGAGGCTCTCCACGTTCAGGAACTTCCACTGGGCGGCCTTCTCGCTGTGCTGGTTCTCCGAGACCAGGTAGCCCCAGTAGTCGATCCCGTCGACCATCTTCCGGACCTTGGCGGCCAGGTTGCGGTGGCCCAGCATCTCCTCCCGGTAGCCCCGGATCGTCTGGAGGAATTCCAGGGCGTCCGCCCGGCTCCGCTCGGGGAACTCCGCTTCTCCGTCCGACGCCAGGGATTCCAGGGCCGCGAAAAGGGGGCCCGACATCCGCCGGGCCCGCTCCTGAAGGTGCTCCAGGGCCCGCCTCCCCAGTCCCCGGCGGGGCACGTTCAGGATCCGGATCAGGTTCACGTCGTCCTGGGGATTGGCGATGACCCGGAGGTAGGAGATCACATCCTTGATCTCCTTGCGCTGGAAGAAGCTCGTCCCCCCGGAGACCTTGTACGGGACGTTCTCCGCCAGGAGGGCCTCCTCCAGGTTCCGGGTCAGGGCGTTCGTGCGGATCAGGATGCCGATGTCGCTGTAGGGGACCTTCTCGGATAGCCGGGCCTCCTTGACCGCCCGGGCGATGAACTCCGCCTCCTCGACCTCGTTCTCCGGGGTGTAGACCTCGATGGGGGTGCCCCCCGTGCGGGAGGGGGACCAGAGGGCCTTTTCCTTACGGTTCTCGTTGTGGGCGATGACCGCGTTGGCCGCGTCCAGGATGGTGGAGGTGGAGCGGTAGTTCCGCTCCAGCTTGACCTCCTTCCGGTGGGGCCAGTCCCGCTCGAACTGGACGAGGTTCTCGTAGTTCGCCCCCCGCCAGGAGTAGATGGACTGGTCGTCGTCCCCCACCGCGCAGACGTTGTCGTCCGCCAGGAGCCGCATCAGCCGGTACTGGATCTTGGAGGTGTCCTGGAACTCGTCGATCATGATGTACCGGTACTGCTCCCGGTACTTGGCCAGGGCGTCCGGGAAGGCCTCAAAGACCTCGATGGGCTTCACGATCAGGTCGTCGAAGTCCACGGCGTTGTGGGCCTTGAGGGAGGCCTGGTACTCCTCGTAGACCTTCTCGTACAGGTCCGTCCCATCCCAGGCCCGCCTGCGGGTCTTCACCTCCGAGAACGCGGCCCCCGCCGCGGCCGGATCGAAGCCCTCCATCCGGAACCCCGTCTCCCGGGCGCAATCCTTGATCAGCTGGGTCCGGTCCGTCTCGTCGTAGATCGAAAAGGAATCCTTCCAGCCCAGGCGGTGGATCTCCTTCCGGAGGATCTTGACCCCGAAGGCATGGAAGGTGGAGACCGTGAGGCTCTGGAGCTTCTTCTTGGTCAGGGCCTTGACCCGTTCCTCCATCTCCCGGGCCGCCTTGTTCGTGAAGGTGAGGGCCAGGATGGCGGACTGGGGGATGCCCTTTTCCAGCATGTAGGCGATGCGGTAGGTGATGACCCGGGTCTTGCCGGATCCGGCGCCGGCAATGATCAGCACGGGCCCCTCGACGGCGGTGACCGCCTGGTACTGCTCCGGGTCGAGTTCCCCCTGGAAATCGATCTTCATGTCCGGGTACGCGCTAGATCCGCTTGATCAGGAAGGACAGGGCTCCGATCCCGAGGCCGACGACCGCGGAGACCACGATGCCCGCGGCCAGGACCCCCAGGGCGATGTAGAGGGTGGCTTTTCGCTTCCGGAGGCCCAGGATCCAGGCCCCCAGGGCGCCGGTCCATGCTCCCGTCACGGGCAGGGGGACGGCTACGAAGACCAGAAGGCCCCAATATCCGTACTTCTCCACGGATCCGCCGACCTTGGCCCGGGCCTTTTCCACGAACCGGTCGAAGATCCGGGCGTAGAAGGCCCACCGGTACAGCAATCCGTGCAGGGTGCCCAGGAAGAGGAAGGCCACGGGCGCCACCAGGACGTTGCAGGCCACGGCCAGGAGGAAGGCCGCGGGCAGGGGCATCCCCCGGGCGACCGCGAAGGGGATGGCCCCGCGGAGCTCCGATATCGGAAGGAAGGAAAGGAATACCGTGGCAAGCAGGGTCGAGAGTTCCATGGGGGCGGAGTATAGCGGGTTGAAGTGAATAGGTGAATAGGTGAATGGGTGAATGGGAGGCTCTCTATTTACTTATTCACCCATTCCCGTATTCTTCCCCGCACCCCCTCCGCGTCCTCCGCGGAAAACCACTCGACCCCGGGCAGGGTATGGAAGAAGGCGAGCTGCCGCTTGGCGTAGCGGCGGGTGTCCAGGGCGATCCGGTCCCGCACGTCCCGGAGCCGGGCACAACCGGTCCTCCGGGCTTCCAGGAATTCCCGGTACCCGATGGCCTGCATCCCCGGGTCCGCATCCCCGTAGCCGGCGGCCAGGAGCCCCCGGACCTCCCCGGCCAGGCCCGACTCGAACATCGCGTCCACCCGGGCGTCGATGCGGGCGTACAGCTCCTCCCGGGGGCGGTCCAGGGCTATGAGAAGGAGGTCATGTTCCGCCCGGGGTCCCGCGGGAACCTCGAAGGAAGAGAGGGGCCGGCCCGTCAGGCGCAGGACCTCCACGGCCCGGGTGAGCCGGTACAGGTCCCGGGCATGGATGCGGCCGGCGCTCTCGGGATCCCCGGCCTCCAGCTCCGCCCGGAGAGCCTCGGGGCCCCGGAGCCGGAGGTCCCGCTCCACCTCGGACCGGATCCGGGCGTCCGCGGGGGGAGAATCCGGGAGGCCGTAGACGAAGTTCTTCAGGTAAAAAGCCGTGCCTCCGGAGATCACGGGCAGGCGTCCCCGGCTTCGGATTTCGTCGCAGGCCCGGTCGGCCTCCCGTACAAAATCCCCGGCGGTATACTGTTCCGAGGGATCGCGGATGTCGATCAGGTGGTGGGGAAGATTCTCGAGAAGCCCCGCGTCCGGCTTGGCCGTGCCGATGTCCAGTCCCCGGTAGACCTGCATGGAGTCCGCGGAGACCACCTCGGCCTGGGGCAAGCCGGATCCCCGGTTTCCGAGGAAGAGTTCCGAAAGGAGGGCCGTCTTGCCCGACGCCGTCGGGCCGAAGAGGAGAAGGGTCCTACTCGATGAAGCGGTACACAACCTGGCCGGAGAAGATCTGGCGCATGCCGAGGGAGACCACCTTGCCGTTGTGCTTCTCCACCTCGGGGGTGCGGAGCACGGCGAGCTGATAGGCCCGGCGGGTGACGGCCACGGTGAACTCGTAGGCGTTGGTATCGTTCTCGATCAGCTGCTCGAAGGGTAGTATCATGGGCTCTCCGCTTGTCGTCTCGTTGCTGGAACTGGAATTATATCGGGACGTCCCGGACGGATCAAGGGGCGCCCGGGCTTTCGGGCCCCGGTCCGGGTTCCAGGTCCGAGATGGCCCGCTCCAGACGCTCGATCAGCCGGTCCGCGGCCCGGCCCAACTCGTCCTGGTCGGCCTCCCGGGAGGAGCGGTTCGTCCGTTCCCGGAAGAGCTCGTCCACGATATAGACACTCGCCAGGATGGAGGTTTTCAAAGGATCCGTCACCCGGGTGCTCTTCTGGACCTCCTGGGCGCGCCGGCGGATATGGGCCAGGATGGCGTCCATGTATTCCTTCGATTCGTCGGTCTGTATCGTGAAGGAGGTGCCCAGAAGTTCGATCCTCAGGGTCTGGACGGCCACGGCGGCGCGCCCGGGATCAGAATATCTCGAGCTCCGCCTCTTCCGCGCCGGGGGCGGGATCGGTCCCGTCCTTGGCGGAGGAGGCGGGTTCGGGGCGAACGGGTTCGGCGGGCCGAGGCTCGACGGCCGGCTTCCGGGCCGCCGGGGCGGCCGGGGCCGCGTGCACGGCCGCCGCCGACCCGGAACGGATCGGCTTGTCCGCCTGGGGGGGCGGGGCGGCCGAGGGAGCGGGATCCTGGATCGCGTCCTCGAAGGCGTTCAGGCGCTCCAGGGCGTGCAGGATCCCCTGCTCGATGCGGGTCTGGTCCTTGCGGTATTCCTCGATGGTCCGCTCCAGGTCCGCCGCCCGCTTCTGCTCGCGGGAGACGTTGTCCCGCAGGGCGGCGTTCTCGGAGGTGAGCCGGTCGATGGCCGACAGGGCCTTCTCGACCCGCGTCTCCAGGGCCCGGACCTGCTCGAGGGTGATCATCCTAGGCCAGGGCTGCCTTGGCCCGCTCCACGACGGCCTTGAAGGCCGGCGCGTCCCGGACGGCCATGTCCGAGAGGACCTTGCGGTCCACGGCCACCTGAGCCTTGGCGAGGCCCTCGATCAGGCGGCTGTAGGAGATGCCCTCGGGACGGCAAGCCGCGTTGATGCGGGCGATCCAGAGGGTGCGGAACTCGTTCTTCTTGGCCCGGCGGTCGCGGTATGCGAACATCAGGGCCTTGGCCACGGCGTCCTTGGCCGCCTTGTGGTTGGTGCCGCGGCGGCCGCGGAACCCCTTGGCCAGCTTGAGGATTTTCTTCCTATGGTCCTTGCGGCGGGTGCCGTCTACTGCTCTAGGCATCGTATCGCTCCTGTGCTATCTGTCGCTCTTCTCACGGAAGTCCTGACCGGGCGCCCCGAACGGGGGAAGGAGCGCCCCGCGGGCTAGCCGTTGGGAAGAAGCTGTTTCTTGATCATGCGGACGTTGCCGCCGTCCACAAAGCCGGCCTTGCGAAGGTTCCGCTTCCGCTTGGCGCTCTTCTTCGTCAGGATATGGCGAAGGTTCATCTTCTTGTATTTCACCTTACCGGATGCCGTGAGCGTGAATCGCTTGGCAGCGGATTTTTTCGTCTTCATCTTGGGCATGACGATCCATCCTTATCTTCGTAGTATACGGGAATCACTCGCCGTCGGGCGGCTTGACTTCCACGGGTTTCTTGACGGCCTTCGGCGTCAGGATCATGGACATGAACCGGCCTTCCATGGCGGGAAGCTTCTCCATGACGTAGGATCCTTCGATATGGGTCAGGACGCTCTTGAGCACTTCCTCGCCAATCTCGGTGTGCGCCAGTTCGCGGCCCCGGAACCGTATCGTAACCTTGACCTTGTTTCCTTCCTCTAGGAACTCCCGGACGTGCTTGGACTTGAACTCAAGATCGTGGTCGTCGATCTTGGGCTGCATCCGGACTTCCTTTATCTTGACGATCTTCTGGTTCTTGCGGCTTTCCTTGATCTTTTTTTCCTGCTCGAATTTGAACTTGCCGTAATCGAGCAGCTTGCAGACCGGCGGACTCGACTGGGGGGCGACCTCGACCAGGTCCACACCCGCCTCCCGGGCTATCTTCAGGGCCTCCAGGGTGGCAACGATGCCCCTCTGTTCGCCCTTGTCGTCGATAAGCCGCACTTCCCGAACCCGGATCTGCTCGTTGATCCGCAAGTTTTTGTTGTCCGCCAATCGGCCTCCTTCGGAATACACCTAGCCTAGGAAGTTTCCGGCTACTTTACCATACTTCACGGGGCGAGTCAAAGGGTCGTACCCGGCTGTCCGCCCTGCCGACCGGGATTTTTCGGACCTCGACCCCCGATCGGGCCTGTTTGACAGCTGAAATGACGCGTAGTACAGTGATTCTATATGGCTTATCCGTCCGATTTCAAGTCCGCCGTGGAAAACGCGGCCGTCCTCAACCTGGACCTGATACGAAGGTACCGGGAATCCGCCCACGGGGTCGGGAACCCCGCGGTCGGACGGCTCCTCCAGTCCGTCCTGGACCAGAAATCGAGCCAGGCGGACCTGCTCAGAACGGTCGTGGGATCCGGGGACGCGGGCAGGGATACACCCCTGCCCCGGGAAACCGAACGGAACGATCCCCCGCCCTCTCCGGCACCCGCGGCCCCGGCGCCGGGCGCGGATCCGGCGACGGATTTGCTCCGGATGATCCGGTCGGAAGAGGAAGGCCTGGGGGCCCTCTTCGAGCGCCTGCGGCAGGCGGCGGCAGACGAGGAAAACCGGGAGCGGCTCCATTCCTTGTCCGAAACATCCCGGAAAATCGGGGAATGGGCCCGGGACCACCTGGAACTCCTCTCCCTTTATTAGTGTCGAATCGATAACCCCGGTTCTGCTTGCGCCGGTCGGCATTCCCGTGCTACCCTGCGGGACGCCATGTTCGCATTTCCCGTCTTCGCACTGCCCCTGGCCTATCTCTCCGTCGCCGCATGGTTCTTCCCCCGCCACCGGGAGGAGGCCCTGGCCCGAAGCTTCGGAAGGGGCCTGGCCCTGGGGCTCCCCTGCGCGCTGGTTCATATGCTGGTCCTAGGCTGGATTCCGGAGGTCCACGGCAGTTTCCTGTTCGTGTTCCGGATCTGGTGGGAGCGCTTCCTCCTGCCCTTTTCCCTGACCATCGCCGCTTCCCGCCTGATCCAGGGCTTCGAGGACACGGTGAGGTCCGATGCCGCGCTGCGGAGGTTCACGGCCTTCCAGTTCGGCTGTTTCACGGTCCTGGCCCTGGTTTCGGCGGTGCGGTACGCGGACAGTCCGGACACCTTCGTACTCTTCTTCAATCCCCTGCTTTCCATAGCCGGGATCTTCGCGGCCGTGTACTTCCTGGAGCGGGCGGTGACGGAGGCGGGTGTCTACGTGGCCCTCTGGATCTCCGCGGGGGTCCTGGCCAGCTTCGCCTTCGCCTGCGCCGCCTACCTCTTCGAGGCGCGCCTCGAGTGGCTCGGGGCCATCCTGTCCCTGGCCCTGCTGGGGATTTCCTCGTACCAGGTCCGATTCCTGATGAAATGAAGCGGGACCAGAGGGACTCGAACCCCCGACCTACCGCTTAGAAGGCGGTTGCTCTATCCGGTTGAGCTATGATCCCCTGCGGGGGTGGCCAATAAGTCGGCTACTTATTGGCCACCCCTTGCAGTTTCCAACGTTCTATTGAGAACGTTAGAAGATGCTACCTTAATGCCAGCTGTCCAAAAAGCTAACCGAGCTTTTTGAACAGCCTGGAATCTCGGGACGGGCGGATTTGAACCGCCGATATCCAGCTCCCAAAGCTGGCGCCTTAGCCGCTAGGCAACGTCCCGGAATACCCGCGTACTCTAGGCCGAAGGCAAATCCTTTGTCAATCGAAGCGCCCCGCCCGGGGTCCCCGGCTTTTTCCCTTGACAACCGGAAAAATCGGGTTCTATCATGGCGGCAGTCCTTTAGGCTCGGGATCCCCGGCCTTAACAATCAAGGAGCGCTTATGGCCTTTACGACCGATCTCATCCGGAACGTGGCCCTGGCGGGACACGGAGGGACGGGAAAAACTTCCTTGCTCGAACACCTGCTGTTCTCCGGCGGAGCCATCTCCAAGCCGGAAACCGTGGATTCGGGCAAGACTGTCAGCGATTACATGGAGGACGAGATCGCCCGCAAGATCTCCCTCCACGCCGCCTTCTGCCACCTGGAGTGGAAGGGCAAGAATATCACTTTCGTGGACACCCCCGGATCCTCGGATTTCGTGGGCGACGTGATCCTGGCCTTCCGTTCCTGCGAGACGGCCCTGCTCCTGGTGGACGGCAAGAGCGGAGTCCAGATCGAGACCATCAAGCTGTGGCGGGAGCTGGACAAGCGGGAAAAGCCCCGCGGCGTCTTCATCTCCAAGCTGGACGAGGAACGCGCCGACTTCGACGCGGCCCTGGCGGACATCAAGGAGAAGTTCAAGATGGACCCCGTTCCCGTCTCCATTCCCATGGGGACCGGGCCGTCCTTCAAGGGCGTCATCGACGTGGTGAACGGCAAGGCCTACCCCCTGCCCGCCTCCGGGGACCAGAAGGAAACCTCCGCCGACATCCCCGCGGACTTCGCCTCGGCGTACCAGGAAGCCCGCGCCCGGCTTTCCGAGGCCGCCGCGGAGGGGGACGACGAGCTCATGGAGAAGTACCTGGAGGCCGGGGAGCTCTCCCAGGAGGAGATCCTCAAGGGTCTCGGGGAGGCCTTCGCGTCCAACCGCATCCTGCCCGCCTTCGCGGGAGCCGGGCTCCGGAACTCCGGCTGCGCGGCCCTCCTCGAGTTCCTGGCCGGGATCGCCCCCTCCCCCCTGGCCCTCAAGCCCGAGATCGTGAAGAACGCCAAGGGAGAGGAAGTCGAGTTCGGGGTCGATCCGGCCAAACCGACCACCGCCTTGGTCATCCGCACCCAGATCGACCAGTTCTCCGGGCGTCTGTCCTACTTCAAGGTCTTCTCCGGCAAGCTCCTTCCGGACTCGGAACTCTACAACGTCCGGGAGAACAAGAAGGAGAAGGTCGGCAAGCTCTACCGCGCCCAGGGCAAGAAGCTCGAGGAAGTCCCGGAACTCTGCGCGGGGGACATCGGGCTGACTTCCAAGGTGGCGGGCCTCAAGACCAACGACACCCTGACCCTGCACGACGACCAGTTCGCCTTCGCCCCCCTGCGCCTGCCCCAGCCGGTCCACGCCCTGGCCATCTCCGCGGTGAACAAGAAGGAGGAGGACAAGATGTCCGAGCTCCTGCACAAGTCCGCGGAGGAGGACCTGACCTTCCAGGTCCGGTTCGACGGGGAGACCAAGGAGACCGTCATCTCCGGCATGGGCGAGCTCCAGATCAACATGATCCTGGAGAAGATCAAGACCGGGGCCAAGATCGCCGTGGAGACCCGGACCCCGCGGGTGGCCTACCGGGAGACCATCACCAAGAAGGCCCACGCGGAGTACACCCACAAGAAGCAGACCGGGGGGCACGGACAGTACGCCCGGGTCGTCTTCGACATCGAGCCCCTGGAGAGGGGCAAGAACTACGAGTTCGAGAACAAGGTCTTCGGCGGAGCCGTGTCCAAGGGATTCATTCCGGGAATCGAGAAGGGCATCCACCAGGCCATGGAGGCCGGCGTAACGGCGGGCTACCCCGTGGTGGACGTCAAGACCATGATCGTGGACGGCAAGGAGCATCCCGTGGACTCCTCGGAGATGGCCTTCAAGATCGCCAGCCGCGGCGCCTTCCGGGAGTGCATGCGCCAGGCGGGTCCCGTCCTCCTGGAACCCATCATGAACCTGACCGTCTTCGTGGAGGACAAGTACCTGGGGGACATCATGTCCGACCTCTCCGGCCGCCGCGGCCGGATCTCCGGCCAGCAGCCCGTGGGCGGCGGGATCGTGGAGGTCAAGGCCCAGGCTCCCCAGGCGGAGCTCCTGCGGTACTCCATCGACCTCAGGGCCATGACTAGCGGCACCGGTTCCTTCGAGGTGGAGTTCGACCACTACTCCCCGATCTCCGGGAAGATCGCCGAGGACGTCACCAAGGCGGCCCAGGCCTTCCGGGTGCAGGAGGAAGAAGAAGAATAAAGAAACGGGGCGCGGTGCGCCCCGTTTCTTTATTGATCGGTTTCACGGCGATGCCGTGAAACCGGTTCACCAAAGGACCATCCGCCCCCGGTCCGCCTCGAAGCCCAGGTCCTTGAGGACCGCGGCATAGGGTCCGGCCGCAGCCGCCGCGCCGTTCGCGGTTTCCACCACCACCTTCCGTTCAGGATCCACCCGTCGGGTCCGGGGAATCCTCAGAAAGGCCAAGACCCCGGCCGGATCCCCTCCGTCGTCGAGGATCCGCAGCTCCCGGCCGTTCCGCAGGGAGACCGCGGCCAGGCGGCTTCCCCGGTAGCAGAGTCTGGTGGAAGCTATCCGGGCCGGGAGTTCATAGGACAGCCCCTCGACCTCCACCCCGGCCAAGCTGGCGGGGTCGCAGGCGTTCATCCAGTAAATTCCCCCGCCGTCCTCCAGGGTCCGGAAGAGCTCGAAGGCCTCGGGACTCATGAACTGCAGGCCTCCGAGTCCCGCGAAGAATCTCCCCGCCAGGATCTCCCCCGCCAGCTCCAGGGTACGCAGGGCCCGGAGCAGACGCGCCCAGCCCAGGGCCGGGACTTCCCTCTCCAGGAGGGGCCGACAGAGGATCCCCCACCGTCGGGCCAGGAGCCGCACCCGGTCCCGGTCCAGCTGGTCCCGGTCCAGGGGATCGGGATCCCCCTCCGCCCCCAGGGAAAACCACCGGCCCGCCACGGGGGGCCCGCCCCGCCACCGGTCCCGCAGGGCCCGGGGTATTCGGCGGGGGACGCCGAAGGAAGAGGATTCCGGAAGTCTCGACTCGGATCGAGTGAGGGCGGCCGCGGCGCGGCCGAAATCCGACCGGATCCCGGACCGGAGGGTCTCCCAGGAATCCGAGGACGCGGCACCCCTCCAAGCCTCTTCCCAGAGGGAGCGGACGCAGTCCTCGGGGGCCAGGCCAGAGGCGTCCCGGAGGGCCCAGAAGTCCGCGAGGACCTCCGGTACCAGGGCGGATTCCGCGGGTCGATCCGGGAGGGCGAGGTCCAGGTCCTCGGGTGCGCAGAGCCCGACGGTCTCCCGGCCCGCCCCGAACCAGAGGCACCGGCCTTCCTCGAAGTCCCGGTCCAGGAGGGCGGGGGCGTAGTCCGGCCGTCGGGCGGGCAGAAGCTCCGTCTCCCAGAGGCGGATCGGGGCGGCCCAGCCCGCCAGGGGCTCCCAGGGATGCTCCGGACGGTCCCCCGAGAGTCCCTGGAG
>Ga0116153_10002578_pt1 | contig 14037 bp, 14 predicted proteins | sample AD_UKC028_MetaG_FD_89896 | JGI IMG/M metagenome (GOLD analysis project Ga0116153, IMG submission 89896) | Active sludge microbial communities of municipal wastewater-treating anaerobic digesters from USA - AD_UKC028_MetaG | ecosystem: Engineered > Bioreactor > Anaerobic > Digestate | place: USA... | reverse complement strand
GCCGTGAAAGCGCTGGAAAAATGGGCCGGGCACCTGAAGGAGACCGGGACGAGCGAAGGCATGTGGGATCAAATGCTTACCTTTAATGAATACTTTGATTTCATTGGAGCGGCCCAGATCCGTGAACGAGAGGAGATATTTCAAAGGCCTGTGAGAAAATAGCGAGACCCTCTGCGCATTGCATACGCAAGGGCCGCAGGCGGTGATGGGTATCCTGAGGCGATTCGGTATTTCCCGGACCGCACCGCCTTTTTGTCAAAGAGATACGAGCGCGTCCATGATCTCTTGCGCGGTCCGTACATCCCCGAAGAACATCATGATGTTCCTGAGCGTGTTCTCAAAGAGCGCTTCGCTGATTGTGGTTGTACCATCGGCAACAAGCACCACCTCATATCCGAGCTGCATGGCGTCCCTTGCCGTCGATTCGACGCAGACGTTCGCGGCGACCCCTGCAATTATGAGCTGCGTTCTTTTCAGTGAATCGAGCTTTTCCTTGAACTCCGGCGGATCGGACAGAAACGCGCTGTAGCGGTTCTTGAATACGACATGATCAGCCAGAGGATCGAAATGCATACCGGGGAAAACCTCCGTTGCCTTGCCGCGGTCGGATATTGTCTTGGTCTGCTCCCTGGTGTGGAAGGCGGGGTACAGGCCGGTGTCGATGCCGCCCGCTTCTGTCATGAAGCTCTGTCTTATCCATATCACGGGGATGTTGACCTCACGGCAGCGGTCGGCGAGCATGTTGATCCTCCCGATGATATTGCTGACGCCGGGTATGGAGGTACCGCCTGCGGGATCACAGGTAAAACGCTGCATGTCGATGACCACGAAGGCGGCCCTTGAGGGGTCGATCGCGAAGAGGCCTTCCGGCCGCTCCCACCCGGTGATGACCGATGAAAGATCTTTGCGCAGTTTCTCGAGGATGCGTGCGGACTGAATGTTTTTATTTCCGGCTTGATTCTTTTTCATGGCCTGTAATCTCCATTCATAATTTTGTTAACAGTTGGGGCAACCTTATCCTGGAAACCGTCACAAATGCCGGCTGTTCAAAAAGCTGTCACGGCTCCTCATATTGTACGCAATCTCCATTCATAATCAAGCCCCCTTTTGCGGGGTGCTTCAGGTGTGTTATTATCCATTGCGGTGAGGCAGGGCTAAATTATATAATTTAGCGATGAAAGGCTTCTTTCAGAAAGTTCTGCATATCGACCTTAAGACGCGTACATCTTTCGTGGAGCAGCTGCCGGACAGTGTCTATGAAAGCTACCTCGGCGGAAAGGGCCTTGGTGCCTATCTCCTCCTTCGCTATTGTCCTGAAGGAACGGATCCTTTTTCTCCGGAAAATCCTTTTATAATTACCGTCGGACCCATCAACGATACCCCGATCTGGGGATCGAGCCGTTATGGTGTTTTTACAAAGTCTCCGCTTACAGGCATCTTTTCAGAATCCTATTCCGGGGGCAGGGCGGCCGAGCCCATAAGCAGGACAGGTTATGACGCCGTTATCCTGAGGGGCGGCAGCGCCTCTCCGGTCTTTGTCGAGGTCACGGACCAAGATGTCCGGTTCCATGACGCCTCGGGCCTCTGGGGTATGGACACCTATGCAACTGAGGACATGGTAAAGAAAAAACTGGGAAGGAAGGGTGTTGGTGTCCTTGCGATAGGGCCCGCCGGGGAGAAACTTGTGCGATTCTCTTCCGTTATCAATAACTATTGGCGGTGCGCCGGCAGGACCGGTGTCGGTGCGGTGCTCGGTTCGAAAAAGGTGAAAGCCCTTGCTTTTTCGGGAGATCTGCCCCGTCCCATCGCAGATCCTGAAGGCGTGCACCGTTTCAGCATTGAATGGACAAAGAAGTCGAAAGAGTATCCTGCCGCGAGCTTCTTTCGCAATCTGGGGACCCCGGGTCTGGTTTCTGTCATCAACACCGTGGAAGCCTTTCCGAACCGTTACTGGGCGTCCACCGTGATGGACGGTTGGGAAAAGATAAGTACCGAGACGCTCCATGCTGATTTCACAGTGAAACCGAGGGCCTGCAACAGGTGTTTCCTCGCGTGCGGAAGGCTGACGAGGGTGACAAAGGGCAAATATGAAGGCCTAACGATAGACGGGCCGGAATACGAAACGATCTATGCCCTGGGGGGCCTTTGCCTCATAAAAGACCTTGCCGAAATAATCCATCTCAACGATGTGTGCGACCGGCTCGGCATGGACACGATAACGGCGGGTAATCTTGCGGCCTTTGCTATAGAGGCGTCCATGCGGGGAAGGATCACTGACAAACTGGCATACGGGGATGCCGATGCCGTCAGCCAGCTTCTTTACGATATGGCGGCCCGCAGCGGTACAGGGGCTGTGCTTGCCGACGGCATAAAGCACGCGGCGCGCCAGTGGGACCTTGAGGATATCGCGATCCATGTCAAGGGGATGGAGCCGGGCGGCTATGACCCCCGCATCTTCAAGGGAATGGGTCTTGCCTACGCCACGAGCAACCGCGGGGCATGCCACCTGCGTTCAACCTTCTTCAGGGCGGAGATGTCCGGTATGATCGGTGCCGATGAGATAGAGGGGAAGGCGGAGCTCTTCCTCGATTTCGAGGACAGGCTCATTCTCCATGATTCTCTTATCATGTGCCGGTTCTACAGAGATTTTTACCTGTGGGACGAATTGCGCCATATGGTACACATAACGACGGGACTCGACCTTACGAAGGAGGGATTGAGGACGATTGCCTCCAACATACAGGACCTGACGCGCATTTTCAACGTCCGGGAAGGTGTGACGAGGGCAGACGATTCGCTTCCGGAGAGGTTCCACAAGGAAGCCGTGGGTTCACATTCAAGCGTTATCACAAAGGAGGACCTGGAACGCCTCAAGGATGATTACTACCGCTTGCGCGGTTGGGACGCAGAGGGCATCCCGAAGCGTAAACCACAGGGTTTTTAAGACAGTTTCAAGAGCTTCAATCCTTCCAGCGCAAAAAAAGAATAGAGATCTCTTATGGAAAGCAGCCAAGCTGGCAGTTGCTCACCTTGATCCCCAGTTCGTTAAGCAGACCGCCCAGTTCTTCACGGGGAACGCCTTCGTCATCGGCTATCTGCTGGGCCTGTTTACAGGATATCTTCCCGTTCTTTGCATGGGCCTTAACCTTTTCCGCAAGTGCCTTCTTGTCCATTTTAACCCTCCTTTCGACCTGTTTTAGTTTTTTCGCTGAATCTTGTCCTATTTTATCATCACCAGCAGCATTTTATAACGGGTCACCGCTTTGAGCGCGTGCGGTTTATTGGCAGGCATGATGATCATTTCCCCCTCTTTTACCGAATGAGGCTTGCCGTCGATGCGGATCTCGGCCTCGCCTTCAAGCAGGTATACTGCCGCGTCAAAAGGGGCCGTATGCTCGCTGAGGCCCTCGCCCTCATCAAAGGCGAATACCGTCATCGTCCCCGAGGGTTTCCGGATGATCTCACGGCTTACTACGGAGTGCTCCTGGTATGCGGCGATGTCTTTGAGTTTCAACACCCGGGTCATATCCACAATATTGGTCAGGTTCTCGGCCATATTCAACCTCCTTGTTATTAACTTCTTATAAAACAGATTATCGACACGGTAATTGACTTAAGTCAAGGCCCGATAATTTTTTTGTTTCTTTGGTTTCTATGGTTTTTCAGGTTTCTTTGGTAAAATAACTGAATATTTCCCAACCTTATGGACCTGATGAACAATGGAATGGAAAACGTTTTCCGGTGTATGCTACATTCTGCGTGAAGGAGACGGATATGGATGCTAGAACGGTCACATGCGGGATAGATATGGTCCTTTTCGATTTCGGGGGCGTTCTGGCCGACGAAGGGTTTGCGAATGGGCTTCGCGCCATTGCGGCGAAGCATGGATTGAACGAAACGGATTTTGTCAACCTTGCCCGCGACCTCATCCACACCACGGGATACATCACCGGCCATGCCGGTGAGGGTGCTTACTGGCAGGCGGTCAGGGGCAGCACGGGTATTGCGGGCGACGATGCCTCCCTTCGAAAGGAACTCCTGTCGCGGTTCATACCGCGGCCCTGGATGTTCGACATAGTAAAGAAGCTAAGGGAATCGGGGATAGGGGTTGTCATCCTCAGCGATCAGACCAACTGGCTCGACGAGTTGAACGAACGATATGATTTTTTTAAATGTTTCGATATTGTTTTCAACAGCTACCACATCGGGAAAAGTAAGGCTGACCCCTCCCATTTTTCCGATACCGTTTCCCGTCTGCGCGGGGTGCCGGAAAGGATGCTCTTTGTGGACGACGATGAGGGTCACTGCGAAAGGGCCCGCAAGACGGGCATGAAGGCGATCCGGTTTATCGGCCGCGGTCCCTTCCTCGAAGATCTGGCGCGTTATTGTCCGGGTAGATGGTTTGATAATGGTTCCAGCTGAAAAACTTTTTTATTGAATATCTCCTGCTGTCGAAACGGTTTCTTTTGGTTTCTCCGGCCTGCCCGGTTTCTTTGGCTGTAAACCAGACAAACCAGAGAAACCAGACAAACCAGAGAAACCAGACAAACCGAACAAACCGTGTTTCTTACTTGCCCGCCTGTTCGATGGCAACGGCAACGGCGACCGTAGCGCCGACCATCGGATTGTTCCCCATGCCTAAAAATCCCATCATTTCCACGTGGGCAGGCACTGAGGATGAACCCGCGAATTGCGCATCGCTGTGCATCCTTCCCATGGTGTCCGTCATTCCGTACGAAGCCGGGCCTGCCGCCATGTTATCGGGATGCAATGTCCTTCCTGTACCGCCGCCTGACGCTACGGAGAAATATTTTCTCTTTGCTTCGTTGCATTCTTTCTTGTATGTGCCTGCAACGGGGTGCTGAAATCGTGTTGGATTCGTTGAATTACCCGTGATTGAGACATCGACCTTTTCGTGCTGCATGATGGCGACGCCTTCCCGGACATCATCGGCGCCGTAGCATCTCACCGCCGCCTTCTCGCCTTTCGAATATGCCCGGCTTTCCACGATCTCAAGTTTTCCTGAATAGTAGTCGAATTTTGTTTTAACGTACGTGAACCCGTTTATCCGTGAAATGATCTGTGCCGCGTCCTTCCCCAGTCCGTTCAATATGACCTGCAGAGGTTCCTTCCTCACCTTGTTGGCCGATTTGGCTATGCCGATGGCGCCTTCGGCTGCGGCAAAAGACTCGTGTCCCGCCAGAAATGCAAAGCATTTCGTATCTTCCCTCAAAAGCATGGCGGCAAGGTTCCCGTGTCCCAGGCCCACTTTTCTGTCGTCGGCGACGGAACCGGGGATACAGAATGCCTGCAGCCCTTCCCCTATGATCTCCGCGGCATCCGCCGCTTTTGTACAGCCTTTCGTGATTGCGAGAGATGCGCCGACAACATAGGCCCAGCAAACATTTTCAAAGCATATGGGCTGCGTTTCCCTGGCTATTTTGTAAGGGTCTACCCCTTTCTGATCACAGATCTGTTTTGCTTCCTCGATCGACTTGATCCCGTATTTCTTCAATGTCTCGTTTATCTGCCCGATCCTTCTGTCGTAGTTTTCAAATAGTGCCATATTTCGCCTCCCTATTCATGTCTCGGATCGATGAGCTTGACCGCATCGTCAACACGGCCGTATTTGCCGGCTGCCTTTTTAAGGGCCTCATTGGCGTCCATGCCTTTAGCTATCATCTCCATCATTCTGCCCAGGCTCACGAATTCATAGCCGATGATCTCGTTGTTGTCATCCAGGGCGATCTTTGTCACATAGCCTTCGGCCATTTCCAGGTACCTGGGCCCCTTGGCCACCGTGCCGTACATGGTGGCAACCTGGCTTCTCAGCCCCTTGCCCAGGTCTTCAAGCCCGGCCCCGATCGACAGGCCGCCTTCCGAGAAGGCCGATTGACTCCTTCCATAAACGATCTGCAGGAACAGCTCCCTCATCGCCGTGTTGATGGCATCGCATACAAGGTCCGTGTTCAATGCCTCCAGTATTGTTTTTCCAGGCAGTATCTCTGCGGCCATGGCGGCGGAATGGGTCATGCCGGAGCAGCCGAGCGCCTCGACCAGCGTCTCTTCGATGATCCCGTCCTTGACATTGAGTGTCAGTTTGCAGGTTCCTTGTTGCGGGGCGCACCAGCCTATCCCGTGGGTAAAGGCGCATATGTCCTTGATCTCTTTTACCTGTGTCCACTTGCCTTCCTGTGGTATCGGTGCCGGGCCGTGGTCCGCCCCCTTTGTCACAGGACACATATTTTGAACTTCCTGAGAGTACAGCATAAATGTATACCTCCTGTGTCGTTTATTTTATATTTTACGGTCCCGCCTGTGTGGCCTGCGAGTTATTGATTATACATCTTTTGTTCATTTCATTCCATCGGCATCGTTCGCGCTTTGTGTATAAAATGCTGCAGATGTTTTCATAACCAACCGAAACAACATTGCGGTCTTTTGGGCCCCGGAACAGCTGAAGCGGTCTTTAGTCGGCTTCTTTCTGTGCGAGCTTTTTTTCCGGTAAGGTTATGATGCCTTTCTCATTTATGGCAATCCGGGGTTGGCCTGTATCGCGGGCTATGAGGCTGTTTATTATGCTCAGGGCCTGCTGTTTGGGGTCTATCGCCGGGACGCCGTCGGCGGAGAGTTTGACGGGGACCATTTCACCGCCAAGAAAATTTCCCGTTTTCGGATCTATCCGCGCCGAAAGGATGATGCTGATACCGCTTACACCGCGCACGTTGAACATTTTGTACGTAAGGAAATTGCCAAGGCTGTAAGCGATCAGCTTTCCCTTGTAGACCTCCATGGCCCTCAGAACGTGAGGCCCATGACCTATGACCATGTCGGCGCCGGAGTCTATGACGGTCCGGGCGAACCTTACCACGTTCCCCCGGTTCTCTCCCAGGAAGATCTCTTCGCGGTCAAGGGTGCGCGTTGCGCCTTTGCCTTCCGCGCCGCCATGAAACGATACAATGACGATATTATGCTCACGTTTCAGGCGGGCAACGATCCCGCCTGCCGTATCGAGGTCAAGGATGGAATAGGAGTGATCGCTCAGCCTGTATGAAAAGCAGGCGATGGCCACTTTCGTGCCGCGGATAACGAGGCTTGTTTCATTGTTTCCGCCGCAGGCCGCAATACCCGATCCTTTCAGGGAACTCAGAGTGCTTTCGATGCCTTCAGGGCCGCAGTCATAAATGTGGTTGTTTGCCACGTTGAGCACGGTGAAGCCTGCTTCTTTCAGGCGGTTCACGTAACTGGTAGGCGTGACGAACTCGTAACACCGGGTCGATTCCTTCGAGCATTTTTGAGGGGTGCCGTTGTCGATAAGGGGTCCTTCGAGGTTACCAAAGACGATATCGCCGTCTTTCAGTTTCTCCCTGACGCCCGTGAATAAAGATTGTCCTTCGTCTTTGGGTGTCTTGCGGACCGGGTGGGTGGAGCCCATCATAATATCGCCCACGGCCGTTATGGTCAGATGGGTGTTTGTCTTTTCGGGAGGTTTTTCCGCGGCGTTCTGTGCGTGAACCTGGCCCGCGAAGCAGGTCAGTACAAGGGCGCAAACCGCCGCAACGGCCGTTCGTTTGATATGCTCAAGCTCATTTCCCCTTTTATTTCCCATAGGTTTGGAATATTTACCATGGCGAGGCCAAAACTTAAAGATATTTTTTCAGTCGAAAAGTATAGTGACAGGGATGCCGCTTTCCGCAAGTATCTGAGAAAGCTCCCGGGCGGTCGACCTGAAATGGTCCAGTGTCATGTGCTCGGCCAGGCCTCTCTCACGGACAAGCCCGGCTACCTTACCGGGGTAGTTGAGCCTGTCGATCAGCACCTCGTCGGTGATGCCCGCCAATGACCCGGCAAGGGCCCCCGGATCCATGGGCAGCATGGGGCCGATGAAGGCATATGTCCTGATGCCGGCGTCATGTATCGTCTTTAAAGCGTCAAGGCGTGAACGGACGGACGGAGAGAAGGGCTCAAAGACCTTTTTAATATCTTCCCTGTTCGTGGCAATGGAAAACCCCACTTCGACATCCGGCAGTTCCTTGAAAACATCGATATCGCGCGCGACCAGACCGGAGCGGGTGAGGATGCTCACCGTAAGAAGCGAGCCGGCAAAGGCTTTAAGACAATCACGGGTGATACGGTATTTTTTTTCCAGGGGCTGATAAGGATCGGTGACGGTGCCGACAATGACCGTCCCTTCCCTGATACGCCGCAGTTGCCGCCGCAGGGAATCGGGCGCGTTTATCTTGATATCCACAAAATCTCCCCAGGGCTCCCTGTGGCCCGTGAAACGCTTCATGAAGCTTGCGTAGCAGTATTTGCAGCCGTGCTGGCATCCCACATAGGGGTTGAGACAATAGTCATAGCCTCCGATGCCTGTCTTCGTAATGGCGTTCTTTGTCGTGATCTCGCGTATGTTCACGATACCTGGTTTCTCTGGTTTATATGGTTTCTTCGGTTTATTTTGTTGTTAACCAGATAAACAGTATAAACTGAATAAACCAAACAAACAAAAAAACCTCCCCGTTCAAGGGGAGGTTTTTGACTGTAGCAGGTCTATATAAAGAGATGGCCGATCATCCTGTTGAGCATGGGCCCGCCCTTTACTTCCGTTTCCAGAAGCGGGATCGTCGCCCTCACTTCGTCGCCGAAGATGTTCCATATCTCCTCCATGTGCTCGTCCTGCATCTTGACGCGATTGAGAACGAAATCGGCCGCGTCTGAACCCACCTGGTCCTTCTGGATTATGCCGTTGACAACCACTCCGCCGACGGGGATGCCGAACTCCAGGAACCAGTTGATGAACCTGGTAATAACGGCGATGGGAAGGCTCTCCGGCAGTGTGACAAAGAAAAAGGCTGTAAGAGCTTTATCGGTAAGGAGCGATTGGGCTTTTGACATCCTGTCTTTGAAATTGAGCAGGTAGTCCATGAGAGGGTCCTGTTCCTCTTTCTTGGAGAAGGAGAGCATCTCGCGCAGGGATTTGGCCTCTTCCCTGCTCTTGAGCATCTTGTCCACCCAGAGGGAGTAAACCTTGGACATGCCGAGCAGCCTGCGGGCGTTTGCCGTCGGTGCGGTGTCGAAGACATAAAAATCGTACTCGTCCTTGAACATGATGTCCGTCATGTTCTCGAACATGGCCGATTCCTCGAAGGCGGGGTTCATGGTTGCCGATTCGACGAATTCATCCGCCTTGGTGGTGATGTCGGCGAATTTGAGGAACCAGTTTATTTTTTCCCTGATCTCCTGCTTTGAACGTTCAATGGTGTCTTTCGTGTCGATCTCGAAGGCGTGGCAGAGGGCCTCGTCGCAGACGACGGCGACCTTACCGAAAACGTCGTGCTCAAGGAGGTTTGAAAGACTGTGGACGGGGTTTGTCGATGCGAGCAGGGTCTTCTTTCCCTGTTTGGCCGCCCAGAGAGCGGCCGTACCGGCCATAACGGTCTTGCCGACGCCCCCCTTTCCTCCGAAGAATATGTATTTCAGATCGGGATGGTCCTGCATGAACTTGGTCATACTGTTCGTTATCTGGCCCATTTGAGACTTCCCTCCCTTAACCGAACATGGTTGTTGAAAGTTTTTCGATCATCTCGAGGCCCGTTACGTCACGCTCCATTTCGGGGACCCAGGCGTGTATCTGGCCCTTGAAGACCTCGTCGATTACCTTCAGGTAATGGTCCTGCATATCAAGACGGTGTTTGAGGTATTCGGGAATGTTCTGTCCCTTAAGCTCCTCAGGCAGGACCCTGTTGACGATATAACCGCTGAGCGGAACATCGAACTTGGCAAAAAGCTCGGCGGCTTTCAATGTATCGTTGATGATCATTTCCTCCGGGGTAAGGACAAAGAAGAACGCGGTCTTTTCCTTATCAGTCAGGATGCTCGATGATTTGTTGATCCGGTCCTTGATGTAGAGAAGCTCGTTGAGAATGGCGTCTTCGTCAAGCTCCTTATCCCTGCGTATCGTCGCGGCGACCTGGTCATATTCACGCATCTGCTGGCGCAGCCCGGTGATCTTTCCGATCCATGCGTCATAGACGGAGGCCATGCTCAGATAGTAAAGAGCGTGGCCCAGGGGGACAAGATCATAGATGTAATAGTCATATCCGCCTTTTACGACGATGTCGACGACCTCGTCGAATATGGCGCTTTCTTCCATGGCGGGTTCCGCGGCGGCAGCCTGGATGTAGCTTTCTATCTCTTCCGGTATCTTGTCCATACCGTACATATCGAGGATCTTCTGACGGATCTCCTGCTGGTACTCCCTGACGCGGTGGTCCGCGTCGATCTCCTGGGCATACAGGTTCGGCATGATCTCCGTCGGCCCTTTGCCGAAGATATCTTTCTTGAAAATGTCGCTCAGGGAAGCCTGGGGATCAACGGAAAAGACAAGCACCTTCTTCCCCTGTTTGGCGAGATAGTATGCCGCGGCCGCGGAAAATGTCGTCTTGCCGAGGCCGCCTTTGCCGCCGAACATTATGTAGTGTCGGTTCGGATATTGTTCGAATATCTTTGCGAGTGAAATGGGAACCACCCCCTTGTTTGAATTATGATGAATCCTGTATACTTTTTATCTGACAGATGTGTGCCGCCATACACATGAGGCGCTCAGGCAAGTGCGTCTGTCAGGTCTTTTTCCCGGAGCATTCTGCGTTTCCACGTGGATATCTGGGGCACCACGTAGGGCAGGAGCCTCAGCGAGTAGTAGGGCGGCAGGATAGGGACGCCGAGCATGTCACCCATTGTTATGAGGATGAACAGGTGTTCCATGCTCGCCCGCGATTTAAGTGCGAAACGCGCCGAGTCGTGTGCTGCCACGCCGTAAACGAACTCCTTGATGGCCCCGAAGAGGCCGCCTTTCTTTTTTTCTTTTTCCGGATCTTTGTCGCCCATTTTCCGTTCTCTCCTTGACCGTGATCGATCGTGTCCTGTTTGTTCTTTTTGTATTTTTATTAAGCAGCTTCAACCGGTTCCGGTGTTTTTGCCTTCATACTTTTGTAGCGGTTGAAGGCCTTGACGCCTTCAATCCCGAGAATGACCGCCGCTATAACAAGGAATATGCCCACAAGGCCCATGAGGGTGTTGCCCACCAGTGCCTGGCCCTTCACAGCGCCTTTGAGCACTTTATCAAGCAGGCTGTAGGAAGTGTAGAGGAGCGCGGCGATTGTCGTGATGAACATGAATATCATGGGCCAGAAGGCCCAGGCGTACGATTTTCCTTCGGACATGAGCCATGCAGTGATGAGCATGAGCGCGAGCGATGCCATGAGCTGATTGGCCCCGCCGAAGAGGACCCACAGGTACTGCCACCATCCGGTGAGGACAAGGACAATGCCGAGTATGCTGGCGATAAAGGTGCCGACGTGCGCATTTCTAAAGACGGGGTGTACGTCGCTTAAGAGCTCCGATGTGGCGACCCTCATGAAACGGACAACGAGCTGCATGATAGTGATGGCGAGAACGACCATCATGACACTGCCGTACGACCTGCCGATCTCCATGGGGAGACCGACGGCATTGAGGAATTTCGCGACGCCTAACGCGAATACACTGCCGGGGCCCATTTTAATGGCCGCGCCGTATTCGGCCGGCGACGCGTATATCGTGCCGGCGATGATGAGGGCGAAAGCCGCGAGCATCATTTCGACGAACATGACGCCTGCGCCGACAGGCCGAGCGTCGAGTTCACTTTCAAGCTGCCTGGCTGTACCGGAACTGGACACGATGCTGTGCCAGCCTGAGATGGCCCCGCATGCGATGGTCACGAACATGATCGGCCAGACGGGGCCGATGGGGATCGAAAAGCTCGTGACGGCCGGCAGGGTGAAGTTGGGATGGATGATAAGTATCCCGATCAGACCGACGAAGAGGCCGATGAAAACGATGTATGCGGCCACGTAGTTCACCGGGAGCGAGAATTTCCAGATGGGGAGGACAGCCGCAAAATAGCAGAACAGGAACGCCGCCACCGCCCAGAGGAGCCGGTTGTTTGAAAGGGTATCGCCAAGGATGGTATTGGAGGGGGCGACGGTGCCGAGCCAGATGCCGGCCATGGCAATGATGACGGTGACTATCGTGGTGAGCACGATGTCCCTCTTCCATCGGTAGATCATCTGCCCGGCGATGACTCCCGCTATGGTGAGAAAGAGCCATGCCATGGGTGCGGGTTTGAGTCTTACGGCCGTATCTACGACGACGTTTCCGAATGCGCCGGCGATGAGAAGAAGGTAGAAGTAAACAAAGGACAGCAGGATGATCCTGGCTCGCGGCGAGATCAGCTTGTGGCTCAGGCCCCCGAAAGACGCGCCTTCATGGCGCATTGCCATCATGGCGCTCGCATAGTCCTGTACCCAGCCGATGAAGAAGGTGCCAAGCAGTATCCACAGCAGTGCCGGGAGCCACCCCCATTGTATGGCAATGATGGGGCCGATGATCGGTCCCGCACCGGCAATCGATTTGAACTGGTAGCCGAAGAGGACGTTCTTGCTCGTTGGCATGAATTCCACCCCGTCCATGTACATCTTGGCCGGAGTGGCCCTTTTAGGATCTGCCTTGATGATCTTTTTGTCAATATAGCCGGCGTAAAGGCGGTAACCGATAAAAAACACGGCCAAACTGATAATTAAGACGACCACCGAGTTCATAGTTCCCCCCTCCAGGTTACTTTGATTATGGTGTTGTTCCTACTTTGAAACCAGGTTCACGGTCTGTCTTTCTACCAAGAATTTCCTTCTTTTATTAGTACATATCTTAAGAAGAATCGTCAAGAAATTTAGAGACATTCAGTTTACCTTGCAAACAGGCCCGTTTTGAGGGCGAAAATCGGCCGAATGATAAGAATATCTTGACAAAATGTCATATGTATATTTAGATAATGACGTTCCAGGATAGCCGCAAGAATCCCGGCTTTTCATCATAGTTAACGCATCAGAGAGGGGATACCATGAAACAATCGTCAACAGACCAATCCAGATCGACACCGGCAAAACGTTCGGAAAAAGAGACAGCCATGAAGATAAAGGGCCTCGAAGATATGAATGAGGCGCTGAAAACATTGCTTGCCCGCGGTGAGGACGAAAAGAAGCACCTCGAAGAAAGGATCCAGTCAAACGTGAAGGAACTTGTCCTTCCATATGTGTCAAAACTGAAGGCTACAGGGCTCAACATCGAGCAGCTGACCTATCTTGAGATTGTCGAGACAACGATCCAGAACGTGTTCTCATCTTTTCTGCAGAAGATAACTTCAAAACAGTATCATTTCACGCCCAAGGAGATCCAGGTCGCGACCCTTATCCGTGAGGGCAAGACGACCAAACAGATCGCCGATATCATGAAGGTGACACGCAGCGCCATCGGTTTGCACCGACACCACATCAGGAACAAACTCGGCCTCGGCAAAGCCAAGGTGAACCTCCGCTCATACCTCCTTTCCCTGCAGTAGGCCCCTTTCGCCTGCCGGACGATGTAAATGCCTTTATCAGGGCGTGTCTTTCAGAACAGGCATGCCCTGATCTTTTTATTTCACGAATATTTCACGTTCTTTTCATAAACATTTCAACTTTTACCTCTAAACTGACGGCATGATCGTCAATTTAGAGGATGGCGCCCGCAAAATGTCCCGGTCCGAAGGCGGCGCTTCCATAGAAGACGCGGAGGGGGCGTGAATATCAAGACTGTCAGACCGTCGGCCCTGGTTTTGTTGACGGCGGCAATCCTCGCTTTGACCTCTTTCCTGAAGATCGAAGGGTCAGTCGGGCCTTTCCGGATCAGTCCGGTGGATATTTTCCCTCCGACGGCGAGGGAAAAGGGGAATTGGAGGAACACGGGAGTAGAGGACCGCACGGCAGCGGCCAAAGACCTTATGGTATCGACACAGAAGAAAAAGGTGCTTTCCGGACCGAACGACGAAAGAGGAAGGCAGCATCCTGTTGAAGGAAACGGCGGCGATGGGCCGCTGGCAAAGTTCTTCCAGGCGCTTTACGAGACTGAGCGCCATGGGGGCAAACTGCGCATTGCCCATTTCGGCGATTCCATCATCGAGGG
>Ga0116153_10002576_pt1 | contig 14042 bp, 13 predicted proteins | sample AD_UKC028_MetaG_FD_89896 | JGI IMG/M metagenome (GOLD analysis project Ga0116153, IMG submission 89896) | Active sludge microbial communities of municipal wastewater-treating anaerobic digesters from USA - AD_UKC028_MetaG | ecosystem: Engineered > Bioreactor > Anaerobic > Digestate | place: USA... | reverse complement strand
CCTTCGCAGCGGGCGGGCTCGTACCGGAGGTGAAAGTGCCGCCCGCGCAGCCGCAGATGAATCAGGCGGTGCGCATCGTCAACGCGGTCGATCCGGGCGTGACGCACGACCACCTGCAGTCACCTGCCGGAGAAAAAGTCATCGTCAACATCATCGGGCGCAATGCACGGGCCATCCGTGCGGCACTGCAAGGGTAAATCTCATGGCACTTCTGTTCATCGACGGTTTCGATCATTACGACCCGCAGGCCGTGGACAGCTTTGGCGATCCGTGGCTCGCACGTGGCAAAGCGGCCTACCTGTCGCCGCAGGCCACCCGCATCAATGGCCGTCGTCCGTCCTCCTATGCCCTGCGTTTGCCGGAAGGTTCGGGCGGTGGCTACGTCAAGAACCTCGACGCCACCAAGACCAGCCTCATCGTGGGCGCGGCCATTCGTGTGATGCCGTACCAGAACACCTACACCGAGCCCTTGCTGCTCGGCGTGCGCGATGCCAACTCGCAGGTCGCACATTTGGTGAAGATCGGCGAGGACGGGCGGATCAAGCTCTACCGCTGGCAATACGGCTACGACCAGCTGATCTCTGTCTCAGTCGCCAGCGCTCCGGCGCGCGGCTGGCACTACATCGAGTTGCAGGTCACGCAGGGCACCAGCAACGGCATTCTGTCGGTGCGCATCAACGGCATCCTGGCCATCCAGATGACGGCGCAGAACACCATCCAGGGCGGTGGCCAACTGCTCACGGCATTCGTGGGTGCAGTGCCTGGCCAAAACTGCCCGCTCACCATCGACGTCGACGACTTCTACATCGCCGACACCAGCGGCACGATCAACAACACCTTTCTCGGCGATGTGCGCGTCGATGCCCTGCAGACACAGGCCGATGGCAGCCTGAACCAGTGGGCGGCCAGCCCGGTCGGTACTGCCGCGTGGGAAGCCGTGAGCGATGAGGACGAGGCCACGGCGATCAGTGCGCCGAACGTGGGGTTGCGCCAGTCCTTCGATGTCGAGCCGCTGCCGGTGATGGCCACGCCCACCATTTACGGCGTGCAACTGACCATGCTGGCGCGCAAGACCGATGCGGGTCTGGGCAAGGTCAAAGGACTCGTGGTCAGTGGCGCGCAAAGCGCCGTCAGCACCGACATCATCTTGCAGGAGCAACTGGCCTGGCAGAGCACGCTGTTCGAACGCAACCCAAACGGCAACGTGCAGTGGACGGAAGCCGCCTTCAATGCCGCTGAGTTCGGCGTGGAGTCGGCATGACGGATCGCGTCGTCGTTCAAGACCTCGCGGAGGTTTCCAGCAAGCCGACGCCGGGAAGCGAACTGCCCGCCTTCCAGGGTGAAGTGCTCTCGCGCGCCACCTTCGGGGCGAGCGTAGCCAGCTTCACGCCGGAAACAGCTGTCGCTCCGCTGCCGCTCAATCTGGCGGTCAGCCTGCTGGCGGAATCATTGGCGGGCCCCTGGCCGCCCATCGATGCACCGATCTTTCTGGTCGAAGTGTTGCGCCGGGACACGGCATCGAGCGCCATCGTTGCGACGGGCATGGACGCCTTCGGCGATCAGCCTTGGCTCGACGCTCAGCGCGGCGTGTTCTCCTTCCGCCACGACTGGGCCGAGCCCCTCGTCGAACGGCTGGAGTGGCAGACCAGCGTCACGCGACTGGCCAGCGGCAACGAATCGCGTCAGGCCCGCCGCCGCATCCCTCGGCGTTCGCTGACCTACAAGGTCGGCAACGCGCGCCAATCCGATGCGCTGGTCGCCGACTGGCTGGCCGACCATCTGGGCAAGACGGCGTGGTGGCCGCTGCCACAGTACGCCGTTCACCTCACCCAATCCGCCGAACGTGGCGCGCTGGCGCTCGATGTGTCGGATGCGGACTGGCGGCATTTTGGCCCGCCAGCAGCCACACTGCGGCTGACCAACGATGGCGTGCAAGGCTGGCAGAGCGATGAACGTTGGGTGCTGATCATCGCGGCTGATGGCTGGCAAGTCGCTCAACTCAGCGACGTGGAAAGCGATCTGTTGTGGCTGGCCGAGCCCTTGGCGCGTGCTGCCGGAGCCGGTAGCAGCGTGATGCCACTGATGTGGGGCCGTGCAGTCGATCCGGCGGATTTGACCCAGTGGGTGCCGGGCATGGTCGGTGGCAGTGCCACGGCGACCATCTCCCCCGCACAAACGCCGGACATGGATGCCCTCGACGACCCGTGGCTCGATGAGATTCCGGTCTGGCCCGATGGCAACTGGCGTGACGATCCTGCCGCTGCTGTGGCCGGAGTCATCACACGCCAGGATTTTTCGCCTGCCGATCCTTGGGTGCGCCGTGACGATCCGTGGCCCGCCACCACCTTCCAGCGCCGCTATCTGGCCAGCACACCCGAGGAAATCGAGGTCTGGCGGGCGCGACTGTGGCGCACACAGGGGCGACTGGAAGCCTTCTGGCTGCCAGATGGCTTGGCTCCGGTGTTGTGGGTCACTGCCGAGGCCGATCCCGAGGATGGTTTCCTGAGAATGACCGGTGGTGATGCCTCTGCTTTCTGGCATCGCCCTGCCGCCTGCCTGATCGTGCATCCGGACGGTTCCCGGCAGTACGCCATGACCGCGACCTGCCATCTGGATCAGGGTGGCGTGCTGGTGTTGCGCTCCGGTCTCGAGACTCAAGTGCCGGAAGGCAGCCGGGTGATCCGACTCTCTCGTTGCCGCCTCGATCACGACGCTGTCGAGTTGTACTGGCACAGCCCATCGCTGGTTGAGATCACGCTGACGGCGCGGCAGTTGCCCGAACCGCGTGGCAACGACCGCCAAACCTACGAGGGAGAGTGAAGCCCATGAGTCAAAACCCTCTGTTGGAAGTCGAGCTGTATGCCTTTAACAGCGCCAGCGGCCAGTTCCTGCTGACGCCTCATGAGTTCGACGTCGACCTCGACGGCAATCTGTACACAAGCCTTTCCATCGAACGCAACGAACTGGCACTGGGTGCCGAGGCAGCCAAATCAGCGCTGGATCTCAAGCTGCCACCCGACGGCGATCTCGTGCGCCATCTGTTGGCCACGTCGCTCACCGGGGAGACCACCGCGATCACGCTGCGCATCGCACGGCGCGACACCTGGGGCGACTACTGGTGGTTGTCGGGAACGCGCTGGATGGGCCGGGTGCTGGGCGTCGAGATTGCTGACGACGTTGCTCGCGTTCGTTGCGAAAGCGCGCAGATCAGTTTGAAGCGCATCGGCCTGCGTCGCCTCTACAGCCGCAAGTGCTCGCACGTCCTGTATTCGAGCGCCTGCGGTGCATCACCCATCACCGCCAGCGCCTTCGTGAGCAACAGTTCCGGCCGCAACGTGGAACTCGACGGCGGCGTGCCGGGCAGCGTGAGTGGCGGCGTTGCCGGTGGGTGGCTACAAACGCCCGAAGGCGCTCGCCACATGATCGTCAGCGACTACGGCAGCGGCGTGGAGTTGCTCTATCCCGTCGCCATCGAACCCGGTACCGAGGTGCAACTGACGGTCGGCTGCGACCACAGCACGGAGACGTGCGCGTCCCGCTTCGGCAACCTCGACAACTACGGCGGCTTCCCCGCCATCCCGAGCAAGAACCCGTTTTCGACGGGCGTGTTCTGAAACCCTTCTGAGGAATTGCCATGTGGTACCTCGTCGTCATCGTGGTGGCGGCGCTGGTTTCGGTCGCGCTCGCCCCGAAACCGCCCGAGCCCAAACCGGCGTCCCTGTCCGACGTCGACGCCCCAACCGCAGAAGAAGGCCGACCGATTCCCGTCGTGTTCGGCACGGTGCTGCTGCGCGGCTCCAACGTCGTCTGGTACGGCGATCTCGAAGCCGATCCGATCAAGAAGAAAGGTGGCAAGAAGTGAGCACATCGACTGTCATCACCATTGATCACGTGCGCGCCGTTGGCCTGTGCGTGAACGGCACACGCATGTGGTTCGCCCGTCACGATCTGGATTTCCGCACCTTCCTGCGCGATGGATGTGATGCCGAAACATTGCTGGCTACCGGCGATGCGATGGCCCAGCGCGTGGTGAGTTATGCAGAAGCGCACGCACGCCAGCAGGAGCAGAACTGATGGGTGGCAGCAGCAAGAAGCAAACCGTCGGCTACCGCTACCGGATGGGTCTGCATCTGGCCCTGTGCCAAGGCCCGGTCGATGCCGTGCAGGAGATTCAGATGGGCGACCGTACCGCGTGGGGTGATGCCGACCGCGCGCCGCTGTCCTCCGGGCATGGCTTGACCAGCATCAGCATCAACAAGCCCGACCTGTTCGGTGGCGACTCGCGCGAAGGCGGTGTGGTCGGCACCATCGATGTGCTGTCTGGCCATGCCGGTCAAAGCCGTAACGACTATCTGATGAGCCGCCTCGGCAGCGCCATTCCGGCCTTCCGGGGCGTGCTGTCGCTGGTGGCCCGCAAGATCCTGTTCGCGGCCAACAACCCCTACATCAAACCGTGGGCGGTACGGGTGCGCCGCTTCACGGCGGGCTGGCATGGCCAGCCGTGGATGGAGTGGAACGCCGAAGTCCGCACCTGGGATGAGGACGAAGGCCGAGAGATCAGCGTCGGCATGAACCCGGCCCACATCCTGGTGCAATGCCTCACCGATCCGCATTGGGGCATGGGCTATCCGCAGGACACCATCGGCTGGAGCTTCTGGAATGCGGCGTGGGCGCTGTCGAGCGAGGGCTTCGGCCTCAATTTGATCTGGACGCGCCAGCAGCCCATCGAGAGCTTCATCAGTCAGGTGATTGACCACATCGGCGGCATTCTCTACACCGATCCAGAGCGTGGAACCTTCGAGCTCAAGCTGCTGCGCGACGACTACTGGATCGACAGCCTGCCACAGTTGGGGCCGGATGAGATCGTGCGGCTGGAACGCTTCGAACGCGCCCAATGGGGTGAACTGCCCAATGAACTGACCGTGGTCTACACCGACTGGCAAACCGGCGGCGACACCACCGTCACCGTGGAAAACCTCGCCGCCATCCAGTTGCAGGGTGGCGTGATCAACCAACGCCGCGACTATCCCGGCGTCAACCATGGGCCTGTGGCCGCGCGGCTGGCGCTGCGTGATCTGCGTGCCTTGGGCTCACCGTTGGCTCGAATGAGCCTGACCGTGGCACGCGACACGCTGGAACGCGCGCCGCTGCCGGGTGATGTGTTCCTGCTGAACTGGCCACGCTTGGGAGTCGATCAGATGGTGGTGCGCGTGACCGGCATCGATACCGGCACCTTGGGCGCAGCCGAGTGGCGCATCGAAGCCATGGAGGATGTGTTCGGCATGAGCAACACCGTGCTCTCACCCCCGCCGCCGCGCGTCGAGGAGCCGACCATCGAGCCCTTGCCACCTTCGCTGGTGCTGGCCGTCGAGGTTCCCTATTGGGAGCTGGCTCGGCGGCTTTCGCGGGCAGAACTAGCCTACCTGACCGACACGGACACCTATATCGGCGCACTGGCGGCCGCAGGCGGTACCGGGCAACTGAACTGGCAACTGGCCACCGGGGCATCAAGCGGTGACCTAGCTGCCGTCGTCGGCGAGGACTACGCGCCACTGCTGACGCTCGCCGCCACCTTGCCAGCCACCGAATCCGATGCGTTGGCTGTGCCGGTGATCGCCGTCAGTCACCCGGAAAGATTGACCGAGGGCGATTACGCCTATCTGGTGGACGCCATTGGCGCAATCCGCGAAGCCGTCGCCATCCTGGCCTTCGACGCGGCCAATGCAACCGTCGATATTGCGCGCGGCGTGCTCGACACCACGCCGCAATCCCATGCTCTGGGGGCGCGGCTAATTGGCGTCGGTGAGTGGCTGGCCTCGGAAGGCGCTGAGCGTGCACCGGGTGAATCGGTGTTCGTGGGTGCGATTCCGCGCACGTCGACCGACCAAGGTAATCCGGCACCGGCCATCAATGGCCAGCCAATCGTGCTGACCGGTCGGCAGGCGCTGCCGTATGCGCCCGGTCGTATCCGGCTCAATGGCCAGACCGAACCTGCCGTGGTGGCCGGTGACCTGACCGTCGCGTGGGCACACCGCGACCGCACGCAGCAGACCGCTTACCTCGTGCAGCAGAGCGAGGGCGATATCGGGCCGGAACTGGGTGTGACTTACACGGTGCGCATCCGTAATCGAAATGGCGTTCTGGCACACACCGAATCTGGTCTGATCGGAACCACTTATGTCTGGAGCGCCGCAGTCGCCACGCCCGAGGCCGGTGCGCTGGGCGACCGGATCACCGTGGAGATCAGCGCCGAGCGCGATGGTCTGAGCAGCTGGCAGCCGCAGGTGCGAGTCATGGATCGTACAGGCTACGGCCTGCGCTGGGGGCAGTATTGGGGAGGTGTGTGATGGAAGCGCCAATGGAACCACGTATCGATGTTCAGCTGCTCACCCTGAACGAACCTGCCGAATGGCGTGAGGCCTGTATTGCCAGCCTCGACGGCGCACCGATCCAGTTGCACGTTCTGCCCGGTATCCCTATGCGAATCGGTGAGGCACGCGCCGCTGGCTATGCTCAAGGCACCTTGCCGCTGGTGTCCTTCGTCGATCCCGATGATCTGTACGAAGCGAGCGCCTTCACGCAACTGGCCGATGCGCTGGATGCCTGCCCGCAGGCAGTGATGGCCTACACCGATGAGGCATTGACGGACGAGGCTGGCCGGGACATCGCCGTGCGGCGTCTGGCCTACAGCCGCTGGCAGCACGCCAACAGCGCCAGCCACGTTCACGGCCTGATCGTGATGCGGCGCTCCGCCGTGGAAGCCGTACTCAAGGAAACCGCCGACCTCAACAACTTTGCCGACTGGCTGCTGACCCTGCTCGTGGCCAAGCGTGGTGGCGTGCTGTACCTGCCCATCGTCGGGCGTCACTGGCGGCAGCACCCGCAGCAAAGTCACCGCACCGGCGATCCGGAAGCAGTCCGGCGCATTCGCCAAGCATCGAATCTCTGGAGATAGACCATGTCATCAATCGACCCGAACCTTGGACTCAACTATGGCTGGACGCTCGGAGAGAGCGGCTGGGACACCGGCATGGATGCCAACCTCAAACGCCTCGGCGCGGTAGTCGGCCTGTCCGTGAAAGACCGTGACCTACCCACGCCACCGGCCAGCCCCGCCAACGGCGACCGCTACCTCATTCCTGCCGCCGCCACGGGCGTGTGGGCAGGCAAGACCAACCAGATCGCCGTGCGCATCGCCGATGCCTGGGAGTACCACACGCCCAAGATCGGCTGGCTTTGCTACATCGAGGACGAGGCCAAGCTCTCGGCCTTCAAGTCCACCGGCTGGAGCGCAGGCCTCGCCATCTGATTTCCCTTCCTTCGCCCCCACCAGAAACCCGCCCCCGAGGCGGGTTTCGCATTTCTGGAGAACGCCAATGACCGAACCTGAACAACAACAGCCTGCGCACGTGGAGAACATGCTGCTCTTGCGTCGCGAGGATTTCGACGAACTGCTCGACCGCGCCGCTGAGCGCGGAGCCGAACGGGTTCTGGCCCATCTCGGGCTGGAAAACGGCCACGCCGCCCGTGACATCCGCGAACTGCGCGACCTGCTGGAAGCCTGGCGCGATGCCCGTCGCACTGCGTGGCAGACCACCGTCAAGGTCGTCACCACCGGCATCCTGGCCGCGCTGCTAGTCGGCGCTGCCATCAAGCTCAAACTGATGGGAGGCCCGCAATGATCGAGACACTACTTGGTGGCCTCCTTGGCGGGGCCTTCCGTCTCGCCCCTGAAATTCTCAAGTGGCTCGACCGCAAGGGCGAGCGTGGCCACGAGCTGGCGATGCAGGACAAGGCGCTGGAGTTCGAGAAGATTCGCGGCGCGCAACGGATGTCGGAAATCGGCGCTGGTGCCGACGCCGCGTGGAATGTCGGAGCCATAGAGACCCTACGCGAAGCCGTCCGCTCCCAAGGCGAGAAGACTGGTGTGCGCTGGGCCGATGCACTGAGCTCCAGCGTCCGCCCGGTCATCACCTACTGGTTCATGGCGTTGTACTGTGCGACCAAGACGGCAACAGTCGCAGCCGCCGTGACAGGTGGCGCAGGCTGGGGCGTTGCCATCCTGTATGCCTGGACGGAGGCAGACCAAGCCCTATGGGCCGGGGTGCTGAACTTCTGGTTCCTCGGGCGCGTGTTCGACCGGGTGCGGTCATGACGGTGCCGCAGGCCGCTGTCGAACTGGCAAAACGCTTCGAGGGTTTCGAGCGCAAGGTCAAGCGTGGCGTCGAGATCACCGCCGTCCCTTACATCTGCCCCGCAGGCTTCTGGACGATTGGCTACGGCCATCTCTGTGATCCGAAGCACCCGCCGATCACCGAGGCCGAAGCCGAGGTCTATCTGGCGCGCGATCTCCAATCGGCGCTCGCCGCTACGCTGCGCTACTGCCCGGTGCTGGCCACCGAACCCGAGAGCAGACTCGCGGCCATCGTGGATTTCACATTCAACCTCGGCGCTGGGCGATTACAGACGTCGACGCTGCGACGGCGCATCAACCAGCGGGACTGGATTGCGGCCGGGCAGGAACTGCGGCGCTGGGTCTATGGCGGCGGGAAATTGCTACCGGGGCTGGCGGCACGGCGAGAGGCTGAGATTGCGTTCCTCAACAGATAGAATGAATCCTCGTCAAACTTCGATGGGCGTTGTTTTCCAGACTTCATGTGCCAACGCAATGAGCATTCCGTGCCGCGTTTCTATCGATGCAGCATCCCAACCTGGAAATGCCGACAGCTTCTCGTTGATTCGTGAAATCGACGTGTTCTGCCCGACACTGATCAGTTCAACCAAACTGCGGGTCAGGTAGTTTCCGCTCTTGCCATACTCGACCTGCTTGGCCGTATAGAAGTCGTTCCCCGCGACGATGTTGATCGGTTTCTCCAGCAGGGTCAGATTGCCGAGGCGATTCTTGTAGTCGTCGTAGACCGCGTTCGGGTTCTCTGCCATCCACGTGGCACGCAGTTCCGCCTTCGGGTTGTCGGGCAGGATGTGCTCAATCTCCAGCTTGGTGAAGGGCTCCAGACTGCCCGGGGTCTTCAGGCCGCTGAACGCCATCTCGACGTGTTGGGTCAATCGCGCCAGCAAGTAGCGTGTGCGGTATTGCTGCATCGAATACAACGTGAAGCGCTTGAGAGCGTCGGCCAGTTCCTGTGACTTGCCTGCCATGTTCTTCTCGAAGCGGTCGGCGACGAAGGCGTTGAGCTGCACCTTCTGCTTCACCGGATCGCTGGCCTCAGCAATTGCGCGCAGTTCATCGGCCCATTGTGAGAAGCTGCGTTCCAGATCCTTGGTCGGCGTCTTGGTGAAGATGTAGTAGAAGAGGAAGCTCTCCAGCTGCGCCACGAAGTGGTCGAACAGCGGCTTCGGAAAGTTTGCCGCCGCCAGCAGCAAGACGTAGTGCAAACTGAACGCGCCACCGGCTAGCCTCTTGAGGCTGTCCATCGCCAGACTGGGCTTGCCGTCGTTGCCCAGCCCGTTGGCGAAGGCCAGGTAGTGCTCGACGCTGCGAATCACCTTCCGGACGAACTCGAAGGGCTTGCCTTGGTAGTCGCATAGCGCCGCGTTGTCCTTGGCGATGAACCAATCGTAGATCTCGTCCTCACGAACCACCGCATCGCCGCGCTCGTTCTTGATCGTGTAGTTAGCCATCAAGAAGTAGCGCAGGAAGCGCAGCGGCTTTTCCTTCTCTTTCTCCAGCGGCTTGGTGATCTTTTTCCATTCGTCCTTGAGCTGGGTGAACTGCGTTTGCTTGACCTGCGTGAACAGCAGGTTCTTGAGCAAATCCATCGGGTTCAGGCCCACGCCACGCTCGTTGATCGTCTCGAAAATCTTCAGCGCGCTACTGACGTCGGTGGAGATCTGGATGAACACGACGTTGTTGGCCAGATAGCCCCAATACTTCTTCAGCTTGGCGATGTCGTCGTAGTTGTCTTTCAGATAGCGGTACAGCGTGCTGTAGGCGTTGACCAGATTTTCCAGCGAGCCGAAGCTGGCGATGCCCGCAGCCTGGATGCCTGCGCGCACGGCCATAGGTTCGGCGTCCAGCTCCACCAGCTTGGCCATCACTTCGCCTGCACTCTCGTAACGCGGCTCCAGCTTCAGGTTGGTACGCACCTCGCCGTCGCTGTCCACGTAGCTGGTCGAGATCAGTCCGGAAATCATCTGTCGTTGCGGCTCTCCGTGGAACAGATGCTTGAGCGTGCACAACAGCAGGAAGAACGTGGTCAGGCGCTGCTGGCCGTCGATGACCTCGTAGTGGTTCTTCTGATCGGTCGGCGACACCAGTACGGTGCCGATGAAATATTCCCGCGTGGTGCCCGCATCGATCTGCTCGCCGATGTCCTCAAGCAGCTGATGCACCTCCTTGTCCGTCCAGACATACTCACGCTGGTAGTCCGGGACGATGTAGAAGCATTCCCGGAACGCCTCCTCGATGCTGTATTTGTGGTTTTCGATGCGAGCCATGTTCGTGTAGTTCCTGTTTCGTTCTGCGTCGGGTCGCAACCTCAGTCGAGGTGCCGGTTGAAAACCGCGTAGTGCTCGGGATTGAACGCCGGGTCAAGTTCCGCCGCTTTGGCGCGCAGGTGCCTGTGATCGCTACGGGCACGCCCGCGCTCCCAGGTCTGGCTGTTACCTTGAATTCCCTCGATGAGATCGATGCAGTCGTCGATTGCGTACCGATCAATGGCGGGCCGGATTACCTCCGCGAACCTCTGATCGGCGGCGTTGTAACTCCCGCTGGCAACGTAGTACTTGTTCGCCAGTCGGATCATCGCCTTGGCCCATTCTGGTGAATCGGATAGTTCCCCAAGAGACTCCCATGTCCCCTGATCAATCTGCGGGTAGTCCGCGCCCGCGATCCATTCCCCAAGCCGCACGGCGTGTTCTTCGAGCGAGCCGGAAATGAACCACGCCAAGCAACGGGCCGATACTTCCTGCTCGGCCGTGTGCTGGATCGCCGTTTTGGCATGATCTGCCAGCGACCCGTAGATGCCCGCCGAGCGCGACAGGAAGTGAATCAGGCACACAAGGGGCGAGCCGCCCGTGGCGATCATGCTGAAATAGTCTCTATCAGCATCGATCTGCGCTCGAAATTGCGCGGGGTTTCGGCCATACAGCAGGGTCAATGCACTGTAGTTGATGGTGCGGTTTTTCTCGCACTGCTCGTCCGTCAGGCGGAACACGAATTTCCACAAGGCTTTGAAGACAGCCTTCTCGACTTCCGGATTGAAGCGCGAGAAATACTTGCTTTCCAAGTACGCCTTCAACTTCTTGTCGTCGATCAGGATTCCGGACGCCTGCTCGAGGTCTTCGACCAGATCTCCCACGATCTGCTTGGACAAGATCGGTGCTTTCGTGAGCAGGCCGTCGAGCGCGTTGCGAATCAGGGCCCGAGCCGTGTCACGGTTCGGGCGATGCAGCTGGAAATTGGCGTTAACTACCGGGTGCGCAGCAAGGTGACGCTGACGTTGCAAGTGCAGCAGGTTCTCCCGTTCGGCGATGTCCAGCAACTGCGTCTGCTCGGCCACGGATTCCACCATCTTCGATTCCCATTCCGAAGACCGCTCGTTGGCCTGCTGTAGCTTGCCGATCTCGGCCAGAATGGCCTTGGCCTTGTCATCGCCGTAGAGATCGACGAGATGCTGGAGCTTGAACAGCAGGTCGCAAACTACGACCGACCAGAGCATTACGACAGCCGACCGATGGTTGCCTGCTGAATAGCAGCTCAACACCTCAGAGAAATATTCCTTGCTTCGCGCATCGAAAATCTGCGTCGCGCGCTGCTCGATGGAGTATTCGTCCAACATCACGCCCCCTGGTTCACGATCTCAACGTATCCAATCAGCTCCGCCGAATAGCTGCCGTCCCCATTCGCTGCGCCCTTGTGCTTCAGCTCCCGCTGCAGCGTCGGCTCAACCACCTGCTCGAACAGTTCCTGCCGCTGCTCTGGCGCAAACTCAGGTGACGTTACTGGTGCCTGCAGGTATTGCTCAACCTGCCGCTCGACCGCCGGAACCCGTGTGCCATCCTGCTTGACGGCAATGGGTTGAACCACGATGCGACGCTCGCCATTGCCTGCCGATGTCTCGACCATCCAGAGGGAGAGAAGCACAGGCGCACCTACGTCCCCTGAAACGGCAATGCCAATGTCTTCAGGCGGGACACTGCGCCAACGTCCAAGCTCTTCCTGAATCAGCGGATGATCCAAGCCCATCAATTCCACGTTATCGCTGCTGGTAGCTGTATCGCGGCTCAAGGTAAATCGTGCCCGACGTGTGCCATCAGCAGTCACGAGGTCGTAGGTCTCATCGTCGATCTTGACCAAGCGCTGCTGGCGATCTGCGACCGCTGCCGACAAGAAGCGCACAAGACGATCCAGACTGGATGACACATCAGAGAATGGCTTGTAGTCATCAAGGCTGAAGCCCTCGAGGTCTTGGAACAGATCAAACACCACCTGCCGCGCTTCGCGTGAATTCGAAAGCGCCGCTTCCAGCTCCACCTGTGTGCGTTTCAATTCAGGGTCGGACAACGCCTCTTGGTACAGGCGGTCGTAATTGAGACGCTCGGATAGCTGGCCAAGAATCTGGGCGCGCAGGTCTTCGGCCACGTTGCCTTGGTCATCGACCTTGCCGACCGTCTTGGCAATTTCCGTCAGCTTCTCGTCGAGCATCAGGAAAATTCGCCCTTCGATGGTGTCGGACAGGACAAGGTTGTAGACCTGCGCCGTGTGGTTCTGTCCATAGCGGTGGATGCGCCCGATGCGTTGCTCCACATCCATCGGATTCCACGGCAAATCAAAATTGAACAGGATGCGCGCGAACTGGAGGTTCAAGCCTTCGCGGCCAGCCGCTGTACACACCAGAACACGCGGCCCATCTTTCAAGCGGAATTTCCGCTCTGCCGCCAGCTTGGCACCGTGGTCACCGCCGCGCAGTACCACCACACCCTGGCCGGGATAGGCCTGCTCAATCTCGCGGGCAATCAGATCGACCGTGCCGAGGTAGGTGGCGAAGATCACGATCTTCTCGCTCGGGTTCTGCCGCCACAGGTAGCCCAAGCCATCCAGCAGCTTCTGCGCCTTGGTTTCCCGCTGCTGCGGGAAGACCTTGAGCAGATCGCCAATGCGAAGGCGCTCCTCGGGCAGATGGAGTTCCACAACAGCCGACGCCGCTTCCTCTGCGTGCGTTGCAGAATATTCGCTGCCGTAAGGATCGGAGGCCATTTCTAGCGCTTCCTCGTCCAGCTTCTTGACCAAGCGGTACTTAAGGTCAGCCAGCACGCGATCTACTTCGCTGCGCCCGATGCTGTCCTGCGGCAGACCGAATTCTTCATGAATCAGCGCCCGTGCTTCCTCAGTCAGGCGCTCACGGCCTTCGATATCAAGATCTTTGTCACGCAGCAGCGCTTCGTGCAGTGTCAGCATCAGTAGGCGGCGTTTCATGGTTCGCCGCACGGCAGCGAAACTCGATGCCGCAATCTTCTGGAAGATGGCCATCAAGAAACCGAGCGCACGCCCCTGACCACCCTGGCGGCGGGCGAGGTCGAAGCCATCCTCCAGATACTCGCGCAGCTTCTCGTAGAAGAGGCGCTCTTCCTGATTCATCAGGAAAGACTCGGTATGCACCCAGCGCCGCGCAAACAGCGGTGAACCGTCGGGCTGGCAGGCATCGGCCTTGGTGCGGCGAAACATCACCGTATTGAGCCGGTGGCGGTTCTCCAGCATTTCCTCGGGGCTACCAAACAGCGTCGGGTTCAGAAGCTGCGCCAGCATCCAGAACTGAAAGTGATTGCCTTGGTGCGGGGTGGCCGACAGCAGCATCAGATCACGTGAGTGATCCTTCAATGCCTCGGCCAGCTTGTAGTTTTCGGTTTTCCTGACCTTGCCGCCGGTGCGGTAGGCAGTCAGATGGTGTGCTTCGTCGAACACCACCAGATCCCATCGCGGCGCATCGAGCAGGCGTTTGATGCGCGCCGGGCGCTTCAGGGTGTCGATGCTCGCAATCAGCCGGTCGTGCTTGGCGAAAGCATTAGTCTTGCGGTCGGTG
>Ga0116153_10002569_pt1 | contig 14093 bp, 14 predicted proteins | sample AD_UKC028_MetaG_FD_89896 | JGI IMG/M metagenome (GOLD analysis project Ga0116153, IMG submission 89896) | Active sludge microbial communities of municipal wastewater-treating anaerobic digesters from USA - AD_UKC028_MetaG | ecosystem: Engineered > Bioreactor > Anaerobic > Digestate | place: USA... | reverse complement strand
ATACCCACCCAGCGCTGCCAAGCGCTTCTGACCTTCAACCCGCCGACCACGGCCGAGGGCCGGTGGATCACGGCCTTCTTCGCCCCCTGGCTCGACAAGAAGCACCCGAAGCCCGCCCAACCGGGCGAGTTGCGGTGGTTCGCCATGATCGACGGCGAAGAGGTCGAGGTACCGAACGGCGAGCCCTTCCAGCACGGTGCCGACCTCATCAAGCCGATGAGCCGGACGTTCATCCCCTCGCGTGTCAGCGACAACCCCTACCTCATGGGAACCGGCTACATGGCAACCCTGCAATCACTCCCCGAGCCGCTGCGCTCGCAAATGCTCTATGGCGACTTCAACGCGGGCATCGAGGACGACCCGTGGCAAGTCATACCGACCGCGTGGGTGGAAGCAGCCCAGGCGCGGTGGAAGCGGCCCGACAAGCTGGCACCCATGGACTCGCTGGGCGTGGATGTGGCGCGCGGCGGCCGGGACAACACGATCATTGCCCGCCGGCATGGCATGTGGTTCGACGAGGCCCTGGTCTATCCGGGCAGCGCGACGCCCAACGGGCCGACCGTGGCTGGGCTCACCATCGCCGCCAAGCGCGACGACGCGGTGGTGCATATCGACGTCATCGGCGTGGGCTCGGCGCCCTACGACTTCCTCAACGAGGCGGGCCAGCAGGTCGTCGGGGTCAATGTCGCCGAAGCCGCCGTGGGCACGGACAAGTCGGGCAGGCTGCGCTTCAAGAACCTGCGCAGCGAGCTATGGTGGCGGATGCGCGAGGCTCTGGACCCGACCAACAACACAGGCATCGCCTTGCCGCCAGGTCCTGCCCTTCTCGCGGACCTGTGCGCACCGACGTGGGAACTGTCGGGCTCGACCATCTACGTGGCAAGCCGCGAGCAGATCATGGAAAAAATCGGGCGCTCGCCCGACTATGGCAGCGCCTACGTGCTGGCGCTGCTGGACACCCCGAAGCGCGCGGTGGTCGAGGCCATGGGCCAGAAGCGCCGCCGGGAGTATGACCCCTATAGCCTGCGATAAGGGGTGTGCGTACCTATCAGCCAAGAATTTACTATCCCTACGCTAACTAAATGCGAGGGAAATCATGAGGGGCAAACGGCTGGAAGGCTTGGAGGGACAACGCTTCGGGCGGTTGCTGGTGCTCGGCATGATCGTCGAGAAGGGCAAGAAAACCCGCCTGCGCTGCCGATGTGATTGTGGCAATGAGGCCACGCCGGCCGCCGAGAACGTGCTGCGCGGCTTGACCAAAGGCTGCGGCTGCAAGGTGCTGACCGGCAACCAAACCCACGGCATGCGCAAAAGCCGGGAATACGTGACGTGGAACATGATGCTGCAACGCTGCACCAACCCGAACCACGAGGCGTACCCCCGCTATGGAGGGCGCGGCGTTACGGTTTGCGAGCGGTGGCGCGCCAGCTTCGAGGCTTTCTTCGCCGACATGGGGCACCGCCCGCCAGGCACTTCAATTGACCGCATTGACCCGACCGGCAACTACGAGCCGGGTAACTGTCGATGGGCTGACGCGACGACACAAAACGCGAATAAGCGCCCTAGTGCGCGTACCAGATAACAGGCCCCCTAGCCTTGCGCGTATGGAACCCACCATCCGCACCATCACCGTAGCCGAAGCCTTCGACTCGCCCATGTTCGCCGCCTTGTGCGACGAGTACCGGGCCGAGTCGCTGCGCAATCCCGACATGATGGGCGCGCTACCTGACCGCGAGGGCTACGCCCGCATGGTCGACGCCGGCCTGCTGCACCCCCTGGGCGTGTTCGTCGCCGAGGAACTGGTCGGCCTTTGCGCCGTCATGGTCACGCCCGTGCTGCACTTTGGCGGCCGTGTCATCGCCTCGACTGAAACCCTGTTTGTCGCCGAGGCGCACCGCGCTGGCGGCGCCGGCATGAAGCTGCTGCGCGCTGCTGAGGAAGTGGCTGCCGAGGCGGGGGCCGGTGGCCTGTACGTCACAGCCCCGACCGGCGGGCGCCTTGAGCGCCTGCTGCCGCATGTGGGCTACCACGAAACGAACCGCGTGTTCTTCCGGGGGTTGCTGTGAGCGGCCTTATGGCGGCAGAAAGCCGCATTCCTGCCATGACGGCCCAGGCCATCGACAAGGTGCGCGAACTGGAAGCCATCACGCGCGAACTGCCCCAGGTCGAGATTGCCACCGACCATGTGCTGCACGGCGGCATGTACGCGCGAACGATCTGCATTCCAGCCGGCGTAGTGCTCACGGGCGTGTTCATCCGTGTGCCCACGCTACTGGTGTTCGACGGCCACGCCACGGTCAATGCCGGCGACGAGGCCACCACGCTGGCCGGCTACCACGTGCTCGCGGCAAGCGCGCACCGCCGGCAGGCATTCCTCGCCCACTCCGACACCCGCTTGACCATGGTGTTTGCCACCCAGGCCAAGACCGTGGCCGAGGCCGAGGACGAATTTACCGACGAGGCGCACCTGCTGTTCTCACGCAAGCCGGGCGCCATCAACCGCATCAACATCACAGGAGAGTAACCATGTCGGGTGGAGCTACCGCAGTCATGGCCGCCGCCGCAGTTGCAGGCGCAGCCATCGCCTACAACAACGGGCAAGAGCAAAAGAAGGCCGCCGAAAAGGCAAGCCAGCAGGCCGAAAAGGCAAGCCAGCAGGCCGAAGCCAATGCCAAGAAGCAGGAGAAGGCCGCCGACGAGGCGACCAACCGCGCCAACACAAAGCGCGCCGACACGGGCGCCGCGCTCGACTCCGCAACCCAGGCGGGCAAGGCCGGGGCATCCGGCACCATGCTGACCGGGCCGCAGGGTATTGACCCGGCCGCGCTGAATCTCAGCAAGAACACGCTGCTGGGGTCTTAACCATGGCCGAAAACTCCAAGCGCAAATTACTGCTTTCGCGCTGGGGGCAGTTGAAGAACGAGCGCGAAAGCTGGATGTCGCACTGGAAGGAAATTAGCGACTACCTGCTGCCGCGCTCGGGCCGCTTTTTCGTCGATGACCGCAACCGTGGCGACAAGCGGCATAACAACATCTACGACAGCACCGGCACCCGCGCGCTGCGCGTGCTCGCCGCCGGCATGATGGCAGGCATGACCAGCCCGGCGCGCCCCTGGTTCCGCCTCACCACGTCAGACCCGCAGCTTGATGAGTCGGCGGCCGTCAAGGCGTGGCTGGCCGATGTAACCCGCCTCATGCAAATGGTGTTTGCGAAGTCGAACACCTACCGCGCCCTGCACTCGATGTACGAGGAATTGAGCGCCTTCGGCACGGCCAGCACGATCGTGCTGGCGGACTACACGTCCGTCATCCACCATTACCCCCTAACCACGGGCGAGTTCGCCATGGCCGCCGACCATCGCGGCCAGGTCAATACCCTGTTCCGCGAATTCCAAATGACCGTGGCCCAAGTGGTCCGCGAGTTCGGCCGCAGCAATTGCAGCCCCACGGTGCAAACCCTGTTCGACCGTGGCGCCCTGGAACAGTGGGTCACGGTCATGCAGGCCATCGAGCCCCGCGTCGACCGCGACCTGACCAAGCGCGACGACCGCAACATGGCGTGGAAGTCCATCTATTTCGAGCAAGGCGGCAACGAGGACCAGATCCTGCGCGAGTCCGGCTTCAAGGAATTCCCGGCCTTGTGCCCGCGCTGGGCCACGTCCGGCGGCGACATTTACGGCAACAGCCCTGCCATGGAAGCGCTCGGCGACATCAAGCAGTTGCAGCACGAGCAACTGCGCAAGGCCCAGGGCATCGACTACAAGACCAAGCCCCCGCTGCAGGCGCCCACGTCCTTGAAGTCGCGCGACGTGGATACCTTGCCCGGCGGCATTTCCTTCGTGGATGCAGCCGCGCCGAACGGCGGCATTCGCTCGGCCTTCGAGGTCAATATCGACCTATCGCACCTGCTGGCCGACATCCAGGACGTGCGCGAGCGCATCAAGGGCAGCTTCTACGCTGACCTGTTCCTCATGCTCGCCAACGGCACCAACCCGCAAATGACCGCCACCGAGGTGGCCGAGCGCCACGAGGAAAAGCTGCTCATGCTCGGGCCGGTGCTGGAACGGATGCACAACGAAATCCTCGACCCGCTCATCGAAATGACCTTTTCGCGCATGGTCGAGGCCAACATCGTGCCGCCCCCGCCGGATGAGTTGCAGGGCATGGAACTGAACGTCGAGTTCGTCAGCATGCTGGCCCAGGCGCAACGCGCGATTGCCACCAATTCGGTGGATCGCTTCGTCGGCAACCTCGGCGCGGTGGCTGGCATCAAGCCCGAAGTCCTCGACAAGTTCGACGCCGACCGCTGGGCCGATGCCTACGCCGACATGCTCGGCATCGACCCCGAGTTGATCGTGCCGGGCGAACAGGTGGCAATGATTCGCAAGCAGCGCGCCGAGGCGGCCCAGGCCCAGCAGCAGGCCGCGCTACTCAACCAAGGGGCGGACACCGCGCAAAAGCTGGGCAGCGTGGATACCAGCAAGCAAAGCGCGCTCACCGACGTGACCCGCGCTTTCAGCGGTTACACCTGATAGGGGTGCGCGTACTGCGACCCATGCCCAATAGATTGCGACCATGAGCAATTACGACCCGACCGACATTCGCAGCCAGGAGCGTGCAAAGGCCGACACCGACCTGCGCAGCAAACTGGCGAAGGACACGGAAGAGGCCGACCTCAAATGGCTCATGGGCAGCAAGCGGGGGCGTCGCATCGTGTGGCGCTTTCTGGACCGAGCCGGGGTGTTCCGGCTTTCGTTCAATACCAACTCAATGACGATGGCGTTCAACGAGGGGAACAGGAACGAGGGCCTGCGCATCTTGGCGCAAATCCACACGCTCTGCCCGGAGCTTTATCCCGTAATGGTGAAGGAACAGATCCATGACAACCGAAACGATGATGACGGAAGCCGCAACGACCACTGAAGGCGCCACCGCATCTGAACAGGCCACCCAGCAATCCGCTACTGGTGCGGGTGAAGGCGGCCAACAGCAGCAAGCGACCGAAGGGCAAGGCACCCAAGGCCAACAGGCCGAAGGCACCAAGACCGAAGGCGAGCAGGGGAAGAAGCCGGAAGGCGCGCCCGAGAGCTACGAGTTCAAGGCGCCCGAGGGTGTGCAGTTCGACGACACCGTTATCGGTGCTTTCTCCGAAGTCGCCAAGGAATTGGACCTGCCCCAAGACCAAGCGCAAAAGGTACTCGACAAGATGGCCCCGGTTATCGCCGCGCGCCAAGCTGAACAGTTCCAGGCCGCTCGCACCGAGTGGGCGGAAGCCGCCAAGACCGACAAGGAATTCGGCGGCGAAAAACTGGCCGAGAACCTGGGCACCGCGAAGAAAGCGCTCGACGCACTCGCCACGCCCGAACTGCGCACGCTGCTGGAAGAGTCCGGCCTGGGCAATCACCCCGAGGTGATCCGGGTGTTCTACCGGGCGGGCAAGGCAATCAGTGAGGACCGTTTCGTGTCCGGCCAGGCTGGCAAAACCAACCAGGGCGACGCGCGACGGCTGTACGCAGCATCCAACATGAATCCGTAAAAGGAGAACAGCAAAATGGGAACCCTTTCCACTACGAACCCGACCCTGGCCGACGTTGCAGCCCGCATGACTGCGGACGGCAAGATCGACCCGCAGATCGTTGAAATGCTCAACGAAACCAACGAAATCCTCGACGACATGACCGTCATCGAGGCCAACGGTTTTACCGAGCACAAGACCACCGTCCGTTCTGGCCTGCCTGCCGGTACGTGGCGCAAGCTGAACTACGGCGTCCAGCCCGAGAAGTCTCGCACCGTGCCGGTGAAGGACAGCATGGGCATGCTGGAAACCTACGCCGAAGTCGATAAGGCACTGGCCGACCTCAACGGCAATTCCGCCGCCTGGCGCCTGTCCGAAGATCGCGCCTTCGTCGAGGGCATGAATCAGACGATGGCGACCACGCTCTTCTACGGCGATTCCAGCGCCGACCCCGAGAAGTTCACGGGCCTGGCCCCGCGTTACAACAGCCTTTCCGCCGAAAACGCCATGAACATCGTGGATGCCGGCGGCACCGGCAGCGACAACGCGTCCATCTGGCTGATCGTGTGGGGGCCGAACACCTGCCACACCATCTTCCCGAAGGGCTCGCCGGCTGGCCTGCAATCGCGCGACCTCGGCGAGCACACCCTGACCGATGCGGCCGGCGGCCGTTACCAGGGCTACCGCACCCACTACAAGTGGGACATCGGCGCCGTGCTGCGCGACTGGCGCTATGTGGTCCGTATCGCCAACATCGACGTGTCCGATCTCAAGAAGGACGGTAGCACGGGTGCCGACCTCATTGACTTGATGACCCAAGCGCTCGAACTGGTGCCGAACATCGGTATGGGCCGCCCGGCTTTCTACATGCCGCGCAAGATTCGCAGCTTCCTGCGTCGTCAGATCACCAACAAGGTGGCCGCCTCGACGCTGACCATGGAAGAAGTGTCCGGCAAGAAGGTTGTCACGTTCGACGGTGTGCCTTGCCGCCGTACCGACGCGCTCCTGCTGACCGAGGCCCGCGTGGTGTAACTGGCTGGGGCGGGTAACACCGCCCCCGCTCAACGATTCCAGAAAGGACAAAACATCATGTTTATCGACAAAGCGCTTCAAGTCTCGAACGAGCAAGCCGTCACCGTGTCGGCCGCTTCGACCGACTCTATCGACTTCGGCCAACCCAACCCGAACGTCGGCCTCGATGACCGCAGCAACATGGTCATCACCGTGGATGAGTCGGCCGCTGCCGCTGGCGCCGCGACCGTCACGTTCTCGGTGCAGGACTCGGCCGACAACGCCACCTTCGCCGACGTGGCTGTCACTGCCGCCATCGGCAAGGCCAGTCTCGCCGCCGGCCAACAGGTCGTCATTCCGATGCCGACCAAGCTGCGCCGCTACTGCCGGGTGTACTACACCATCGGCACCGGGCCGCTGACCGCCGGCAAGTTCTCCGCGCAGATCGTTACGGGCATTCAGCAGAACATCGCGCAGCCCGATAGCGCTCGCATCGCTTAATGAGGTGACAGCATGAAAGTGATTGCAACCAAGCTGGGCTATTTCGGAAAACTGCGCGAGCCGGGCGACGAGTTCGAGGTGCCGGACGGTACCAAGGGCTCGTGGTTCCAGCCGGTCGAGCAGAAGGCCAACGGCAAGGGCGGCAAGAAGCCCGAAGCCCAGGCCAACGAGAAGCCCGCCGACGACCTGGTTTGATCTTCTCCAAGGTGGTAGCCAGCAGCTTGCGGGGGCCTTGCGCCCCCGTTTTTCTAGGAGGTGCCCATGGCCTCGGAAGTTGATATTTGCAACCTCGCGCTCGCGCGCCTGGGCGACAACGCCACGGTGGCGAGCATTGACCCGCCCGAGGGCTCGGCCCAGGCGGAACACTGCGCGCGTTTCTACGCCGTGGCCCGCGACTCCCTGCTGGAAATGCACGCCTGGAAGTTCGCCACGCGGCGCGTGCAGCTCGCCAAGCTGACCGTGCCGTCCTGGGACTGGTCCTTCGCCTATGCCGAGCCGACCGGCGCGCTCAAGCTGCTGGGGGTGCTCTCGGCCAATGCCTCGAACGATGAGGAAACCCAGCCCTACGAGGCAGAAAGCGACGCCAACGGCGCGGCCATCATCCTGACCAATCAGGAGGACGCCAGCCTGCGCTTCGTTGCGCGCGTGACCGACACCACCAAGTTCTCGCCGCTGTTTGTCGATGCGCTCGCCTGGCTGCTGGCTTCCTACCTGGCCGGGCCGGTGCTCAAGGGCGACGCGGGCGCCGCCATGGCGAAGGCGTGCCTGCAGAGCTTCATGCTCGCATTCTCCAATGCCAAGGTTTCGGACGCCAACCAGCGCAAGGTGCGCCCGGAGCACACGCCGGCCTGGATCGCCGGGAGGTAAGCCGTGGCGAACATTCGCACCTTGCAACGCTCGTTCTCGGGCGGTGAAATCAGCCCGGAAATGTTCGGGCGCAACGACGACGCCAAGTATCAGTCCGGCCTCGCGCGCTGCCGCAACTTCATTACCAAGCCCCAGGGCCCGGCGGAAAACCGCCCCGGCTTCGCCTTCGTGCGCGCGGTGAAAGACTCGACCAAGAAGGTGCGGTTGATCCCATTCACCTACTCGACGACGCAAACCATGGTCATCGAAATGGGGCCTGGCTATTTCCGTTTCCACACCCAGGGCGCCACCTTGATGAGCGGGGGCGTGCCCTACGAAATCGCCAACCCCTACGCCGAGGCCGACCTGTTCGACGTGCATTATGTACAGTCGGCGGACGTGCTCACACTGGTGCATCCCAACTACGCACCGCGCGAACTGCGCCGCCTGGGCGCGACGAACTGGCAACTGACGACCCTGTCCTTCGCGGCCTCGATTGCCGCGCCGGGCGCGCCCTCGCTGTCCGCCGCTGGGCATACGGCCGTTAAATACACCTACTACTACGTGGTCACGGCGGTGGATTCCGAAGGTGTCAGCGAGTCGGCCGCCTCTGCCGCGTCGAGCGTGGGCGGCAACCTGTTCGAAACCGGCGCCACCGTGACAATCTCGTGGGCGACAGTGGCCGGCGCCTCGCGCTACAACGTCTATAAGCTGCAAGGCGGCCTGTACGGCTACATCGGCCAAACCACGGGCCTGTCCATCGTTGACGACAACATCAGCCCCGACCTAGGCAAAACCCCGCCCCTTTACGACAGCGTGTTCGGCGGGGCCGGTGACTACCCCGGCGCCGTGTCCTACTTCGAGCAGCGCCGATGCTTTGCAGGCACGACCAACAAGCCCCAAAACATCTGGATGACCAAGTCCGGCACCGAATCGAACATGAGCTATTCGCTCCCGATTCGGGACGACGACCGTATCGCCTTCCGCGTGGCCGCGCGCGAGGCGAACACCATTCGCCATATCGTGCCGCTCACCCAACTGCTGCTGCTCACGTCCTCGGCCGAGTGGCGCGTCACGTCGGTGAATAGCGACGCCATCACGCCGAGCACCATCAGCGTGCGCCCGCAGTCCTATGTGGGCTCGTCCAACGTGCAGCCGGTCATCATCAACAACACCCTGATTTATGGCGCCGCGCGCGGCGGCCACGTGCGCGAACTGGCCTACAACTGGCAGGCCAGCGGCTTCATTACAGGGGATCTATCCCTTCGCGCGCCGCACCTGTTCGACACGTTCGACATCGTGGATATGGCCTATGCCAAGGCACCGCAGCCAATGGTCTGGTTCGTTTCCACGTCCGGCCGCCTGCTGGGGCTCACCTACGTGCCTGAGCAGCAGGTCGGCGCCTGGCACTGGCACGACACGGACGGCGTGTTCGAGTCCTGCACCGTGGTGGCCGAAAGCAGCGAGGACGTGCTCTATTGCGTGGTTCGTCGCACGATCAACGGCGCCAGCGTGCGCTACGTCGAGCGCATGGCCTCGCGCCAGTTCTCCGACCAGGTGGACGCCTTCTTCGTCGATTGTGGCGCCACTTACTCGGGCGTGCCGGCCGACGTAATCAGCGGCCTGGGCCACCTTGAAGGTAAAACGGTCAGCATTCTGGCCGATGGTGCGGTGCATCCACAGCGCGTAGTCACAGGCGGCAGCATCACCCTGGACATCGAGGCCAGTACCGTGCAAATCGGTCTGCCCATCGAGGCCGACCTTCAAACCCTGCCGCTCGCCGTGCAGCTACAGGACGGCAGCTTCGGGCAAGGCCGGTTCAAGAACGTGAATAAGGTATGGCTGCGCGTCTATCGGTCCTCGGGCATTTTCGTGGGACCGAGCGCCAGCGAACTGACCGAGGCCAAGCAGCGCACCACGGAGAACTACGGCGCGCCGCCAGCATTGAAGAGCGAAGAAATCCCCCTTGTGCTCACCCCCTCGTGGGCGGATAGCGGGCAAATCTTCGTGCGCCAGTCCGACCCGCTGCCGCTCACCGTGGTGAGCATGACAGCCGAGGTCGCCCTCGGTGGCTAGGGTGCGCGTATCCGAGGGGGTGCGCATTACCTTGCTGCCATTCTCTCGGAGTTTTGAGCATGGGATTTTCCTCTAGCCAACTGGCAACTGCTTCGCTGATCGGCCAGATCGGCGGCGGGGTTACGTCTGCTGTCGGCAGCTATTTCAGCGCAGCGACGCAGAAGGCCACGCTGCAGGGGCAGGCGGCGGTTGCCGATGTCAATGCTCGTATTGCCGAACTCGGCGCGCAATCCGCCCTTTACCAAGGCCAACAGCAGGTCGGCGCGCTCACGCTCAAGGCCGGACAACTCAAGAGCAGCCAGCGCACCGCCATGGCCGCCAACGGTATCGACCTGGGCTCGGGCAATGCGGTGGAGATTCAGGCGTCGACCGACATCATGAAGGAAATCGACGCCAACACCCTGACCGCCAACGCGGTGCGCAGTGCCTGGGGCTACCGCACCCAGGCCGTGAATTTCCAGAACGAGGCCCTGACCAAACGCGCGACGGCCGGCGCAATCAGTCCTTTCGGTTCGGCGGCGGGTTCCTTGCTGGGAAGCGCGGCCAGTGTCGCCGGTTCCTGGTACTCCCTCAACAAGTCCGGCGCCTTGAAGGGCACCATCTTCGAAGGGTAAAGCATGCCGCGCGTTCCAACCTACGACAGTTTCCAGGCCACGCCGAACACGTTGCCGCAAACCCGCATGACCATGCCGGAAATGCCGGACGTGGCCGGGCAGCAAGCGCAGCAAATGGGCCGCGCGATGATGGCAGGCGGCCAGCAAATCGGGCAGGTTGCCCTCGACATGCAGCAGCAGGCCAACCAGTTGCGCGTCGACGACGCCCTCAACCGGGCCAAGGAAACCGCGCTCAAGCTGACCTACGACAAGGACGTGGGCTTCACCAACCTGAAAGGCATCAATGCCCTGGAACGGCCGGACGGCAAACCCCTGGCCGACGAGTACAGCGACACCCTCAAGCGCAACATCGAGGACATCGCGGGCACCCTGGGCAATGACGCCCAGCGGCAAGCGTTCAGCCTGCGCGCGAACGACATCCTCACCGCGATGCGTGGCAACGCCATCCAGCACGAGGCCCAGGAATTCAAGACCTACAGTCTGTCGGTTTCCGAGGGCATCCAAAGCACCGCCCTGCGTGAAATCGGCCTGAACTGGCAGAACACCGACGCGGTGAATTCCGCCGTCGAGCGCATCCGTGCGGAAACCTACCGGCAAGCCCAGCTACTCGGTAAGTCCGCCGAGTGGCAGGACGCCCAGGCGCGCAAGATGACCAGCAACGCGCACAAGGTTGCGCTGTTGTCCGCCCTGGAACAGAACGACCCGGCCTATGCCGACGCCTACCTCAAGAAGTATTCCGGGCAAATGGACGCCGACGACATCCTGACCGTGCGCGGCCACGTGACCAAGGCGATGGATGCCAAGGTCGGATTTACGGCCGCCAGCGAAGTGCTGGGCAAGATGCAGCCGCGCATCCAGGTGGGAGAAGCCGAGCGCGCTTTCAATATCGCGCTTGGCACCGAGTCGAACAACCGCCAGTTCGGCCAGGACGGCAAGCCGCTGACCTCGCCCAAGGGCGCCATCGGCATTGCCCAGGTCATGCCGGACACCGCCCCCGAGGCCGCAAAACTGGCCGGCTTGCCGTGGGACGAAAACCGCTACAAGAACGACCCAGCCTACAACAAGGCCCTGGGCATGGCCTATTTCCAGCGGCAGCTACAGGAAAACGGCGGCGACCTCGCCAAGGCTTACGCCGCCTACAACGGCGGCCCCGGCCGCTTGGCCGAGGCCATCAAGAAAGCCGAGCAGTCCGCCAAAGCCGCTCAGGCGGACCCCAACGTCAAGCCGAAAACTTGGCTCGAATTCATGCCGCAGGAAACGCGCGATTACGTCGCCAAGAATATGCGGGCTTTTGAAGCCGGCCAAGGGCAACCGAACCGCCCGACCTTTCAGGAAATCGACGACCAACTGCGCGCAGATCCTCGTCTCGCCGGCAACCCTGCCCGCTACAAGGTGGCGCGCGAGGAAGCCGAGCGCCAGTTCAATGAGCAAACCAAGGCCATCAAGCAGCGCGAGGAAGAGGCCGTCGCCACGGTCATGCGCGGCATCATCGAGAACGGCGGCCGGTTCTCCGACCTGCCGGTCAGCGTGCGCGCAGCCGTACCGCCCAAAGAAGTCGACAACCTCATCAGCTTTGCGCAGAAGATCGCCAAGGGCGACGACTCCACGAGCCTGTGGCTCTACGCCAAACTGGCCGGTAATCCCGACCAACTGGCGCGGATGAACGACAACGAGTTCTTCGCGCTGCGCCGCGAACTGTCCGAGGCTGACTTCAAGCACTTTGCCAACGAGCGCGCCAAGCGTACCGGCGGCGGTACAGGCAGCAACGGGCCGGGCGACCTCAACACCCAGGCCATCAAGCAGTCGCTCGACGAGCGCCTGCGCATGCTGAAAATCGACCCATCGCCCAAGGATGACGGCGGCAACGACGCCGCGCGCATTGGGGCAATCCGCCGTTTCGTAGATCAATACTTCATGGCGGCCCAGCGCGAGTCCGGCAAGAAATTCACCGACGCCGAAGTGTCGCAGCACCTCGACGCCCTGTTCGCCAAAAACGCCACGTTCCGGGGCTGGTTCTCTACTTCGTCCGGCCCGATGCTGACCATGAAGGTGGGTGACATCGACGGCGCCACGCGGGACGGCATCAAGGCCGCATTCAAGCGCCAAGGCATCGACGAACCGACCGACGCGCAAATCCTCAACGCTTACTGGAACATGAAGGTCGCCCGTAAATGAGCAACGAATTCGACGCCGCCGTAGCCGCCACCATGCAACCCGACCAAGGGCAAGCCGCCCGCGTCGGGTTTTCCGTCGCGGCCGACACCAACCCCGACGCCTACGCCGAGGCGCAGCGCGTCGCACGGCGCACGGGCGTGCCCGTGGACACCGTCCTGAACATGCCCAAGGAAATGAAGCAGCAGGACACCATGGGCACCATCGACTTCGACGCCCTGGCGAAAACAGCGCCGGCCACGGCCTCGCTGCTCGCCGACGTTGAGCGCGCCAAGGTTGCCCACGACAACCTGCCCAGCATGACCGCCATCGAGCGCAGCTTCCTGGGCAACATCACCGAGCCGGTGCAACGCGGCCTGGCCCAGGGGCGCCGAGGGCTGACCTTGCTGTTCGATCAAATGGGCATCTTCAAGGGCCTGGAACGGCAGCGGGCGGCAGCAGCCGCAGCGCACGGCATCAGCTACGACCCTTCCATCGAACTGGCCGTGCGCCTCGCCCAGCAGCAACGCGAAGTTGAGCGATACCCGGTGCCCGACGACATCGCCCAGGGCATGCAGGACATCAGCAACGCACAAACCATGGGCGACGCTTTTACCGCGATTCGCACCAACCCGCGCGCCGTGCTGGAAACGACGCTGCAATCGCTCGGCGCCAGTGCGCCGGCCCTGGTGGGCGCGGCTGGCGGTTCCGTGTTCGGCCCCGGTGGCACGGCCACGGGTGCCGGCCTGGGCAGCTTCGCCGTGGAGTACAGCAACACCCTGCAAGACGTGATGGCCGAGAAGGGCGTGAACGGCACCGACTCGATGTCGATTCATGCCGCACTGAACAACCCCGAACTCATGGCGGCAGCGCGTGAAAAGGCCCTCAAGCGCGGCATTCCCGTGGCGATTTTCGACGCGCTGACCGCTGGCCTGGCGGGCAAACTGCTGGCTGGGGCCAAGCCCACGGTCGGCAGCGTCGGCGCACGGGCAGCCGGCGAACTCGGATTGCAGGCCGGGGGCGGCGCGGCTGGCGAGGCCGGCGCGCAACTGGCGACCGGCGAGTACAAACCGGGCGACATCCTCATGGAAGCATTCGCCGAAATGCCGACCGCCATCATTGAGGTGCCGGGCAACTACCGGCACACAATGGAAAGCGCCCAGCGTGCGCAGAAGGGTGCGGAATTCCTCGACAACCTCAACAAGCTGGTGCAGGCCGACAAGCTCGTCGCCCGCGACCCGCAAACATTCGAGCAGTTCGTCGCGCAGGCCGCCGAAGCCGGCCCGGTGCAACAGGTGTTCATCGACGCGCAAACCCTCATGCAGTCCGGCGTAGCGCAACAGGTGGCCGCCGTATCGCCGGCCGTCGCTTCCCAGCTT
>Ga0116153_10002565_pt1 | contig 14111 bp, 19 predicted proteins | sample AD_UKC028_MetaG_FD_89896 | JGI IMG/M metagenome (GOLD analysis project Ga0116153, IMG submission 89896) | Active sludge microbial communities of municipal wastewater-treating anaerobic digesters from USA - AD_UKC028_MetaG | ecosystem: Engineered > Bioreactor > Anaerobic > Digestate | place: USA... | reverse complement strand
GAACCTGAGTATCAGCAAAATGTAATAGACATATCTTATACGAAAAGAATCTATAATCCATTGCAATTCCAGAAAGACTAAAATTATGAGTAACCAAGAAAGAATCAAATCACAGTCTGATATCATATTTATGCACCGAACACTAGACAGCTTCATAACAGAAGCTAAAGGGAAATTCCAAGTTGGTGCTTTTGAACATGGTGGGTCTATATTTGACCGGGAAACAATTCAAGAAGCAAGAAAAGAGGTAATGGACTTGATGTTCTATCTAGGAACTTTGAAAGAAAAGAAAGAACATCTTATGTTTGTTGTTGGGGAGCTTGAGAATCAAGTAAGAGGATTTGAAGATTCTGTGGAGTATTTTCCCCATGAGATAAAAGCCTCTGTAAAAGAACTAAAAACTAAAATTGAAAACCTCTAAAATCTGTGCCATCTAAACCTATGATCATGGTCCTCGGCCCCTCGGGGTCGGGAAAGTCAACATCTTACGAACATCTTCCTCGTGAGACTACAGCAGTTATTGACTTGGAACTTAAAGGATTTCCTTTTAAAGATCCATCATTCTACTCTGTTATTGAATGTCGCAAAGCGGAGGAAGTTACAAGTGCAGTAGAAAAAGCACTTAAAGATGACAATGTAAAACTTGTTGTTATTGATAGTCTTACAAAGTTTACTGAGTATGTCCTCGCGGAATGTCGAGCATCTTTTAAAGGTTATGACATTTGGTCCCAATATGCAATTAGGATTAGAAACTTTCTAAATAAAATTCGCAATGACAAGAAACCAGTAATTGTAATTTCTATTGATGAGATAGTAAAAATCGAACAACCAGATGGAGGGATAGTTTCTCGCCTCCGGGCTGCGGTTCAAGGTAAAGAACTTGAGGGAAAACTTGAGAAGGAATTTCTTATTGTTCTCTGCACAGAAGTTGTGGTTGATAGTAAGACTGGAACTCCCTCATATTTATTTAGGACGTTTTCTACTGTTTCTACTGCGAAAGCCCCTCGCTGGTTAGACCTCCCAGCAACAATGCCGAATGATCTTAAACCTATTATAGATAAGTTGCTTTAAAATTTTCTAGTCTTTACAAGACTAGGGAAAACAAAACCAAAAACTAAAAAACTAAAAACTATGAGTGATAAACAAGAGTTCGAAGGTAATCAGTATTTTACTGCGGATGGCAAACCCATTGAGCAGGAAGTTGATACCTCCGCGGTGTGCGATCAGCAACTAAACTTTGTGTTCCCTCCGTTTGTAACACCAGTTGTTAGGATCACAAAAGTTGAGGACAAACCCTCGAAGAAGATGCGCCCGATGAGGGTGTTTGGATTCGAGATTGTTTCCCCTGAGAAGATCACAGTTGATGGAGTTGAGGTTGTTATTGCAGGTTATAATAACTTGCAAAAACACTTTGTGTTGGATGAACCCAAAGTCAACTTGCCACAACTCAAAGCTTTTGAAAAGCTTACAGGAACAGAGAGGACGATCTTCGGCAATGTCGAACAGCAAGAACAATATGTTGGACTTGAGTTTGTAGTTAAGATTAAGACTGACACAACTCCCTCGTATATTGAGAATCCAGATGGAGAACGAGTTGCAGAACTTGACAATGATGGAAATCCTGTTGTTCGTTTTCGTCATTCTGTGGATCAAATCCTCCGAAAAGCCTAAAAGTAATTTCCTCCTAGAGTAGAAAAGGATTGTTGTTAACGGTCATGGCAGGCTAACATAACAATCAAACTCTAGGAGGAAACTTTATAATGTTCTTATTTTAATCGCTTGGTAAGGACTTATATCGTATGAGCTTCCCAGTAATTATATTCTGGATAGTTTACATAACCTTAGTAGTTGGGACTACTATAAATTATCTTGGAATAATTTTTATTGGGAAGCTTTTTTTATTTTTAATATTAGCTTTTATACTAAGAGCATTTTACGAGGAGCTTAAGAGATGAATGTCCCACAAACAAAAGCTTATTATGTTGACCCTCTTGGAGTTAAAGTTCCCATAAGACCAGCACTTAAACATAATCATTTTATTTTTGCAACAGAAGTATTTAGTGGAGAGTTTATAACAATTCATGAAAGTAAAGTAATTTATGAAAATAAAAGATTTGATGATAAGAAATTTAACAGCTGCAATAAAATCTTGTGATGATATTAGGAATGAAAATCCTAATTGTCATATTCCTTCTTCACTTGAGTTCATTAGAAGTGTCCTCGCAGGAGTCAAAGAACAACTTGAGAAGATTGAACAACTCTCAGCAGAAGAATTTATTTCTAGTTGCAATAGCACTGGTGGAAACCGGGAACAACAACAAGTTAGTGGGAAAGCTGGGGGAGAAATCAGCTTGGCAAATACGTCCTTCGACGTGGAAACAGTTTTCAAAGTTACCATTAAACCACAGCAGAAATGAAAGCCTCCGAGTTGCAAGATGTTATCTTGATTATATCATCTGCAAAAAGAAAACAACGGATGTTAGAACTCTTGCGATCTACTGGAACGCAGGACCGTGGTGTAAAAGTGTTAGTAAACAAACTAAAGACTATGCAGAAAGGGTAGAAAATATTTATGGGAGATTATGCGGATATGCAGATTGAGAATGAATTAATGTCATATTTAGATGACCTTAATAATATTGATTATAATGAACCAGATATTGGTAGTTATACAAGCAAAAAATCCTTAGCAACAAGAACTTGTAAATATTGTGGAAAATCACAATTACATTGGGAGGAATTTAAAAATACCTGGAGATTATTTGACTGCCACGGAAAGCTTCATTCATGTTTAAATAAAGGTTAATAATATATCTATGACAACTTATATAAAACAATGCATTAGATGTGAAGGTTATGGTTATGTGACGTTTGCTAATGAGCAGGGAGGAATTGAGACAGCAAAATGTGTTGATTGTAATGGACTAGGTGCTACTGAACTTGTTGATTGTCCATTATGCACAACAGAAGATTGTAAGTATTGTGGAGGATCTAAGAGAATAAAGAAAAGTAAACTGGATGAGTTTATGGCAAACGTAGAAAATGGAAAATAGCAGATCAGTAATAACCTCAGAAATCAAAGCAACAAAATTATGAACATAACAGTCCCAAAGCAAGTAATTGAACTTGCAATTGAGAAGCAAGATATTGTTAATAATATTGTTAATGATGTAAAGTCTAAACTAACTTCTGGTGTTGAGGTAGGACCAACAGAGAAGGTTATTAGTCCTGATATGTTTAGTAATGTTGAAGACTTTGATAAGTTCCTCCGAGAATGGCCAGGAGGACTTATTTTTATGCAAGCAGGAACATATATTACTACTGGTTATTCTAGCAATGAACCAGAAAAAGGATCTTACATTCCTCCAAGAACTGCCTTACAAGGAGAGCCTGGGACTTTCGTCCAATTATGTCCTCCTAGCTATGCAACAACTGGTTTTTTGAGAGCATTAGGAAGTCCAGTTCATAGAAAGGATCTTTATGGTGGGAATTCTTCTGTAAAAGATCTAGTAGTTTTATCATTACCAAGTATGCCAAACTTAGTAATTTCATCAGTCAACTTGTGTGGTCCTAATTGCGAAATTGAACGTGTAAGAGTTTGTAGTCAAAGTAATTTTTCTAATGACCAAGAATGTTTTCCAATCTCTATTTCAGACTTGCCAGATTATCCTTGTGATAATTGCAAGATTGAAGATTGTGTTTTTGAAGGGAACCTGGATAGTGATGGAAAACAATTCACAATAATGTCCATTGCTGGGCAATTTGCAAAAGCCAAGCGTTGTAAAATTAAGAATAATAGAGTTGTTGTTGGGAGTTTAACTATTGGATCTAGACCAAGCTATGGAAATGCTTTCACAATCTCAGGAGGAGAAGATTGTGTTATTGAGGATAATTTTCTTGATGGATTTCTTATTGGAGTCTATCAAGACACTTGGCCTACAAATGGACTAGTTGTGCGAGGGAATGTTTTTAGAAATTGCCAGTCAGGAATTACTTTCCTAAATGATAGTGAGAGTTTGTATAACTATGTTAAAGGTTATACTACGTGGAGAAATATTATGATTCAAAATAATATGATCCTCCTAAAAAACTCAAAAGTTGCAGATGAAGACTGGCCGAATAGTGGGATTGTTCTTACTAACATGCGACCTCACAAACAAGGTTCAGCTATTATTGAGCCTTTTGAAAATTGTTTTGTGCAAGGTAACTTTATTAATACTGTAAATCCTCCGGTGAAAGGAAAAGAAAACTGGGCAATTATAGCACATAACCATGAGGCAAAACCCCACAAGGGAGTTGTGGTTACTGGGAATTGGTATAATAACATGCTAAGAATTTCACCTAATTTCTAGCTTATGGACCTGATAAGAATCCTAGACACAGTTATTAATCCAGACAAAATTCTATCCTTCTATCTTGAAGATGAAAGAATTGAATTTGTTATGCTAGGAGGAGAGGAGATTTCTATTTCTCTTGATTCTGAGGAGGATGCAAAGACAGTTTTTGAAAATGTTTTAAATGCCTTAATAGCTAAAAACAATTAACAATTTTTCTCCCTCCTAACGACCTTCCTAAGATTACTCATCTTGTTGAATGATACATGTGGACAGTCTTCAATACTCTTAGGAGGGAGAAACTTTTTTAAAACTTATGGGAAAAACTTCTGCAAAATTTGGCCTCTGTGCTTGTGGTAATTCAACATCTTTGCGCAAGCGTCATGAGTGGATTTGTGAGAGATGTGACAAGTTAGAATCCAGACATTCAGATCATGGAGTAGAGGTAGTTAGGAGAATTAAACCTGATCTTAATGATTTTAGAGTAACACTTACAAACTTCCTCTCTTGTGCGAAATAAACCCACAACCTCCTACTCAGGACTTACTATCCTCCTAGATAGACCCTCGCGGTTTGATAGGCAATATCTAATTTCTGCCTATGCAGGAAAAATCTTTGAAAGATTTATCTCTCCCTTAGACCGGAGGTCTATTGATATTCAAACTCTTGATACTTTTCGAGAGTTCTATCCAGAAACTAAAGTTGTAATGTTGCTAGGAAAAGACTCCCTCGCGTTGTTTAAACAAGGAGTAACTTTACAACAACAAAGAGGCTCACCTTTTAAGATAGGTTCAAAAACTTTCCTGGCATCTTTCCCTCCTCAAGATTGTATTGATATAAAAAACTACGAAGATAGCTATTATGAAAATGAAATCGAAGAAGACTGCACAAAAGACAGTGATGAAAAATCCACAAAAGGAGCAACCCCAAGAAGTGAATATGCTTTTTGGTTTGAGCGAGACTGCAAGAAAGCTTTGCGATACTTGCGAGAGGATCCAAAAATTATTGAGTTCAAAAAAGTTATCAACCCTCCAATTACAGACATTACACGAGCTTTGCTGGGACTACAAGGATCTGAGTTGTTTCTTGATATCGAAACTGCGGACGACTTCAGACTCACTTGTATTGGACTTGGTTTCGACAATGTTATCTACACAATCCCAATCTCCAGATATAGCCCACTTGAAATTACTCTTACAAGCAACCTCCAAGATACTGCAAACTTCCTCCGAGCACTTGCCGTTGCAATGGTCAGAAATTTAGTAGTAGTTCACAATGCAATGTTTGATCTTTGGGTGCTTGCAAAATATTATAAAATCCCAGGAGGTAAGAATAACTTTGACACAATGATAGCACATCATAGGTGTTATCCAGGTGTTAGAAAATCCCTCGGGCATTGCTTGTCATTATATACTGACCAGCCATATCATAAAAACGAGGGTGTGTTTAATCCAAAAACCCCCGCACAAGAAAGGCAACTATGGGAGTATAATGCAAAAGACATTGAATCATTAATGATTTTAAAACCAGAAATCCTAAAACGCGCTAAGATACTTGGTGCTGAGAGGTCTATTGAAATTGCTAATAGAATGATCAGACCTTATCTTACTATGACGCTCACTGGTATAGAACTTGCTGAGAACAAACTAGAAAGTGAGATAGCAAGTTTGCAAAAAGAGGATGTGCAAACTTTGAGGCTAATTAAATTGCTTGCTGGAAGCGAATTAAATCCTAATTCTCCTAAACAAATGAGAGAGTATTTGTTTGATGGACTTGGGTATAAAGCGTTTAAGTTTTCGGAAAAAACTAAAGAAGCCTCGACAGGGATAGAAACTCTATTAAGATTACGTATTAAACATCCAGAAAACCATGTCTTAGGTTTGTGTTTAAAACGCCGAGGGATCGCAAAGAAACTTAGTATGATAGAAAGTTTGTATGCCAAAGAAACTACATAAAGAACTGGTTAGGTCCGCCGCAAAAGCAGGACTTAAAGGAGCACAAAGGGATGCTTATGTTTATGGAACACTTGCAAAGATAGAAAAGAAGAAAGGAAAGAAATGACCTCCGAGGAGTTTAATAAAGAAATAACAACGCTTATGGAAAAAGCTACAAAAGACCTTGGTCCTCATAAAGTAGCTAGTTGTTTGTCACAACACTTAGGAAATTACTTATTTGCAATTAATAATCATTATGAAAACCTTAGTAAAGATCCTTCCAATAATACTGCTAACTCTAACTCTAACAGCACAAACTTCAGTGGTAAGAGTAGTTAAACTTATTTGGGATGCAAACCCTCCAGAGGAGAACATTCTTTACTATTCTGTAAAGTGGTCTTCAACATCTGGTGGACCTTACCTAACAGTTACAAATGTAACAACTACAAACGCAACAGTTATTTTAAAAGGAGGTAGGAATTTCTTCATTGTAACTGCTGTAAATAACTTTGCAGAAAGTGATCCCTCCGAGGAAGTATATAGACACATTGCCCCAGGGCGAGTAAAGAACATAAAAGCACAATGAAAATCCTCCTCATCAATCCATTCTATACTTCTAACTGTTCTACTAGATGGTATCCTCCTGAGCCTCTTGGCTTATTATATCTCCGAGAATCTATAAGAGCTATTTATGGATCTAAAGTAACTGTCAAAATCCTCGATGCTCAGACAGAAGGTGGAGAAGAAATAAAAAGGACACCTAGTGGATATAGAAATGGAATGATTGATGGGGAGATTTTAGATTTCCTAGATAGCTATAAACCAGACATTGTTGGAATTACCAACAACTACACATTTGGTGTAAAAGATGCAGTTGAAATTGCAAAACTTGTAAAACATTTTGGTAATCCTGTTGTTATCCTCGGAGGAGCTAATGCCACAATGGACCATGAGAGGCTTATAAAACTTCCCTGGTTTGATTATGTTGCTAGAGGCGAGGGAGAAGATTTGTTTGTTGAGTTTGTAAAAGGTTTTATTGATGGAGGAGTTGAAGATATTCTTGGGCTTACTACAAAAAACAAAATAAATCCTCCTAGAACATGTTTAGTTGATCTAAGTAAACTTCCAATCCCACGTAGAGATGAAATCCCTTTTGATTTGTATTCTAAATATTCAAAATATCCAATGTGCCCAAAGCAACGTCCAACTGCAACAATATCTTCTAGTAGAGGTTGTCCTTTTAGATGCACCTTCTGTTCTACTCAAGCTGTTTGGGGGAATAATTGGCGAGGGATGAGTGTAGAGAGGATGTTAAAAGAAGTAAGTTACTTACACAGCTTAAGAGTTAGAGAAGTTTATTTCTATGATGATCAACTTCTCAGAGATAAACTTAGAATTGAAGAATTTTGCCTCAAGTCTATTGAGTATTTTTCTGACATGACATACTCTACCCCGGGAACTTCTCCTATGTTGATGTCTGAGGAACTTCTTGAACTTATGTCCCTCGCAGGATTTTATCGCTTGTGCTTTAGTGTTGACGTAGGGACTGTGAAAGTTGCAAAACTAGTAAAGAAACCTGTGAAGCTTGAAAAAGTCCGAGGACTTGTAAAGAAAGCAAACACTCTTGGTATGTGGACTTGGGGAACATTTGTGATGGGATTCCCTCAGGAAACAAAAGAGGACATAAAGGAAATGATAACCTATGCTTCCTCGCTGGGATTTGATTTTGTAAACTTTTTTATGTTACAACTACATAAAGGGAGTGAGATATATAACAACCTAATAAGAAGCGGAGTTATTAAAGATGACTTGCATGGGTCAAATAGTATGGATTATCCTCTCTGTCCCTCGGAGCATTTATCCCAACAAGAGCTAATTGCTTTGCATAAAGAGGCTGAGAAAACATTTTATAAACAAGTAGCAAGGAGAGTTTTTAGCTCAAGTTTTATAAAAGAACTATGGCCAAAAATCAACACGTGGACAAAATTTAAATATGGAGTAAAACTATTATGGAATCTAATAAAGATGAAAATATAAGATGCTTTCAATGCTCCAACATTGGCGTGACGATGGATGAGAACATCCGGCTTGAAGAAAAAACCAATATTGATGGCTCAAAATACTGGTGCGCCAAGCAGGACATCGGAACATTGTTTGGTTCTAAGGTCCACGGTGAATGCTCTGGAATAGGGAGGACTAAAGAGCAAGCTTTGGAGAGATTAAAAGAAGATATTAAAAAACTTGGAGAAAGCTTGTGGTATTAATATGGAGTAAAATTATTAGCTAAGAGATGAAAACCACCACCACCTACTCAATCGCTGGTCCTGATACATTTAGACTAGCTTCTAGGAAGTGTCCAGATGGTTCAGGAACAAACATGCAAAATTGGGATAAGGATGTTAGGTCTCTAGTTATTCCCTCCGAGGGAAAGATCCTAGGCCAATCTGATCAGTCTGGAGCAGAAGCTAAGATTGTAGCATATCTGTGTCGGAAAGGAAACTTCAGAGCATTGTTTGATAACAACATAAAACCTCATGTTTATGTTGCAATGCAGTTGTTTCAAGAGAAGTGGAAATCTTATTGCGAGGGAGTTTCTAGGCTTTGCTGTTTAAAAATCCAAGACTTAAAACAAGATCCAGAATTCAAACCTCTGGAGAAACTAATTAAAGAGTCTGACAACTGGCCTCCTAGTAAGCGTTATTACTACATGGCAAAGCAAGTATGTCATGAGACAAATTACAAAATAGGCAAAAATGAATTTGTCTCAAACACATTAAAGAAATCCGAGGGAGCAATTGTTTTAAAACCAGAAACAGCACAAGAGTTTTTAGACTTTTACTATAAGTTATTCCCTGAAATTCTTGAATGGCATAGAGCAATTGAGAACCAAGTCCGAACAACAATGTTGTTGAAAAATTTGTTTGGACACCCTCGTAAGTTTACTGGACTTTTCCGTCCTGACTTGCTTAAAAAAGCCCTCGCATTTATTCCACAATCCACTATTGGAATGATTACAAATATTGCAATAGTAGAATTGCAAGAACGAATAGATAATGGAGAACTCCCTGGACTTGACTTGCTACAAAATGGTCATGATAGTATTTTGTGGCAATGTTATATTGGGGATGAAAAAGACATGGCTGTTGAGGTAGCTAAACATCTAAACAGAAAACTTCTGTCTCCTCGCGGGGAACCATTTTCTATGTCTAGTGAAGTTGCTGTTGGATATAATTGGAAACCCGCTAGTGAGAAAAACCCAGAAGGACTAAAAGAAATTATACTATGACCAACCTTGAACACTGGAGAAACTACCTCCGGGACTTGGAATCCCCACTTCCTCTTATTGATTGGCCTTTATACTTTGCAGTTGCAGCATCTCTTGAAAGACGTGTTTGGTTTGGATCTTCAAAAGGTTTTGAGATATTTCCAAACATTTATGTTATTGTTGTAGGAGGACCATCAGTAGGAAAGTCCCTCCCAATGTCAAGAGCAGTAAGTATGTTGGAAAAACTCCAAGCAGTAAAAGGAGGAACATTGCAAAGTGCTTTAACCATTGCACCTGACAGTGTTACTCTTGAGAGGCTTACACAAATTCTTGCTTCTTGTGGAGATAGTAAGATTTTAAAAAATCCAGATGGCACAATCAAAAGAATCCCACATAGTTCTATCTCTATTGCCTCCGAGGATCTAGCAGTTTTGTTTCGTAAAAACACTGAGGATCTTGTGAGATTTTTTGTTCAAGGATATGATGCTCGTAACTATAGAAGGGAAACCAAAAACCAAGGAAAGGATCTAATTACAAATATTTGCATTTCCTTTTACGGTTGCACACAGCCAGAATTTATCTCCTCCCAAGACGCCTCTTTAATAATTGGACAAGGCTTTGGTTCGAGAGTTATATTTCTATGGGGAGAAGATAAAAGATTTCGAAAAGCCAAGATAGAAATAGATAAAGAACAAGAGCAAGACTACGAGGCAGTTAAAGCACATTTACAAAAACTTACAGAACTTTGTGGAGAAGTTAAGTTTTCTTCTGAGGCAGAAGAATTCTTTGTTTATTGGTATGAAAAAGACTTCGATAGAACAGTAGTAAATTCAAATAAAAAACTTGAAGCCTACTATGGGAGGAAAAAACTCCATGTTAGAAAACTTGCAATGATCTTACATTTCTTAGATAATTTTGAGTTTGAGGTTCAAAAATCCTCCGTAGAAAAAGCTCTAAAACTTCTCTGTAGTGCAGAAATCGAAATGCACAAAGCATTATGTGCAACTTCTAAAAATGTCCTCGCAACAATCTCAGAAAAAATCCTAGAATGCCTAGCAAAAAATGGCCGAGAAATGTCTATAAAAAGAATCCGCCTAGCCATGTTTGACCAAGCGGATGTTGAACAGCAAGATAAGTGTTTGGAATTCTTAAAACAAACCGGGCAGATAAAAATTATCGAGTCAAAGATTCTACTGCTCGGGGAGCAACATAACGAGTCCGGAACTTCTTAGATTCAATAGCATTGCTATAAGCTTTATTTAGCCTGTCTAGCATTTCTGGATTAGTTTTTCCTAGATAGTTTGTAAGTCTCCTATACTCAAGCGTATCTCTTGCTGGGCCTGGGACATTTTCCATCTTCATTAGGTTTTCATAACCTTTTGCTTTTTGCTGTATATCTTTAGACTCTCTCTCAACTTTCTCAATCATCGCATCAAGAAGTTCTCCAGCAGTTTTTAAATCCCCTCTCTCCAAAGCTTCCCTTACACGTTTTGGAAATATACTACCTGGAACCATTGGGGAGCGAGTAATTTTTTCTCCAGTAGTTAGGTTAAAATCTCTAATTGCCTGGTCTAGTTGCTCTCGCCTAATTCTTTCTTCATTTAAAAATTCTGGAAAACTAGGTGCCCATTGCCTCCGAAGATAATTAAGTGTTTGCATATTCTGAGGGCCAACATTTCCAAGATATTCTTTTGCAACCTCCAGAGGAGGAACTCCCTCAAAAAGATCCTGCATAGCCCTAACACTATCTCCAGCAATATTACCATAGATTTGAACATGAGGAATATTTATCCCTTGCAATCTCTGCTTTGTAGCTACGTCTATAATAGCTTTTGTGGCATCTCCTGCGATGCCTCCAATTCCTCCCACAGCAAAATAAGCTAGGAGGGTTTTTGACAAGGCAGCAACTTTAGTAGGATCATTAAGTGTGTTATTTACCTTTTCCTCTAATGTGTCTCCCTCTGAGCTTTGGAAAATACTAGTAATTGTAGGAAGTCCAGTAAAGTTTTTTCTAAACATTAAACTTCTAACAGTAGCAGCAGCTCCTCCTCCTAGAATTCCAAGAGCTAAAATCTTTGGAACTTCTGAAACTCCCCTAGACTTAATAACATCTAATGTGTCTTGAGTTTGAGCTATTGCCCATTTAGCAAGCACGAGAAAATTTGCTCTAAGTCCTCCGTGTTTTAACATCCACTTAGGTTGTCCTGTTGGGCCATAATCTCCTTGAACAGACTTAAACAATCTATAAAGTGCAAGCTTGTCTTCTTCTGGAGTTAACTTTTCTACATTATTAACTCCAAGTTCTTTCATAAACTTTTGTGACCAGCTATCTCCTGCGAGGGCTTTTGCTTTTTGTGAAGCATATAGAAGTTTTGCAGCAGAATAATTATATGTTCTACCTGCATATTCCATAAACTCAGAAAAAGACAATTTACCAATCATCTTTGTTGTATTGTAAATAAGTTCATTTACATCAACAGATGCTATTGATAAGTCTTTTAGATTTTTAATCCCAGCATCTTTAAGCATTACTTTTGCACTTCGGAGGATTGGACTTTTCTTAATAAATCCAGCTTTTGCAGCCTCTCTAAAATCCTCAAACACTCTGCCAGTTAAAGCGCTGTCAATAACATCTTTAAGATGACTTCCAACAAAACTCAATGGTGCTCGTTTGTAGAATAAAAATGGACCAGTAACAAGATTCCCTGCTCCTGTTCCAATTTGCAGCATTATTGACTTAGCTATTCCCCTAGCCCCTCGGTCTAGCCAATCGTCTTGAAAATTAACATTCGCAATATATTCAAGAATTGGTTTTAAGTCTGAGGTATTTGACAAGTCTTTTACAAGTTCTCCATTCTCCCAGGTAGTCCTAACATCTTGTTTTGGATTCCAGGGATCTTTAAGCAGTCCTACAATATTTCTTGCCTTAGGATCACTTTCAACTAAGTCAAAGAAATTTCTATCCGCAGCCCATCTCCTAGAAAATCTCTCAAAAGCCCGGTCAAAATTAGGCTCTGCAAATTCAATAGGAATTCCATCCCCCTCGGGTTTTCTTGTAGGACCATACCGGAGGTTTTGAACAGTCTTACCTAGATTTCCAGCAGCAGAGTATTTTTCAACAATAGCTTTTCTTACAACATTCTCATCAACATCTGGATGGTTTTGTTTTGTAAACTCTACAAGTTTATTTAAAATCTGTTCTGCCTCTGGACTAGATGGATAATCTCGGAGGGTCTTAGCCACACTTGCCTCCATAGGCAAAGGATAATAAAATGGATCTATCCCAGCCTCTCTAGCAACTCCATTATCTATCACAGGTTGCTTTGCGGCTATGCGGTCTTCTTGAAGTTTTCTTAAAATAGTCCTAATCTCATTATATGCTTTAAGCATTTTTGGAGTGAAATCTGTCTTAGGCAAATATGCTTGTTTTAGCCTTTCATTTTGAAAATGCCTGTGGAGTTTCATCATGTCAGAAAAACTCCCTGCTTTGTGGATAGTATCTTTAAGTCTGTTTGCTATCCCCTCTCCGTCAAGCTCAGTTTTCTCTATAAGCTTTGTAATCCTAGGAGCAATATACTGACCCTCTCTGCCATGCTCAGGTTTTTTTAAAGCTTCTGTAGAAACAGTAAACCCAGGAAGTGCTCTTGCTCTAGGCTTATCTCCAAGAGCAGGAGCTTCAATCTCATCTAAGGCTTTTGGCTGCTTTGCAATTACATTAAGTTTGCTATCTATCTCATCAACATTCTCAACAACCTCATCAAGAACTTTCCTAGATAATGCTTTCTTGTAGTCATTAACTGAAGCATCACCAAATCTGGCTTTTAGTCCTGCATAAATATCCTCCGCGAAAGCCTTTGTGCGAGGAAACCACGAACCTACTTTTGAACGCAGCTCTAGGATCTTTGCTACTCTCTCTCCAACAAGTTGGATAAGTTTCTCATTAGCATCGTCTCCTCCCAGGGAAGCTTCCATCTTAGCAACAAAGTCAGGATCTTTAGCCCTCATGCGCTCAGTTACTAAGTGTCCTACTTCATGTGGAAGCGTGTCACTTGTGGCAGCCTGGGGATTGTAATCTATCTCCTCTGTAGCAGTTTGAACCCTGCCTCTGAAGTCCTCCCCTGGAGTAATGTTGACCTTCTTTACTCCATGCTGACCTGCAAGGCCAAGCTCTTGGGTTGTAAGAGGACGTTCTACTGGAGTTGGTGAAACATCTCCAACCACATCAATTGGTTGTCTTTTTTGGGAAGCTTTTATTATATTAGGATAACGATCTGGATAAGTTCTCAAAAGGTGTAGAGCATAGTTTACAGCACCTTGCCTAACTTTATCTGCTCTTATCGTTTTTACCTCTGGATAAACACTAGAAAATTTCTCAAGGTAGCTCAGGAAATACAAATCATTTTGTTGCGAGAGTCTCCCAGGTGTATAACCTTCGTTTCTTCCATAGACTTTTTCTGCATGTTCTAACCAATCTTTTGCAGCATCATAAGCAAATTGTTCTTCGGCTTCTTTTTGTTTAGCAGAGATTCTACTGTAAAGTGTCTTCCCCTCCTGAGCAAGTTCGGCAGAACTTTTAAG
>Ga0116153_10002563_pt1 | contig 14121 bp, 17 predicted proteins | sample AD_UKC028_MetaG_FD_89896 | JGI IMG/M metagenome (GOLD analysis project Ga0116153, IMG submission 89896) | Active sludge microbial communities of municipal wastewater-treating anaerobic digesters from USA - AD_UKC028_MetaG | ecosystem: Engineered > Bioreactor > Anaerobic > Digestate | place: USA... | reverse complement strand
TGGCTCGCGCCCGGTACGCGGCCTCCTGGTTTGGGCGCCTGGAGCTCATCGGCACCGACATCGAGGACCTGGTGCAGCCGCCCCAGAGCCAGGACCTGGTCTTCGCCGGGCTGATCTTCGAGTACCTCGAGCTCGAGCCCCTGCTCGAGCGCGTGGCTGGATGGCTGGCGCCAGGCGGGGTGTGTGAGGTCGTGCTGCAGCTCCCCAGCGCAGCGTCGGCTCCGGTCACGCCCACGCGCTTCGAAAGCATGCGCCGCCTCGCCATGATCATGCGGCTGGTGTCGCCGGGTGCGCTCGAGGCCGCGGCCAAGCGGGCCGGCCTGGTGGCCTGCGCTCCGCGTGAGATTCCACTGCCGCTGGGCAAGCGCTTTCACGTCCAGCGCCTCACGAGCCCGGTCGGCGAAGCGGTCGTCAGGCCGGCCAGGACCGAAGCCGACTTCCAGGCGGCTCGTGGGCTCTTCGAGGAGTACGCCCAGGGTCTCGGGGTGAACCTGGACTTCCAGGGTTTCGTCGCCGAGCTCGGATCCCTGCCCAAAGTGTACGGACCGCCGCATGGCTGCTTGCTGCTGCTGGAGCTGGCCGGCAAGACCCTCGGCTGTGTCGGCGTGCGCAGGCTCGAGTCGGACGTGGGCGAGCTCAAGCGCATGTTCCTGCGGCCCGCCGTCCGGGGACGGGGCTTCGGCCGTCAGTTGGGCGAGGAGGCGTTGCACGCGGCGAACGCGCTCGGCTACCGTTGGGTTCGGCTGGACACCCTGACGCGGATGACCCCGGCCGTCGGCCTGTACCGGTCGATGGGCTTCAAGGAGATACCCGGTTACCGCGAGAATCCGCTGCCGGACGCGGTGTTCATGGAGATCGAGGTGGGAGAAAACGGATAGGCAGGGCTGGAGGCCCTCTTGCGACCGGTCCTTTCCGTCATCAGCCCGCTCGCCTTCCGGCGCAGGAACCGCTCATACCAGTGCTCTCGGGAGGTGCGTGCCATGCGAGCTATGGTACGGACTGAGAGGGCTCAATGTCAGAGACGCGATTGGTTGAACGGATCCAGGTGGGCTGCTAGATGCACGGCCGGCGGCGCTTCGTGGAGGCGCTGAAGGGCGGAGAGTTGCTGGCGGCCTACCCGCTGGACCTCATCCGCAGGATGTACGCGATCGAGGACCTGGCCACGGGACTCGGGCCGGACGAGGTGCACGCGCTCAGGCAGCTTCATACCAAGCCCGTCATGGACGTGCTGTGGAAGTGGATGGCGGAGAAGGGGCCGGAGCTGCGGCCGTCGTACCCGCTCGCGCAGGCCATCGGGTACGCGGCGAGGAACAGGGTGGCGCTCATGCGCTTCCTGGAGGATGGCCGGCTGCCGATCGACAACGGGGCCAGCGAACGAGCGATCAGGGCTGTCGCCGTCGGACGAAAGAACTACCTCATCGCCGGCTCCGACGCGGGCGGGAAGCGGGCGGCGATCGCCTACTCGATGCTGGGGAGCTGCGCCCTGGTGGGCGTGAACCCCTGGGCCTACCTGAAGGACGTGTTCGAGAAGCTGGCCCGCGGCTGGCCGAAGGGGAAGATCTTCGACCTGCTGCCCGTGGACTGGGCCGAGGACCACCCCGAGCACATGCTCAAGAAGCAGGACCTGCCCGACCCGACCGACGGCGCCGAGGACGATACAGCGCCAACCCCCGCAGAAGCCGACTGACCGACCCGCGACAACGTCACGCGGCGACCCGAGCGCCACCAGGAACGGACTGACTTACCCGATTCGGGCGGGTGTGGTTGGCCGGACGCTTACAACTCGGGAGGCAGGATCAAGGCTTGATGCCGGGGCAACGTTCCCTCTATATCAAGGACGGCTGAGAAACGCCGAGCGTATTCACTGGAGGCCGGTTGTCGGAGAATTCCGAAACTTTTACAGCAATACCGTACACACTAAATGTATTCAGAGTTACTATATAAACACCTGCCTATGGACTTGCATTGCATCTGCCTATCATTGTTCTTGCTCTTTCAGCATACTCATTATCTTTGCATTTACTCAGATACGCATTTGTCATTTCGCATGCCTTTCTCTTCTCTTTCCCTTCCCAATAGCATACACTTAACAGCCAGATCATTTCACAATCGGTATCGCACTTCTTTACAGCATGCTCCAAGACCGCAATCGCACCATTGAATTCCCTATTCTTCATCTTTTCAATCGCATTCTTTTTCACCCTCATCAAATCTACAATATCTCCGCTTTTCATCATAGGACATTTCCTGCCCATCTCCTCTGCCTGTTCCAACTCCTCAACACTTCCCTCAATAACCTCGCCATTGCGTCGCACTGCGTAACATAGTTCATCAAAAACTTCACGCAGTCTTCCAGTCATACCTAACGGCTCTCCGCCGCATCCTTTCGTATCTCTAACTATAGCTAAAGCCTCTCTTGCATCTCCAGCACCATACTTACTCCATGCTCTCATATAGTTTCTTTCAATGCGTAGCGGTGCTCTATCCCCTATTGTTCCGTTTCCGCCACTCCAATCCTCAGACAGTACGGCATTGTAGTTCCTCTGCTTAAAATGCACTGCCATGATGCCATTTCTATAGGTCTCTTCTGCATCTCTGAAATGCCGTGTACCATCCACTTTGTACCTATCAAGCAGCCCACATTCTCTACTTCCTATTCTCTCACAGTACCTCAGCAGTCTCCTGAAATCCCTTTCAGCTTCATCTAGTTCACCATTCCGATATTCCAGCACTCCCATGAAATACCAAACATACAGTAATTTGTCCATTCTTCTGCAAAGCGCCCAATCAGTCTTCCCTACCTGTTTACAGCTTCCCACATCAATCGGGCCTTCTTGGCTCACCATCTCCAGCAACCACACCAGCATTTCCAATGTGATTGTACTTCTCTCCATTCCTCCAGCGCCGCTCTCGATACTCTGGCAAACGAACTCCAACACAGCGCATTGCACTCTCTGCAATTCTTCTTCATTCTGGTCTATATCGCAAACTCCTTCTCTAATTGTCTTTCCCCCGAAATAGCACTTTTCTTCTAAAGTAATCAGCTCCGGCTGATAGGTTTCATCCGCCTTCCCAACCGCCTTCTTCATGTTTGTGTTCTCGCCACTTCTCGCCTGTACCTTTTCCTCTTCACCATTCGCGCCGTTCACACTATGCATCAACCCTACCTGCACTAGTACCATCCAAAGAATTCTTGGGTTCATGTTATCGTCACCTACAGGCCTTTTCTATTTCTGCCATTACATCAATATCTATATCCGTATTCCCTTGGCAACTTCCTAGAGGATAAATGCAATCCCCATTCTCTTCAACCTTGAAGTTTCTCATGTTCAGCATTTTAGCGTAGGTCCTCTCCATACTCCCTCTACTAACGTAGACGCTCTGTCCAGTTGCCAGCTTCACATTGGCGGCCTCGGCCCCCTGGCCCTTGGTTTGACCTCTCTCACGGAGCCGGCATTCCACGTGGGCCAAGAGGATGTCCGGGATGAAAGGCTCCTTGAGGAAGTCGCTGCCGCCGGTGCTGAGGCCCAGGGCATGGACCTCCATCTCGCTCTTGGCGGTCACGATGACAATCGGACCGAAGTACCGCTCCCGGACCTCCCGAATGACCTCGAGCCCGTCATTCCCAGGCAAACCGAGGTCCAGGAGCACCGGGTCGGGGTTTTCGGAGGGTATCCGCTCTGCCGCCCGCTCCCCGTCCAGCTCTAGCTCGACCGAGTATCGGCCGGTTTTTCGGAGGATCAGGACCATCTGGTCGCCGATGATGGGCTCATCCTCGACGACCAGAATCCGTTCTTTCCCCGGGCCTGACACGATGGCTCCCCGTAACCGTGCAGGCCGGCATGACGGCATTTTGGGGTAGAAGCGAGGGCGCGGCGGGCGGAGCCCAAGTCCAGCATCGAGAAAACCCGACCTCCCGAACTCAAGACCTGACCCCAAAGCCCAAGGCGGGCCTTGCCAACCCATTCAGCCCCCGAACTTCAGGGCCTTGAGGCCCACCGCGCAGGCGTTGCCGGCCTTGGATTTCCCGCTGTCAGCCAGGCTCCCGCCTCACCGTCCGGTCTCCCACTTCCAGCTTGATGACGCGGGGCCTCAGGACGTGGAGGTGCCAGGGCGCCGTGCGCACCTCCTCGCGCCAGGCGAAGGCCTCGTCACCGTGGGCAAGGGGCTTGTGCACCTCGAGCGTCTCGAAGCCAGCCTCCCCGTGGAGGATCCGGTAGTCGGCCTCAGGGAAGAGGATGTCCTCGACGGGTCGGGCGTCGGGGATGTCCGTGGTGATGATGCGGACCACGTCACCGCAGGCCGCAGCGCGGTTCTGCTCCAGGAAGGCCTGGGTCGAGAACGAGGCCCACTCGTGCAGGTAGATGTCCGGCGAGGACACGAGGTTGACCAGGACGCCACCGGGTGCCAGCAGACCGTGCAGGTCCCGGAGGATGCGGAGCTTGAGCTCGCGTCTGGGGATGTTGTCGAAGGGGAAGGCGCACAGCACCAGGTCGAAGGTCAGACCAGCCAGAGGCCCGCACTGACCTTCGGCCAGCAGGTGATACCGGCCTCCGGGATCGCGCTCGCGAGCGATGGCCAGCATCTCCGGGGCGATGTCGGCGCCTGTGGACTCGAAACCGAGGCTCTTCAGCAAGCGCGTGGACCGGCCCGAGCCGCAGCCGAAGTCGAGAGCCCTGGTGCCGGTCACATGGCGCCTGAGCAGCTCAGGCAGGTCCCGGAAGGCGAGGTGGTAGGTGCCCGCGAATTCGAGCGTGGCGTAGGCCTCCGCGCGGCGACCGTCCTGGTAGGCGTTGCGGAAGATCGTGGTGCCAGCGATTGGCGCGCTCTCCTGGAGTGGCGGAAGTTCCTTCTCGTACTCGAGCAGCTTCATGCCGTAGAAGTCGGAAGTTCGCCCCGAGAGGCGGTACCCGCTCTTCTCGTAGAAGCCACGGGCACGCTCGAGCAGCTCCGTCGTGTCCAGGGTCACCCGCGTGCAGCCCTGCCCCCGGAGAGCACGTTCGGCCCATGCCAGCAGCTGCTGGGCGATGCCATAGCCTTGATCCGAAGGGCGCACTGCCATGCCTCGCACGTGACCGTCCCTGACAGCGTCAAGCTTGCATGCGACCGTTCCCAAAACTAAGCCCGCGTCCGTGACGGCGACGAACACCGTCATTTCGTCGAGACGCCGGCCAAGTTTGGTGCGGTCCAGGACCGTATCGCTGAAGGCCTTCGGTGTGTATCTTTCGCGGTAGGCCCGAAAGGCGGCCAGAAGGCAGCTCAGGATTCCGTCCGCGTCAGCCGGTGTGGCGCGGCGAATCGAGTGCTTTTCAGTCGCGGTCATTGCATGAGCCAGCCTACCACGACTCGCTTCCCGGAAGGATGGGAGCGGCGGTCCCGATCGCCAAGCGGGCAAGAAAGCGCCCCTCGCCGCGCGGTCAGGTCGGGGGGATGTCAGGAACCCGACCGTCACGACGAGGGGCTAATCGAATTTTCGCAAAGAACGCGAGCGTGAGGGTTGAACAGCGAAAAAGGGGGCTCCATTCCCAGGATGGCCGAAGCTAGGACCGCCATCTGGAGAGGGCGTCGTCATTGGGCCTTCTTGGTAGACTCGGCATCGAAAGTCCAGCAGGCCGAGGACTGCTGCCTCCTCACTCACGAACGAGGATACCGTCGGGACCGAGATCGATCGGTCGTGCTGGGACCCGGCGAGAAGAGCCAAGATGCTTGACAGCAGATTTACGGCGTAATGGAACTCGCGTCACGCCGTAACCAATCCTTTCGCGAGAGAACCACTAGAAACGAGTGGCCCGGGTTGTACCAGGATTCACCGTGGAACCACAGATCCAGATCATGCTCGTCGGCGAGGGCCATCAATCTTGCCAGATCGCCACTGCGGAGCGAATAGAGATGATACGCGCGAGCTGCCGGCCGCCCAGACTCGTCGTTGAATGACTCCGCATGATCAAGCTGTGGAGCTGAGCACCCAGGGCATTTGTTCCTAACGCCGATACACTTCTCGTTCCACAGTACCGCAACACATCGGCGATTGCGCCATGCAGTCCTTGAAGGCCGGAGATGATGATTCCTGCAGAAGCTCTCGAAGATAGTCTTGGCTTTCTGGGCGTTGGCGACATCGCAGATGTCCGCCCTCTCTTGCTCTGTCATCTGCTCCAGAAGCTCGATAGCACGGCTGTACCGCGGTTTCTGCCCAAGGACCTGATGAGAAATGCCACCCAGATCATGAATCATGGTTATTCTCCTTGTTCCAAGTTTCTACTCGATCTACTCCAGGTCTGGCCAAGGATCGGACGTCAGAGCACCGACATGCCCACAACTGAACTTCTATTCTTCAGGTGAACCTCCTCTCCAACGATCTCCTGTTCGAAGGCAGCCAACCCAGCGAGCAGCAACTGTCGAATGACTGATGAACGACTCAGGTAGCCGTAAACCATGCCGCGTGATCTTCGAAATCGATCAATCCGATTCCGGAGTCCTGAATCCATGCACACGGTCATAATTATTTGTCTTTTCATCGTATTCGCGACCTCCATGCGGAAATCCTATCATAGTTCCTGATTGTTTGCGCCATCTTTTTCAGAACTATTATCTATTGACAATTATCACTAAGACCTGTACATTGCCCTCATGATTCGTACCAAATCGAAGATCAAGGCTCTCGCTTTTGCGCTAGATGCGAATGAAGCTTGGGTCGGAGCCCTGCTCACAAAACTCAGAGTAGAGGTGGATCCTCTCGGAGATTTCGATTCAAAGGCTGTGCGGGTGGCCCTCGAACAAATGATCCGCACCCAGCCCGACAGCTCTCTGCCCAACCAGGTTTTCGCCGAGATGGGGCCATCGGAAGAGAGCTGTCGACAGTGGCTCATCGAGCAGTTCCGGCAACACGGGCTGCAGCTCGAAGGGCGCGCCTTCCGCAATGGCGCACGAATGACGCTCAAGCGCCAAGACGGGTCCACGCTACGCGTGATGACCTACGTGGCGTTGAAGGCAAGAGCTTCGGGTCAGGTCGGATTCTCAGTGAACAGGCTCGACGACGAGGGCCTCGACTGGGTGGCACTCGTCGCCAAGCCATTCGGAAAGGTGTACTTGAGACGTCGAAGGGAAATATTGGAATCGTTTCGGGGAGAAATCGGTAGGACTGCCTGTCTAACCTTCAGTGCTGGTTCTGACGCGAACCTGCTCCAATACCGTATCCGAGAACTGAATCCAGACGTGGTCGAGACAGGCACTTAGTTTTACAAAGCCTAGAAGGTCTACAAGATCCGCGAGGTCTACAAAGTCCACAAGGTCCGCAAGGTCTACAAGGTTCACGAAGTCTGCAAGGTCTACAAGGTCTACTAAATAGAAATTTCGGTTCGCAGTAGCGTTCACGCGTGACAAAGCGCTGACAGGGCAGTGGCCCTTTCGCTGCCAGTCACAGGCCCGGACGCGAGTGGAATGACCGTAACTGCCCTGCATACTGCAGGGCAAGGAGTCCGCAAGATGAAGCTCTATATAGTTTTCACCCATTCTCCGGTTCAAGCAACAGTCACCCGGCGGAACCTTTTTAGCCACTCGGGCGGCCGCCTGCTTACGACGAGGATCGGACGGTTGGACCGATTCCTGATCGAGACAGGCAAGGACAACTCCCAGCAGACCACGTCCGAACTTGGAGTGTGACCCATGAGAACTCCGGACAAAATCAGACAACTGTTCCTCCCTCACGCCGCGAAGTTCGTCGACCTCTTTCGCGGAGCTACCTATGCAACGCGGATGACACCCTCGAACGAGAAACCTTTCTACCTGCCCGCAGGCAGACTGCGGGAGGATGGCACTCGGGATCTCATTCCGTTCACGCCAGAAATCGCCGTCGGGCACCTCAACGGCTATCGTCCGATCATCGAAGGGGACAAGATAATTTCCCAACCTATCCGCAACGGAATCTACCCCATCGTCGACCTTGAGTGGTGCTGGTGGGTTGGTGCAGATCTGGACAACCACACCACCTTGGACCCTAACGCGGTCCGAACGCTGGTCGAAACGTGCTGGTTGGTCGTTGAAGCCGGCGCCCGCTTCGGAATTCGCGTCTACCTGGAACGTAGTGCGGGCGGAAACGGAGTGCACCTGTGGGTTTTCTTCTCGGAACCTGTCCCTGCCGCCTCCGCCCGAAGGCTGCTCTTCAGGCTCATCATTCATTCCGGAATCATCGAGACGGTCGAGATCCCGATTCCAGGTCATGGGACTCGTAGAGCATTCACCATCGCCAACTCAGGAGGCGCTGAATTCGACCGGCTTGTCCCAAGCCACGATGAACTCCCTCCCGGGAAGCTAGGCTACCTGCTTGCGCTGCCATACAACGGCCCCGAAAATTGGTACGCGGGTCGCTCGGCCATCCTCGACCTTGGCCCATCGGGCAAGCTTCCCCCTGATGGGTCCTGGCCCGTTGTCAGGCTGAGCCAATTCCTCGCCAGCTCGGTCCAGGCCTCCCGCCAGGAGGTCGAACACGCTCTTCTCGCACTCCTGGACGAAGGTATCTCAGACGAACCACCTAGTTTTCAGCAGAACAACTCCGTTCAAATCCCGCGGCCGAGCGCCGGGCTAAATTGGGAAGTTGGTCACACGGTGGATTGGGAGACGTTCTTGGACGAGCAGGACGCAGACTCCAAGCTCGCCGTTTCGCACAAAACAGCCCATTCCGCCATCCTCAAGTTCTGCCCGTTCTGCGGGAACAAGAAGGGAGCCTGGATCTCTCTTTCCTCTGGCTGGATGAACTGCTGGCACCAGACCTGTATCGCCAACCACGAAGCCGGCGGAATACGGCCCTCTGTGTGGTCCGTGGAACTCAAGATCGTAACTCCGTGAGGAAACTGCCATGCGAAATACTACTAAGAATTCGGCAAAGAAGCAGTCCAAGACGTCACAGAGTGTCGCGCCAACAGCAGAGAGCGGCATGCAAAAGGATCCAAGGATTTTCAAGCTTCCCTCGACGCAGGCTCCGATGTCGACGCTAGACACATTCAACATTTTTAACTCGGTGGCGCCGCAGCTTGCAAAGGTTCTTTCAGCCCCTACCTGTTCGGCACTGTTCCACATCGTCAACGACGAAGTCGCCGCGGTTTGGCCCCAGGCGCAACTCAGCGACGCCCAGATCCAGACGATCGTGACCACCGTTTACGCCGTAATGCCGTCCAAACCCGCGCCGCTTCCGAAGGAGGGCAAGCACAGGAGTGTCTACCTGGCTGGCCTCGCTGGCATTCTGCGAGCTGGCCGAGTGTCAGCCAACGGAATCGCTGCTGTGCTGGTCGCTGAGAATGCGTCTCGCAACCGACCCATGCTTTCTCTTACCCAGCTCCTGGAATTACTCGACAAGGCGCTTTCGTTTGATCCAGCAAGGGATCCATGGGATTACGACACACCAGCCCCGACGGACACTGGGAATTCTCATCGCCTAACGAAGGCCCACGGCGATCAGACTTGTTTCTGCCCCCAACTCAAGGGCAAGGAGAGTCGGACTGGCTGGCTCGAGTACAACGGGAGGCGCTGGGTTCCTGACGAAACGGGAAAAATGCAGCAACTCGTCGAAGAAACTCTGCTCGACTACGAGGTAGAGGAGATTCTTCGCGCCAAAATCTTCAATGCGTCGGCAGCCTCTGCAGGAAAGAGAACTATGCCGTGGTATCTGGCATCGCAGAGCGCTGAGCGCAGGGGAGCGATGGAGAAACTGGCGAGGTCTGGGAAAGGGATCGCCGTCCACATCAACGATTTCGATCGTGATTCACGCCTGCTGAACACCCCCAACGGCGTTCTCGACCTGGCGACTGGAGCCCTACTTCCACACAACCGAGGCCAACTACTTATGCGTATCACGGGCGCCCCGTTCGATCCTTCGGCGCGTGACCAGAAGTGGGAGAGGTTTCTCGACGAGGTGACGGGTGGAGAAAACGAACTTCGGGAGTTCCTGCAAAGAATACTTGGCTACGCGTTGGGCGGAGATCCCGTCGAAGAGCGTTTCCCCCTCTTCATCGGGGAAGGCGGATCGGGCAAAGGAACTCTCCTCGAACCCTCCAAGACCGCGGCTGGACTGTACGCCGTGGCCTGCCCTTTCGAGACCTTCCTGAAGTCCTCATCAGATAGCAGAATCCGAAATGACCTTGCAGCGCTCGCTGGTACCCGAATCGTATTGGCGAGCGAGGCGCCCGATGGTGCGCAATTCAACATCGCGCTGCTGAAAAACCTCACAGGCCGCGATACGATCTCCGCCAGATTCCTGTACGGGGAGTACTTCGAGTTCAGGCCAAAGTTCGTACCGATCTTCTCGTCAAACACAGCACCGCACATTCCTGCCAACGACACCGGTGCCTGGCGGCGTATTCTCCGAATCCCCTTCGACAACGTGCCACGAGTCGTCGACAGAAACCTGAAGTCCTATCTGGTACACGATCCGGGAGCTCAGGCAGCGGTACTGGCCTGGATGGTCAAGGGCTACTCCATGTGGAAGGAGGCAGGCTTGGCGATCCCGAAGAGCATCGAGGATGCCACGACAAAATACCGCACAGATGAAGATAGCTTTGCGATCTTCATCGAAGATCAATGTGAACTCGAACCTGGTGCCTTCACCGGCTCAAAGGCCATTCGCGAAGCCTACGTCGCATGGTGCAGAATCGTGGGTGGGTGCAAGCCCATGTCCTTTCAGAGTATGAGCGACCAGCTGACTGCGAAGGGTTTTACCGGCGGCCGTCCAAGCTCAGGCGGCAATCGGGAACGGGGCTGGATCGGCATCAAGCGGGTGACGATAGTCTCATCAAATCCTCACGATCAGCGCACAGTCGGGCCAGAACACCCGGCCCTCGCTCTAGACTATCCAGAGCCTGCCGACTCATCGGACACCGAGTACATCGCGGGTAACTTCGACAAACTCGGCGGCAAACTGAGCCACTGACGCACTTACCCCCACGCTTCCGATGACCTGGCCAGCAGGGCGCCGACACAAGACACTCAATATCTGAATCGGGCAGGAACGAGAGCATTCGGGCCCGCCTATCCTACGTCGGGGACCCGGCGCCGGAAGAATAGTGCCCACTGCCCACATCGTGCCCAGATCGATGTTGATCATGTGGGCACACATAATAGATTGGTTTATTTGCCTTTTTCGCTCTCTGCCCACATGCCCAGATGAATCCCAGGAAACTCCTTAGGATGTAAAGTCGAAGTGATCATTATACATCCTAGAGACCTTCACGGACTCTCAGGGGGCATGTGGGCAGTTAGCTTCTTTTGCCTTTATTCCCGACATGTTAGATGCTTCAGAGGATGTGGGCAGCAAGCCAAGATGTGGGCACGAAGCAAATAATCATATTGTTTTACAGCGCGTTGGACGTGTCCACATCGAAATTGCTGCCCTTTTTGATGCGGCGCCCAGGGCCCCCCTTCGTAGGACCAGCTTCTTCCATCCGCCGCTCCTCACCCCCGTCCGTCCACCTGGCCGGCATCGTGGACACCCAGAATCACATGTACTGCCTCAAGTCTTCGATGTAGAGACCCCCTGTTTCTCAACTTGGTCTGGTGATACAATATGACTATGGAAACTTCTGCATCTACCTACCCAGTTCTCGACGAGCAAAATCGAGAACTTTGCCCTCATGACGAAAGCCACAAAGTGTCTCTCGAGGCTTCAACCCCTGACGCGGTTCTTGACTTCCTCGATCGCCTTGCCATCCTCAAGACCGACTCCGCACTTCTGGAGCGAGCCGAGCCAGAAATAGCTGCAACGGTGATCGAGTTGTCCAACCAAGGCGGCCGTGGCCTCACAGCTCGACGCCTTCTATCTCGTGACATCGTCATCGACAGAACGCGGTTGCGCTACTACGAATCCCTACAAGGCGAGGTCATGCGTCGCTTCTGCATCGGCCAAGCATCTGTACTTCAGGTAAGAACTCTTGAGCGAATGGTCTCCGGCTTACACCGCCGTATGCTCGCTTCCATGGAACTCCTGGCACGCATGGATTCCCCAGCTCCAGCGATCCATTTCCGGACCAACCAGGCCGCTGTTTTCATTGGAAAGGCATCTCAAAATGAGTAAATCAGAGTACAGCCAGCGCCAGTTCTTCGAAGACCTTCCGAATGTCAAGATCGAGGATGTCAGGCGTACCTTGGGCGGCAAGCGAAAACTTTCCGCGGCAAACAGTGTCACGCTCTTTCTTGCAGACGGCCGGGAGCTCGAGGTCAAGCTGGTGAAGAAGCCGGGAGTCCTCGGGGGAACGTACTCCCTTCTCATGTGCCCAACGTGCCAGCGCGCAAGTAAGATACTGCGGGTCATCGAAGAGGATCCAGGCCTTGCATGCGTGAAATGCCCTCAAACGATCTACGGCATGAAATATCGAAGCCAGGTCATCAAGCGCAGAATGCTGAGTGCAGACCAAGGTCACGAAGACGCCAGTGTTGTATCCTGAGATCACACCAATGGACGCATGATGCCGCCGGGCCGTCCCCTGAATGGTCGGTGGGCGGCACGAGTTCGACGCGATGAGCAGTGTGACGGTGCTGCTGCCCGACGGCCGAGAGATCCAGCTCAACATCGTCAACCAGCGAGGCATCCTGGGCGGCCAGGTGCTTCTATTTGCCTGTCCAACCTGCGGACCGGGGCCTGCAGGGGTGCTCCGCATCGCGTAGCATGGAGCGGGGTTGACGTGCAAAGGGTGCTTGCAGACGGCGTGTTCGGCGAAAGACAGGAGCAAAAAATTGCAGCCACCCCTAAGGGCACGAGCCAGTTCCATTCCCCGACATGTTGACACTCATGGGTGTGTTGGTTAGCTGCGCCAGAATCGCATCGACTTGACACTGGGGCAACACTTGGTTAGTCAGGACAGTGAACGCCCCTCCTACGTATGTCAGCTTGGGAGCGGAAACTTGCTCGAGGAGCGGGTTGGACATCAGATAGAAAGAGCCAGCCACATATTCCAGTTCTGGAAGCTCCAGGCGAACGGTCCTGCCTTCCGTGAAGTTCTCAATTCCAAGCTCGAAATACACCCCTTCGGCACGGCGAAGGTTTGGAAGACGCACCGTCGTCATCTTTCCTTCGATGTCGACCTTCCCAGTCACCAGTTCGTAGCGCTGGTACCGAAGAAGCTCATCCTGGTTAGCGATCGTAGCGTCCCCTTCGAGCGTTGTGCCCATGACGCCGCTGAATCCCTGGCACACAATGCCGGAGCCGGTGACTTCGTCATCGCCTAGGTTGCCGTCGCTGTTCAGGTCCATTCCCACCGAGACACGGGAACCTCCGTAGGGACAGGTCGCGCCCTCGGGTTCGACGTCGATTCTGGTGGCCGAAGACAGCCCAGAGGTACCCTGTTCGCCTGGAGGGCCCTGCAGACCCTGCTCGCCAGGTGGACCCTGCTCCCCTTGCGGACCCATGGTCCCGTCAAGACCGTCACGCCCATCCCGGCCATCGCGCGCACACCCAACAAGGCACAGCACCGACAACAGAAGGATGGACTTCATGGTACCTCCCCGTGGCCGAGATCCTCAGAGCGCCCCAGCTAGCGCGCCCGGGCGCCGACAGGCATCTACGCAACGATCAATCGAACCAGCCCTTCACCTTTGCCGCCGCCTGCTTCTTCACATTGGCGTTGATGTACGAGTTGATCGTGAGGATGGCGCCTAGAATCACCCCAAGATCATCGGAGTATCCGGCGAATGGAATCGCATCGGGAATCACATCGAGTGGCCAGATGAAGTAGCCAAGGGCACCTACCACCACGGCCTTGGCCCATGCGGGCGTTTCCTTCCGGCCCCCTGCGTAGTATAACTGCAAAGCCTTTTCGATGACCTCTCGCCCAGCTTTCTTGGCGTACTTCTTCACCTTCCTCCAGAAGCCCTGCTCCGAGTAGTGGCCAGCAGGGTCCTTCGTCTTCTTGCCGGACTGCCCCTTCTTGGTCATACGGATTCTCCCTTCCCCGATTGGTTTGATTCGCCCACCAAGAAGGTACTAGGTCCTACGGCACTAGGTCAACTAGTTCCTTCAGCACCTTCCCCGCTGCCACCCTCCGCGGTACTGGAGGGAACCAATGCCCATCGATTCCAAGGAAATCGGCGCCCGCATTCAAAGCCATCGCAAGGCGCTCGGCCTCACCCAAGCCGTGCTCG
>Ga0116153_10002551_pt1 | contig 14172 bp, 8 predicted proteins | sample AD_UKC028_MetaG_FD_89896 | JGI IMG/M metagenome (GOLD analysis project Ga0116153, IMG submission 89896) | Active sludge microbial communities of municipal wastewater-treating anaerobic digesters from USA - AD_UKC028_MetaG | ecosystem: Engineered > Bioreactor > Anaerobic > Digestate | place: USA... | reverse complement strand
GAAGCGGCGATCAGTGCATCAGCCCCGAACGTCTGCTCAAAGACTCGTTTCCAAAGTTCCGGACTTTTCAGCGACAGGTAGCCGTCCAACGCATGGAACTCCATATAGGACGAAGCGTCGTAGACTCCTCCGGCCATATCGTAAGAGAGACTGTTCTCGGTCGAAGCCGCCAGGAATATCTGGGAAAGGATCTTCTCATCTTCGATCTGGGCCAATATCTTAGCGATCAGGTTCGTCAGCTCATAGCGCTGAATGGTGTCGCGGTCCCGGTTGACGTTGGCGTTGTGCAGGTTGTAAGAGAAGAGGGTCTTCTTCCACCCGGAGTATCCCGACGTGTATTCCTGGGACAGCGCATCCGTGATTTTCAAACCCCGCACATAGAGGAGCGAACTCGCCGCAGAAACGACATCTCCTTCCTGTGTGCGGGCCATCGGCTGATAAGATGAATCCGTCGGAAGAGCCAAGACGGGCAGCGTCCGGAACAACTCATAGAAATCCCTGGAGAACCCCGTGAAGATCGTCTGCGAACCGCTCTTGGATTTCGGGTGAGGCGCGTCCTCGACGGACATCACGACTTCCATCGTGCGTCGCTCGTTGGGCTTCCCCGGGTTCACCACCACCGGTTGCTTCCCCCCGACCGCCCGCCAGGACTGATTCTTGTCCCAGGAACGGAATTCGATGCCGATCCCGTCACGGACGGCGGCGGCGGTCACCATCTTCTGCCCTTCTCCAAATTGGCCGGCCGCCTTCTTCTGGACCAACCCGTCTTCTTTGTTCTTTGTCGAGAGGAACAACCGCAACTGTTGCCGGTCGTATCCCCAGCCATCGTCTTCAAAGACAAGGGATTCGACATCGTCGTAAGGAACCGCCTGGGATTGGGTCAACGGAACGATCGTCCCGTCTTTTCGGCGCAGATAGACTTTCAATTCGGTGCCTCCGCAATCCTCCGGCAGATGGTTCTGGATCCCATCCACCAGGATGCGCTCAGCCCCCCACGCTTTCAGAGCTCCCGAATCCAACGTCAAATTGATGCTGAGCGTCTCCGCCCCCTTGGGGGGCGGACTGGCCTTCTCGCCTTTCTTGAACAGCGAGAGGATGCCGAGGGGGATGTTGAATCGTGGCGCCAGGTGGTTATAGACGAGATGGGCGAGGACCGCAAGACTCAGCCCGAGTGCGCCGCCGACGACCGGATCGATGAGGATTCCGGCGATCAGAAGGGCGTTCAGACCAACCCCCAAACCCAATAACGGGCCTCGGGCGGCCCAATGGCGGAACGGATTCCAACCGATCTCGACCGGCGGAGCGTGGACGTCATAATAGACGCGGACGTGGCGCATCATGAAGGCCCAGGAGGACGCCACCCCGATCCCGAGGAGAAACGGCGTCAAATCGACACCGAAGAGAGACTGGACGGCCCAGCTCAATCCGCCGGTGATCATCCCCTGAAAAAAGAGCGTTTCGAGAACCGCGCGCAAGACCGGATATCTCCAGACCAGACGCTCCTCAGTGATCCGCCCGTCGGAACCGACCCGTATCTGGTAATAATCGAATTTGGATTGATTGGCGGGATCTGGGTGAGACATCGTATCGATGTACCGGGCGCCCAATCGCCGGGATATCTTCAAGGAATTGGCCGCTTCGACGGGGTCGATGTGGCTGGTGACGAACTCATAGCCCGCTTCCGCCGCCATCTTGAGTTGCCGTTCCTTGAGACGCGTCGCGATGCCCCTCCCGCGGAATTCCGGGAGCACCATCAATTTCGTCGAATAGAGCGTGTTCTTTTTTCCCAGATTCTCATCATAAGGCGCCAGCGTGTCGTTATAGGCGTAGTGCAACGATTCGAGGGGACTGCCGATGATGTAACCGACGATCCGCCCGTTGTGCCTGGCCACTAGGAGCTGCGCCCCGAAGTCGGGGGCCATGATATAGCGCATCCATTCATCGGGCCATCGGCGATCGAGGGGCGTGAGTTGTTCCATCTGGAGGATGGTCTGTATGAGCGTCTCCACCTCTTCCGGATCCCCCGTCAGATCGACCTTCTCCAAGTCCACATCCCCCGAGACATCCAGCAACGATTCGACCACTTTCCCCGCCGTCCAACCGACCGAATCGAGGATGTTCCCGACCCATTGAGCCGACGCGGGATCATACTGGTTCATCTCCCGCTGGAGCGCGGTGCGGGCCTCCTCGGAGGTCAACGGTTTGGGGCGACTCGCCCGGACGACGATGTGCATCCGCAGGTGGTTATCCTTCTCCAAGGTGACATCATTGAACACCGTGCCGACGAGATCCACCAGTTCCTCATCGGTAAACCCCTTGATGAAAGTCCCCTTCTCCGTCAGGACCCCGTCCCTGTAAGGACGGGGGTTCTGGACGAATTTATCCATGTTCCGATAGACGGTGATCACCACGTTCCCCTCCGGCTTGACCATCAGGGCCGCCGTGCGGAGGACAGCCAGCCGGTCTGCGGGATCCTCGATGGAGGTCAGGACGCTGGTCATCGTCGCCGAATCGTATTTTTCCTTCAGCGCTTCTTTGAACACCGCCGCATTGTGGTCCAGCGGTCGGGCGTAATTATCAAAGACGAAGTTCCGTATTCCGGCTTTCTGAAGCGCCTCGGATTGGAGCCCGTACGGCCCGCCGCCGATATCGAGGTTCCGATTCCCAAGCCATTTTTTCTCGATGGCCAGCAGCATTCCGGAGGCGGTCCTCTCCCGGGCGGTGATCCCCCGGGGGATGAGGGGGTCCGTCGGCGGCGCCACAGGAGCGGCGGCCGGCTTTCGTTGAAAAAGGAGCGGGATGGAACTTTTGAGCGCGCGAAGTCTCTCGATCCGGATCCAAGAGAGCCGGGAGACCAACCAGTTCCGCACGCGCCCGGCATATCGGCGGATCGCGGCGAGCGGGACCAGGGCCTGGGCGAGGATCGCCCCCCACACCCCTTTCACCGGGCGCAAACGGATCATGTCTTTTCCAACACGCGCCGTCACAGCCCCTTCAGACTCGACGAGAGGACGGAGGACCGGAAGTTCGAGGGCGATCCGGACAGATTGGCCGGCCCGATCGATGAAACGAACCAAGAGTCCCGGGTTCTTGTCCTTGCCGTTGTCGACCCACTCCAGCGTCAACGACTCGAGGGCGTCGAACCTCGGGGCGATTTTCTCGAGGCCGTCGATGATTTTCCGGAGAGAAGCCCTGCGATCGGCGGCGCTGACGGCCCCGCCTTCACGCAGTCTCTTCAGCAAAATTTTGGCCGTGGCCAAGGAAACGTACAACCCCTGCTCCGTGGTCCGAAAGTGCATGTATCCTTCCGGGATGCCGGGAGAGAGCGCCAAGGGGCTCCGGAGGAAGAGGGCGTCTCCCGCGAAGAGACGTTCCAAAGGCGTCTTGTCTCGCGTCAAAACAGCCAGGGCATCGCTCATCCCCTCCACCGTTTCCACCCGGGGGCGGAGGACGGCCCAATTCACCTGATGGCGCGAAAGCAGTTCCTTGATCCCCTGCGTATGGAATCCGCCGGAGATCATCACTCGAACCCCCGGGACTCGCGAGTTTTCATCTCCCAGCAGATTCGACACCAAGGATTGGTTCCGCCGGGAAGCCAGGACATAGAAATCTTCGGCGACCGCCAACGTCTCGGCCCAAGCGGCCCGAGGGGGAGCCCGGGACTCGGTTTTGCCGCCGGACAGAAGGTCTTGCACGACCGCCGGAAGATCGACGGCCATTCGGCGTTTTTCAGAATAATCCTTCCATTCGGTCGAATTCAAAGAGAAGGTGGAGAGTTTCTTGATGGAGGAGAGGACCCCCGCGGCGGCCACGATCTCTTTTTCTCTTTGATTTTTCGTCAATCGGACCAACTCGGCCGATTTATACCGGAGGATCTCATCGAAGAGCCCCTCCCGATGCAACCGGGAGACGATGCCGACATACGCCAGATAGTCCCGGAATTGCGGGTATTCCGAGATCCCGATCCCGTTCTGTTCACACACGGTCTCAAGCGTCCCGTAAAAATCGGACTCCGTCATGCGGCCCACCCGAAAAGCCAACGCCATCTGTGCCAACGCCTCGAGATGGGGCGGGGGCAGCACCTCCACCAGCCGAGACATCGCACGCTGGCGTTCTTTTTCGACGGCGGCAAAATCCAAGCCGGACTCGATCCGTGCCGCGGCGAGGAACCGGCGTATATTGGGGTATGCCGCCAAGACCGCGCCATCCCCCTCCTGCAGGAATTGAGCCAAAGACGTCTTCCCGTCTTCATAGGACCGGACCCGGGAATCAAATTTCAGCAGGTCGGGATTATAAGAGGATGTCTTCAACCGGGAGAGTGACTGCTCCACCAGGGATATCTCCGTCTGGAAGCGCGCTTCGACCGCCTTGGCTTTCTTGTAGGACTCGATGTTCTCCGCATACAACCCCGGATCTTCGACCCCGGTCATCCGCAACGGCGCCAGGGAAGTGAGGCCGGCCCGTTCCGCCCCGGTGATGACTCCGGAATCGAGCAGATAATCCGCCACCTCATTGCGAACGTCCACCTCGGCCAAGGCCCGATGGGCCTCAAAATCGAACTCCCCCCACGCCCCTTCCAGCCCCACTGAGAACGCGGCTGATTTCTCCCCCGCGTTGGATGCGATCCGCGTGACCAGAGAAGAGATGTTCTTTTGCGCCTCGACGCTTCCGTGCAGATCCTCGATCAGGAACACCCACGGCAAGTCCGGGCGGGAACGACCGACCTCCAAGACCGTCGCGTAAGACAGCATCCCCGGATCAATGAACGGCACGTGCCGGACCGAGGGAGGCGTCCCGGCGGGGCCGTAGGGAGCAGAAACCTCCGCATCGCCCAGACGACGAGCCCCCACGGATTTTCCGAAGGAAACAATGCTCTCTTTGACAGCGGGAAGTTGTGCGAGAAGAGTCGGGGAGGAATGATCGGTCTGTTCTATCGAAAGGGGAGACGCTTCTTTTCCCTGCGCCCGCTGGACGGCATTTCGGCGGTCATTCCAGAAACTGGCTTCCACATACGGAGCCGCCAGCGTGGAATATAAGAATACCCCACACATTCCTAATGCCGTAATGCGCAATGATAACCGTTTTTTCATTGATGTGAATTAGTATCTAACTATAATAGCGCTGAAAAAACATGGCATTCGATGCAAAAGATCAACGCCATTCACCGCTACTATAATTTAACGTTTTTGGCTTAATATTGACGGAGGGACTTGTAACGCTTATGTAACATTTACTGATTATATTGAATATAGCGCGTTTATTTCGATTTATAGTGTTTTATGAGGATTTCCGCGATTTTAGGGTGTGTAAATTCAGGAGGCGGTATTTCTCCCCGCAGCAGCATCTCTCGGACGGCTGAGCCCGAAAAAACACGGTGATCGGACGCGGGATGCGGGCAGGTTTTCGATGAAACAACCTGTTTGCATTCGGAACACCAGAAAGTGCTATCGAAAAAAACCGGCGTGATCCCCAATTCCCCGCTTTGGAAATCCGAAAAAATCTTTTGCGCGTCATAGGGTCCGTAATAGGACCCCACCCCCGCATGATCCCGCCCCACGATGAAATGGGTGCACCCATAGTTCTTCCGGACGATCGCATGGTGGACGGCTTCGCGCGGCCCGGCGTAATGCATGGCCGAAGGATTCACGGAAAGGAGCACGCGATGGGGCGGGAAACAGTTCTTCAGCAAGGCCTCATAACACTCCATCCGGACCGTCGCGGGCACGTCGTCGGACTTGGTCTCACCGACGATGGGGTGGAGCAACAGCCCGTCACAGGTCTCCAAGGCGCATTTCTGGATGTATTCGTGGGCCCGGTGTACGGGGTTCCTCGTCTGGAAACCCACCACGGTCTTCCAGCCCTCCCGCTCGAAATGAGCGCGGGTCTGCCGGGGAGTGAGCCGTCGATCCGAAAACGGCCTGTCCGACGGAAGATCGATGACCTGAACCTCCCCCCCGACGAGGAAAGGGCCCCGTTCAATCATCGCCGCCACGCCCGGATGTTTTTGTTCCTTCGTCCGGTAGACGGACAGGGCCTCCCTTTCAAGATCCACGCTGAACCGGTCGGTGATCCGGAGCACGGCACGGACGATCCCATCGGGACCGCACAACGCCACCGCCGTCCGGCCCTGCAAACTCCGATATCGTTCTTCGCCGACCCCCAAGACCACCGGGAGAGTCCACACCGTCCCGTCTTTCAGCCGCATCTCCCGGAGGACGGTCTCGTAATCGTCTCGTCCCATGAAACCAGTGAGCGGCGACACCGCCCCGACGGCGAGGAGTTCGACATCCGACATCTGCCTCGCGTTCAGATTCAATCGGGGGAGCGAGTCCGCCTGGTCCCTCAAGGATCCCGCACCCTCCGGAGGCACTCCGCATTCACGGAGAACCCCTCCGTGGGGCACGGATAAATGCTCAGTCCCCATCACGCCCGCGTCCTTCCTGACGGAGAGAGCCGGGCACGACATCCCCCTCGGATAAAACGATATTCCGGCCCGGCGACAGGCGGAGCACGAGCCGCCCTTCCCCGTCCACATCGACGACCCGGCCTCTCCGTTTTCCCGTCGATGTGTTCACCGTGACATCCCGACCGATCAAAACAGACCGCCGACGGTAATCCGCCCGGAACGCGGCGAACCCCTCCATCAAATATCTCTGGTAGGCCTTCCTGAATTCCCCCAGGAACTTCGTGAGTATCTCTTGACGCGGCACGGACCGGGACCCGGTCAAATCAGCCAAGGAACCGGCCGGCGAAATGACATCCGAGGGAACACTGTTGAGGCAGTTCAATCCCAGTCCCAAAACGACCCATTGGACCCGGTCGGATTCGGACGACATCTCCGCGAGGATCCCGGCGACCTTCTTCCCGCGAATCCAAACGTCGTTCGGCCATTTCAGACCGGCCTTCAACGAGACCACCTCTTCGATCGTTCGGCACAGGACCAACGCCGCGACCAGGGGGAGAGACGGGATCGACCGGGGTGAGAGCGCGGGACGCAGGATGATTGAAAACCAGAGTCCCCCGGGAGAGGAGATCCACCGACGCCCCAGTCGTCCACGACCGGAAGTCTGTCGTTCGGCGATGACGACGGTCCCCTCCGGTTCTCCATGAAAGGCCCTGTCCTTGGCCACATCCTGAGTGGAGCTCAGGACAGGATGATATTCAAGGTGACCGTAAAACCTCTCCGCCGAGAGGGCGGACCGGATCTGGCGGACATCCAGGATATTCTCCGAGGCCTCGAAACGATATCCGCAACGGGATTTACCGACGATCGAATACCCGGCCTGTCGGAGTCCGCGGATCTGTTTATGGATGGCGGCGCGGGTCACCGAGAATCGACCGGCCAATATCTTTCCGGACACGGATGTCTGTCCGGCGTTTTTCTTCAGGTAATCCAGGATGAGAGAACGCGTCGACACAGGCTGACGGTTATTCAGGGAGGATCTCCATGCTCATATTGAGTTGAGGGGCTGAATGGGTGATCCGCCCGACTGAAATCCGCTCCGGCCCCGTGAGGGCCACCGGGCGCACATTGTCGAGTGACACGTTCCCCGACACCTCCAGCTCCGGGCACCTCAATCGCCGTTCACGGCAGAACCGACGCACGGTCCGGATGAGTCCGGGGAGGACGCGATGATGGAAATTATCGAAAATCAACAGGTCGACGCCGGCCAAGACCGCCCAGAGGATGTGTTGCTTGTTCTGTGCCTCCATGGCGACGTACCGCTTGGCTTTCCTCAAGTTTCCAATCTGCCGAAACAGGTCGGCCAGCTGCTTCTCGTCTTTGATGAGGCTCAAATGGTTTTCCTTGATGAAGACGTACCGAGACAGATCCATCCGATGGTTGAATCCCCCGCCGCACCGGACGGCGTATTTGTGCAGATGGCGCAAGCCGGGGATGGTCTTCCGCGTGTCATAGATTTTCGCGTGGGTTCCGCGCACGGCGCGGACGAAGCGGTGGGTGGCCGTGGAGATTCCCGACAGGTGTGTCAAAAAGTTCAAGGCGGTCCGTTCGGCGGCCAAGAGGGCCCTCAACGGACCAACGACCTCCATGACCGTCTGATCCGGCCGGATGTGTTCGCCGTCCCGCACGCGGACGCGCACCCGGCATCGACGATCCACCCGCCGGAAAAGGCGTGCGACGATACCGACCCCGCACGCAACGCCCGGGGCCCGGGAAACGATCAGGGCTCGTCGATATAACCCGTCCGGAATGAATCGCCGGGAGGTCACATCGTTCCAAGTCCGGTCCTCCCGGAGGGAAAGATGAATAATGGAATCCCATTTCGACGACGTTGGTTCCGCTTTTTTATTTTTCATGACGGCTGTTATCACCCGATGTATCCGAATTCGATCAGAGCATTATATATTTTTTCAGCCAGAACGCGATTGCCAAATTTATTCAAGTGCCCGTCAGGTAAACGATAGTCATCGCCCGGGACGGACACGGTGACCCCGGGAGCCGGAATCGGTTCGAGCCGGTCTGACGGATCCGCCATGTCATGTCCGACGACCAGCACCCGCACCCCTCGTCCGTTCGCCATCCCGATCAGTTCCGAGAGCCCCGCACGATAGAGCTCCTTCGCCTTGTCTTCCGCCGCGCCACGTCGGTCGACCGCGGATTCATAATAACGGTCGATCCCCCAGGAAATCCCCCGACGGCAAAGGCGGTAGACGTGCGACCGGCTCAACGACTTTTCCGTGTGTCTCCACAGGATCTCATCCAGCCGACCTTTGAGACGGTCGGCCAGGATGCGGGGATAGTTTCCCCGTGAAAACAGGTAGATGAGGATCTGATGGTCAACAGTCGGAGCGAGCTCCTTGTAATGTCGTATGTGATGGACGATCTGGGTCCCCTGGATCCCCGCATTGACCGCACGAAAGCATCCGGTCTTCCTCTTCGAAATTTCCTCCTCAAGATACCGAGGGTAGGTCTCATCGTCCTCCACCCCGATCCCATACGTGAAAGAATCACCCAGGCAGAGGATGCCTCCGATCGGATGACACGGGTTCGCGCCTCTCGCCGACGGAGAGGGGCGGACGGGTTTAAGGCTCATCAGCCGGACATACTCCGATTGGAGCCGGATCGGCCGGACGGGAGCCATACCCCGAAGACCGACCTCCATCAATCCAGTGGCTCCGAGGATGGCGAGAGCCATCAATGTCGCTTTTTCGATAATATTCCGAGTCATCGGTTTTCCCGCTCCCTTTCTCCGACGGCATTCTTTACGGCCGGTTTATTCTAGCACAACACCGCCGCCCACAGTGAGCCGAACGTCAACCGAGTGTTGCTCCGGGACCGTGAATTTGATATTTTACGATCCTATGGACCGCCCACGAAAGACCTCTCGGGTTCAGCCCCCCTCCCTCAGAAAGATCGAATCCCTCCGGCGGGAAAACAAAGTCCTCAAGGAATGGCAACGACGTCTTTCCATCCTCCTGGGGTATGCCAAAAAGATATCCGCTGAAACCGAATTGGACCGCCTCCTTCAGTTACTCATGGATGAGGCCAAACGCGTCCTCCAGGCGGACCGGTGCACCGTCTTCCTTCTGGACAAAAAACGAAACGAACTCTGGTCGAGAATGGCCTCCGGGAACGAGGTCATTCGTGTTCCCGCCTACAAAGGGATCGTCGGAGAAACCGTCACTTCCGGTCGAACCATCCACATCCCCGACGCTTACGGCGATTCCCGATTCAACAAGGAGATCGACCGGATCACGGGCTACCACACCCGGAACCTTCTGACGGCGCCCATGAGGAACAACCGTCGGGAGATCATCGGGGCCTTCCAGGTGCTCAACAAGAAACGGGGGTCGTTCACTCCCCAGGACGAAAAAATCCTGCTCATCTTCGCGGATCAAGCGGCGGTGGCCATCGAGAACACCCGCCTCTACGAAGAAGTGAGGCACGCCTCTCAAGACACCATCATCCGGCTGGCCTCCGCCGCCGAATACAAGGACAAGGACACCCGGAATCACCTGGAACGAATGAGCCGTTACTGCGCCCTCATCGCCGAACAGATGGACATGCCCAAGAGCTTCATCGAAGACATCCTCCTGGCAAGCCCCATGCACGACATCGGAAAACTGGGCGTCGCCGACGCCATTCTGAAGAAACCCGGCAAACTGGAGGCCGTCGAGTGGACGGAGATCAAACGCCACCCCATCTACGGAGCCGACATCCTGCGAAATTCCGACAACGACCTGATCCAGATGTCCGAACGCATCGCCCGGTCCCATCATGAAAAATGGGACGGAAGCGGATATCCGCTGGGATTGAAGAAGGAGGAGATTCCCCTGGAAGGACGGATCGTCGCCTTGGCCGACGTTTTTGACGCGCTGACGTCCAAACGCTGTTACAAAGACGCTCTCCCCATCGAAGAGACCTTGAAGATCATCCGGGAAGGGGCCGGCACACACTTCGACCCGGACGTGGTCAGCGCTTTTTACCGGGCCTTGCCTAAGATCATGAAGGTCATGGATGATTTCGCCGATAAATACAAATCGTCATCCGATGAGGGCCCGGCGAAGGTGCCTCTCCACTCCTCCGTCACCCAACAATAACCCGCCGGGGGATCACCCCGACGTCCGCCGACGGCCCCGGGGCCGGACCATCAGATCCTTGATCTCGGCGACTTTATCCCTCAGGACCGCCGCCGTCTCGAAATCCAACACATCCGCCGCCTCCTTCATCTGACGTTCCAGATCGCGGATCAAGACCGGAAGGTTCTTTCTGTCGGCATACCGCACGCCGTCCTCCCGGACCCATTGAGACAGCCCGGCCTGCTTGGCTTTGTACTGGAATTCCTCGAGTTCCTGAACGGCCTTATGGACGGTCCTCGGAGTGATGTGGTGGAGACGGTTGTGCTCGGACTGTCGCTCCCGGCGGCGTTGCATCTCCTGGAGCGCCCGTTTCATGGATCCCGTCACGCTGTCCGCATAGAGGACCACTTGTCCGTGGATGTTCCTGGCCGCGCGGCCGCAGACCTGGATCAAGGTGGTCTCCGACCTCAAGAACCCCTCCTTATCCGCGTCCAGGACCGCGACCAGGGAGACCTCCGGCATATCCAACCCTTCTCTCAAGAGATTGATCCCGACCAGGACGTCAAAAGCGCCCTTGCGCAGATCCTTCAGGATGTCCACCCGCTGGAGCGCCTTGATCTCGGAATGGAGGTATCTGACCCGCAACGACCGGCCGGACAGATACCCCGACAGGTCCTCGGCGGTCTTCTTTGTCAGAGTCGTCACCAAAACCCTCTCTTTCCGGGCGACCCGCTGCCGGATGCGCTGGATGAGATCGTCGATCTGGTTGCGGATGGGACAGATGACCACCTCGGGGTCCACCAACCCGGTCGGGCGGATGATCTGTTCCACCACGAGGCCTCCGCATTTCTTCAGTTCATACGGACCGGGCGTGGCCGAGACATAGACCGACCGAGGGATGAGCGCCTCGAACTCGGGGAACCGCAGCGGCCTGTTATCGACGGCCGAGGGGAGCCGGAACCCGAAATCGACCAGCGTCTTCTTGCGCGCGTGGTCCCCCTCATACATCCCGTTCAGTTGAGGGATGCTGACATGGGATTCATCCACGACGAGCAGATAATCCTCCGGGAAATAATCCAAGAGACAGTCCGGCCTCTCCCCGGGTTTCCGCCCGGCCAGATGGCGCGAATAATTCTCGATCCCATGGCAGAAGCCGGTCTCCGTCATCATCTCCATATCAAAACGGGTGCGCTGTTCCAACCGCTGCGCCTCCAGAAGTTTCCCCGCCCCCCGGAGAACGGCCAGCCGGTCCTCGAGTTCCCGGGAGATATCCCTCAGCGCCCGGTCGATGGTCGGCTGGGTGGTCACGAAATGACGCGCCGGATAGACGAAGAGGCGTCCTTTCTCCCGGATCTTCTCACCGGTGAGGGGATGGATCTCCAGGATACGCGAGACGCGGTCCCCATCGAGCTGTATCCGCACGGCCGTCTCCAGATAGGCCGGAAAAACCTCGACGGTATCTCCCCGGACGCGGAAATGACCCCTGGAGAAATCGACTTCATTCCGCTCGTAATGCACGCTGACCAGTTCGCGCAGGAGGTCCTCCCGTGATTTCGCCTGGCCCCGCTCCACCCTCACGCACATGTTCTTATATTCCCGGGGGCTGCCCAACCCATAGATGCAGGAGACCGACGCCACCACGATGACGTCGCGACGCTCCAACAGGGCCGAGGTCGCCTTCAACCTCAGACGGTCGATGTGATCGTTGATGGAAGCATCTTTCTCGATGTAGGTGTCGCTCTGGGGAACATACGCTTCCGGCTGGTAATAATCGTAATAGGAGATGAAATATTCGACGGCGTTCCGGGGGAAGAAAGCCTTGAATTCGGCGTAGAGTTGGGCGGCCAGGATCTTGTTCGGCGAGAGGACCAGCGTCGGAAGATTGAGTTGTTCGATCACGTTCGCCATCGTGAACGTCTTGCCGCTCCCCGTCACTCCGAGGAGGACCTGGTGCCGGCGGGACTGCCGGAACCCCTCCATCAATTCCCGGATGGCCCGGGGTTGGTCCCCGGCGGGTTTGAAAGTGGACTTCAGTTTAAACGCAGTGTCCAACCGGTCACCGTCGATGGGCGACGCCATGGATGATGCCGACGGGGTGTCTATCGCCGCCGCGGGGATCGGCGAAAGATCAGACCTGCCATTTCCATTGTTTAAAAACGGGGATCATATCCATGGCCGTCATATCCAAACGGATGGGGGTCACCGAGATCTTCCCCTGTTCGATGGCCGTGATGTCGGATCCGGGGACGGAGATCCCGCTGGGCGTCGCCCCGGCCAACCAATAGTAGGCCTGTCCGCGAGGATCGACTCCCGATTCGAAATCCTTTCCATAGATCCTTTTTCCCAAAAGGGTGACCATCACCCCCTTGATCTTGTTCCGCGGGCGATCGGGCACGTTCACGTTCAGACAGATGTTCCGCGGCAGTGATTTTTCGAGGACCATCTTCGCCAGTTGACGGCTGAACGCCGCCGCCGGCTTATAATTCCCGTGCCCTTGGTACGCCAATGACACGGCGATGGAAGGGATTCCGAGCATCGTCCCCTCCACGGCGGCACCGATGGTGCCCGAATAGATCGTGTCGGCCCCGAGGTTCGGGCCGCTGTTGATCCCGGAGACGATGATATCCACGCGCTGTTTAAGCATGGTCAAGACGCCGAACCGGACGCAGTCCGCCGGGGTTCCGTTGATGATATAGGTCCGATGGTCCACGCGGTGGACACGGATGGGTTTATGGAGAGTGATGGCGTGGCTGGCCGCGGAACGCTCCTGGTCGGGGACCACCACGGTCACACGGCCCAACGAAGACAACGCCCGGGCCAAGATCTTCAGTCCGGGGGCGTAGATGCCATCGTCGTTGCATACGAATATCTGTCGTTCTCCGTTTCGTCTCATGGGGTTCCCTTTCCTCTCGTGATGGATGGTTTCGAGCGCGCCGTCTCTTCCAGAAAATCCGCGAAACGACGGGCAGCCCCGCCGGGATCCTCCGCGATTCCGGACAATTCCCGACGGTATGAATCCAGCCGATCGGGTTGTTGGATGATATCAACTAAGATACTCTGAAATCGCTGAACGGTCAAGTCTTTTTCCAATTCCAACAGGGCCGCGCCCCGGTCACTCAGGTAGCGCGCGTTCAGTTCCTGATGATTGTCCGTCGCATAAGGGAAAGGGATCAGAAGCGCCGGTTTCTGAACCGCGGCGATCTCCATCACGCTGCTCGCTCCCGCCCGGCCGATGATCATGTCGCTGAGCGCGTAGAGCCTTCCCATGTCGCGGGAGAACGCGGCCACGTGCGACACATATCCCCAGGTCCGATAGGCCGAGGCCACGAAATCGTAATCTTTGGCGCCGGAGATGTGGACGAACTGGATCTTCTCCTTCATCGGCAACAATGCCGACAGAGACTCGACCACCAACTCGTTGAGACGATGCGCTCCCTGACTCCCCCCGAAAACAAGGAACGTCAGACGCCCCTTCTGAAGGCCCAATTCCTCGTGTTCCGCCGCCAGTTCGGGACGGAGGATTTCGGGGCGGAGAGGAATTGGGCCTTCAGAAGGGGCGTCTGACGTTCCTTGTTTTCGGGGGGAGTCAGGGAGCGCATCGTCTCAACGAGTTGGTGGTCGAGTCTCTGT
>Ga0116153_10002541_pt1 | contig 14207 bp, 12 predicted proteins | sample AD_UKC028_MetaG_FD_89896 | JGI IMG/M metagenome (GOLD analysis project Ga0116153, IMG submission 89896) | Active sludge microbial communities of municipal wastewater-treating anaerobic digesters from USA - AD_UKC028_MetaG | ecosystem: Engineered > Bioreactor > Anaerobic > Digestate | place: USA... | reverse complement strand
TTCGGCGCGAGCGAAGGCAAGCGACACGCCCAAAATCGCGTTGGCGCCCAATTTGCCCTTGTTGTCGGTGCCGTCAAGCGCGATTAAAGTCTGATCCAGTTTGGCTTGGTCAAAGTTTTGATTGAGAACTGCGGCGCTGATTGCTTGCTTCACATTCCGGACCGCTTGCTCCACTCCTTTGCCCAAATAACGCTCGCTGCCGTCGCGGAGTTCCACTGCTTCGTGACTGCCGGTTGAGGCGCCAGAGGGTACGGCCGACCGGGCGGAAAATTGATTATCTAAAGTCAGTTCAACTTCAATGGTGGGGAAACCGCGCGAGTCTAAAATTTCGCGGGCGTGGAGGTGAGAAATTGTCGGCATAAATTAAAAATTTTTTGTTTGTTATTAATCCAAATAATTCGCTTGTCGCGCCGGAACCAAGTGAGCTGACGTTTGGCGTAATGGTAAATCGCTGACTCCAGCTGTTTGACCATTTCGGCGCGGCTAAGCTTGCCTTGGAGATACTGCGCCAAATAGCGGTACTCTAAGCCGAAATTTTCTAATCGTTGCCAGGCGAGATCGTTTGCTCGCAAGCGCTTCACTTCAGCCAGCATGCCTTGCTTGATACGCGCCATTAATCGTCGCTTAATTTTGCCTTTAAGCGTAACTTGATTGGGCTTAAGTCCAATCATCAATATTTTCGCATCTAGCGGCGTTCCTGGCAAATCGGGTACTCGACCAAGGGCGGTAGCCACCTCGATAGCTCTGATTAGCCGGCGAGGATTATATTGGTCTATTTTTCTAGCTCGTGTTGGATCAAGTTGCTTGAGAAGCTTAAAAAGCTCGGCGGGTGATTTGCTGGCCAGCTCCCGGCGGAGAAGCGGGTTAGGCGGCACCGAGGGCAGCGCGAGGCCGTCGACGACGGCCTGAATATAAAAGCCGGTGCCGCCGGTTAAGATAGGCACTTTGCCTCGTTTCCAGATATCTCTAATCGCTTTATTGGCTAGCTTCTGATATTGAGCGACGGAGAAAGTGCGCTTGGGATTAGCCACGTCTAAGAGGTAATGGGGGATCCCTTTCATTTCGCGCTTGGTGATTTTGCCACTGCCGATATTGAGTCCGCGATAAACTTGTCGCGAGTCGGCCGAGACTATTTCGCCATTGAACCATTTAGCCACCACCACTGCCAAGTCGCTCTTGCCACTGGCCGTTGGTCCCACAATGACGATTAGTTTTTTCTCAATTTCTGCCATTCTTTAAACCTAGCATAAGATTGCTTTTTTGGCTCAAAAATTGCAGAATATCACCATCGCCGGAGTGGTGGAATGGTAGACACGCACGACTCAAAATCGTGTGCCGCAAGGCATGGGAGTTCAAGTCTCCCCTCCGGCACCAAATAAAAAGGTCCCTCAGCTTACGCTTTGGGACCAAGGTGTTTTCCGTCACCAAATTATGATGGTGTGACGGGTCCGTGTTCGGACTCCCACTCTCTGCGGCTCTTGAGTGAGCTCCAGATAATGAGATTTCCGTTCACAGTGGCGGCTAGACCTCGTTTCTTGAGTTCGGCGATTTTTTCGTCTTCTTTTTCAAGAAGCTTTTCCTCTCGCTCAAACTCAAGATATTTAACTAGGCCTGCCTCTGGCGCTTGAGAGTTGATCTTGCGTAGATTTTTCTCCGCTCGGTCACAGGCTTTTTCCAAAGCCCGCCGTTTGCGATAAAAATCTGACTCTTGAACTTCGGGCTCATGAAGTGAAGAGTCAAACTCAAAATCAAAAGCTCTTTGTCGCGCTCTGGCTAGACGCTCACGGGCGCTTCGCCATTTTTTAATGTACTCGTCTCGTTCGGCAAGTTGCTCCTCGAGCTCCTCATCGAATTCGTCGAGTCGTAAACCGGTCACCGGGTCTCTCGGATCGTAATCCGCCTCGGCTTCCGGTAGGGAAAAGGGGTTGTCGTCCATGGTCCTATCCTTTCGATACGAGTATGACACAACGCCATACCTTCCCAATGTTTTAGGACAGGACCGCCCCTCATATAACCTCCCTAGTTATGCCCGAAGTTACTAATGAAGGTATATCATATGCAATGATTTTTGTCAATATCAGAAATAAACCTTAAATTAAGGGTGATTTAAGACCACGGGTTTTATGCTAAAATAGGGGCATGTCCGAAATCTATAACAACGCCATTTTCTGGATTGAGGTGGACAAAATCAAGCCTAACCCCTTCCAACCCCGGCGAGAATTCGACGAGGCGCGGTTACGCGATCTGGCCGATTCTATCCGTCAGTATGGTGTGCTCCAGCCCTTAGTGGTCACCAGGAAAGAAGTGGAGCGCGAGGATGGCGGCTTGGCAACCGAATATGAATTGGTGGCTGGCGAACGGCGACTCCGCGCTTCCAAAATCGCCGGCGTCTCAATGGTGCCGGCGGTGATTCGAACTGGCGATGATACTGACCGGATGAAATTGGAGATGGCGATTATCGAGAATCTCCAGCGGGAGGATCTCAACCCGGTTGATCGGGCTCAAGCCTTCCATCAATTGATTAATGAATTCAAATTAAAACATGCGGAAGTGGCCAAGAAGGTGGGCAAGAGCCGCGAATATGTCTCAAACAGTATCCGAATTTTGATTTTGCCTCAAGCGATGCTTGATGCCGTTGTTTCCGGCCAAATCACCGAAGGTCACACTCGCCCGCTCCTTATGTTGATGGACCGGCCGCCCGAGCAGGAGACTCTCTTCCAAGACATCATTAGCAAACGGATTACGGTTCGCGATGCTGAGAACATCGCTCGCCGGATTGCGTTTGATAAAGTGCGGAAGAAGGAACGATTTGTGGAACCGCAGATTATTGAATTGGAGCAGGCACTCGCCGAGCGCTTGGGCACGCGGGTGACGGTGGAGAAGAATCCACGCACCGAAAACGGGAAAATCTTGATTGATTTCTTCGATCGGGAAAGCATGATTAAACTGCTCACCGAATTGGCGTCAGCACCAACCAATGAGGTGGAATCGGCAACTCTGGCCGCGGCTGATGTAGAGTCATCACCCGATCCCGAAAGTTCGCCTGACGACGATCTCTATTCAGTTAAAAATTTTAGTCTCTAACTTTTGCCGCGGCCGAGGAAGTTTTTGATATGCTTCTTAGCCATACCGGTGGTGGCTTGAGCCAGCCATTTGACGGTTGGGTGGGCGGCTTTCTTCACTTCAATTTCCACCACGTCGTGACTTTTGAGCGGGTGATCCAAACTGACGAATTTGCCGTTAACAGTGGCGCCCGAAATGTGTTCGCCGATTTCCGAATGGATGGCGTAAGCGAAGTCAATCGGGGTGGCGCCTTCCGGCAACTCAATCACGTCACCCTTGGGAGTGAAGACGAAAATCCGGTTGCGGAAGAAGTTAGTTTTGAGATGGGTCAAAAATTCTTCCGATCCGTCCACTCCCTTCTGCCACTCAATCAAATCTTTAATCCAGCGGACTTTCTTCTTCCACTCGCCGCCCTTTTTGGGCTTACCCTGTTCGTCGTAGATGATGTGAGAAGCCAGACCATATTCAGCTTCTTGTTGCATCGCTTGGGTCCGAATCTGAATTTCGGCCACGCTATCGCCGGTGAAGACGGCGGTGTGGATTGATTGATAGCCGTTTGGTTTTGGTTGGGCGATGTAATCTTTAAACTCACTGGCGACTGGTCGCCAGAGGGTATGGACCAAACCTAAAACCTGATAGCATTCGGCGATGGTGGGGACGATGACTCGGAGAGCGGATAAATCGTAAATCTGATCAATATCCATATTTTTGCGCTTCAATTTTTGCCACAGCGAATAGAGATATTTAACCCGGAAGTCAATCTCGATTTCCTTAATCCCTTGATCGCTCGCGGCGCGGGCAATGGCGCGCGACAACTTCTCTAGTCGTTTAACACTTTCTTTGCCTTTGGTTTTGCGCAATTTCACCACCGCGGCATACTCGGTCGGATAAGCGTGAGGGAAGGCCGCATCTTCCAATTGCCCTTTTAATTTCCAAATGCCCAGCCGGTTGGCGAGCGGCGCGTAAATCTCCAAAGTCTCAAGCGCGATCCGGTGGCGCTTGTCTTCACTAGGGATATGTTCCAAGGTCCGAACATTGTGGAGGCGGTCAGCTAAACGGATGATGAGCACCCGCAAATCTTCCGCCATAGCGACGAACAATTTGCGTAGGCTCTCGGCGTGGCGTTCCAAACCGCGATATTTGAGTTTGCCAAGTTTGGTCACCCCTTCCACTAAGAAGGCGATGGTTGGACCAAAAGCCTGCTCAATTTCTTCTCGGGTGGCCACTCCGTCTTCAACTGTGTCGTGGAGGAGGCCAGCGGCAATGGTTTCGCTATCGGCGCGCATCTCGGCCAAAATCTTCGCCACCGCAAATGGGTGAACGATGTAAGGCTCGCCTGAATAACGCTTAGTCTCGCGGTGAGCTTGTTCGGCAAAGTGGAAGGCTTGCTCCACCCGCTCGCGGTCGGCGACAGCGGCGTTGACCATTAAATCGGTGATTTCCTTAATTTCCGGCATTAGCCTAATCTTAGCAGAAATCCCCATTTTTCGTCTGAATTGACTTTATCCCGCCTTGGCGGGATTTACAAAATAAAGGTGTCATGTTAACGTTCACAATTGGAGTCTCCTGATGATGGAGGCATAGCACAAAGGAGGAAGGGGAATTGAGCGAGACTAATCCGGTAATCGGAGGGCATTTCAAGCGGTGTGGACTTGAGGTTGGAACTTTCGTCCGGATAATCAGCCAAGGCGAACAAGCAAAAATCGCTGAAGCCGAAAAACCTAGCGAATCGCCCGACACTCAACGAATCATTGCTGCTTATTCCTAATATCCGATCACGTCGGATTTGTTTCATACCCGAGGCCAACTGGTCTCGGGTATTTATTTTGTTAATTTATGCGGATTGTGGTTGGGGCAGGCCTTATTGCTGCATCGGTTGGGGATGGTCTTAGTTCCCGCCATCATGAGCGCGCCGCACATTGAGCAGAGATCGCCAGTTGGTTTGCTTTTGATGATATTTTTACAATCAGGATAATTGGAACAGCCGTAGAAGAGACCGTAGCGGCCGCGCTTCTCGCGCATCGTCCCTTTGCCGCAAACCGGACATTTCACCCCGGTGTCGCCAGCTTGGCCCTGACCATTAGTTTCATCATTCTTAACGAACTTGCATTTCGGGTAACGACTACAGGCAATGAACGGGCCGTAGCGACCTTCGCGTTCCATCAGTTTGCCTTCGCCGCACTCGGGGCAAATTTCCCCAGTATCTTTTGGCCCTTCCAACTTTTTGCCGGCCAAAGTGAGCGCACCGGCGCAAGCCGGGAATTTGGCGCAAGAGTAGAACTTGCCGCCGCGGCCGAGCTTGATGATCATCGGTCCGCCGCACTCCGGGCACTTGATGTTCGCCGGCGCCGCGCCCAAGTTGGTGATTTTGTCCAACTTCTTTTTCTCTTTGATTAATTTAGTGAACGGACCATAGAAATCTTTCAGCGTTTTGAGATAAGTCAGCTTGCCCTCAGCAATATCGTCAAGCTCATTTTCCATTAAAGCGGTGAACGAGTCGCTGATGTAATCGGCAAAATGTTCTTCCAAAAAAGTAGAGACGACCTCGCCAGTTTCCGTCGGCTTCAAACTGCGTCCGCCAGTTGGCGAATTCTTTTCCACGTAGCCGCGGTCAACAATCGTTTTGATGGTTGGCGCGTAGGTGCTTGGTCGGCCCAAACCGCGTTTCTCCAATTCCTTCACTAAGCCGGCTTCGGTGTAGCGGTGCGGCGGTTCGGTCTCTTTGCCGGTGCTCGTTAAACTTTTGAGATAGAGCGTTTCGTTAGCGGCAAACTTGGGCAAAATATTTTCTTCGCCGCGCGCGCCGGGGTCAGCGAGGAGCCAACCGTCGAAGATGACACGCGAGCCAGTGGCCTTGAAGTCAGGTACACTTTTATCATCGGCGCGCGCGATCACGCTTGTTCGCGCCAGCGCCGCCGCCTTCATCTGGCTTGCGAGCGCGCGCCGGCGAATCAGTTCATATAACTTCTTTTCTTGGGCGCTCACGCCGGCCACACGAACACTCGCGTGGCTTGGTCGAATCGCTTCGTGCGCTTCTTGAGCGGTTTTGCTCCGAGTGGCGTAAACTTGGCGTTCATAATAATTTTCGCCGAATTCTCGCTTCACCGTCTCGCCAATTTCGGCCAAAGCGAACTCGCTCAAATTAGTGCTGTCGGTGCGCATGTAAGTGATGTGGCCGGCTTCGTAGAGTTTTTGCGCCAAACGCATTGTTTGCGAGGGCGAATAGCCAAGCCGCGAGGAGGCGGTTTGTTGAAGAGTGGAGGTGGTGAAGGGGGCGCGAGCTCGGCGTTTAGCCTCGGCTTCTTCAACGCCGGCCACTTGCCATTTGGCTTTCTGGCCGGCAGCCACAATCTGATCTGCTTCGGTTTGAGTTTTTGGTTCAATAGCGCAAACAAATTCCGTCGGCACACTAGCGGCGCCGATAAATTCGGCCGTCAGGACCCAAAATTTTTCCGGTCGGAAGGCGCGGATTTCCCGCTCGCGTTCGACTAAAATCCGCAGGGCGGGCGATTGCACCCGGCCAGCCGAGAGGCCGTAGCGAAGCTTGGTCCAAATGAGACCGGAGAGATCATAGCCGAAGAGGCGATCGAGCACTCGCCGCGCCTCTTGCGCTTCCTTTAAATCCTCGTCAATTTTGCGGGGATGTTTAATCGCTTCTTGCACCGCCTCCTTCGTAATCTCGTTGAAAGCGACGCGCTTGGGATTTTTCAATTTGAGCGCTTGAGCGACGTGCCAAGCAATCGCCTCGCCTTCGCGGTCGGGGTCGGTGGCGAGGAGGACTTCGTCAGCCTTCTTGGCTAGCGCGGCCAGTTCGCGCACCACCTTCTCTTTGCCGTGGCTAATCTCGTAGTGGGGGACGAAGCCGGCGGGGATATCAATCGCATTCTTATTTGATTTCGGTAGATCGCGAATATGCCCAACACTCGCTTTGACCGTGTAGGCGCCGTCTAAGTATTTGGCAATCGTTTTCGCCTTCGCTGGCGATTCCACAATCAGCAATTTTTTACTCATGTCTCGTCAGTATTACTATAATCCCAACTTTTTGCAAATTTAACTCAACCGCACTTCACCTAAGGTTTCTTTAATTAGACCTTTGATTTCCAAGAGAGCGAGGGCCGTGTTGGCGTCGCTCGCTGATAATCCGCTTAGCCGCATCAGCTCGTCGCGCGGGAGTGGTTCCACTTGCAAAAGGTCAGCAATCTTTTGTTCGTTCGCCGATAAATTTTCAAACAATTTGCCTTGGGTCGGTTCTTCCTGCTTAAAACCGAGGACTTCCAAAATGTCCGCCGCTTTGGTCACTGGCGTCGCGCCTTGGCGGATTAACTCGTTTGTCCCTTTTGAACCGGGATTGAAAATGGAGCCGGGCACGGCAAGCACCTCTTTGTTGTAATCAAGCGCGAGCCGGGCGGTGATGAGTGTGCCCGACTTCTCACCCGCTTCAATAATCAAAACCGCGTCGGCCAGCGCCGCCATCAACCGGTTCCGTCGCGGGAAGGTGTGGATGCCGGCCGGTTGTTCCGGTTCTAATTCGGAGATGAGTGCGCCGCCTGAAGCGACAATTTCATCGGCCAACCTTTTGTTGGAGCTGGGGTGAATGACAGTTCGGTCTAAACCAGAACCCGGGAAGGCGATGGTGAGCAAACGATTCCGCAGCGCCGCCTTGTGGGCAATGGTATCAATGCCGATGGCGAGGCCCGAGATAATAGCAATCGGGTAATTGCTCAAACCGGCAATCAATTCCTCACTCACTTCCTCGCCATATTTGGAGAAGCGGCGTGAACCGACGACGGTCAGGAATTTAAGTTCCAGTGAGGGCCAGTCGCCTTCCCAAAAAATTTGTTTGGGCGGGTCAGGCATTTGCCGGAACGATTCCGGGAAATCTTTGGGTAACATTTTTTGCCAATGATTTGTGTTGTCCACAGTTTTGTCATTGTAGCAAATTATATTTGCCAAATCTCACAAAATGGTGTATAACTTAAACGGAGGAAAAAAGAGAGGAGGATCTTTTTATGACCAGAATGCGTTTGAACGAAATAATGGAAGCAGGAAGAAAATCAATGGCAGCAATTGCCGCTCACCGTTTGGTACGACGGATTTGGTCGGGGAACGCGAGCGACAGAGAGCGGGTACGTTTTGATGTCCTGTCTCATCGTGACGTGGGATTTCAAGGGCACTTGAACCAGATGAAAGGAGGTCAGCGTGAGCGGTAAAAAGATCTTCATCGCGATTGATTGCCTCGATGGCCAAGATTTGGCCAAGTTTCTGGCTTCCGTGCCAGAGGATGATTCAATGACGCCGATTCCTTTGGCTTTCACCGTCAGCTCGGACTTGCTGGTTGCCGCTAACCAGTAACCAACCTCTCGTGTTTTCCGATCCCGCCGTGACGATCAAGTTGTGGCGGGTTTTTCTTTTGGCTGGCAATTTGCTATTCTATTAATCAATGTTAGACATCAAGTTCATCAAAGATAATCCCGAGCTAATCAAGGAGGCGGTTCGGAAGAAGCGCCTCGTGGTGGATGTTGACCGCCTGCTCGTCCTTGAGGCCGAGCGTTTGGCCACTCTCTCTCAAGTGGAGGCCCTGCGGGCCGAGCAAAATGAAGCTAGTCAAAAAATCCAAGCGGCCGATGCTAATGAGAAGACGGGTTTGATTGCCGCCATGCAAACAGTGAAGAAGGCCAAAGAAGAGGGCGAAGAGAAGTTGAAGGAGATTATGACCGAGTGGCGCACTATTATGCTCCAAGTGCCTAATGTGCCCGACACGGCGGTGCCCGAGGGCGACGACGATTCAGCCAATCAAGAGATAAAAGTTTGGGGCGAGAAGCCGCAGTTTGATTTTACGCCGAAGGATCATGTGGAGTTGTTGGAGAATTTGAATTTAATTGATTTCAAACGGGGGACCAAGGTCGCCGGTTTCCGCGGTTATATGTTGAAGGGCGACGCGGTCAAACTACAGTTGGCGATTTGGCAGTGGTCGCTCGATGAGATGATCCGCCGCGGTTTCTCGCCGCTCCTCGCGCCCGCTTTGGTCCGGCCGGAACCGTTCTTCGGCACCGGCTACTTGCCAGCCGGCGAAGAGGATTTGTATAAAACTCAAGACGGCGACTTTTTGGCTGGTACGGCCGAGGTAGGGACGATGGGCTACTTTATGGATGAGAGCTTGACGCCGGCTGACTTGCCGCAGAAGATTGTTGCTTTCTCGCCCTGCTTTCGCCGCGAGGCCGGCAGTCATGGTAAGGATACCAAAGGCGCTTTCCGTGTTCACGAATTTTATAAGGTGGAACAAGTGGTCTTATGCGAAGCCAATCACGAGACCAGCGTCAAATGGCACGAGGAACTGACCGCCAACGCCGAGGCCTTGATGCAGGCCCTTGAGCTGCCTTATCACGTGGTGCTTAATTGTAGTGGTGACTTGGGTTTGGGCCAGGTGAAGAAGCACGATATCGAAGTTTGGTTGCCGGCCCAAAAGCAATATCGCGAAACCCACTCCATTTCTTATTTCCACGATTTCCAAACCCGGCGGCTCAACATTCGTTATCGCGATGCCGACGGCAATTTGCGCTTTGCTCATTCGTTGAATGGTACCGCCGTGGCAACACCGCGATTATTCATCGCGATTGTGGAAAACAATCAACAGGCAGATGGTAGTATTAAGGTACCGGCAGTACTCCGGCCTTACTTTGGCAAAGATTATCTTACTAACAATTAAACCGCCCACGGCAGTTCGCCGCCGCCAAGCGCGGCGGCGGCGATTGCGGGCGGTTTTAATTTTGGCCGCGGTCCTACTTTTAATTATTGGTTTGGTGGCGACCTTCGCGCCGCCGCTTCGTCTGGTTCAAGTTGAGGTTGAGGGCGCAACCGTGGTTGACTCGCAAGCAGTGGGCACTCTCGTTCAACAAATTTTAAATCAACGGCGATTTTTCATTTGGCCACAGGATCACCAGCTATGGTATCCGCGGACGGAAATAAAAGCCAAACTGGAGCAAACTTTCCCCCGCATTTTGGCGGTGGAACTGGCAGTGGCGCCCGAGCGGACCCTCCGTGTTTCTCTCACCGAACGCTCGCCACGGCTTCTCTTATGTACTCCTCAAGCCGCCAACTGTTTTTTTGTTGACGAAACCGGTCTGGCTTACACCCAAGCGCCGCGCTTCTCGCCTGGTGTCTTCCTCGAGTGGCGAGCTTCAACCACGGCGACTAGCGCGCCTTTTGTGGCGGCTGACCGAGCGGTAGTGACTCGTTTGCTAACCGCGCAAACCTTGTTTACTCGAGCGCTTGATCAGATCTCGGATCGCACCTGGCAATTGCCGCAGGTGAGCAGTTTGCCGAACAAGGATTTTGCCTTTACAGTGTGGCCTCGCTATCGCTCGGCCACCACGAGCGAAAATTGGCAAATTTTAATCGACGGCGTCACGCCGGCGGCCGATTTGGCGACCAACTTTTTCCTGGCTCTTAAGACCATCAGCCATGAGTCCGCGACTTCATCAGTCTTCGCGCCGCAATATATTGACCTGCGCTTTGGCGAGAAAGTTTTTTATAAACTATAATAAAGAGCAATGATTGTCCGAATTGTTCCCAACTACATTTTGTGGCACTACACCTTGGGGCTGGCCGCGGCTACCGCTTTCGGTTTTCATCTCGTCCGCTTCTTGATTAACTTTTTCTCGCTCGGTCTGTTGGCCAAAACTTTGTTCGCGCCTTGGCGGCGGCTGGGGGAGACTTACGCTCAAGGTTTGCAACCGAACGCTTGGTTCGAAACGCTAATTGTCAACACCTTGATGCGTTTGGTCGGTGTCATTATCCGTCTCAGTTTAATCGTGATTGGTTTGATCGTAAGCGGTTTGGCCGCTTGTTTAGCCTTGGTTGTCGTTGTTCTTTGGCTTGCGGTGCCGATTCTCTTTATTGGTTTAATTGTTGGCGGCCTCTTTTTAATTTTTGACTAAGTCTATGGCGTTATTACCAACCGAAATCAAGCTGATTCTGGCGCTCGAGCGACGCTTCCCGCTGCCGAGTCGAGAACGGTTTTTGTTGTGGTTGGAGCGAGGTTTGTTTTTGGCTGTTGCCGCCAGCTTCCTGTTGCGATATTTAGGATTCGAAACTTGGGCGCCAAAAATGTTGGGTCTCGTGCTTTTAGGACTTTCGGCTTGGCTTTCTGTTTCGGCTAGCGTCTATTTTTCTCGTTTCCATTTAGCACGGGGTTATGCCGAAACTCATCCACTGTTGCCCGCCACTCGCTGGTTGGTGGCGGAGGCGGTGGCGGCCGACGACCAATCACTTTTGCTTGGTTGGCTTAAATCACCGATTGGCCGACGGGTTCATGAACGACTTGGTTTCAAACCGGAATCGGTCTTGGCCGAAGTCTTGACCGGCGGCGCAATGCCAGCTAAGCCAGTGTCTATTCAATTGTCGCAGTTTAAGCAACTGGGCGATTTGGCCGGCTGGCTTCTTGGCGCTTTCCCCAATTACGGTGATTGGCTGAGCCGGAAGGGGGTGGCGCCTGATCAGCTGATCAAGGCGGCCAACTGGGTGGCGGGCTATCAAGCCGAACAATTTTTGCAAAGCGCTTGGTGGCGCTGGGAATATCTGGCCCAAATTCCTGGCCTAGGCAAAAATTGGCACTATGGCGCCATTCCTACTTTAGATAATTACGGTCAAATTTTAACCGTGCCGACCGATGCCGGTCAGCGTTCGCCGTTTCTCAATCAAGTTAAAAATTTGGAAAGCGTGCTTAACCGCTCGCGCGAAGCCAATGCCGTTTTGGTTGGCGATTTGGATTCGTTGTTGGGTGTCATCAAAGTTTTGGCTGGCCGGATTGGAGCCGGTGTTACTTGGCCGCAGTTGGAAGGCCGACAAATCTTTCTTTTGGAAACCGGACGACTATTGGCCGACCAGAGCCAACCCTTGCCGGAGCGACTCCTAACGCTCGCCGCCGAGGCGGCCCATGCCGGCAACATAATTTTAGTGATTGACGATTTGCCGCGCTTGTCGGTGGCTGTTTCGGCGGCCGGCGTGCCGTTTGCCACTTTGCTCGACGCGTATTTGGCCGGACGGGCGCTCACAGTCATCGGCTTGGCCGATGATGCCTCTTATCACGCCGCTCTGGAACCGGATGCAGTCTTGCTTAACCGGTTTGAAACCATCAAGATTGAATCGCCAGCCGAAACTGGTTTGTGGCCGGTGTTGACCGACTTTGTGTTGACGGTTGAGGCCAAAACCGGCTTCTGGTTCACTTATCAAGCGGTAGAAGCGATTGTTGACAACGCCGGTCAATTTTTCGGCGGTGGCACTTTGCTCGCCGAGTCGCTCGACTTGTTGGACGAACTGATGGGTTATCTAGCCAAACAGCGTTTGAGAGTGGTGACTAAAGAGGCGGTGCTTGACTTCTTGCGGGTCAAAACCAATATTCCGCTTGGGACCATCCGCACAGCCGAGCGCGATCAATTGCTAAATTTGGAAACCACTTTAAGCGGCCGAGTGATCGGCCAAGCCACGGCCATCAAGAGTGTGGCCGGCGCTTTGCGCCGAGCTCGCGCCGGCACCAGGAATCCCGGCCGACCAATTGGCACCTTCCTTTTCTTGGGGCCGACGGGGGTAGGCAAAACCGAAACCGCTAAAGCTTTATCGGCGGCTCTCTTCGGTCGCGAAGACGCGCTCTTGCGGCTTGATATGTCGGAATATAGCGGTGAGGACGCGCTTGAGCGGTTGATTGGTTCGTTCGAAAGCGGTCAAGCAGGCACCCTCTCCACCTTGGCCCGCGAGCATCCGTATGGCGTTTTGTTGTTGGATGAATTTGAGAAGACGGCGCCGGCGGTCCAAAATTTGTTTTTGCAAATTTTGGACGAAGGAGTCTTTGCCGATATGCGCGGCCGCCGTGTTAGTTTGCGCTCGCTTGCGATTATCGCCACCTCCAACGCCGGCGCTGATTTGATTTGGGAGTTGGTTGGACAGAATCAAGATCTGGCTGGTCAAGAAAAAGCGCTAATTGACCACTTGGTCAAACAAGGCATTTTCAAACCGGAATTGTTAAACCGCTTTGACGCCACGGTTCTCTTCAAGCCGCTCGGCGATCAGGAATTGAAACGAATCGCCACTTTGATGTTGGAAAAGTTGGCTAGCCGGTTGAAATTAAAGCAGGGGATTAAGCTTGAAATCACGCCGGTGTTGGTTGAACAAGTGGCCAAACGCGGTGCCAATCGCCAATTCGGCGCTCGGCCGATGCAGCGCTTCATCCAAGAGACGGTCGAACAGCTGGTGGCTGATGGCCTGATTGCCGGGCGAATCAAGACCGGCAGCCAAGTCAGCTTTGTGCCGCTTAAACTTGCGACCGGTGATAATCCACTAGGGTTAGAGCTCTGGATTGAGTAAAATAAAGTAAATGAAATCATTTTGGCGGACGACCGGTTGGGTGAGTTTGGCAGGGTTGTTTGGCATTGCGCTTGCGAGTACGGTGCCGCTCGCCGGTCGGCTCGCGGCCGGCGACTTTCAAATCGCCTTGCCGGAAGCGGAAATTTATCAAGCCGCCAGTGTGGCGGCGGCCGTTGCGGCGCCTGACTTTGGCTCAGTTAATGACCCAATCTTTGAACCGCCGGCGGTTGGGCAGGCAATCCGAGCTGATCTCTCGGCTATGCTTCTCACTCTTTATGACGACGGCGAGGAGGTGGCCACCTACCCGATTTTATCCAAGGGTCGGCCGGGGACGCCGTGGGAAACGCCCGCTGGCCGCTATCGGGTGCTCTCGCGAGAAGAAAACCATTTTTCTTCCATTGGCCAAGTGTGGATGCCTTACAGCTTGCAGTTCTTCGGTAATTTTTTTATCCACGGCTGGCCGTATGACGAGACTGGCCAGCCGGTGCCGACCGGCTACTCCGGCGGTTGCATCCGCTTGGCGACTGAGGATGCTAAAGATGTTTTTAATTTTGCCACCGCTGACACCATCGTCTCGGTCTATAGCGATGCGCCACTTACTGCTTCCACCACCGAGAGTTATCGTTTGTCGTCAAACAAGTCGCCAACCGTTTCGGCTCAAGCCTACACGGTTGGCGATCTTGAGACTGGCGAAATTATCTTGGCAAAAAATGAAAATACAATTTATCCGATTGCTTCGCTGTCCAAATTGTTGACCGCTCTCACCTCTCTCGAGGTGATTAACC
>Ga0116153_10002536_pt1 | contig 14236 bp, 9 predicted proteins | sample AD_UKC028_MetaG_FD_89896 | JGI IMG/M metagenome (GOLD analysis project Ga0116153, IMG submission 89896) | Active sludge microbial communities of municipal wastewater-treating anaerobic digesters from USA - AD_UKC028_MetaG | ecosystem: Engineered > Bioreactor > Anaerobic > Digestate | place: USA... | reverse complement strand
CCGACATCGCCCGAGCCGCGGGTGGGCCGCCCCGGCGTGTCGGATCACAGCCGTCGCACCCGTCCCTGCAGCCCCGCGAAGGTTTGGCCCGCCGCGGCGGGGGAACCCCAGTGCAATGAACATTTCCAGCGTTCGCAGCATGACCGCCGCCGGGGTGGTGGTGGCGGCGATTCTCACCGCATTCCTGGCGCTGCCGGCGTCGTGGTTCCTGGACCGGCCGATGATGCTGTGGCTTTCGGCGCTGATTCTGGTGGCACCGGCGGCGCTGATCCTGGTCACCACCAGCGCGGCCTACTACGGCAGTTCCCGGAGCATCGCGATAGCGGCGCTGGTGCTGGCCCCGACCGCCGTGCTGACCTACCTTGCCGCGACGTTCGCCGCCGCGGAGGCGCTGGCCGGCTCGGTCGGCCCGGTCGCCGCAATGCTGCTGCTGCTGGGCGCCCCTGCGCTGTCGGTCCTGCTGTTCGGCTTCGCCGCGATGCGCCTGGGCGGCGACGACGGTCGGCGGGCCACCCATCGCGGTCCGGCCCTGACCTGAGGGCCGCGGGTGCCGCGGGTGCCGGGCCGCTCACTGCCCAGCGCGCACCCTGGTACGCGACGCGCCGAAAATCGTGTACGCAACTGAGCGCTGGCGGCAGGGCTGTTGGCCCAGCGCGCAGCCCGGTACGCGACACGCCGAAAAACGTGTACACATCTGAGCGCTGGCGGCAACTACCGCCGCAGGCAACTACCGGGGCAGGCAACTACCGGGGCAGCCGTCGGACGTCAGGAAACCAGCTCGGGCTCCGGCTCCGGCTCAGCCTTGGGCTTGGGCCAGGGCTGGGGCACCGGACGCTGGCGCACATGCTGCGGCCACCAGAACCAGCGCCCGAGCAGGGCGGCGATGGAGGGGGTCATCAGCGAGCGCACCACCAGGGTGTCGAACAGCAGGCCCAGCCCGATCGTCGTACCGACCTGGCCGATGGTGATCAGCTGGCTGACCGACATCCCGATCATGGTGAAGGCGAACACCATGCCGGCCGCCGTCACCACCGAGCCGGTGCCGACCATGGCGCGGATGATGCCGGTGTTGATCCCGGCACCGACCTCCTCCTTGATCCGGGAGACCAGCAGCAGGTTGTAGTCCGCGCCGACGGCCAGCAGCACAATGACCGACATCGGCAGCACCATCCACTGCAACGGGATACCGATGATGTGCTGCCACAGCAGCACCGACAGGCCGAACGCCGAGGCCAGGCTGAGCGCCACCGTGCCGACGATCACCGCCGCGGCCACCACGGCGCGGGTCAGCACCAGCATGATGATGAAGATCAGCACCAGAGCGGCCGCCGCGACGGCCAGCAGGTCGTAGTCCGCGCCGAGCTGAATGTCGTTGAAGGTGGCCGAACTACCGCCGAGGTAGATCTTGGCGCCCTCGAACGGGGTGCCCTTGATGGCATCGGTCGCGGCGACCTTCAGCGGCTCGATGCGGGCAATGCCCTCCGGGGTCAGCGGGTCGCCCTGGTGAATGATGGTGAACCGCACGGCATGACCGTCGGGGGACATGAACAGCTTGATGCCCCGCTTGAAGTCCTCGGTCTCGAAGGCCTCCGGCGGCAGGTAGAACGAGTCGTCGTTCTTGGCGGTGTCGAACGCCTCACCCATCGCGGTGGCGTTGTCCTGCATCGCCATCGCCTGATCCTGCTGTGCCTTCTGGATCTGGTACTGGGTCTGCAGGGTCTTCTTCTGGTTCTTCAGCGATTTGATCTGGGCCGGCATCACCGCGACCATCTGCGGCATCAGTTCGGCCATCCGGTGCATCTCGGGGACCAGGTCCTCGAAATCGTCGCTCATGATCGCGATGCCGTCGATGCTCTCGAACACCGCCCGCATCGACCAGCAGACCGGGATGTCGAAGCAGTGCGGCTCCCAGTACAGGTAGTTGCGCAGCGGCCGGAACTGATCGTCGAAGTCGGCGAGATGATCGCGGGTGTCACCCATGTGGTCGGAGGTGGTCTGCATCTTGTCGGCCATCCGCTGGGACACCTCGGCCAGCTTGGTCTGGATGCTCATCATCTCGGTCATCGCGTCGATGCTGTCCTGCAGATCGTCGATCTGACTGCGGATGTTCTCCAGGTTGGACTGCGCGTAATCGTTGTTCATGATCTGCGCGCTGCCGCTCTGGCCCACCACGTAGGGGATAGTCGAGTGCTTGATCGGCTCGCCGTCGGGCCGGGTGATGGTCTGCACCTGGGCGATCCCGTGCACGTTGCGCAGTGCCTTGGCGATCTTGTCGATGACCAGGAAGTCGGCCGGGTTCCGCAGATCGCGGTCGGTCTCGATCATCATCAGGTCGGGGTTCATCTTGGCCTCGGAGAAGTGCCGGAACGCGGCGTCGTAGCCGACGTTGGCCGGGGTGTCCTCGGGCAGATAGATGCGATCGTCGTAGCTGGTGTGATAGCCGGGCAGGGTGAGCAGGCCGATCAGCGAGAGCGCCACGGCGGTGACCAGGATGGCCCCCGGCCAGCGCACGGTGGCGGTGCCGACCTTGTGCCAGCCGTGCGCCTTGTGCTGGCGCTTGGATTCCAGGATCTTGCCGAACCGCGTCACGACCGAGATCACCGCCGGCCCCAGCGTCAGGGCCATGGTGAGCACGACCAGCATGCCGATCGACAGCGGGATGCCCATGGTCTGGAAGTAGGGCAGCCGGGTGAAGTGCAGGCAGAACGTCGCACCGGCGATCGTCAGGCCGGAGGCCAGCACCACGTGCGCGGTGCCGTGATACATGTCGTAGTAGGCCGATTCCTTGTCCAAGCCGTTGCGGCGGCCCTCCTGATATCGGCCTATCAGGAAGATCGCGTAGTCGGTTGCCGCGGCGATGGCCAGGGTGATCAACAGGTTCGTCGCGAACGTCGTCAGGCCGAAGAACTCGTGATAGCCGAGAAAGGCGATCGCGCCCCGGGCGCCGGCGAGCTCGAGGACCACCATGGCCAGCACGATCGCGGTGGTGACGATGGACCGGTAGACCATCAGCAACATGACGGTGATGACCAGGAAGGTCACCCCCTCGATCACGTGCATGCTGCGGTCGCCGACCAGGCGCTGGTCGTTGCTGGCCGCGGCGGACCCGGTGACATAGGCCTTGACGCCGTCGGGAGTGGGCCGATCGGTGGCGATCGTGCGCACCGCGTCGACGGACTCGTTGGCCAGCGCCTCACCCTGGTCGCCGGCGATGTAGACCTGCACGTAGGCGGCCTTGCCGTCGCGGCTCTGGGCGCCCTTGGCGGTCAGGGTGTCACCCCAGAAGTCCTGGACGTGCTGCACGTGGGCGGTGTCGGCGCGCAGGTCTCGGACCATCTCGTCGTAGAACTCGTGGGCCTCGAAGCCCAGCGGCTGCTCGCCCTCGAGCACGACCATCACCGAACTGCTGGTGTCGTACTCCTGGAAGACCTTGCCGACTTCCTTGACCGCGATCATCGACGGCGCGTCGTTGGGGTTCATCGACACCGCGCGCAGCTCGCTGACGACGTTGAGCTGCGGGACAACGGTGTTCAGCACCGCGACGATGACGATCCACGCCAGAATGATCGGAACCGCGAAGATCCGGATGAAGCGTGCGATGCCGCCGTGCCCCTTGGGGTGCGGCTGTCCCTTTGCCTTAGCGGCCGGAGCGGTCGCGGTGTCGTCGGAGGACACGCTCACGCCGCCTTGACGTAGCAGAAGGTCTGGGCAGTCACTCCGGTGGCCGTCCTCTCGTCTTTGACCACGTCGTCGACGGTCACGCGGCAGCTGATGCTGTCGCCGTCGGTCTGGGCCATGATGTTGGGCTGCACCGAGGGCAGGGTGGTCTCCAGCCGCAGCGTCCACGGCAACGGCACGTCTTCGGCGCGCTGCGGCTTGCCCTCGAGGTCCATGTAGTTGATGACGGCGGTGTTGCCCGAGCCGTAGATCTCGTAGATCACGACGGTCGGGTTGAAGTCTTCGGCGTTGTCAGAGGTGATGTCGGTGATGATCACCGGATGGGCGCCGAAAACCGTGCGCACGTTCGACACCACCAGCGCACCGGCGGAGGCGGCGACGAGAATCAGGATGGGCAGCCACGCCCGACGGATCAGCCTGATCAATTCATCTGCCTTTCAGGGTTCCTGGTCCGCGGGATGCTCGCCCGTGCGCGATGTTCTCGGGTCAAGTTATCGGGGCTAAGTGGATCAAGTCAATCCCCTTCGGTGTCATGGCCATTACACTCGGCGCGATGAACAGCTGTCCGACCGCCGGGCGCCCGCTGCGCCGGGACGCCGAGCTCAATCGGCGGCGGATCATCGACGCGGCCCAGGAACTGTTCGCGGCCAAGGGGTTGGAGCCGAACCTCAACGACGTGGCCAGGCACGCAGGTGTCGGGGTGGGCACGGTGTACCGGCGCTTCCCCGGCAAGGAGCAGCTGATCGAGGAGATCTACGCCGACGGTCTCGGCATGCTGACGGGGTTGGCGGAATCGGCGTTGCGCCTGGAGGATTCGTGGCTGGGCTTCGAATTCTACGTTCGGCAGATGTGCGAGAAGACCGCGACCGATCGCGCGATGCGCGAGATCGTCTTCAGCAAGGCCTACGGCGGGGAGCGGGTCCGCGAGGCCCGGGACCGGCTGGTGCCGCTGCTGCAGCAACTGGTCGCCCGGGCACAGGCCGACGGGCATCTGCGCGACGGGGTGAGCTCGACGGACCTGCCGATCTTCGCGCTGCTGGCCGGCACGGTCAGCGAGTTCGCCGGTGAGGTCGATTCGCAGCTGTGGCGCCGGTACGTCGAGATGCTGCTCGACGGCATGCGGGCGCGACCGGACCAGGACGGGTTGCCGGTGGCGGCGCTGGCCGACACCACCCTGGACCGGGTGATGCAGATGTGGGAGCCGGCCGGGCCGGGGTGAGCGCGGGCTGCCGCGGCTGAATGTCGGAGGGCGTGCTTACCCTGACGGGGTGGATTATCAGGGCATCACGGCACTGCGGGAGAACCATCCCGCCTGGCGATTGCTGCGCGCCGGCAATGCCCCGCTGATCCTGTCCTTCCTCGGGGAGTTCTTCGTGGAGGGCAATCGCGGGGCCTGCGCCGCCGGCGCGGTCGCCGACGCCCTCGATGATCTGCTCTACGCGCTGAACGCCGAGGAGGTCCGCTACCCCAAGGAGCCGCGCGGCTACCTGGAGGACTGGGCCGCCACGGATGCGGGCTACCTGCGCCGGTTCTACCCACCCGGCGACGACGAGGTGCACTACGAGGTGACTCCGGCCTTCGAGAAGGCCTACGCCTGGGTGACCGGGCTGCGCGGCCGGGCGTTCGTCGGCACCGAATCCCGGCTGCACATCGTCGTGGAGTTGCTGCGCCAGATCGTGCACGGTACCGAGATCGAGCCGGAGGTCCGGCTGGCCGAACTACGTCGTCGGCGCGCCGAGATCGACGCTGAGATCGCCGACGTGCAGGCCGGCGACCTGGCCGTGTTGGATCCCACCGGCATCCGGGATCGCTACCAGCAGCTGTCGTCCACTGCCCGCGAGCTGCTGTCGGACTTCCGCGAGGTGGAGGAGAACTTCCGGCAGCTGGACCGGGCCGCTCGGGAGAAGATCGCCGCCTGGGACGGGTCCAAGGGCGAGTTGCTGGCCGACCTCGTTGGCAGCCGCTCGCAGATCGCGGGATCCGACCAGGGCCGCAGTTTCCAGGCGTTTTACGACTTCCTGCTCTCCGAGGCTCGCCAGGGTGAGCTGACCGACCTGCTGGTGAAGGTGTCCGCGCTGGACACCATCGACGCGGACTCGCGCATCCGGGGCATCCACCACGACTGGTCGGAGGCAGCCGACCGCGCTCAGCGCACCGTCCGCCAGATCTCCGAGCAACTGCGCCGGTTTCTCGACGACCAGGTGTGGCTGGAGAACCGCCGGGTGCTGGAGTTGGTCCGAGCGGTCGAGGCCGCGGCGCTCGACGCGCGCGCCCGCCCGCCCGACTTCGGCCTGTTGGTTGACGAGCCGGGGCTGGACATCGCGCTGCCGTTCGAACGTCCGCTCTATCAGATGCCGGTGGCCGTCGCCGTGGAAAGTGCGGTGACCGCCGCGACCGAGGACGCCGACACCGGACTGCTGTTCGCCCAGACCTACATTGACTCGGCGCGGCTGGCCGATGCCATCCGGGCGACCCTGCCGGAAAACACCTCGGCGCTGCTGTCCGATGTGCTGGTGGTGCATCCCATCGAGCAGGGCGCCGCGGAGATCGTCGGCTATCTTGCGCTGGACGACGAGGACCTGACCGTCGAGATGGACGATGCCGAGGAAACCGTGTTGGAGTACGCCGATCCGAGCGATCGCAGCATTCTGCGGCGGGCGACACTGCCGAGGGTGACGGTGCGACGACGATGAGTACCGAACATGCCGTCGCCGGAGCGATCATCCGGCTGATGCAGGGCGTGGTCTATCGCGATTCCGACGAGGACAGCTGGCAGACGCTGGACCGCTCCGGTGCCGGGGTCCGGGATCATTTCGCCGCGATCGGCGTTGACGTGGTGATCGACGACGTCGAGGGATATGCCTACCTGCGATCTCGCCCGGATTCCGAGGGCGAGGAGGCGCTGCCGCGTCTGGTTCGGCGGCGGGCGCTGACCTACAACGTCAGCCTGCTGCTGGTGTTGCTGCGCAAGCGGCTCGTCGAGTTCGAAACCGGCGGCGGGGAGGGCCGGTTGGTGCTCAGCACCGATCAGATGGTGGAGATGCTGAGACTGTTCCAGGCCGACTCCACCAACGATGCCCGCGTCGTCGACCAGGCCGAGACGACTATCCGCAAGGCCGCGGAACTGGGCTTCCTGCGGCAGTTGCGCAATCAGCGCGACCAGTGGGAGGTGCGCCGGATCCTCAAGGCCTACGTCGACGCCCAAACCCTGTCGGACTTCGCGGCCAAGCTGCGCCAGTACGCCGGACAGGTGGCCACCGATGACTGAGGGACTGTTCAGCGCGGTCGAACTCGGCAGCTCACCGCGGGCCGGTTACCGGCTGCAGTACGTGGAGGTGCACAACTGGGGCACCTTCGACAAGCACGTGTGGCGGTTCAGTCCCGGGGCGGACACCGCGCTGCTCACCGGAGACATCGGCTCCGGAAAATCGACCATCGTCGACGCGCTCACCACGCTGCTGGTGCCCAGCCACAAGGCGGCCTACAACAAGGCCGCCGGCGCCGATGCCAAGGAGCGCACGCTTCGCTCCTACGTGGAGGGGCATTACAAATCCGAGCGCAACGAGGCCACCGGGAAATCCCGAGCCAAGGGCCTGCGGGAGAACGCCCGCAGTTACTCGGTGGTGCTGGGCGTCTTCGTCAACTCCGGATACGACGAGACCGTGACGCTGGCGCAGGTGTTTCAGCAGCGCGAAACCACCGGCCAGCCGTACCGGTTCTTCGTCACCGCGCCGAAGGCACTGTCGATCGCCACCGACTTCGCCGACTTCGGCACCGACCTGCGCGATCTGCGTAGGCGGCTGCGCGCCGGCGGCGCAGAACTTTTCGACGAGTTCCCCAAGTACGCGACGTCGTTGCGACGGCTGCTCGGGATCCGTTCCGAACAGGCCCTGGAGTTGTTCCACCAGACCGTTTCGATGAAGTCGGTGGGCAACCTCAACGACTTCGTCCGCGACCACATGCTGGAGCCCAGCGACGCCGGCGACCGGGTTCGCGACATCATCGCGCACTTCGACGATCTGACCAAGGCCCACGACGCGGTCAAGCGTGCCCGCGAACAGCTCGAGGCTCTCGAACCGATAGCCGTGACGACCGCGAAATATGATGCGGCGCTGGAAGACCGGGACACCCTGGAGCGACAGCGAGCCTCGGTGCGGCTGTTCATCGCGGAGCTGCGTTCGGATCTGCTGGCCGGTGAGATCATCGCGCTGCAGACCGACGGTGGCGCCGGATTGCAGGAGCTGGAGGCCGCCGAGGCGAACCAGCGTGCCCTGGCCGCGCAGCGCGACTCGCTCATCGAGGAGCGTGCCACCGCGGGCGGGGACCGGATCGGCGAACTGGAGCGACTGGCCGGCGAAGCCCGTGCGCAGGCCGACACCCGTCGTGACAACCGAACCCGGTTCGACGACGCGGTCGGGGCCGCGGGGCTCGCGCCGGTTGACGGCGCGGAGGGCTTCGCGGCGCTGTCGGCGCTGGTGAGCACCGAGCGGCCACGGCTGGCCGGCGAGAAACGCGACCTCGACGCCGCCACCGCGGAGGCGATCGGAAACACCCGGGACTGCCGGCGTCGATGTGACGCGGTCACCGAGGAGCTGGCCAGCCTGGCGCAGCGCACCTCCAACCTGCCGCCGGAGCAGGTCGAGCTTCGCGATGAGCTCTGTGCCGCGCTGGGACTGCGGCCCGATGAGCTGCCGTATGCCGGTGAGCTGCTCGATGTGCGTGACGAACAGGCACAGTGGCGTGGGGCCGCCGAGCGGGTACTGCGTGGGTTCGCCCTGTCGCTGCTGGTGCCGCAGCAGCACTACGATGCGGTCGCGAGCTGGGTCAACGGCCGTCGCCTGACGTTTCGCGGCCGCGGCGGTCGACTCACCGGCGCGAAACTGGTCTACGAGCGCGTTCCACGCCAACAGGTCCGGCTGCAGCAGTCGCCGCACGACGGGCTGCTGCTCGCCGACTGCATCGAGATCAAGGACGGTCCGTTCCACGACTACCTGCGCAACGAACTGACCAAACGCGCCGACTTCCGCTGCGCGTCCACCCTCGCCGAGTTCTCCGGGCTGCGGCGCGCCGTCACGGTCGAGGGGCAGGTCCGCTCCGGGGAGCGCCACGAGAAGGACGACCGGCACCGCGTCGATGACCCGCGGCGCTGGGTGCTCGGCTGGGCCAACGAACGCAAGATCGCCGCGCTGCGCGCCGAATTGGAGGAACTGGAGGCCCAGCACGCGGCGGCCGCCGCCGAGGAACGGCGGCTCGACCAGGGGCGTGCGGGCCTGCAGGAGCGCCTCGATGCGCTGCTGCGCATCGAGGGCTTCCGGGCCTGGATCGACCTGGATGTTGCGGAGGCGCTTGATCGCGCGAACGACCATGACGCCGAACGGGTTCGGCTGCAGGCCGGTTCGTCGCGGCTGGAGGAGATCACCCGCGCGCTGGACCGCAACGCCGCCGAGGCCGAGGCGGTGGCCGCGCTGATCAAGGATCTCACCGGCCGGCTCGCCACCCTGCAGGCCGCCGTGCAGCGGGCCCAGGCGGAGAAGGATCGCGACGATGCGCTGCTGGCGGCGCACCCAGATCGGGAACGCGCCGCGGCGCGTGAGTCCTACCCCGGGTTGCAGGCCCGGCTGGGTGCGAAGCGACCGACGCGGGCGGCGGACTGCGCTGCCGCGCAGGATCAACTGTCCGAGGACCTGCACCGGCGGATCGAGAAGCTCACCCGTGAGCTCGGTGGCTACGGCCAGAACCTGGGCCAGCAGATGGCCGAGGTGCTGCGCCGCTGGCCGGAGTTGCGCGCGGACCTGGACGCCGGCGTGGAGGCCCGCCAGGAGTTCCTGGCCCTGCGGAACCGGGTTGCCACCGACGACCTGCCGCGCTTTGAGCAGGAGTTCAAAGACCAGCTCAACAAGAACGCGATCCAGGAGCTCGCCGGCTTCAACAACTGGCTGGGCCGGCAGGCGTCGGTCATCGACGAGCGGGTAGACCGGATCAACGAGGCGCTGGGCGCGGTGCCCTACAACCCCGGTCACTACATCAAGCTGGTTCCACTGGCGACCACGAACCAGGATGTCGTGCAGTTCCGTTCGGAGCTGCGCAATCTGACCAACGACAGCCTGGCCGTCGACGGCGACCAGTATGCCGAGCAGCGGTTCCTTGACGTCAAGCGGATCATCGAACGATTCCGCGGCCGCGACGGCTACGCCGACACCGACCGCAAGTGGACCCGGCACGTCACCGACGTCCGAAACTGGTTCGTCTTCTCGGCCTCCGAGCGGGACCTGGAAACCGATGTGGAGTGCGAACACTACAGCGATTCCGACGGCAAGTCCGGGGGACAGAAGGAGAAGCTGGCCTACACCATCCTGGCCGCGTCGCTGGCCTACCAGTTCGGCCTGGAGTGGGGCGCGGAGAAGTCTCGGGATTTCCGGTTCGCCGTCATCGACGAGGCGTTCGGGCGTGGCTCGGACGTCTCCACCCGCTACGCTCTTGAGCTCTTTGCCAAGCTCGGCCTGCAGTTGTTGATCGTCACGCCGCTGCAGAAGGTGCAGGTCATCGAGCCCTACGTGCAGGCGATCGGATTCGTCGACAACCCAGACGGGGCCTACTCCCGGTTGCAGACGATGACCATCGAGGAATACCGCGGCCGCCGTCGCGAGCCGGCGTCGTGACCGCCGGGTGGACCACGCCCGCCGACATCGCCGCCCGGGTACGGCGGCGCTGGGACGACGGGTCGCTGCTGCGCGCGCACGCCGTCGGAGAGCCGTTCGCACCGATCAAGGTGCCGCTGCGCGGCCCGAAGCCCTCGCAGATCGGCGACGATCTCGGCGCGGCCCGGGACTGGGTCGCGGCGCTGGACGTCGGCCGGCACGACGACCGCCGCTACGCACTGCAGTGGCGGGAGATCGGTGGACGGCGGATCGGGCGCAATCGGCTGCCGGTCAGTGCCACGGTCGACACGCCTGAGCAGGCCCAGGCGTTGCTGGGGGTGGCGGGTGCGGTCCGGCGCTTCGACGAACTTCTGGCCGCGGCCGGCGAACGAGGGCCGGTGTGGGAGTGGATCGTTGGGCATCCGCATGCCGCGCTGACCCTGGCCGCGGAGCTGCCGAGGCTGATCGCCGCCTACGACTGGCTCGACGCACAGCGCGATTCGGGCCGGTATCTGCGCGAGATCACCGCGCCCGGGGTCGACACGAAATTCGCCGAACGGCACCGCGCGACGCTGGCCGCGATGCTGGGGGTGTCGTCGGGCGCGGCCGGTTTCCTCGACGGCCTGGGACTGCGCGCCAAGCCGGCGTTGGTGCGGTTGCGTCCGGCGCCGGCACCGTGGCTGCCGGCCCCGATCACCGAGTTGGCGCTGCGAGTGGGGGAATTGGCGCGGCTCCCGCTGGCACCGCGGACGGTGCTGGTCATCGAGAACGAGATCAGCTACCTGTCGGTTGAGGTGCCTGCGGGCGGCGTCGTGATCTGGGGCAAAGGCTTCGAGGTGGACGCGGTGGGTCGGCTGCCCTGGCTGGCCGAGGCCGAGGTGATCTATTGGGGAGACATCGACACCCACGGCTTCGCCATCCTGGACCGGCTGCGGGCCTGGGTTCCGCACGCCCGGTCGGTGTTGATGGACCGGGACACCCTGGTTGCCCACCGGGACCGGTGGGGCAGTGAGGATCGCCCGGCCACGTCGTCGCTGACCCGGCTGACCGCGTCCGAAGCGCGGTTGTACGAGGAACTGGTCACCGACGTGCTGGGCGAGCGGGTTCGCCTGGAACAGGAACGCATCGACTGGGCCTGGGTGCGGCAGCGATTGGGCTGACCCCCGCCCGCGACTCGGATACCCGCGGGCATTCGTGCGTGGCGACGCCGGGTATCCGCGGGCAAGCCGATACCTTGTAGCAAGGCCCAGCCGGGGGTGGCAAGGCCCCGCCGGAAGGCGGCAAGGCTCAGCCGGAAGGAAGTCTCACCATGATCCGTCGAGTCGCGCGCCCGCTGCCGGGGCTGTTCGTCTAGCAGTGTCCAGGGAAAAGCCCCGGCTGGCCAACGGTGCCGAGCGCACCGTCTGGCAGGCGCTCGATGACCAGCTGAAGCCCGAAGACCTGCTGATCCCCGGCCAGCGGGTCACCGACCACCTCAAGGACCACGAGGTCGACCTCGTGGTGGCCATCGAGGGTGCGGGCATCGCGTGCCTCGAGGTGAAGGGCGGACAGGTCTGGCACGACGGCCAGTCCTGGCGGCAGCGCCGCGGCCGTAGCGACCACACCATCGAGCCGGTCCGGCAGGCCCGTGAGGCCTGCTACGCGCTGCGCAGCTTCGTCGAGGGCGACCCGCGCTGGACGCAGGGCCGACAGCGCTGGGATCACCTCGTCGTGCTGCCGAATACCGAACTGCCCGAAGGCTTTGCGCTGCCGGACTGCCCGCGCTGGAAGGTCATCGATCGCACCGAACTGGGCGAGCTCGCCGCTCGGCTGCGCAAGGTCCTGCTCGACCAGGAGCTCCCGCGGCCGCTGCTGGGCGCCGCGGGCATCGAGCAACTCGGTGTCGCGCTGGGCGGGCGCGGCCTGCCACAGCTCGACGTGGTGTCCCGGGCGCGGGAGAACGAGGACGCCGCCGACGTGCTCACCGACCAGCAGGCGGTGATCCTGGGCGCCATCCAGCTGCTGAACCGGGTGGAGATCCGCGGCGGGGCGGGCAGCGGCAAGACGTTCCTGGCGATGGAACAGGCCCGCCGGCTGGCCCGCGCCGGCCAGCGGGTGGCCCTGGTCTGTTATTCGCACGGGTTGGCGTCGTATCTGGAACGGGTCACCGCCGGCTGGAACAGGAGCCAGCGCCCGGCCTACGTCGGCGAATTCCACGACCTCGGCAAGACCTGGGGAGCGCCCGCCGGCCCGGACGAGGCGCTGCGCAACGAGGACACCGTGCGGTTCTGGGAGCATGAGCTGCCCCGCCAGATGGCCGAGTTGGCGGCCGGGCTCGACGACGGCCAGCGCTTCGACGCGATCGTGGTGGACGAGGCCCAGGACTTCGCCGACGCCTGGTGGGAGCCGCTGCTGGGCGCGCTGCGCGACGAGGAGGCCGGCGGGCTCTACGTCTTCAGCGACGAGGGGCAGCGGGTCTTCGACCGGTACGGGTCACCGCCGGTGCCGCTGGTGCCGCTGGTCCTCGACCACAATCTGCGCAACACCCGCCAGATCGCCCAGGCGTTCCAGCCGCTGGTCGACCACCCGATGCGGTTCCTCGGCGGTGACGGGCCGACGGTCAGCTTTGTGGCCTGCACGGCGGACACCGCGATGGACGCCGGCGACGACCAGGTGGACTGGCTGCTGGACCAGGGCTGGCGGCCCGAGGACGTCGCGCTGCTGACCACCGGCAGCCGGCACCCCGAGCAGCGCGAACGCCAAGCCGCCGGCAACACCGCCTACTGGGCCAGCTTCTGGGACACCGAGCAGGTCTTCTACGGGCACGTGCTCGGATTCAAGGGCCTGGAACGACGGGCGGTCGTCCTTGTCGTCAACGAACAGCAGGCCTTCGAACGCTCCCGTGAACGGCTCTACGTCGGGCTGTCCAGGGCCCGCGATCAGCTCGTGGTGTGCGGCGACCCCGACTTCCTCCGGACGGTTGGCGGCCCGGAACTTGCTCACCGCCTGGGCATCTGAGGAGACGGCGCGGACTCAGCGCCGGATGGTCACCACAGCGTCCGTAGGCCGGGAAGTCCGCCAAAGGCGGCGTCGCCTGTAACGAGGGTCATCGATTCGAGTATGGCCTGGGCAGCCAGCATCCGGTCGAAAGGATCACGGTGGTTCCACTCCACGAATAAACTCGCCGGACTGACGAAGCTCTCCGAGGAGACCCACCGATGCGGGTATCGAACTGCACTTCCCGTGGTGACTTATCAGTAGGTACACAATATTTTGTGTCCATTTAGCGTGTTTATCTGCGGTTTCATCGTCAGGAACACGTATCCTATGGTGATGCTGGCCGGTGAGAATTTGGGTGGTACGCCCCTTGGGCGTGTTGCTTGCATAGACTGCTTTAGTGTGCGAAATTCGCCGCATGAACCTACAGGGGTGGCTGGATCGGGTGGTCACCGATCATCGGCCGTCGTGCGCGACGTTGCGTTACGACTTGGAGCGGGTGATTCCTCGGGTCGCCGAGATGTGGAAGCCGCTGTTCGACGATCCGCGGAGTATTCACGGGCAGGCGTTTTGTACCGATGTGCGGTTGATGGTGTTGCGGATGCGGGAATTGCGCGGGCCGATGCCTGGGGACACGTTGTTGACGACGTGCGGCAGCGGGTTGTCGGTGCAGGTGTCGGATTCGCGGGGGATGGATTTTCGGATGCGGCGGTGGCCGTCGCGGGTGCTGCACGGGGAGCGGGTGCGAACCGTGGTCACTCCGGGTGGGGGTGGGCATCCGCTGGTGCGAGTGCCGGCGACCGAGGGCGAGCAGATGATCCTCGACGAGGGGTCGGGTGCCGAGATGTTCCCGGTTCCGAAGGTTACGCCGGCGGGCAAGCCGGACATCTTCGCGTTGTGGTGGCCGACCGACGACGGGTTCGGCCTGGCGGAGGCGGTGTTGG
>Ga0116153_10002512_pt1 | contig 14377 bp, 13 predicted proteins | sample AD_UKC028_MetaG_FD_89896 | JGI IMG/M metagenome (GOLD analysis project Ga0116153, IMG submission 89896) | Active sludge microbial communities of municipal wastewater-treating anaerobic digesters from USA - AD_UKC028_MetaG | ecosystem: Engineered > Bioreactor > Anaerobic > Digestate | place: USA... | reverse complement strand
TGCCCTACGCGAACAAGGACGCCACGGTAATCGGCGCGGTCGACCCGCTGCTGCTCGGGCGGGCCGCGCTGATCGCGGGGCTGGCCGAGGAATATTCGCCGGCCAGCGCCGACACCTGATCGCGGCGGCACGACCGGCCGCTGCGCCGCCATGCCGGGCCAGCGGGGCTGGCTGCGTGCCGGCTCGTCGCGTGGACTCGCGGCCGCGCAGTGTCGGGTTTCTTTACATCGAATGCGGACGCATCCTAGAAGACCGTTACGAATCAACGGCTTGCAGTCGTGGCTCGGTTCTTGCGTTCAAGAGGTGGTTACGGGAATTCATCCTTCGAACAACCCAGCAAGAACCGGAGCCCTCGTTCATGACTTCTTCGTTTGCCATCCGCACCCTGGCCGCTGGCGCGGCGCTTGCCGCACTCAGCGCCGGCGCCCATGCGACCGTCGTGCTCGCCAACAACCCCGCCCCTGGCGACGCTTTCACCAACGCGAGCACCAGCAACCAGGGCCAGGCGGTCGGCGCCAGTGGCTGGTACTACAACAACGTGCGCAACGGCGGCTCGGTCGGGATCAGCGACGCGCTGCCGCGCAGCGGCAACGGCTCGGCGGCGCTGTCGGGCACCGCCGGCCCCGGTGGCGCCTCGCACAAGGCCGACATCGAGTTCCTGCCCGGCGCGGTGAGCCTGTCCGGCAACTATGTCTCCACCGGGACGCTGGGCAACCTGTCCGACCTCACCAACATGAGCTACGACTGGTACCGCGCCAGCGGCGGCACGGCCGGCGCCCACCTGACCCCGGTGATGCGGGTGCTGCTCGACGCCGACGGCGATCTCACGACCACCGGCGACCGCGGCGGCCTGGTCTACGAGCGCGTCTATAAGGAGTCCGCGGGCTGGGTGGCATCGACCAATACCTGGGTCACCGAGTCGATCACCGCCAGTTCCTTCCTCTGGAACTTCGGCCTGGGGCTGCCCACAGGCACCGACATCAACGGCAACGGATACGGCTACGACGAGACGCTGGCGCAATGGCAGGCCAAGTTCCCGAGCGCCAAGATCATCGGCTTCAGCCTGGGCATCGGCAGCGGCTGGGGCTCGTTCAGCGGCGCGGTGGACAACGCCGGCTGGACCATCGGCCAGCAGGGCTCGAGCTACAACTTCGAGGTCGCCCGGCAGGTGCCGGAGCCGGCGCCGCTGGCGTTGGTCGGCCTGAGCCTGGCGGGCTTGCTGGCCGCGCGCCGCCGCCGCGCCTGAGCTGAGTTTTCGGCGCGCCGGCCGGCGACGGGCGCCCTGTTGAACCCGCTGCAGGGCGGCGCACGCAGCGCCGGCGGCCGCGGCAGCTGCATCGCCCCGATCGTCGCGGCCGGGCTCTGCGGCCGCGGCGAGCGCCGCACCCGCGCCGCTACAATCGGCGCCGCCTTCCGAGGAGCGTTGCAACCTGCCGTCTGCGCAGGCCAGGCTCGGGAGGCCTTCCATTGCAACCGCGCTCACCTGCACGTGTCGTCGTGGGTGAGTCTCGATCGCCAAGCTCCACGGCCCGCGCGCGGGGTCACCCCGTTTGGAGCCCGATCCGATGAACACCGTCCTGAAACCCGCCCAAGACCATGCCGTGGCCGACCTGTCGCTCGCCGACTGGGGCCGCCGCGAGATCACGATCGCCGAAAGCGAGATGCCGGCGCTGATGGCGATCCGCGCCGAGTACGCGGCAAAGCAGCCGCTCGCGGGCGCCCGCATCGCCGGCAGCCTGCACATGACGATCCAGACCGCGGTGCTGGTGGAGACGCTGCAGGCGCTGGGCGCACAGGTGCGTTGGGCCTCGTGCAACATCTTCAGCACGCAAGACCACGCGGCCGCCGCGCTGGCGGCAAGCGCGGCGCGCACGCCGGTGTTCGCGTACAAGGGCGAGACGCTGCGCGACTACTGGGACTACACCCACCGCATCTTCGAGTTCGGCCACGGCCCCAAAGGGGCCCCAGCCGGGTCCCCGGGCAGCGACGGCGAAGGCCCGAACATGATCCTCGACGACGGCGGCGACGCCACGCTGCTGATGCACCTGGGCAAGCGCGCCGAGAAGGACGCGTCGGTGCTGGCCCACCCGGGCAGCGAGGAAGAGCGCGAACTGTTCGCCGCGATCAAGGCCAAGCTGGCCGAGGACGCCACCTGGTACAGCCGCAAGGCGGCGCAGATCATCGGCGTGACCGAGGAGACGACCACCGGCGTGCACCGCCTGAAGGAGATGAGCGCCAAGGGCACGCTGCTGTTCCGCGCGATCAACGTCAACGACTCGGTCACCAAGAGCAAGTTCGACAACCTGTACGGCTGCCGCGAGAGCCTGGTGGACGGCATCAAGCGCGCCACCGACGTGATGGTGGCCGGCAAGATCGCGGTCGTCGCCGGCTACGGCGACGTCGGCAAGGGCAGCGCGCAGGCGCTGCGCGCGCTCTCGGCCCAGGTGTGGGTGACCGAGATCGACCCGATCAACGCGCTGCAGGCGGCGATGGAGGGCTATCGCGTCGTGACGATGGACTGGGCCGCCGACAAGGCCGACATCTTCGTCACCGCCACCGGCAACAAGGACGTGATCACCTACGCGCACATGGCGGCGATGAAGCACAACGCGATCGTCTGCAACATCGGCCACTTCGACAACGAGATCGACGTCGCGTCGCTGGAAGCGAAGTGCCGCTGGGAGGAGATCAAGCCGCAGGTCGACCACGTGATCTTCGAGGACGGCAAGCGCATCATCCTGCTGGCCCGCGGCCGGCTGGTGAACCTGGGCTGCGGCACCGGCCACCCGAGCTACGTGATGAGCAGTTCCTTCGCCAACCAGACGATCGCGCAGATCGAGCTGTTCACGCACAGCGACTTCTACGAGCAGGGCAAGGTGTACGTGCTGCCCAAGCAGCTGGACGAGAAGGTCGCGCGGCTGCAGCTCGCGACCCTGAACGCCGAGCTGAGCGCGCTGACCGAGGAGCAGGCGGCCTACATCGGCGTGCCGGTGCAGGGGCCCTACAAGCCGGACAGCTACCGGTATTGAGTGAAGCCGTCGCCGTGCCGGTCTGCCGGCGCGGCCAGCCGCGTTGACCGACGCCTCGATCGGATCCAAAATGGATCCGCACATCCATTTTGGAGGCATCATGGCTGTCAATCTGTCGATCAAGGACGTGCCCGAGGCCGTCGCCGAGCGTCTGCGCCAGCGCGCGGCACGCAACCATCGCTCGCTTCAGGGCGAGCTGATGGCTATCGTCGAGCAGGCGGCCGCCGAAACCGGGGCGCCCGCAGGGCTGCGGTCGCCGGGCGTGCAGGCGGCCGGTGAAATCGCGCACAGCCGGGTCCTGGGCTGGAAGACGATCGAGCAGCTGTTCGCCGAGCGCAGGGCCAGCGGCTGGACACCCGATCCGTCCCTCGCGCGGGCGCCGCTCGGCGTCGACATCATCCGCGCCGACCGCGATTCGCGATGAGCACGCCGGGCCGCTCCCAAGCGCGAATCCCGGAGCACGCAGTGCGCAGGGTCGTCCAGTGATCCCGCCGGGCCGCCCCAAGGGCGAACACCGCAGGGGGCAGCCCGAAGGCACGCCCCTGAGCCCGGCATCGGCGCGCCCGCTGTTCGTCGCCGAGCCGCCGGCGTTGTGGAACCAGCGGCCTGCGGTGGTGGCGGACTGCAGCGTTCTGGCCGCGCTGCTCTGGGCCGAGCCTGCTGCCGGTGAAGCCGCCGCCCTGTTGGCCGGCAGGGCCGTGCATGCCCCTGAGCTGCTGCTGTACGAACTGGCCAACGTGGCACGCAGCAAGTGCCGCAGCGGCGTGCCGGCCGCCATCGCCCGCGCCGGGCTTCAGGCCCTGGCCGAGCAGCGCGTGGTGCTGCACGATGCCGAGTTGCTGCCGACCTTCGACGTCGCGCAAAGCCTGGAATTGAGCGCATACGACGCCGCCTACCTCTGTCTGGCTGCCGAACTGAAGGCGCCGCTGCTCACCTTCGATCAACGGCTGGCCGAAGCCGCGCAACGGCACCTCGGCAGCCTGGAATGAACGCATGAATCCGCACTTCCCCATCAGCTTTGAATTCTTCCCGCCCAACACGCCGGTGGGCGACGAGAAGCTGAAGACCGTCGTGCAGCAGCTCGGCGCGCTGCAGCCCGAGTTCTTCAGCGTCACCTACGGCGCCGGCGGCGCCACGCGCGCCAAGACGCTGCACACGGTGCAGGCGATCGCGCAGGCCGGCTTCGAGGCCGCGCCGCACCTGTCGTGCGTGGGCTCGACACGCGCCGGCATCGCCGAGATCCTGGACAGCTACCGCGCGCAGCGCATCCGCCGCATCGTCGCGCTGCGCGGCGACCTGCCCAGCGGTGCGGTCGGCGCGAGCGACTTCCGCTATGCGGCCGAACTGGTGCGCTTCATCCGCGACACGCAAGGGCCCGACTGGATCATCGAAGTCGCCGCCTACCCCGAATACCACCCGGCGCAGCGCTACGCCGCGCAGGACCTGCAGCACTACGTGGCCAAGGTGCAGGCGGGCGCGAGCGCGGCGATCACCCAGTTCTTCTACAACGCCGACGCCTACTTCCACTTCGTCGACGCCACCCGCCGGCTCGGCGCCGAAGTGCCGGTGGTGCCGGGCATCATGCCGATCCACAACTACGCGAAGATCGCGCAGTTCGCCGCGCGCGACGGCATCGAGATCCCGCGCTGGGTGGCGCTGAAGATGGAAGGCTTCCTCGACGACGCGGCGTCGATCCGCGCCTTCGGGCTGGATGTGGTCGCGGCGCTGTGCGAGCGGCTGATCAAAGGCGGCGCGCCGGGCATCCACTTCTACACGATGAACCAGGCGGCACTGACGGTGGAGATCTGCCGGCGGCTGCAGCTGACGCCGGGCACCTGATCATCGGCTTTTTCGGTGCACCCGCAACGTCGCACCTCGAACCGCGTGCAGGAGGCGAGGCGCGGACCGCACCAACAACCCACTGCAGTTCGCGAGGTTGGCGCCGTTCAGGGCGTCGATTGCGTCGATGAGAGCACGGTTCTGCGCCTGCACCGCTACCTGACATGGCGCGTCTTCACACCCGATGCAGCGGGGCTGGGCATCAGGCGGGAGCGGGCGGCGCCAGTCGATGCAGCAGCTCCTGCACCTGGAGCGCTGTCGATTCGAAGAGAACCGTTGCTTGCCACCCAGCGAGGTATGAGAAAAGGCCTGCGGGTTGCCCCGGCATGCCCGTCGCCCCAAAACCTGGCGGGCGTATCAGCTGCGGCGGCGTACGGCTGCGGCGCCGAGCAGCGCGAGCCCAACCAGTGCCAGCGACGCTGGCTCAGGTACGTCATTGGCGCGCGCGAACGATACGCAACCGTTGCAGGCATTGGAATTTACCGGTGTCGCTGCGTCACGCACGCTCATCGTGTTGTTCGAGTAGATGTACATCGAGCCGCCGCCGGCGGAAAACCCGTTGAGATCGAACTGGGTCAGTACGCCAGAAACGTCGTAGGTCAAAGCAGCGGCAGAAGCGCCGACGAAGTCGGTCTCGGTCCAGGTCTGCGAGCCGGTGGTGAGCGAGAAATCGAGCATGCCGCTGATGCCGGCGATCGTGCTGTCAACGGTGATCGTTCCGGTCAAGGTCGGTGACATGCCCATGCCATAGGGATCTCCGTTGCTGTCGAACCAGGTGCCCGACACCGTGATGTTGTAGGTGACCGGAGCAGCGGTGGCGATGCTGGCCAGAGCCCAGGCTGCAGCGCAGACAAGCGCCTTGGAATGCTTCTTCAGGTTCATCTGCGCTCCTATCGGCTTGTCGGCGTGAAGGTCAAGCTCAACTCTCCAATATGAGAAGCAAGTTCTGGGCCAGTATTGGGGCTTCGAGGGAATTCAATGGCTTACAACGGGCTCATCCAGCGCGCCGAAGCTTGGTGTCAATTTTTCCGACAGCCTCGCCCAGACTGGGCTGTCAGACGTCGGCATGACGCGGCACGATGCCTCGGCCTGGCAGCCTGAGCGGCGCGCGCAGAACGTGCGCCACTCTGGGTTGCGGATTCACACCGCCACGTAACGCGATCCGGCGCCACAACACGCTGCGTGCTGGCACCGCCTCAGCGCCGCTGCCAGAACACGCCTTCCTCGGTCAGCATCGCGTCCAGCGGCACGTCGTGCGGCTCGGGCTCCAGCCACGGCACGTAGCCGTGCAGATAGCCCACGCCCACGGTGAAGGGCCGCGGCCTGCACTCGGCCAGCGTGCGGTCGTAGAAGCCGCCGCCGTAGCCCAGCCGCAGGCCGCGCGGCCCGAAGCCCAGGCAGGCGACGAGCAGCAGCTCGGGCTCGAAGACGGTGGTGCCTTTGGGCTTGGGGATGCCGTAGGCATCGTCCTCCATCGGGCAGCCCGGGAACCAGATCTGGAAGCGCAGCTGCTTCGTCTGCCGGTCGGTCACGGGCAGGCCGATGCGCCGGCCGCCTTCGGCCTCGCTCCAGCGGTACAGCGCCGGCAGCGCGTCGAATTCGCCCTTGATCGGCCAGTACGCGCCGATCGAGCGCTCGCTGCGGCCCACCAGCCACACGCGCAGCACTTCCTGCAGGTGTACCGAGCGCTCGTGCCGGTCGGGCAGCGCCAGGCGTTCGGCCAGCAGCTGGCGGCGCAGCGTCGGCTTGTCGCGGGTGGGTTCGAGGCTCAGCCTGAAATCGTCGTTCATCGCGCTGCACATGCGGTCCGGTTGTGCCGATTGTGCGGCGCCCGCCAGGCCGCACGCAGGGCCGGGGCCGCGCCGCGGGTGCGAGAATCGGCCGCGGAACTTCGGGGCGTTGCAGGGCTCGACCGTTGCAATGCCCGCAGCAGAACTGTCGCCCATGAGTCAGCGCATGCGTACCCCCATCCGATGGCTGCCGGCGGCGGCGCTGGCCGCGGCGCTGCTGGCTGCACCGGCGCTGCGCGCGCAATCGGCCGATCACCAGGCGGTGCTCGACGCGCGCGAGGCCTTGCGCAAGGGCAACAAGGCGCAGCTGGCCGAAGCCCGCGGCACGACCCAGCAGCACCCGCTGGCGCAGTGGGTCCAGTACTGGGAGTTGAGCAACCGCCTGGGCAGCGCGCAGGCCGACGAGGTCGAAGCCTTCTACGCGCGCTGGAGCGGCAGCTACGTCGAAGACCGGCTGCGCAACGACTGGCTGCTCGAGCTCGGCCGGCGCCGCGACTGGGCGGCCTTGAGCGCCGACTACCCGCGCTTTCGGATGAACGACGACCGCGAGGTGCTGTGCTATCACCTGCTGACGCAGCACCAGCAAGGCCTGGACGTGCGCGACGCCGCGCGCAGCGCCTGGTTCGCGCAGCGCGACGCCGACGACGGCTGCCAGCTGCTGGCGCAGACGCTGGTCGCGGCCGGCGTGCTGGGCGAAGCCGACGCCTGGCAAAAGGCGCGGTTGGCGGTCGAGCAGGGCCGGCCGCGCGCGGCGCGCGAAGCCGCGGCGCTGGTCAGCCCGGCGGCCGGGACGGCGGCGACCGAGCTGCTGGCGTCGCCCGAGCGCTACCTCAAGCGCCGGCCGGGGGTGAGCGCCGACCCGGCATCGGCCGAACTGGCGACGCTGGCGCTGCTGCGGCTCGCGGCCAAGGACCCCGACGCGGCGGCCGACGCGGTGCGTGAGCGCGCGCCCAAGCTGCCGCCGCCGCTGGCCGCCTACGCCTGGGCCGGCCTGGGCAAGCAGGCGGCGCTGAAGCAGTCGTCCGAGGCGGCGGGCTACTACCAGCGCGGCTGGGCGTTGCGCCAGGATCTGCCCGCCGCCAAGCGCGCCGCCGCCCCGTGGAGCGACGACACGCTGGCCTGGCAGGTGCGCGCCGCGCTGCGCAGCGCGCCGTCGGCCGAAGAGCGCTGGGCACTGGTCGGCGGCGCGGTCGATGCGATGAGCCCGGCCGAGCAGCAGGACGCGGCCTGGGTCTATTGGCGTGCGCGCGCGCTGCAGGGCCGCGCCAAGCCGGGGCCCGAGGGCGACGCCGACCGCGAGCTCGCGCGGCAACTGCTGGAGTCGATCAGCGGCCAGATGAACTTCTACGGCAAGCTCGCCACCGAAGACCTGGGCGCCAAGGTCGCGATTCCCGCCGCGCCGCAGCCGCTGAGCAAGGCCGAGCGCGAGGCGGCGCAGCGCCACGCCGGGCTGCAGCGCGCGCTGCTGCTGATCGCGATCGGCCTGCGCAACGAAGGCGTGCGCGAGTGGAACTTCTCGCTGCGCGGCATGGGCGACCGCGAGCTGCTGGCGGCCGCGCAACTGGCCTGCGAGCGCGAGGTCTGGGACCGCTGCATCAACACGAGCGACCGCACCCGCGCCGAGGTCGACATGGCGCAGCGCTTCCCGATGCCGTTCCGCAAGCAGGTGGTCGCGCAGGCACGCGACATCGGCCTGGACCCGGCCTACGTGTACGGGTTGATCCGCCAGGAATCGCGCTTCATCACCGACGCGCGCTCGGGCGTGGGCGCGTCGGGCCTGATGCAGGTGATGCCGGCCACCGCGAAGTGGACCGCGCGCAAGATCGGCATCGAGTTCCGGCCCGAGATGATCACCGACCGCGACCTGAACCTGAAAATCGGCACCGCCTACCTGAAGCTGGTGCTCGACGATTTCGGCGGCTCGCAGGCGCTGGCCGCCGCCGCCTACAACGCCGGCCCGGGCCGGCCGCGGCGCTGGCGCGAAGGCCCGACGCTCGAGGTCGCCGCCTGGGCCGAGAATATCCCCTTCACCGAAACCCGCGACTACGTGAAGAAGGTGCTGTCCAACGCCACCTACTACGGCAGCCTGCTCGGCAGCCAGCCGCCTTCGCTGAAGGCGCGCATGGGCGGCACCATCGGCCCGCGCGAATCGGGCGCGCCCGCATCGAACCAGGAGTTGCCATGAGTCATCGTCTGCGCGTGGTGGTGCTCGGCGGCAGCGGCTTCGTCGGCCGCTCGCTGTGCGCCCGAATGGTGGCCCGCGGCCAGGGCGCCGCGGGCCGGATCACGGTGCCCACGCGCCGCGCGGTCAACGCCCGCACCGTGCAGTACCTGCCCAACGTCGAGCCGGTGCAATGCGACGTGCACGACGACGCCCAGCTCGACGCCGTGCTCGCCGGGCAGGATGCAGTGGTCAACCTGGTGGCGATCCTGCACGGCAACGCCGCCGCCTTCGAGCGCGTGCACGTGCAACTGCCGCAGCGGCTGGCCGCCGCCTGCGCACGCGCCGGCGTGCAGCGGCTGGTGCACGTCAGCGCGCTGGGCATCGACGCCGACGCGCCTTCGCGCTACCTGCGCAGCAAGGCCGGCGGCGAGGCGGCCGTGCGATCGGGCGGCGTGCCGTGGACGGTGCTGCGCCCGTCGCTGATCTACGGCGCGGCCGACCGCACGCTGAACCTGTTCGCGCAGATGCAGGCGGTGCTGCCGGTGGTGCCGCTGGCAGCGGCCGACGCGCGCTTCCAGCCGGTGTGGGTGGAAGACGTGGCCGAGGCGATCGTGCGCTGCCTGCACGCACCGGCGATGGCCGGCGCGGTGATCGAGTGCACCGGGCCGAAGGTCTACACGCTGGCCGAGCTGGTGCGCACCGTCGGCGCCATTGCCGGGCGTGCGCGGCCGGTGATGCCGCTGCCCGCGGCCATCGCGCGGCTGCAGGCCTGGTTGATGGAGCTGATGCCCGGCGAGCCGCTGCTGTCGCGCGACAACCTGCTGTCGCTGAGCGTGCCCAGCGTCGCCAGCGGCCAGTTGCCGGGGCTCGAGTCGCTGGGCATCCAGGCCGGTGCACTCGAGGCGGTGGCGCCCGGCTGGCTGGCACCGCTGCAGGGCGTGACGCGCTTCATCCCCTGGCGCGCGGTGCGCCTGGACAGCCGCAGCCGCTGACGCGCGCAGCATCCGATCAACCGGGGGACGAAGCAATGGCGATGCAGCTGTACATCGGCAACAAGAACTATTCGTCGTGGTCGCTGCGCGCCTGGCTGCTGCTGCGCGAGCTCGGGCTGCCCTTCGACGAGATCCGGTTGCGGCTGGATTTCAGCGAAGGCTCGCCCTTTCGCACCACCGTGGCCGGCGTCAGCCCGGCCGGCCGCGTGCCGGTGCTGGTGGACGACGGCTTCGCGGTGTGGGACACGCTGGCGATCGCCGAGTACCTGCACGAGCGCTTTCCCGACAAGGGCGTGTGGCCGGCCGATGCGAAGGCGCGTGCGCGTGCGCGCAGCCTGTGCGCCGAGATGCACGCCGGCTTCGGCGCGCTGCGCAGCCATTGCCCGATGAACATCGAAGCCGATCTGCCCGAGGTCGGCCGACGCATCTGGGCCGAGCAGCCCGAGGTGCAGCGCGACGTCGCGCGCATCGACGCGATGTGGCGCGAGCAGTTGGCCGGCGGCGGGCCGCTGCTGTTCGGCGCGTTCTGCGCGGCCGATGCCTTCTACGCGCCGGTGTGCGCGCGCCTCGTCACCTATGCGCTGCCGCTGTCGGAAGCCGCACGCGGCTACGTCGCGCAGGTGACGGCGCTGCCGGGCTACGCGGCGTGGGCCGACGCCGCGCGGGCCGAGCACGATTTCATCGCCGACAACGAGCCCTACCGCCAGCCGCCTTCAGCCGGCTGAAGGCGCCGGCTGAATGCCGCGCCGGTCACAAGGTGCGAAGGGCCGCTCATGAGTCAGCGAAGGGCCGCCCCGGGTTGACTCAACGCCTCGAGGGCGCTCGGGGAGCGGCGGCGGGCTGGGCGCAGCCCGGCCCTGGGGGCGCTCACAGCCGGTGGCTGCGGTCGCCCAGGCGCAGCCCGACCGGGTCGAAGTCGGTGCCGCGCGCGAGCACGATCACCTTGAACAGCTCGCCCATCTCGTGCTCGGCGATCAGGCGCTGCGCGGCCACGGCGTCGGCCAGCCCGGCCTCGGCCATCAGCGCCGGCAGCCCGCAATTGATCAGGAAGCGCGCCTGCGAGGTGTAGCCCAGCACCTCCAGCCCGGCGGCCTGCGCGGCCAGCGCGATGCCGCTGAAATCGACGTGCGCGGTGATGTCCTTGAGCCCCACGTCGGCCAGCGGGTCGGCGTCGGCGCGGTGGCCGCGATGGCACATCAGCGTGCCGCCGCTGCGCTGCGGGTGGTAGTACTCGGCCTCGGGGAAGCCGTAGTCGATGAAGACGGCCACCGCGCGGCCCATGCACTCGGCCAGCGTGCGGATGAAGGCCTGCGCCTGCGGGTGGATCTCGGTGACCGTGCCCGGCGGATAGGGCCCGGGCGCGGGCGGCGCGAGCGCGGTCGGGCGGTCGGCCCAGGCGAAGCCGGCGGCGCCATCCCCCGGGTCCGCGGCCTCGGCCACGGCCACGCCGCGCTCCCGCCAGGCCGCGCCCGTCCAGTGCAGCAGCTGCACCGGCATCGCGTCGAGTACTTCGTTGCCGACGATCACGCCGTCGATGCGTTCGGGCAGCCGCGCATGCCAGTGCAGCCGCGGCGCATGCGGCACCAGCCTGGCACGCTGGCGGTCGCGCAGCTCGGCCGTCAGCTCGATGATGTGATAGGCGCGCACCACGACGCCGCGCGCATCGAGCGCATCCAGCAACTGGCCGGCCAGTGCGCCCGATCCGGCGCCGAACTCCCAGACCTCGTCCGAGCCGGTGGCCTCCAGGGCCTGCGCCACCTGCACCGCCAGCGCGCGCCCGAACAGCGGCGTCATCTCGGGCGCGGTCACGAAGTCGCTGCCCGATGCCGGCATCCGCCCGAACTTCAGGCTGCCGTTGGCGTAGTAGCCCAGCCCCGGCTCGTACAGCGCCATCGCCATGAAGCGGTCGAAGGGCAGCCAGCCGCCGGCCGCGCGGATCGCGTCGCGGATGCGCCGCTGCAGCGCCGCCGATAATCCCGAGGCCGCGCTGGCCGGCACCTGGTCGCTGCGCATCCGCAGCATTGTAGGAAGCATGTCCGAAGGCCCCGTCACCGCCGATCGCCCCGTGGCCCTGGTCACCGGCGCCGCGCGCCGGCTCGGCCGCGCGATCGCGCTCGAGCTGGGCGCGCAGGGCTGGGACCTGGCGCTGCACTACCGGCATTCGGCCGACGAGGCGCGTGCGCTCGCGGCGCAGCTGCAGGCGCTGGGCGCGACTGCGCACGTGTTTGCCGCCGATCTCGAGGACGAAGCCGCCTGCCGCGCGCTGGTGCCGGCGGTGCTGGCGCGCTTCGGGCGGCTGCACGCGGTGGTCAACAACGCGTCGCGCTTCGAGCACGACGATGCCGCCACCTTCGGCTTCGCGGCGATGGAGCGCCACTGGCGCGGCAACGTCGGCGCGCCGGTGCTGCTGGCGCAGGCGCTGCACGCGCACCGGCAGGCGGTGGGCGGCCACGGCTGCGTGGTCAATCTGCTCGACCAGAAGCTGTGGAACCCGAACCCCGACCACCTGTCGTACACGCTGTCGAAGGCGGCGCTCGAATGCGCGACCACGCTGCTGGCGCAGGCGCTGGCGCCGCGCGTGCGGGTGTGCGGCGTCGCGCCCGGGCTGACGCTGCCGTCGGGGCCGATGAGCGAAGCCGAGTTCGAGCGGCTCGCGCGGCTGACGCCGCTGGAGCGCTCGTCGTCGCCCGCAGACATCGCGCGCGCGGTGTGCTTCCTGCTCGAAGCGCCGGCGGTCACCGGCACCACGCTGCTGGTCGACGGCGGCCAGCACCTGTGGCCGCAGCCGCGCGACCCGTATTACCTGACGTGAAGCCCTGTCCTGCGCCGCCGGCTTGCGGCCCTGTCCTGCCTCTCGGAACGTCTGCTGATCTTCGTTGCGTTTCGAGGCCGTTGAGGCAAAGCCGCCGAGGGGGCAGCCGGCTGCGTTCAGCCAAATTCTTATTCACTCCGCCGACTACCCCCTCGTCGGCTTTGCCGGCACCGCCGGCGCACTTCTTCGGCAAACCCACACTGCGTCGAGCAGCGCGCGAACAGCGGTGCCGGCATGCCACCGCCCGGGCCGACGGCGGGGTGGCCAACGCAGTGAAAGCGCGCAGCGCTTCGGTGAAGGCTCATATCGCGCAGCGATGTGATGCCGGAGCCAATAAGAATTTGGCTGAACGGAGTTGGCCACCCCGTCGGCGGCCCCGTGCAGCACGTTTTCGCGTGGGAGCGACCGCACGCGGTGAAACGATGAACGACCGCAACGGGCCGATTCCGGCCGATGGGTGCGCACCTTCATGCATCACAAGTCGCGCCAAGCACGGTGGAGCAACCGAAGTGAGAGCCGCCACGTGAACTCGCTGCTGCACGATCCGCGCCTGGCCGGCTGCCGGCGGCTGTTCCTGCGCAACCACGAGCTGCGCATCGACATCGGCGTGCACGATTTCGAGCAGCACGCGCCGCAGCGCGTGCGCGTCAACGTCGACCTGTACGTGCCGCTGGCGCACAGCACACCCGCGGCCGACGAGCTCGCCGAGGTGGTCGACTACGACTTCGTGCGCGCGCGCATCGCCGAGCTGATCGGACGCGGCCCGATCCGGCTGCAGGAGACGCTGGCCGACGCGATCCTGGCGGCGATGCTCGCCCACCCGCAGGTGCGCGCCGCGTGCGTGTCCACCGAAAAACCCGACGTCTATCCCGACTGCGACGCGGTCGGCGTCGAAGTGTTCGCGATCAAGCAAGTCAAGGAAGACGCCGCATGAACGACCTGAGCGACAGCGCGCGTGCGCGCAAGGCCGCGTTCGAGGCCAACAAGCTCGCCAAGCGGCTGCACCGCGAAGTGGGCCGCGCGATCGCCGACTACTCGATGATCGAGGCCGGCGACAAGGTGATGGTGTGCCTGTCGGGCGGCAAGGATTCCTACGCGCTGCTCGACATCCTGCTGAGCCTGCGCGAGCGCGCACCGATCCCCTTCGACCTGGTCGCCGTCAACCTCGACCAGAAGCAGCCGGGCTTCCCGGCGCAGGTGCTGCCCGACTACCTGCGCACGCGCGGCGTGCCCTTCCGCATCGAGGAGCAGGACACCTACTCGATCGTCAAGCGGCTGATCCCCGAGGGCCAGACGATGTGCAGCCTGTGCTCGCGGCTGCGCCGCGGCATCCTGTACCGGGTGGCGAGCGAACTCGGCGCGACCAAGATCGCGCTCGGCCACCACCGCGACGACATGGTCGTCACGATGCTGATGAACATGTTCTTCGGCGGCCGGCTCAAGGGCATGCCGCCCCGGCTGGTCAGCGACGACGGCCGGCACGTGGTGATCCGCCCGCTCGCCTACGTGGCCGAGACCGACCTCGAGCGCTGGGCCGAGCACCGCCAGTTCCCGATCATCCCGTGCAGCCTGTGCGGCAACCAGGAGAACCTGCAGCGCGTGCAGACCAAGGCGATGCTGCGCGACTGGGAGCGCCAGTACCCGGGGCGCAGCGACAACATGCTGCGCGCGATGGCGCACGTGGTCCCGTCGCACCTGATGGACCCGAAGCTGTACCCGTTCGCGAGCGCACGCCCCACCGGCGTGGCCGA
>Ga0116153_10002511_pt1 | contig 14378 bp, 31 predicted proteins | sample AD_UKC028_MetaG_FD_89896 | JGI IMG/M metagenome (GOLD analysis project Ga0116153, IMG submission 89896) | Active sludge microbial communities of municipal wastewater-treating anaerobic digesters from USA - AD_UKC028_MetaG | ecosystem: Engineered > Bioreactor > Anaerobic > Digestate | place: USA... | reverse complement strand
GTGTTCGGCACGCGCTACAACCTGACGCACGGTGACCAGTTCCGGGCCGGCGACTCGATCATCGGGCCGATCGGTCCACTCATGCGCGGCAACCAGAAGAAGACCGCCCGCAACCAGGCGGTCAACCAGGACTATGACGTCCTGCTGGCCGGTCACTGGCACTCGTACATCCACCTCGCGCGGATGATCGTCAACGGCTCAATGAAGGGCTACGACGAGTACGCCGCGGCAAACAACTACGGCTTCGAGCCGCCGACGCAGGCGCTGTGGATCACGCATCCGCGCTTCGGTATCACCTTCCGCATGCCCGTGTACTGCGAGACGCCCGAGCGCCGCGGGCCGGCCGCCTGGGTGAGCGTGCCGAAGTGAGCCAGACCCGCCTGGGCTCGTGGCTCGAGGCGTGGGCCAACATCGTGATCGGGTTCGGGATCAACTGGGCGGCCAACCTGCTCGTGTTCCCGCTGTTCGGATTCAACATCACGGCGGGGCAGGCGTTCCACGTCGGCCTGATCTTTACCGCGATCTCGCTGGTGCGCAGCTATGCGCTGCGCCGCGTCTTCAACCGAATCCGGAGGCTGCATGCTCCCCACTGACGCGCAGGCGCGCAAGCGCATGCCGATCGCGACCGGCGTCCTGGACTACTTCCCCGATGCGCTCGCCGCGGTCGCCCACTGCTCCCACGTCGGGAACGAGCAGCACAACCCGGGTTCGCCGCTGCATTGGGACCGGGCCAAGTCTACCGACGAGGCAGACGCCCTCATCCGGCACTTCATCGAGCGCGGCACCATCGATGGCGACGGCGTGCGCCACTCGGCGAAGGTCGCCTGGCGTGCGCTCGCTCTTCTGCAGAAGGAAATCGAGGCGGACCGCAATGGATGAGTCATACCCGCGACTGCTGTCGGACCACCTGGCCGACGCCCTGCACAATCTCGACAAGGCCCGGCGGCGAATGCAGGAAGAGCCCGTCATCCACCGCGAGGCCGCCGTTTACGAACTGACGCAGGCCCAGCTTTCGATCAGCCGCGTCATTGGCCTGATCGCCGGGGCGCCGCAGTGAAGCTGCTCGCTTGGTTCACCGGCATCCCGTGGGGACTCGTGGTGTTCCTCGTCGCCTGCGCGGTGGCCGCCGGGGTGGCGATCTACTTCCGCCAGTGGCGACTGCTGGCGTGGGCCGTGCTCGCCGCCGTCGTCGGCATCCTCTGGCAGCGCGTGACCACCTGGCACGAATCGCACCAGCGGCTGCCGGCCGTGGTCACCGAACTCGAACAGGAACGGACCTGCGCGCCCGCCTCAGCCTGCGCACGGCGCGCGGAGGAGGCGGCCGAGCAAGCACGAGCCGAGGCCGAGACGCGCGCCCTGGAGGCCGCTGAGGGGCTCAGGCAGGCCGAAGAGAAGGCCCGCGCCGATGCCGCGGCATGGCGGGCGAAGTACCGGGCAGCGACCCAGAACGATCCGGAGTGCAAGGCATGGTCAGAGCAACGTATCTCCTGCCCGCTCTAGCGCTGCTCGCTGGCTGCGTGACCGAACGGGTGGTCGAGAAGCCCGTGCCGGCCACGGTGCCGTCGTTGTGTGTCACCGAGTGCCCGGCGCCGGATGGCGTGCCGGCGACCAACGGCGCACTGGCGGTGCAGTGGCGGGAGCGGGGCGAGGCGATCGAGTGTTACAAGGCCCGGCAGGCCTGCGTACGCGAGCTGGTCAGGATTCCTTAGCCAGCCGTTTCTTGTCCACGAGGGCCCGATACGCCGTCTCGAACTCGGCGCCGAACCTGCCCGAGGTGATGTCTTCGGCGACCGTGCGGTGAACCAGCGGCCAGTCGGTGGCATCGGTCATGTCGAGCAGCTGCTGGAGAGCCGCCAGGGCGGCATTTTCGTCGTCGTTCATTGCGCCGCCTTCCTTGGAAACCACCCGCCGGCCGGCAGGGCGACGCGCAACTGATTCCAAATCCCACCCCCGCTACCATTCCAGTTGACCCCTCCCGCCGCGACCATCGCGAGCGGGCGGGTGTTCAACTCGGCCCAGAGCACATTCCCCTCCGGCCGTAGCGGAATCTCACCGACGATCTCGCGCAGAACCTCGCGCCCCGCCAGCACGTCGTCGCCCGCCAGCTCTTCCCTCATCGCCGCCGCCACCGCGCGGTAGTCCTCCTCCGCCCCGAACAGCCCCTGGCGCACGTTCGCCGTTCGCGAGCGGCCGAGCAGCTCCTGCCGACGCTCGAACAGTGCATGCCGGGCCGGCGCCGCCGTCTCGGGTGCGAGCGTCCCGGCGTCCACCAGACGCGCCAGCTCCGCGAGCTGCGCATCGATCCGCCCAAGCTCGGCTGGCGGGACGGGCTTGTCATCCTCCGCCGCGAGCGCACGCATGTAGCGGACAGCATGCTCGACGGCTTCCGCCGACAGCACCCGCTCGAGCACCGGCTCGACGAGGGCCGCTTCGGCCACGTCCTTGCGCAACGTGAGGCTGTTGCCGCAGGCCGCGGGCCCGCCGTGGCGGAACGTCGAGCACTGATAGCGCACGGGCCGATGCGAGCTGATCACCATCGCCGACCCGCACAAAGCACAGCGCAGCAGCCCGGAGAGCAGGTACTGCGATCGGCCGCCCGGACCCGGCTTGTAGAAGTCCCGCCGCTCGGCGAGCCGACGCTCGACCCGCGACCAGGTCACGTCGTCCACGATTCGCAGCTCAGGCACCTCGTGGACGATCCACTCCGACGGCGGGTTCATCACGGCGCGCCGCTTCGAGGAGTCCTGCGCCGAGCGCACCCAGCGACGGCGGTTCCACACCACGCGCCCGATGTACACGTCGTTCTTGAGCATGGCGTGCAGGGCGGAGACGAGCCACACGCCGTCCTTGCGGCGGGACTTACGCGCCCAGCCGGCGCCGGGCGACGGCACGCCGCGGGCATTCAGGTCGGCGGCGATCGCCATGAGCGTTTCGCCGGCCGCGAACCGCTCGAACACCTCCCGCACCACCGCCGCTTGCTCTGGCACGATCACCCGCACCGAGGTGTAGCCGTAGGCGCGACCGCCGGTCGGCTTCGCGGCCTTGGCGCGGCCCTCGAGGCTGCGGCGGGTGCGTCGGCCGATCTCCTGCCGGTACACGCTCGCCGCAGTGCCCAGAATCGGTCCGAGCCAGCTCGAGGCCTCATTGCGGCTGTCAAGGTCGTGCGTGACGATCGCAACGCCGAGGTCTTTCAACTCCGCTTCGCGCGGCGACTGCTCGGCCATGTTGCGCCACAGGCGCGAGGCGTCCTCGGCAACGATCACGTCCACCTGGCCGGCGCGGACTGCCGCCAGCATTGCCTGATACCCGGGGCGGTTCGCCGTGCCGCCGGACAGGCCCTCGTCCGTGAACCTCGCCACCACCGTGAAGCCGTGCGACTCGGCCAGGCGCTCGCACACACGCAGCTGGTCGGCGGTGCTCGACTGCTTGTCGGTCGAATAGCGGGCGTAGAGGGCGGCGCGCATCAGGGGGCGGAGCCTACGCCGCCGGCCGCGCCGGTGGCAATTTCTCGCGCTCCCTTGCCCGCCGCCGCTCGTAGGCGCGACGGGCCAGCAGCTCGACCAGGCGGCGCAGGGCAGGGCTCATCGACGCCCCGAGCCCAGCTGAATGACTAGCGTCGCTGTTGCCCCGACGACGGCGCCGGCCATGAAAGGCGGTGGCCATCCCCCTGTCGCCTTGTGAATCTCCGCCAGGACGGTCGTCAGCATCACTGAGGCGCCGATGGCCGCGAGACCCAGCAGCAAACGGCTCACGGATTGGCCCTCATGGCCGCCAGCGCATCGACTGGATTCTCGTAGTGCTGGGCGGCGATGCCTTCGACATAGAACAGCGTTCGCCACTCCGTATCCGAGTTCGCCCGCTGGCGGAGCTGGTAGAGCCGAGGGTAGTCGAGGCAGTCGTATCTGATGCACTCTTCCCCGTGCGGGCCGAGGGCCCCGAACGAGCGGCGCCACCGCAGGCCTGGCTCGGTGATGATCACGAGAACAGCCTCCGCAGTTTGCGGGTCAGGCGTAGCTTCCACGTCGCATCCGCAGCGATAATTTCAGCCGGACATTCGATATCCACCTTCTCGGGAACGAGCGTCAGGACGACCGTGTTGACCGTTCTGGGCCATGCTGCGTCTGCTTCGAACTGAATCGCGCGGACCCGGTCGAGCTGTTGCCCGTCTACGAACACCTCCCCGCGCCCGTGGTCGGTCATCACGATTCGGACGTGACTCACGGCACGCCTCCGATCCAGCCGAGCACGCCCAGCTTCGGAAGCACCACCACCGCGATGACAGCTACAGCCACGGCCACCGCGATAAAAAGCCAGTTGGTGGGACGCTTCATCGCGTTACCTGGTCAGGTGCTTGACCGCCCACATGACGGCTTCTTCGATCTTGGTCTTGGCGATGGACAGCTCGCGGCTTTCGCCCAGCGCGCCAATCTGTTGGAACATGCGCAGCCCCGAATCCTTGAGCGCCTGCATGTCCGCCTTCTCCTGATCCGACAGCACGCGGTAGGCGTGGCGCATCACGTTGTTGACCGTGCGGTCATCGCTGGTCGAGTCGACAGTGTTCATGCGGCCTCCAGTGCGCTTGCGCCCCACCAGGCTTCCGTCAGGCGCCCATCGCCGGCCCTGTAGCGCACGAGGAAGCTGTTCTCGCCGTGCAGGTACTCGGCGCGGGCCGTGACCGTTCCGGTCTCCCCGCTGTCAACCAGCCTCACCACCTGCGCAAGTCTGAATTCGAACTCGTTCATGCTGCCTTCTCCTCGTCTTCCTCTGGAAAGTAGTCCCCGTCCTCGTCGTAGTCCGGGTCCTCGTCACCCGGGCGCCATGCCCGGAACGGCGCCTCGATCTCGCCCTGGTACAGGTCGGCGAGGATCGCGGGCCGCAGCAGCTTCTCGTGCTGCGCGAGCAGGGCGTCCTTGATCTCGTCGCCCTTCATGGCGTCCCAGCTGCGCCGGCCCTCGGGCAGCGCGCAGCCGTGCACGCCGGCCAGGTGCATCAGCTCGGCCTTGCGGAACAGGTCGAGAAACTCGCGGTCGAGGTTCCAGACGGTGTGCAGGTCGTTGCCCCAGATCAGGCGGGCGAGGGCGTGCGTCTCGCGCCAGGGCAGCTCGTTGACGATGTTCAGGGCGGCCGAGAGCTGCGCGTCCATCTCCATCTCGAGCGTGAATGTCGCCACCTGCTCCAGCGAGCGGTATTCGGCCGGGATCTCGGCGTCGAGCGGGCGAGCACCGCGCGTGCCTCGGCTGCCTGGATTCTTCAGTGCCCGCCATAGCACCAGCGCGGCCTGAAGCTCGCTGCGCTTGCCGACCTCCTCCAGCAGCGCCACGCACAGCCGCGCGTGCAGGTAGTCGCGGGCCTTCTCGGCGAGTGAGCGCTCGCGCTGCTCAGCCTTCTCGCTCGTGGCGTCCTGCTCGGCCTTCGATCCCGGCTTCGGTGCCGCCTTCTTCTCGGGCTTGCGCCCGCCCGGCAGCAGGCCCGCGTCCTTCGCCTCCTGGTTATGCTCCTCGAAAGTCTTCTGGCTCATGCAGAACGCGCTGTCGCCGAAACGCTGCAGGTGCTCGCAGCCCTTGCATCGGGTCTTGAACGCAAAGTGCACGATCGGCTTCGGGCTGTACGACTCGGTGCTGGTCAGGCTCACGCCACCGGCCTTGGCCAGCGCCGTCGTGATGCAGCTGCCAACGTCCCAGCGCTCGAGCTTGCCGCTGTAGCCGATCTGGTCGGCGAGGGCCTTCTGCAGGGGCTTCTCGACGCCCTTCCGGTTCAGGATCGGCAGCAGCATCGCTGCATGCGCCGTCTCGAGCTGGTCGGCGTTCACCATGTCCTGCGCCCAGGGCGGCAGCTGGGTGAGCTCGGCCAGCTCGTCGATCGCCGCCGGCTTCATCGCGGGCAGGCCTTGCTTCGCCAGCATCGCGGCGATGTCGTTCGTGGTCTTGCCCGAGTCGCGCATGCCACGCAGGACGTGCGCCAGTTCCATCGGCTTCAGCTGCTCGCGCAGCTGGTTGACGCTCACCTGGTCGAGGCGCAGCTGGCCCTCCTCGTACGTGCCGACGTCCACGAGCAGCACGGGCACGGTCTTGAGGTTCAGCAGCTTCGCCGCGCGGTAGCGGCGCTCGCCATCGACGATCATCAGACCGGTTCGGCCGCCAACGTTTCGCACGAGCAGCGGCTGCTGTATCCCGCGCTCGCGGATGTTGTCGGTCAGCGCCAGCAGCGACGCCTCCTCAAACGTCTTGCGCGGCTGGTCCGGATCCGGGCTGATGTCGGCCAGGCGGACCTCGGTCACGGTGTTCAGCTCGAGGCCGACGGCGGCTTTCCTGATCTTGCTCACAGCAATGCTCCTTGTTCCGGCTCCGCCGGCCGCAGTGCCTCGAGCGTGGCGAGCACGGCGGACATGGCGGCAATCTGGTGGTCGGCGTGCGCCTGGGTGATGCGGCCGATTTCGACCCAGCGCGGGTAGACGCGGTGACGCATGTTGATCTCGCGCTGCACGCACTCGATCTGCTCGGAGAGGGGGATGGCGGCGGTAGTCATGACTCCGACTCTCAGAAGTGCGGCAGCAACGGCGGCATCTGGCCGGACTCGTACGCCCGCGCAATCAGCGGCCGCGCATGCTCGCTCATCGTCTGCCCGTTCGGCAGGACGACGTGCGCCATGAATTCGTCTTCGAACTCGGCAATGCCGCACTCGACCGCCTCGAGCTTGGCCTTGATGACCAGAGCCAGGGCGCGCCACCTAGAGCGAATCTCCTGATCCCAGGCTGCGCGAGCCGAGTCCGGGCTGCGGCGAATCGGTGAGCCGTACCGCGCGCGCGGCTTCGCGTGCGTGAACCGCTGCTCGGTCGGGCTCGGGAACGGCAGGATGAACCGGACGTGCCGGCCCTGCGCGCGAAAGGCGATGACCGCCGCCTCGGGCTTGATGCCGTACATGAACTGGTCAGCGCCGTAGCGCAGCAGCAGGCCCTCGATCTCGGCGCGCGACTTCTCGCTGCTGACGGTCGTCTCTGATGCGTAGCGCGTCACGTCTGTTCCTCAGCCTTGTTGATGACAGCGCGAATGTCGGCGCAGACGTCGCACGGAACTTGCTGAGGAACCGCGCCGAAATCCTTGCTTTGGTCACAGGTGGCAACCAACGCCACGCCGGTCCCTCCGCAGTCCCCGCACTCGCTCGCGTACTGTTTCGCGAGGGCGAGGAGGTCTGGCGCGACAGCGATCAGGCGCGCGTTGGCCTCGGCGGCCGGCCTGTCGCCGCGAATGCCGGCAATTACGCCACTGGCTCCACTGATCGCAATGCCGACGATGCTGCTGTAGGGGGAGGCGTACCACGGCCCCGGCGTGTGCGTCACGATTGCACCCACTCCGCAATGCGCTCGACGTCGCTCCTGGTGAGCAACAGGCGCGCGGTGACGGACTCGCCGTCTTCTGCCGTCTGGTCCTGCTCGACCGCGAGATACCCGTCCTCCCACGCCGCGCGGAATCCGTAGGTCTGCGCGACCTCGAGGTGCCCGCCCAGCACGACCGGCTCCGGTGCCTTCGCCTTGCGCGTGCGCTTCTCGACGATGTCGGCGATCGTCTTGGCGGAGCCCTTAGCCACGCGCCCCCCCCTGTTTTTCTTGCCGAAAGACGCGCTGAAACAGGTCAGGCACAGCTTCGCCGGCTTGCCGTTGCGCCGGATCATCTCTTCGGCGGGTTTGTCCTCTCCACAGCGCTTGCAGGTGATGTTGATCATGCTGTCCTCTGAGTGTGAATGCCGGCTTGCTGACTCCCGGGCCGGCGCCGGGCCAGGAGTGCGGTCAGCTCGCGCCAGGGTTGGTGTTGGCCGGAAGATGCGGGTCCTGGCCGATCCTGTGGATCACCAGACCGTGACCGACGACGTTGGAGAACGTCAGGCCGGCACGATTCAGGGCGCTGACCAGAACGGAAATCGGCACGTCCTCGTGAATGGCGGCACGCTCGTAGTGCGCGACGGTGATCGCATGGTTGGCGGGCGGCAGCAGGTTCAGTGGGCGCTCAGCCCGCACGCGGGCAATGCGCGGCCGAAGATCCAGAATCCTGTTCATCGCTGGTCAATCCAGCCGGACGGCGGCGACCAGCTCGGTCGCGGTATCACGCGCTGCTTCTTCGCCAGATCGCGCCGCGCGCGGGCGGACCGCGCAAGGTGGTCGAATTGCTCGCGCTCGTGGCGCGGTTCCACCAGGCGCTCGATGCACAGCGCCCCGAGGAGCAGCAGGCCGCCGATCACGGCAATGACCAGCAACAACGCGAGGCCTTCGGCGTTGGCGTCGAGCCAGTTCATGCGGCGGCCCTCATGTCGGCCTGTGTGACGGTGTCGTCGCTCACCTCGATGACGGCGAGCTCGACCGCGTAGCCGCGTCGCACCCACTCGGCCGCGATGTTGATCGCCTCGAGGCGATCGCTGGTCTGCAGCGTCTCGTCGTGCTTTTCGACGTAGTACAGGCGCTCGCTCATGTCATTCGCCTCCGCTGCCTGGGTGGCAGGTGAGGCGCACAATAGACCCGGATTAGGGTGCAGTCAACCCTAAAAAGGGTGTAGCGGTTCTCAGTGTCAGCTCATCCCTTGGATGAAGCGCTAGCGGCCGGCCGCGCCAGAGTATCGAAAAGCTATCAGTGTGACGGTGGCGACATCCCAGCCGCTCTCGGTCTGGGACTGCAGGTACACGTCCGTCGCGCCGCAGGCGCAGGCTTTGCGCTTGTGTTTCTCGATTGCTGTGGCAACGGTGTGCTTGAAGCTACCGGCACTGGTCCCATTGATTACACACAGCTCCTCGATCGCGCCGTTCCTCGTCGCTTGGTCATGGGTCAGATATACCCGCACTGCGCAGTCGCCGGCTTCTACCGGCGGCGCCGCAGCGTCAAGCACCTGCACCGACGAGCACGAGGTCAGCAGAACAATCACGATGAGCAGTATGAGCGCGAGGTAAACATACCCGCGCTTCGCGTTGCCCTTTGGCAGGTTGTCACCCGGCGTCGCGCACGGGTGGTAACGCGCCAACAGTTCGGCGCCGCGCGGCGAATCTTCTGGCACGACATCCGTCGCGCCGCACTTGGCACATGCGGGCTGTCGGGTAGTGAGTCGCCATATCGAGTAGATCAAGCCCGGAATCAGGAACGCGAGCCAGAGCATTATCTCGATGGCAAAGCTGCCCCTGGTGATGCTGCGAGTTTCACCACGATGACCGCAGCGAGTGCACAGTAAAGCCGCCATTCAGCACCTCCGTGTCTTGCGGTCATCGCTCCCGTCTGGCGCGATTTCGCAGAACTCGCACTCGCCGCACCCACAGAGCATCCCGCTAACTTGCTCGGCGCTTAGAAAACATTGGTGGTTCAGCGACCGGATCGCCTTCGTCCGGTGCCTGAACCACTCCTTGGTTCGCAAAGTACGGCGTCACTAGGTCCTGCGGCCGACACTTCAGCGCTGCAGCCAGTCGCTCGAGAGCGTCAATCCCAGGATCTGATTGAGCGCCCACGATGCGCTGCACCTGGGAAAGCGAGGTGCCGGCTGACTTCGCCAATGCCTGGTTGCGGTCGGTAATCGATTTTCCCGCGCGAAACACGCGATCGCGCAGTCTCGTCACGTTCTCCGCGAAGTGCAGGCGGATGGCTGGCGGCGGGCGTTGGCTTTTGCTTCGGCGTCCCATTGATTTGCAGCCTACCGACGGCCTAAACCCTATAAAGGGTTGTGCACACCCCGAATAGGGTTTAGGCTGCGCCGCCATGGAATCCCTCCACGAGTACGTCCTCCGGAAGCTTCAGGAATCCAAGGGTCGCTGGAGGCAGGTTGCCGACGATTCCGGCGTCTCCAAGCGGACGCTGGAAAAGATTGCGCGCCGCGAAATCGAGGATCCCGGCGTTTCGCACATCGAGAAGCTTGCGGCGTATTTCCGGGCCTGCGACTCAGAGGCTGCGTAGCTCATGGGTTTCAGCGTGGCACCGTGCGCTTCCTCACACCTACTTGCAGCGAGTAACGGCGAGTAATGGACCAGAGAACGCTGTTCCACGACACCGTTTACGATGCCATCGGCACTGCGGTTCAGGCCGCCGGTGGAATCAAGAAGGTCGCTTCGGCTTTGTGGCCGTCGCTGAGCGGCGACATTGCCGCCGCCAGGCTTCGTAGTGGCCTCAATCCGGAGCACGCGCAGAAGCTGTGCCCGACGGAAGTGCTGCACATAGCACGCCTCGCGCGCCAAGCGGGCGACCACTCCCTGATGAACTACTTCGCCCACGAGCTCGGCTATCGCGTCGAGCCAGTGAGCCAGCGCGATCAGCTAGCCGACGCGCTCGAGCGCTTCGACCATACCGCGGAGCAGCTGCTTACGGCGATTGCTGCTGTGAAGCGCGCGCAGCTCAGGCACGCGTCATGAGTTAACAGCAAACCGGAGGCGGGCTGTCCGTGCGGATGACGTCCGCGCTGAACGATTCGTCAGCCAGTCCGCCTCAGGTCCCTCGCCACGGACCGAAATCTCTGGCGCGAGTGGGGGCATTCGGGCGCTCGTACTCCGGCCCGATAGCGCGACGCGATCCGCCGAACGGACTCGCTGGGCGCCCTACCTGCCCCACGGGGGTAAGGGGGCGCTTTGCTCCCCGCCACCGGACTGTCCTCAGAAGCAGAAGGGGAAGGGAGAGATGGAAGACCTCGCAACGTACGGGCTGCACCTGCACGGAGTCACCATGTCCAGCGCCAGCCTGCGCATCACGATCCCGCCTTCGAGGGTACGTGACCTCGACCGCCTGCTGGCGCTGCAGCGTCACGGCTTCCTGCCGTCGAACATGGTGCACTTCGACCGCGACGAACACGCGTTCGTGATCGAGCTCGACGGCGATGCCGTCAGCCACGTGCTCGAGCTGCTCGAGATCTCCATGGATACGCGCGACGCGGAGACCTGGGACGAGCGCAAGGCGCGCGAGCACCAGCAGCTGCCGCTCAGCCTCGCCGACCACCCGGATCAGCGTCCGGAATCCCGCGGTTGGCGCTCCCGGAGCTTTGACGGGCATGAGGTGACCGGATGAGCGCAGCTGCTCACAGCCTCTCGTTGCCGCTCGATCCAGACCTGCGCGTCAGCGCGTCCTGGCGTCAGATTCCAGACCCGAAGCAGGCGGGCGAGTCGCTGCCGTGGGTCGTGGAGAGCTTCTGCGGAAACTACACCATCACCTGGTCGGCCGTCCCGGATGACGACGACCGCAAGATTTTCCTGCTTTGGCGCCGCTACCCGCTGGTCAACGGCTATCGCCAGACGGCGAGCCTGCTGGGCCGCTATGAATCCGCGCGTGCCGCACGCCTGGCCGCAGCCGAATACGCGGAGGGCCGGCCATGACCGGCACGGCGTATCGCGCCAATCCGTACCTTCCGCCGTGCGACCTGTGGACGGAGGAGAAGCACCGGGCGAGGGCGGCGATGCCGCTGACCGGCCTCGGGCAGCTGATCCAGCCGAAGTTCCTGCTGAAGGCCTCCGACCAGGAGGAGCACACGCGGCGCTGGCGTGCATGGTCGCAACACTGGCCGCCGCACCTGTGGCCAGTCTGGTTGGCCAGCTGGCTCGAGGCTCACCCCGCATGAACGCCGAACCAAAGCGCTGGCGCGAGCTGTTGCTGCCTTTGGGCATGTCCGACATGCGGATGTACACCAAGGGCAACCTGCAGGTTCTGGTCTGCAAGGAACCGACCGGCTCGACGGCACGCCTGCTGTGGCACCTGAGCATTTCGCACCCGGACCGTTACCCGACCTGGGACGAGATCTGCGATGCGCGCTACACGCTGTTGCCCGACGACTGTGTGATGGCGCAGCTGCTGCCGCCGCGTCGCGAGTACGTCAACCTGCATCCGAACTGCTTCCACCTGTGGGAGATCGAGGGGTGAGTGCGCAGCTCGGCTTCGACTGGCTCGAGAACGCCCGTCAGCAGCGCCGGATGGGCACGCCGGGGCTGATTGCCGATTTGCCACGTTCGCGCGGCCAGGATCCCGACAGCAGTCACGACGCGGCCGAAGCGATCCGTCGTTCAGGCGCACTTGCCACGCAGCAGCAGGCGATCCTGACGGCGGTGCGCCGCTGGCCCGGGCTCACCTCGCTCGAGCTCGCCGCGCGGCTCAAGTTCGATCGCTACCAGGTGGCGCGTCGCCTGCCGGAGATCGAGACCGCAGGCAAGGTCCGTCGCGGCGAGATCAAGACGATAAACCGCCGCAAGCACCTGACCTGGTGGCCGGCCTGATGCAGCGCGGCTCCCTGCGCCTCGATCATCGCACCTGGCGCTTGAAGCTCCGCAGCAAGACCGTCGACGGCCGCCGGCCATTCCAGTGGGTGAGGCTCGGCAGCCTCACGGAGATCCCAACCAAGGCCGCCGCGCGCCGGGCCGCAGATCGCTACATCGAGCGGCTGCACCCACGCGCGCTCAACGCCGGTACGACGCTCGACTGGTCGACCTGGTGCGACCGCTACATCGACCAGACGCTGGCGATGCAGGCGAGTGGCACGCGTAACACGCAGGGCTCAATCATCAATCAGCACCTCCGACCGGCGTTCAGCGGCGCGGTGCACGAGATCGGGCCCGAGCAGGTGAGGGCGTTCATCGTCGAGCAGCACCAGGCGGGCGTCGCCGCCTCGACGATCGCCGCCCGGTTCGCTGTGCTGCGCCGGATGCTGCGTCAGGCCGAGGCCGACGGCCTCGCCGCCCGCCCGCCGACGGCCCGCTCCGTGAAGCTCCCGAAGGACGAGCAGATGCACGTCATCGTGAAGACGCGGGCGTTCACGGACGAGGAGTGCGATCGGATCTTCGCTGCCGCGACGACCGCGGACCGCACGGCGTTCATGCTGGCGCGCTACCTCGGTCTGCGCGGCTCCGAGGTGCTGGGTCTCACCTGGCCGTTGATCGACCTGCAGGCAGGGCAAGTGATCGTCCGTCAGCAGGCGCTCGAGGGTGAGGCGCGGCCGCTCAAGACGAAGGGCAGCCACGCGGTGCTGCAGGCGCCGCCCGAGCTCCTCGTGCAGCTGCGCGAGTACCACGCGACGTTGTGGCGGCAGGAGGTCAGCAGCGAGTACCTGTTCCAGGACGCCACCGGGCGCCCCACGGAGTCGCAGGAGCTGCGCGAGCGGCTGTACGTGATCCTCGATGCCCTGGGCATCCGTCGCCGTGGCCTGCACGGTTTCCGGCACGCCTGTGCGCTCGCCATGGCCGCCGCCGGCTGCAACCCCGAGGTGATCAGGCGGGCGATGCGTCACAGCAGCCTGCGCGTGACGGCGATCTACCTGTCGGCAGCACCCGAGGACATCGCCGCAGGCCTCGCGAAAGGGGCCGCAACGCGAGGCAGGTTTGAGGCAGGGTCCGACGCTGCCGCCGCATCAATTCCCGAGCAATCCGGATCCACCGTTTATCAGTTAGCGGACAAATTCCCGTGAGCTGGAAGCCCCGGAATTCGCTGGCGATGGCCGTCGGCCGGGTGCCGCCCCGCCGCCTCGAGGAGCAGGAACAGATCGCCCTGATGCGCTGGGCGCGCCTGGTGCAGGTCGGGCCCTGGCTGCTGTCCGACGTCCTGGCCCATTACCCGTCGGGCGGCTATCGAACGAAGGCCGAGGCCGCCCGGTTCAAGGCCATGGGTGTGCAGGACGGCCTGCCGGACCTGCTGCTCTATGTCCCCTGCGGCCCCTACGTCTGCGGGTGGTGGGAACTGAAGGTTGGCAAGAACAAGCCGACCGAGCGCCAGCTCGAGCAGCACGCGAAGCTGCGATCACTCGGGCACTACGTCGAGACCTGCTGGCACTGGTCGGAGGCCGCGAACGACATCGTCCGATACCTCGAGAAGGGCTCGACGCCCATCAACGTGAGGGCCAAGCCGTGAAGTGGAAGGGTCGCCCCAGCCTGCTCGCCGACCAGCACGTCCTCGAGCTGCTGGCGATCGTCCGCATCCTGAGCAGCATCCCGAGCCCCCGCGAGCTCGCGAAGCGATGGGGCGTCAGTGAACAGACGGTCCGCCGCTACCTGCGCGGCCAGATCCCCAAGCGCTTCGAGGCCCACCGTGAGCGTTGACCGCCGCCGCGGCCTGCTCGAGGACCCGGTGCTGGTGCCGCCGCTGGCTGCCGCTGCGATGGACGCCTGGGCGGAGTGGGTGAAGACCTATCGCGACGGCCCGGGTGGCGGCTGCGTGTCGCCGGCCTACGCGATGATGCAGGCGAAGCTGCTGGGCGTGGGCTCGCGCAGCACCGCGATCGGGCCCGAGATGCCGGAGTACATCGCTCGAGTCGATGCCGGCGTGGGCCGCCTCGACAAGCAGGAGCAGAAGGCGTTCTGCGTCTACTACCTCGAGTACGCCCGCGCCCAGGACAAGGCGCGCCGCTGCAAGTGCGACGTGACGACGTTCTACGCGCGCCTGGCACGCGCTC
>Ga0116153_10002503_pt1 | contig 14427 bp, 20 predicted proteins | sample AD_UKC028_MetaG_FD_89896 | JGI IMG/M metagenome (GOLD analysis project Ga0116153, IMG submission 89896) | Active sludge microbial communities of municipal wastewater-treating anaerobic digesters from USA - AD_UKC028_MetaG | ecosystem: Engineered > Bioreactor > Anaerobic > Digestate | place: USA... | reverse complement strand
TCGAACCCTATAACTCTATGTCCTCCCGTTGTAGGCCAGTTGTGTTTCTTTGCCCACTCGAGCACCTTCTCGCGCTCGGCTTTTATTCGTTTCTGGAGTAACATCTGCATGAAAATTGTACAGGTAAAACTCTCTTGCGAAGTGCAGCCGGTACATCCATCTGCAAACGCCAACGGATTTACAGGGCATGTTTTTATTTCTGGCTCGGTCGCTGGCGCTGCGGGGGTGTGGGGGCTATCACGCTCAACCATTTCCCACACTTTATCGGCATACGATTTTCCATTGATGTGTGCAAGGGCGTCATAAAATTCTTCGAGTCCCGCCCTTGTAAGACAATAGTGGTCTCTGCATCGCTGCGGGTGCGGGGTCATGGGGCAGATCTCTCCTTTGTCCTCAGATCGTACCAACAATCACACTTTGGACAGTATCCTTCTGTTTCCATCATATTTTCATACAGCCAGACATCTTCATGAATCGGACATCTCATAAGCCTGCCCTCTTTATTGCTTCTTCCACACTGTACCTGCGATATACTCTGCTCGCCTTGCCATGCTTGACAAGATATGATCTGTGGCAAGCTGCTGCAAGGCATGGCTGCTGTGGGGCGTTCTTGGTGGGTTTGTAGTGGGGCATTTAATCACGCTCGTATTGTGGGATGCACACACCGGCTGCTCGCAATTTATCATCACGCATTTTAAGAAGCTCTTCTGGGGTGTGGGGCCGGTCAAGTTCTTCTGTAGCTTTCTTGCATCGCTCTATGTATTCGCGCTGCTCGGATTCTGGCGTTAGGTGGTTCATGCTTTTTCCCTCCGCTTGTTTCTCCGGAATGGCCGGTCCATGTCTGTACACAGGACCTCTTTCAGTTTGTATACCCCTGGCTCTACATTAAAGCCCGTTGCGAGCTTTACATCGGAGGGTGTCATCTGAATCGTGGTTTCACCGGCTGATAGACTAACGTGCCATCCTGGAACACTACGCAATCATATTTCTGCGGCTGCATTGCATTGAAGTAGGCTTCAATCGGTATTGCTATGCGGAATCCTGCTTCCTTGTTACCTGATACTTTGAGGATCATGCTTTTTTCCTGCCCTTATACGGGCAATCCCTCCCCCGGTTGCGGGCCGGGATAATTGCTGAAAGAGGGGGGATTATTTGAATAACTGCTTTAATTCAGCATTGAATTTTTTATACTGTTTTGAATCATCTTTCATCAGGATCATGTTCTTACCACAGTCCGGGCACTTTGGGGTATCTTCAGCAGTTGCGAGATTATACCCACACACACAGGCGAACGCTTGAAACTTCATGGTTACCACTCAATGCCGTATTGCTCTCGGTTTTCCCAGATCTCATATTCATCTTGTGCGTACTGGTTTTCCGCATCTTCAGTGCTGTTGTCGTATTCCTTTGGATGGTCTGCGTTGTTGTACGCTTCTGTGGGTATTGCGATGCTGTACCCGTTCTCTCTGTTACCACGAATTTTGAAAATCATGATTTCACCTCTTCTCACATCTATGAATATCATCATTCCACATTGGGCATCGCTCCTGTTGGCAGGGAACCCAATACATAGAAGTTTCCTGATCACCTCCGCTTTCAACGGTGGAATAGACAATTGGCCGGGACATAAACGGACAAATCATTGTCCTACCACCTGCCCAAAAAGGTTGTATCCCCATGTGTTCTTCGCGCTGTTGGGGTGGTCGGTGTTCAGGCAACAGGAGCATCCAAACTCATTGCATGAACAGCTCACCATGCCCTTTCCGTGGGGGCATTTCCGCATGTTACACATCTTACACTGATAAATGGTGCCATTGCAGTATCCGTCAACCCTCACACAGTATGTCCTGAATGTTGGCTCTGGTATATTCTCCATTTCTTCTTTCCTGTGCTTTCATTGCACACATACCTATAGGTTGCTCTGGTATATAAGCCTATAGGTTTATGGAATGTGGGTTATTCGTCCGTATGTTGGATCATACCCTTTTGTGGTATCCCGCAATTTTCTCCCCCACTCGTAAATGTAAACAGGGGATGGATCTACCAGTCGCAAACGAGGAGCGTTATCTTGTATCCAAAAATCACTATCAAGCCAGTCCGGTATATATTGGCGATACCAGATCACGCGCTCCTCTTCATATTCTTCCTGTGTTCCGTCTGGCTGTTGCATAACTTTAACGTCGTTAAATTTTGTTTCCAGCCATACAACGGTATTGTCTTTTTCATCCTGGATATTCATCATTTTGGATACTCGCTTTGATGCTCCGTACATCCTAAACCCAGTATCCCATAGATGAGCATTAAAAACAAGCATGGCGGGGGTCCATGTATCCATGAGAAAACCTTTGCGCAGGTATTTCGAAAGATAGTCTTTGAGTGATTTTATTTTCTGGTCATCTTTCTTTTGGGAAAAATCAAGTCCGTACGTGTGGCTGCCTGTTTTGTATTTCCTACTCCACAAATCGCGGAATTTATCTTCTATGCCTTTACCCTTATTGTCCTTCACATTGTTTGATACATCAGCGAAAACTGCAAGGTGATAGTGCACATAACCCGATTTATGCGGCTCTACTACCCAAAAATAATCAACATCACCGAAATATTTACGGATAAGTTTTAAGAGCTTCGTTCTGGAATCATTTAATTTGAACCAAGCTCCTCCTATTGATTCTCCCTCGTGATATGATGTGAGGGAGATCATTGTGACAGGGCGATCTTCCTGGGATTCGAACCAAAATTCTAAACGATCCAGCTTCTGCGATAATTCTCTCCTTCTTGTGCTGCTCCATCTATTCTCATATTCAAGTGGGTGATTTACAAAATCCCCTTTCTTTACATCATACCCATAAACCATGAATCCTTTCTGTTCACACAGGCGCAAATAATTATAGAATTTTGTAGAAACGTCGATGTATTTTGTCAGGTGGTTGTTATATGGTAGCGCCTCCAATGCACCAAGAGCTGATTCTGCAATATCAGACGGGAGTTTTCTTTCTGTGTCACTTATGCTTACTAACTTACCAAGACTAGAGGTTTCGCCCTCCGGGCGTGCTGTACGCTCCGCTGCGGGCACACGAACTGTGGGTTGGTAACCACCCATCGGTTTAGAGTAATACGGGGTTGGGGGAACCTCTACGTACGACACCGCTTCTTCCTCCACGGTATCCGGTGTATCCAAGCGTGGCAGGATCTACAAAGAACCATCACGTTCTTTGGATCAAAGAAAGAATAGAACCCACGATATTGTATGTGGTGCAGTAAAAGTCTTTTTCCAGATCCACACGATTCACAAAACGGTGAAGATGATATTATTTTTTTACGAAATATTTTCCACAAAGGACTTCTCAAAAGTGCCTCGTGATACAAATAAAAAGGTTTATTATGTCCTTCAACAAAGAGAGGTATGCACACGAACTGTGGGAGGTCACCCGACCCCACACGGTTTATGTATTCTTCTTCTCTTCCAAGTCTGTTTATACACTCTGTTTCACATTCTGGAGAATCTTGATCTATATCCGGCCAGAAATCCTTTCTAATGGAAACAAATGTATTTAAGTAAGCGCAACTAAAACTGTGTTGCTGATTTCCTGCTTTTGGGTGCCCGGCAAGGCTCCCAATACCTTTTTTCAGTTAGATCACCTTTTCACATTCCGGTAACTGTTGAATTGTGCTGGCATTGGTAAAAAAGATTTTTGTTGGTGGTGATATCGAGAGGTGTCGTGCATGGCATTACTCGAATGGGAATATGCTTTCCAATGACACCATCCTAGCGGGTATTTCCATCCAATGGCACGTAATCGCTTTCCGTGTGTTTTCATCTACGCAGATCAGCGGGAGGCGGTTGCCATCCTGCGCGATCATGGTGCAGCCCTTCTCGCGGTCCATGCACTTCACGCAAACAAACTCCTTCAAAGGCACCACCAACAAAAATCAATAGCGATTGCTACAATCGCAACTGCGCACCCAGTTATAACATATGCTCTTGGATTTTCTGTTACGGTTGGCTTGAAATTTTCAGGGTACATTGATAATGCACCCATTGTGATTATCCCACAAGCATATCCAAGAAGGATTGTTGCGCTCATTTTGGATCTGCGAAGGAAAGATAAGATCCCTTCTCTCCCTTGACTGTGATCACCATCACGCGGACCGGCTCTTTGAGAAGTCCTGCGGATATTCCGATTGAATCTGCCATGTTATTGAGTTGATGGATCACGGCCTTACCGGAATACCAGAACTTAACAAGCTTGTTGTCTATGATGTTCTGACCGTTGATCTTGGCAATGCCATCTTTGTACTTTGCCGATGGTGTGATCACAAAGCCGGTGAGGATGAAACATTCGCCCTCTTTCAGCGGGAAACGGTCATCTTCCTTTGTGGCTACTGGCTGGGTATCGCTGAATTGTTTCATGTGAATACTCCATGTGCCTGGGAATACTCAATACAAATCCTAACGGCATCAGCAAGACGTTTTAATTTCTTCTGTTCTCGAAGGCTTTTCATCTTTTCAAGGTCCGCGTGATACATCGGACACGTTACCAATCTTTCCATTGCTTCTTTCCTGCTCAAACACTGAGCATATCCAACGTTGTTTCTAAAACAGATAAATGTTTTGGTTTATTGGTCGCTTGGATATAATGACCAAACACCTTCTCCCTGATTCCCGAACCTTGCCAGAATCTTTGTGTTGGTTTCGTCGGCATCTTCGGGAACCTGATAAATAATATATCCGTCGGCTGCGTTGCTGCGGCCCCCATACAAAGTATCCTGTTTTTCTGCCCTGATGATTCCCGTTCCTTTGTCCTGAATTATTTTATATCCGAAGGGCCGGGGGCTTTGAACGTGTGCGTAGTCCCATGAGTTGTCAAGATCTACTATGCGCAGGGATGGATCAACAACATCCTCCGGGTAATAAAGGCGGTCTTTTACCTGCGCGATCCAATGCTCTTTTGGATAGAGATATGGCCTTGCGTCGTCAGCATCGGAATACATGTTCACGAATATGAATAAGAATTTCTTTCCGGGTTCTGGATTCTCTTTCAGATTACGCGCCCATGATACGGAGTAATATCTGAACATTGGAAGGAATTTATAATCATATACTGTCGTCCATACTCGCAGATCTTCACCAAAATTATTTGCATCTGCCCGGAACCACCAGAGCCAATCCCTTAAATTATAGCAGTTGCCCCCATGGCAAGACCAATCGGGTATTGGTTCTGGCGTTGGTGTTGGTTCTGGCGTTGGTGGTTCTGTTGTCGGGATAGGCGTTGGTGTTGGTGTGGGTGTGGATATTGCATCTATCACGATCTCCTTTGTTGTTGAGATACAGCCTGATGATAGAAGGAATACAAAGAGCAAGAAGGCAAGGCATATAATTATCATTGCTGCCTTAAGAATTCTGTTTGCATATTCGTTTGGTTGCGGTTCGCTATATCCAAGCAGATCATTATCCATCGTTCACCACCTGCCCAAACCTACTGATAAGCTGCTCCGCATGTTCTGGCTGTACCATTAGGTGGGAGAATCTACCCATATCCGGGATGAGTTCGGTTTCTATTTCTGCGGAATCTGTGGGCTGGTCATGGTAGGTCTTTGCATACTTGATTCCCATGCGAGCCATCTTTGCCCGGTCCTCTTTTTTCTTTGGGTATAGTGGCGTTGGGAGTGGCCTTATATCTGGAACCGCCCTTCCATTACGATTTACGAATTTCCATTCGTTTCTTTTGAATTTACTTGTTGGCCTAATTCCAAGTTGTGGGGGGGGCGTGCAATGATATCTTAATGCCGGTACTTCTGGGACCTGGGCGTTGTTACAGAGGAATACACACGGCATATTTTCACGAATGACCGGGACGATGTTTGTGAATCCCTGCGATGAGATAACCAATCGCCATCCATAGGTTCTTACTTCAAGGGCACAACCTGCGATCTCTTCCGTTGCCTTCACGCGCTTTGGATCGTTAGTAACCTTTGTCCCTGCAATGAGCCATTGGGATTCATCGATGATTACTGCAACCTTTGACCCTGCTCCATGTCGTGAGTTTGGAGGACGGATTATAGGGAGAGTATCCCTTCTGCATCCTTCTGATAGTGCCTTAAAGAACCCAACCATCCAATCTAGTAAATTATCCCTATCCCAAAAAGCGTTCCGTGCTTCTAAAATATTGATGTGATCTTCTTTTATGGCTGTGAATACATCAGATGGCTGATCCACCTGGGAATAAACAAGATTCTCTGAATAGGGTTTCCGGTCGAGTGTGATCTCTACTCCTGCATATTTTGGGACTATGATATTCACAGGTAAGCCCATAAAGAGCAAAGGAAGAATATCATGGTCCTTACTTGCAGATATCCAGAGAATCGTTTCGGTATATTTCAGCCAGTTAACAATATTGTAATTTTTGTTTGTCTTTCCTGATCCTGTTGGACCTATCACATACCCGTGTTCCGCTGGCATAAAGATAAAGTTGTCAGCAAAGAACTTGCCGGGAGCTGTGAGAATAAATTTCCTCTGTGATTCTTCAAGACGATCAAGGTACTTAGGGTTAATGCCTCTCATCCTGCCATCAGCTCCGATCCTTCATCTGCGTTCATTCCGTCAAGTATGTGGCTCTTTGCCGTGATGGTATCAAGCCTATACTTGATTCCTCGCATGGCTTTGAGTAATGCTTTCTCTGTTGGTGAACAGGTGTCCCCTTCAAAGATTCCATCATAAATATCATAAGCTGCGTTTATCTCTAGTACTACATCCTCGAGCAATGGGTGAAAGATTTCGTTGTATTCATCTTTTTTGGTGTCATCCTTTGAGAACAATTCTGGGAGGTATGCCTGCAAGTCAGAATACCAATTATCAAGGATCTCCAGCTTCTCAATTATCTTCTGCGAGCCATAACCATATCGCAGTTTTAAAACAAAGATTTGGCCGGGATATCCTTTTGGAGCCAATCTACTTAAGAGGCTCGCCATACCGATATACCGCCCATGTCAGAAATTCACTGACTGCAAAGCCGAGAATAAAGCAACCAACGGCTATCCATTGCATGTTCACAAGAAGCTCTGCTTTGGTTGCCTCCATCTGTGCAAACGATATACAGATATCGCACGCACCAACCACTTCACCAAACATTATGATTTACCTCCATGAACTATTGCCTGGATATTGGAAAGAACGACATAAGAAGCATCTTCCCTCTTTCTTTGTTCTTCCAAATATTCTCTTGCTTTATCTGGGTTTTTTTTCCAATCGTGAAGTTTACTCATATCTTCATCCTCGACAATTCGATTTTCATTCGTTCATACATTCCCTTTGACGATTGTGTGAGTAAATACAGATTGCAGTTGCCGGCAATGCTTGCGGCTTCGTGCATCTGCTTTACTGCTTTGGCAAACTGATCGTCCTGTTCCTTCGTTGTATTAACTTCATCGTAGTCAATCAACATCAGCATGTATTTCATTTTTTGAATCCCTCCGCACATTGCTTGATAAATTCCTGCCTTTTGATAAGATCATATCTCTCCTGGATTGTGACCTTCTTTAAGCCTAACCTAATCATGAGCCAGATCACCGATAACTCAATCTGCTCGTGTATGATGGCGAGGCCATATCGTGCGCTGGTCATTGTTTAACACCTGCCTGCGTTGGTTGTGCCTCTTTGCCTGTTATCTTGTTCCACACAGAAGATATGAGGCCGGGTCTTTGTTCTTGCACCTGTCCCAGCTGTGGCATACCTTGAATGATGTATGTTGGGTGCATGAGGTACGCGAAGAGATTCTTTGGTAGGAAACCATCTTCGTTTACGCTCTTGTGTTCCACACAATCCATGAGGGAAACAAGCCTACTTGTGTCAAGGTAAGTTAGGTTGTTCTCTGTGTGGTTCAAGGATATCATGAGGCCATGAATCACTGTGAATTTCTTTGAGCTGATAGCAGGCGTCGGCCATTTTTCCAAGAGCCTGCGGAGCATTGCTGCCGCTGCCATCTCTGGATTAGAATCTTCTGGCCTGATGGTCCTCTGCGATTGGTCAGAAACAGATGGCGGCTTGATAGTTTTAATCTCGCTCATGAAAGCATCGCTCCGAGGATAGGACCAACGAACAGACCATAAATAGCCATCCCGATAAAGACACCAATGAGCATATTCTTCATGCTCTTCCCGATATCAAGCAACTCGCCAAAGATATCAATCGTGAGAAGTCCACCAACTACCTTTTCTCTGTTGGGTACATCCTCAAAGCCTTTTGATATCCATAGGTCTACTGTCTGACCAAGATACTCAACATAAGCTGCCTGGGATAATCCTGATTCATCTATGAAGGTTATCTTTCCTGCATTGGTCTTTTGTGCGCCTTCGATATCCCATCGGTATAAAAGACTATTCGGGTTATCCTGCCATCGGGCAAAACGGATTGTCTTTACCTTCTGGTTGTCAACATCCTTTACCTGAAAAACTGGAACCTTTCTTCCAGTCATCTTAAACAATAATTTTTCTATGAACTCCATCTTTTTCACCTGAAAAATATTAGATTAGGAATGAGGCTATTTTTCCAATGATGTTGCTCGCTCCTGCTATGGCAAGCCCTCCGATCTGTGCTACGATTGAGACTGTCGCACTTGCCATGTTTACGATGAACTCAAACATCGCTTTCTGTTGCCTAAAGAACGTCTTATAAAAAATAAAGATGTTCCGACTTGATAACATCGCATACGCCATGCTTCCACTAAAATACAGGGAGATGGTTAAAGCGATGTGATCCACGAACAGGAACTTAAGCCAGTACGCAGCTCCAAGAAAGATTGATGTGAGAGTACCAAACTGCTCAAAGAATAAATCCAAAAGTGAGCCATCGAAAGGATCACCGGATGAGAGCTGAGCGCGGGCATCGTCACGATCTTTCAATTCATTTACCACAGTTACCGGCTGCGATGATACGATGGTGTATCCTACTGTAGGGGAATTAAGGATTGACGTTGTTAATACATCATTCCATATTCCTGCTGCCTGCCCGTAACCAAGTTTAATCTCCCTCCCATATGTCGAGTTGTCGCCATTCCATACTGCTATCTTAAGTGGTACAGGGATACCAATCCAGTACTCATGTGTTGCGGTTTCTCCTTCAAGATCAACCGTTGCCGTTAGTGGCGCAAATCCAGTATAGGACCATGAGCCTTCAACCTCGCTGCCATCTTCCAACGTCAGCGTGATATCACCTGTGGAACCATACGGTGCATCGAAATCAATTCCCCATATCGCCTTATCTGCCGGGGCTGTGTATGACGCTGTGTAAGCTGTTGCCGGGAGAATCAGCATACAGAGGACTGCGAGCAAAAGGAATGTCTTTTTCATTGCCATCACTTCATTATCATCTTTACACCACCGATCACAGTAAGGGCAATAAAGAACATGACAAGCATATCGCCATAGTCAATCAGGATAAGGGCGATGTCAGATTCCTTTTCCTGTGGTGTGCGGGGATCTACTGTTACCGGGACTGTACCGCCTGGTCCTGTGGTTGCTGTGACTGTGGGTGTCACTGTCTGCCCGGTCATGTAAAGAATCACACTCACAGCTGCATCGCCCCCGGAACCTGTACCGGAATCTTTGGTTGTTGATACCTGGGTGTATCCAGCCTTTTCACCATAGATATAAATCAAGGTATTGTTTGGCACAACAAAAGAAGCAACACCTTCTGTGTTTGTCGTGCTGCCGTCGTTCCTTGTGGTGGCTCCTTCTGCATAGGCAAGATTTACATAGGCTCCCGATATCGGGGCATTGCCTACTGATTCTTTGACATAGACATACAGAGAAACATACCCGGCTGAAACGTTGGTGATATTGGTTGGTGTCATGAGGATGATTCCGCCACTCACTCCATCTGCTGTGATTCCCAGAGTTTCTCCGTCGTTGTATCCTGCCGCTGTTGCGTATCCATTGATAACATGACCGATCAACGATGTGATAGTTGCTACCCCTCCGGAGGGGCTGCTTGTATTTGTCCATGAGGAATTACCTACATCCTGCAATGATATTGCAGAATCCCATACCCTATGACCTAATGGATCAACGGCCCAAAAGGTAGTTGTGACAAAATCGGCTGTTGCGTTCTGAACCCAGATATAGTTTGTTTTCTCTTCACAGTCAGAACCATAAGCATTTGCTACGCAGTGATTAACTGTGTAGTTGCCTGGAAGGGTGAATACTATTGTCGGATATGCTGAGGTTGATGTGTTACCGATAAGACCGTTGGCCGGGGTTATTGTCCAATTATGAGATGTTGGGCTTCCCGTTGAAGTATCTTGAAATGATACATATAATGGAGCTGTACCGTTCAGTGGTGTTGCGTTAAAATCGGCAACGGGGGCTGGTACAATATCATTACATTGGTAGTCAGAGAAACCAAACCACGTTACATCTCCTTGCTGCCCTCCGTTTTTATCTAGTCTCCAGCATTGGTTTTCTGCACACGAAATATTCATTTCTCCTATTATTTCGTGTTCTTGCCAATTTAGTTCAAAATTCGTTGCGCTAAAGTAATTCGTATAATTAAAGAAAGTGTTGTCGTTGTTTAGTTTCCAGGATACATTTTCTGTCGAACGTATACGGATTTTAGACGATTGATTCGAACAGAGTAGTTTGAAGAACCCACTATATCCACCTGAGGACCAAGAAGTCGAAGAGGTATTGTCGCTCGCATATTGGTTATCCCCAAAGTGAAAGTAATTCCCCTGACTTGCATTAGGATACATATTGCCCCAAGCGGGAATAATTAGGGTATCTGTCCATGCGCTTGTCGTTGGAATCATTGCTGCAATAAGGCAGAAACAAAGAAAAACCATTAAGGATTTTTTCATTATTTCATCCTCCAATATGCTGCCAGAACTACAAGCACAAAGATACCGATAATGTTTGTTTGGATAAAGGGAAAGGCGGTGTTAGTCATCCAATCCACAGGATCTTCCAAGAGGTTAGAAGATACCGGCTTCATTGTGAAAAGATAGTCGCTTGTGTTATCAAGTGTGATCACCGATGAGGCGTTGTAATATCCATAAAGCGATCCGTTGGGCCAATAGACTGCGATGTCCCTTTCGGCAATGCCTCCGGGATTTGACATCGTGATGGTCTGGGCCTGTGCCGGCATTGCTGCCAGAAACACGAGAGATGCAAGAGCTACGATCAGTAAATGCTTTTTCATGAGAATACTCCTTTCAGGAAGTTTTTAATCCATGCTTTGATTGTTCCGATGAGGGAATCTGGAGAGGGTGGATTTATTTCAGGTGTCCATGTTGGCGTGATAGTGGGTGTGGGTGTGGGTGTGGGTGTGGGTGTGACCGAAGTGTCATAGCAGGAATAATAAGAAACGTTACCCTGGGTGACATTAGTTATCCATGTTCCCCACGTCCACTGTCCCTGTGTTATATTCCATTCTGATGTATTCCAGCCGAGAGATACCCCGGTGATATTGGTAAAATAACAAGATACATTTGATACCGGAGGAACCGCACAGGAACCCGTAGTAAATGAGAGGTTCTGCCAATGGGTATTATTGATATTTCCTACAAGGTCCTCCGTTGCAGTATTGAAGGTCATGGCTGTGCTTTCCGGTAATCCTGTGAGAGTTACGGAATCCGTGGTATTTCCGTAATATGTGAGAGTGCCATTAAGATATGCGTTCAGTTGGTAATAGTCTGCATCTGTCGGGTTATCCCATGAAATATCTACATGCCCATCTGAACAATCGTACGTCCCGTTGGCAAGGTTGGTTATTGCCTGGGGGGGTGTGGTGTCGGCGGGGGTGTATTCGATTTGGAGGAATGGAGGATAAAGAACATAGTCGGCTGGTCTCCATGCTGCTCCCGCTATCTTCCCACCACCAGATACCCATGTCGGGGATGTGTTGTCGATATCAAAGCTAAAACGAGAACCAAGCCCGGTATTCCCTGTTTTTGAAATATTACCTATTCCGAGAGTATCTAATGACCAATTATAGTATTTTGCTGTTGTTATCGTGCTTGCGTTCTGATCTGTTGAGAATCTTGTAGTTTCAAAATTGTCATAATCATCTGCGCTTATTGTTCCGTCTATATTGAATTTAACAATATTTAATCCGGTGTCTGCAAGTGTTGTATATCCACCAAATCTATATAATCCTATTAATCCGCTATTTAGTGTTGCTGTATCTGGGATACCAGAGGTGTCAAAAATCAGAGCCGTTCTGTATAAACGATCATACGTATTTGTTGTTAAATCTGATCGGATATAGGCTGCCGCTGTTGCACCAGATACATCAAAACTTGTACCGGCACCATCTCTTACACCTATAAAGGTTTGATTTGCACCACCACGATAAACATTCCCGTCAGTAGAGTTCGCTGTATAGACAATGAGGGTATCTGCGCTTGCCACTCCTACACAGGCAAGCATGAGGATAAAAACAAGAAAAAATCTCTTCATGATTTTGTGCCTATTGTTGATTTCCCTATTGGCTGCCGATCTACATAGTCAGAAAGGATTTTCCAGATTGCTCCTTTGGGATCCTCTTTGACTGTGATAGTAACAGTGTTAACCTTTGTGTCCTCAATCTCTGACACAAGGGTGTGGAATGGGAAATTACCGTTCATGAGCCAGATAGGATTATTCACAGATACGGACTTTCCCTCTCTTGATGCTGTTATCCAGTATGCGCATTTTTCAACTGTGCATCGGTATTTGTCGATAGTAAAATCAGTGCTTGTGGTTTTGAGCGATAAAGGGAATGATTCTTTTGTAAGCTCTGTTTCTACTGCTGCTTTGAGAATATCGGCGGGCGATTGTGTTTTTGCTGCGAGTGCTGCCTTTATCGCTGTGCTGCCTGTGTAAACAATATTGTATGTGGTTTTGTCATCTGTGGCTGTTGCTGGGACAATGAGCGCACAGAAAAACATTGTCATTACCAAAAGGGCTTTTAACTCCATCAAGTGCTTATGGTACTCACGGTATTATAAAAGGTTGGATTAAATTGGCCTGTGGAGATGGAGGCAACCACAAGCCACGCGTTCCGATCAGAACTGCATCATCCGCACGATCTGATCCCAGAACTTGATGATAAAGCCCACAACGGACATAACGATAATGACCGGGACTACAGCCAGAATCAGGTCAAGGAAACTGGGCATTAACTCAACTACACCCTGGATGATCGGGTAGAGAGTTGCATTAATATCAAAGTCAGCCACACTTTCACCTCCCTTTACATTCAGTTGAGTAGCAATTGACCACGAGATATATAAAAGTTTCTGCGTTCTCCGACGTGAAGATTTTTTGTACATTTAGAAAAATCGTAGTGTGCGCGCTTTGAAAGAACATACTGCAAGCGAAAGATAAGACAGTACCTGACGTTTCCTTTTTTGTGATGTTGCAATGGAATGGGTGGTTGGAACATTACCACTTGTTACACTCATCCGTTCCCAATAAAAGGATCTGCATGGGGGAACGTGTGGCGGGCAGGGCAAAGAGGCTCCCACTGCAAGGGCCTGAACGCATGAAAAATCCTGGATTATTGTGTGTGGTTTGGGTGGTGCCGCACTATTTAGATAGTGCAGCTTTGCATCTTTTGTAAATATGTATAGCAATTGCAACCACAGTAACAAAAGGCAATAATAAAGGAATAAATTCTAAAATTAAATCAAATTTCCATTCTTCCATTATAGTACTCCATAATGCCATGCTGCATTGAGCAGAATCAGCAGTATCAATAGGGTGTTGCCTGTGCATGGATGACAAAGGATACGTTGGGTTACAATGATGTAATCCATCATGTTTGTGTCACCACTGTTATATGCTCGCAGTCTTGGCATTCGTGCCGGTGGTTATGCTCAAATCCCTGTTGTTTGACATTAGCAGATCCGCATATCTCACAGATTTCAGAGCCAAAAAATATCTTAAGCTGATTCCAGAGTATCATAGTCCTGCCTGCCTGATTGCATCTTCGACTGTTGTAAATTCCAGTTGGGGAATAAGACCAGCCCGCCTTAATCGCTTGCGTCGCTGTGCTTCTGTTGAACTGTGGGTGTTTGTGCGGCCTATTGTTCCTTTCCAGCGGTAAGTTCGATTCATAAAGCACCGCCACGGAGGGATTCATACCGAAGTTTGAACTCTTCCATTTTTGTAACGAAATAATCCATAAATTCTTCGGTGTTTTCTTTTTCGATACACATGAGGATTCCATACATATCATGTGCAAGCCCAAGCACCTGCTCGCGGATTGCATTGTCGTGCTCTTTCAGCCATTCGTCCGATTCCACCTCGCGGAGGATCTTGGCGCGGATCTCTGCTTCCAGATTCGTGAGTTTTTCTTCCAGCTCTATGATGTTGCAGTCATCGCAGAGCCACTCCGCTGGCGCTGCGGGGTGGGTGGCGCGTTGCATACATGGAATGGTGCAGGGGTCTGGA